>MKWU01000068.1_pt1 | contig 176322 bp, 143 predicted proteins | sample 809101 | NCBI WGS metagenome assembly MKWU01 (sample SAMN05860141, study PRJNA318959) | sponge metagenome | host: Aplysina aerophoba | place: Slovenia: Piran, Adriatic Sea, Gulf of Piran | collected 2013-05-07 | reverse complement strand
CCGCTTCAGCCTGCTGCGCCAGGGCGCCGCCTGCCTGCGCCGCCTGCTGGCCCGCAACCGCCTCTGGGCCCGGGTCTGGCTGACCCCCGTGCCGGGCCCCAACCTCGCCGGCGGCCTGCGCTGCCTCTCGCCCCCCGCCACCGCCTGACATCCGCCTCCCCCGCCGTCCGTCCCTGTCCGCCGCGACCGCGCCACCCCCGCGGTCCGACTGCCCCTGCCCGGATTCCAGGGGCGCCGGCGGCCTCCCGCACCACCACCGCGGTGGAAAGCGCGTCCGGCTCCCGCACACACCCGGAACGGCCCCTACAGGACCGCCATCGCCACCTTGTAGCAGCCAGAATCCCCTGCCCTCAGCCAGAAAATACCCTTAACAAGGGCCCCCGGGGCGAACGGTTGGACCTGCGCCTGAGCGGTCCCGGCCTCGACTGGGCCGACTGGTTCACGGACCTGGCCGCGCGCGGGGTGCAGGGGCTGACGACCGACGACGACCCGGTCTACGGACCGGCCCTGGAGGCGGCGGGTTGGGACCGGCAGCCGTGCGCCGTGCCCAGGCAGCGCACCGTGGGGCGGCACATCCGGGGTCTCGACAAGGACGACCTGACCCACCTGGACCGGGTCCTGCTGCCCATCCTGCGACGCCTGGCCCGGGCGCGACCGCCGGCGGCCGGGCCCGTCCTGCTGGCCCTCTGGGAGGCGGTGATGCCGGGCCGCGTGCGCCTGCACCCGGAGGTGCGCAAGCTGCTGTGGCACCTCGTGGAGCGCTGGCATGAGCTGGTGCGCAGCCAAGACCACCCCAGGGTGCCCGCCTCCACCAACCGGCTGGAGGGCTGGTCGGGTGCCCTCCGGGCGCGCTTCAAGCCCCGGGCCCGCCTGACGCGGGGGCTGAAGACCGAAGCCGGTGCCCTCAACTTCGTGTGCCTGATGGCCCGCGGCATGGCCTGAAGCAACGCACGGCACCCGCGGGTACGGAGAATAGGCCCGTGACGGTCCGCAACCAATATCAACGAGATTGAAACAGTGCCGCCGGTGGCAGGCCCACCGGCCGGCGCGCTTCCGCTCTGATATGATCCAGCGCTGGCGGCCTTTTGCCGTTTGGGTTGCAGGCTGACCAAACCCTGTGACCAGTCAACCCGTATACCTGCAGGATTTTCTCGGAAACCAACTCCATGCGCAGACTCATCAAAATCCTACTTTTCCTGGCGATTGCCTATTTGGTGGTGAAGTACGCCCGGAAGCTGCTGGAACCGGCCGACATGTCGGCCGCCAACATCCCGGAGCAGGATGTCGAACCCTACGATGAGGCACCGTTGGGGGGTGAGGTAAGTCCCGATCTGCTGGAAATTCTGGTGTGCCCGGAGGACAAGGGCAACCTTGAACTGGTGGACGAGGGACGTTTCCTGCTGAACCCCCGCAACGGCTATCGGTATCCGATCCGATCCGGTGTGCCGGTGATGCTGATCGACGAGGGCCGCAAGTACCGGGAGAGTTCCTCGGACACCGCGGAAGCATCCTGATCCATCCGGCGGCGCGGCCCGCCGGGAGCGTTGGCCCAAAATTTGGACGGCGGCAGCCGCAGGGAATAAGGCATGTTGTATCCCCAGTCCAACCGTTTTCGGTGTTCCTTGCCCTTGGACGGTTTTTGGTCGTTCCAGGTTGACCCCGAAGGGAAGGGCGAACGGGAGGCGTGGTGGAACGGATTGCCGGCCGGCCGGCAGATTGCGGTCCCCGGAAGCTGGAACGAACTGTTCCCCGAGCACCGCGACTATCTTGGGGACGCCTGGCACGTCACGGAGTTCGATGCCTTTGCTCCCGGTCCCGACTCGGTGCTGAGGCTGCGTTTCGATTCGGTCAACTACAGCGCACGGGTGTGGCTCAACGGGACCGAAGTCGGAGCCCATGAAGGTGGTCATCTGCCGTTCGAGCTCGACATTTCGGATTTGGCGAGGGACGGAGGCAACCGGCTGGCCGTGCTTGTCAACAACGATCTCAGGCCGGACCGCGTGCCTCCGGGCAATGCGTCGGATTCCCCCTTCTCGTCGATGATGTCGTCGTTCCCGCCAACCAGCTTCGATTTCTTTCCCTACGGGGGCATCCACCGCCCGGTGTGGGTTTCGATGCTGGACGCGGTGCACATCGTCTCCGCGGGCATCGAGACCGGATTCGATCGCGGCGAAGGCCTGACCGGCTATATCAATCTGCGGGCCGAAGTAGCCGGCGCGGCTGCCGCGCGGCTGGCTTGCCGGGTGCTCGACGCCGGCGGCGGGACGGTGGCGGAGGGAACATGCAACGTGCAGGACGGGACGGCGGAATGCGGGTTTGAGTTGCCCGGGGTCCGCCTGTGGTCCCCTGCCGATCCGCACCTGTACACGGTTGCCATGGAACTCCGGGACGACGAAGGTAACACCCGCGACGCCTACAGACTGGAAACGGGTGTGCGGACCGTTGAGGTGCGGGACAGTCGCATTTTGCTCAACGGCGAGCCAATTCACCTGAAGGGTTTCGGCAAGCACGAGGACTTCCCCGTGCACGGCCGGGCCCTGAACCTGCCCCTGATCGTGAAGGACGGGGAACTGTTCAGGTGGATGGGAGCCAACTCCTATCGCACGTCCCACTACCCCTACGCGGAGGAAGCGCTTCGGTACGCGGACCGGGCCGGTCTGCTGGTCATCGACGAAATCCCGGCGGTCGGGTTGATGTTCGGGGACAACGGAGACCGGCTCGCCGGCTGGCTTGAGGTTTGCAAGGGTCAGCTGCGCGACCTGATTCGGCGCGACCTGAACCACCCCAGCGTCATCATGTGGAGCGTGGCCAACGAACCGATGACCGCCGACTTCATGGCCCGGTTTCGGGGCGCCGACGCCAATCCGGCCTTTGTGGATGCCGGTACCGATTTCTTCGCCGCCCTGGTGGACGCGGGCAGGGAACTGGACCGCAGCCGGCCGTTTTCGCTGGCCGGCGTGATGGGAGGGCCGGTCGAATGGCTGGAGGTCTGCGATGCCGTGATGATCAACCGGTATTGGGGCTGGTATCGACTGGGCGGCCAAATCGAGCAGGCGCGGGCCGGGATGGAAGAGGAACTGGACTCGCTGCACGAGCGGCTGGCAAAGCCCATCATCATTGCCGAGTTCGGGGCGGACACGATCGCAGGCCATCACAGCGAGCCGGCGGAGATGTTCTCCGAGGAGTACCAGGTTGACGTGCTGAGGATGACGCTCGATGTCGCGGCGGAGCGACCGTGGATTGCGGGTTTGCACGTCTGGAACTTCGCCGATTTCAAGACGGGGCAGGGGGTGATGCGACCGGCGTCGCTCAACCACAAGGGTGTGTTTACCCGTGAACGCCGGCCCAAGATGGCCGCCCACTTCCTGCGATCCCGATGGCGGGAGGACGCTGCTGCGTAGGGCCTTGCCGGTCGCTTGGCGGACCGGCAGTTTGGACACGCTGGACCGGAAGCAGGTCCGCGGGTTCCCGACATCCTTCCCGGGAACGGCCCGTCCGCCCACACCGAGCAATTCAGAGGACGGTTGCGAAAACCCTTCGGCTGCAAGTGCCCAAGGGCTGGGCCGGGCGGTATAATCGGAGCCGCAACTGCCGCGTACTCCGCGCCCGTAAATCCAAACCCACCTTGCTGTTCCAACGGGAGGAATCCATGCCCAGGAATGTGACGCTGTTTACCGGCCAGTGGGCCGACTTGCCGCTCTCCGTACTCGCGGCCACAACTAGCGAGTGGGGTTTCGACGGCCTGGAACTGGCCTGTTGGGGCGATCACTTCGAAGTGGACAAGGCCTTGTCGTCGGATGCCTATGTCCGCGAAAAGCGCGATCTGCTGGAGAGCCACAATCTGGGCTGCTGGTCCATCTCGAACCATCTGGTGGGCCAGGCCGTGTCCGATCCCATCGATGCGCGGCACGAAGCCATTCTGCCGCCTCATGTTTGGGGTGACGGCGAGCCCGAGGGGGTTCGCCAACGGGCCGCCCAGGAGATGAAGGACACGGCGTCCGCGGCCAAGCTGTTCGGCGTGGACGTTGTCAACGGCTTCACCGGCAGTCCCATCTGGCACAAGCTCTACTTTTTCCCGCCGACCTCGTCCGCCGAAATCGACGAGGGCTACGCGGAGTTTGGCCGGCAGTGGACACCCGTCCTCGACCACTTCCAGGCCCAGGGCGTGAAGTTCGGGCTGGAGGTGCACCCGACGGAAATCGCCTACGACATCATCACCTTCGGCCGCGCCCTCGAGGCAGTGGACGGCCATCCGGCCTTCGGCATCAACTTCGATCCCAGCCACCTGGTGCACCAGTTCCTGGACCCGGTGGAGCTGATCAATGCCTATCCGGACCGCATCTTCCATGCACATGTCAAGGACAGCCGGTTGCAGTTGACGGGCCGCAACAGCATCCTGGCGAGCCACCTGGACTTCGGCGACCACCGGCGGGGCTGGGACTTCGTGTCGCCGGGCCACGGTGATGTCGAGTGGGACCCGATCATCCGGGCCCTCAACCGCCTGGGCTACGACGGTCCGCTTTCCATCGAGTGGGAAGACAGCGGCATGGATCGGGAGTTCGGGGCCCGGGAGGCCTTGGCCGAGGTCCGCAAGTTCGATTTCCCGTCGTCGGACATCGTATTCGACGAAGCCTTTGCGGACTGACGCGCAGACCCGCGGCGGATTTGTCCATCCTTACCAACCATTCCAAGGAACCCCATAGCCATGAGTGACGGAAGCGGCTTCACCGCCATGGCCGGTGCGCGAGCCACCGGCGAAGCACCCGAGATTGGATTCGGCATGCTGGGCTACGCCTTCATGGGCAAGGCCCACTCCAATGCCATGCTCAAGATTCCGCACATGATGTATCCGCCGCCGGCCATTCCGGTGTTGGAGGCCATTTGCGGACGCGACCAGGAGGCGACCGCCGAGGCCGCCCGGCGGTTCGGCTACCGCAATACCTACAGTTCGTGGGAGGAAATGCTTGGCAACGACAACGTTCAGGTGTTGGACAACGGTGGGCCGAACAACGTGCATGCCGCCCCGTCCATCGCTGCCGCGGAGGCCGGCAAGCACATCATCTGCGAAAAGCCCCTGGCCCGCACTGGAGAGGAAGCCAAGACCATGCTGGATGCCGTCAACAAGGCTGGCGTCAAGGGTTTGGTGGCGTACAACTACCGTTTCGTGCCCGCCATCCGGCAGATACGGCTACTCATTGATCAGGGGCTGCTGGGACAGGTCTACCACTTTCGCGCGGTCTACCTGCAGGAGTGGATCATGCCCCACTACAACCTGCCTATGATCTGGCGCTTGCAAAAGGACGTAGCCGGCAGCGGAGCCCTGGGGGACCTGGGTGCCCACATCATCGACCTGGGTCGCTACCTGGTCGGCGATGTCAAGAGTGTGTCCGGCATGACCCGAACCTTCATTGAGGAGCGGCCGTGGGACGACGGCACCATGGGCAAGGTGGATGTGGACGATGCCTTCGCCGCGCTGCTGGAGTTCGAGAACGGTGCCTTGGGCACCGTGGAAGCCACGAGGTTCGCCGGGGGCCGCAAAAACGGCCAGCGCATTGAGATCAATGCCGAAAAGGGTTCGGTGGTCTTCGACTTGGAGCGCCTCAACGAACTGCAGATTTTTTGGAACGACGGGGATCCGAATACCAGCGGATTCACCAACGTTCTCGTGTCCGAGCCCACTCATCCCTGGTGGGAGAACTGGTGGCCGCAAGGACACATCATCGGCTGGGAACACACGTTCGTGCACGAAATCACCCATCTGCTGGACTGCATCGTGAACGACCGGGACGTGGCGCCGATCGGCGCCGACTTCGAGGACGGCTACCGGAATGCGGTCATCTGCGACGCCATTCTGAAGTCGGCCGAGATCCGGCGGCAGGTGGACTGCGTCTACTAGGCTGCCCTGCGGCGGCCGGCAACGGTCGCGGATTAGTTGCACTGTGAGGACGGCCAGGCCGAAGCCTGGCCGGCTTGTTGAAGGAGGCGGACAACGGAAACATGAGCAACCAGTACATTCCCCGGGCGGAGGACAAGTTCACGTTTGGATTGTGGACCGTGGGCAACATCGGCCGCGATCCGTTCGGAGATCCGGTCCGCGGCGTGGTAACCCCGGTCGAAATCGTTCATATGCTGGCCGAGGTTGGTGCCTGGGGCGTCAACTTCCATGACAACGACCTGGTGCCCATCGATGCCACGACTGCCGAACGGGATCGCATCGTGCGGGACTTCCGCAAGGCCATGGACGATACCGGGATTGTGGTGCCCATGGCCACCACCAATCTGTTCACGCATCCGGTGTTTCGGGATGGCGCCTTTACCAGCAGCGATCCCGAAGTACGCGCCTACGCCCTGCAGAAGACCATGGCCGCCATCGACCTGGGTGTCGAACTGGGAGCGGAGACCTACGTTTTCTGGGGTGGCCGTGAAGGGACGGAAACCGATGTGGGCAAGTGCGCGGTTGATTCGGGTCGGCACTTCCGCTATGCCATCAATTATCTGTGCGACTACGTGATCGACCAGGGATACAACCTGCGCTTTGCGCTGGAACCCAAGCCGAACGAGCCGCGCGGCGACATCTATCTGCCCACGGTGGGATCGATGCTGGGGTTCATCGCAACCCTGGACCATCCGGAAATGGTCGGAGTCAACCCGGAAATGGCCCATGAACACATGGCGGGGCTCAATTTCATGCATGCCATTGCACAGGCTTGGGATGCCGACAAGCTGTTCCACATCGATCTGAACGATCAGAACATGGACCGGTACGACCAGGACTTCAGGTTTGGCTCCCACAGCATCAAGCAGGCGTTCAATGTGGTCCATTTCCTTGAGTCCGTCGGGTACGACAATCCTCGCCACTTCGACGCCCACGCCTATCGATCCAGCGACCTTGATGATGTCAAGGAGTTCGCCCGGGGCTGCATGCGCACCTACCTGATCCTGAAGGACAAAAGCCGCCAGTTCGCGGCGGACAGCGAGATTCAGGAATTGATTGCGGAGTGCACCGCGGACGACGGATCCATGTCCATGTGGCTTGAGGGTGGATACGATCCCGGCCGCAACAACGAACTCCGCCAACATCCCTTCGACCGGGATGCATTGGGGGCCCGCGGCAAGCCGTACGAACGGCTGGACCAGTTGTTGATTGATCTGCTGCTCGGCGTCCGTTGAACGATGTCGCAGTCGGGACGGTAATGCCAGGTAAGCCCTAAGGATCACTGTCCTCCGTGGATGCGTCCGCCGCCGCGCCCCCGCGTGGCAAATCCACAGGCTTGGACCAGGCCCGCCACCATCGGCGGGCCTGTTTTTTGCACGGAATTATTGCGTTTGGAGGGTGGCTTTGGTATACCTCCCGCTCTGTTGTGCGGCGGGATGCCCGTGCCCCGCCAGTTCGGGAGCCTGGTTGGCAGGATTGACGATGTCGGTTACTTCAGTCGGAGTTGGCGCAGCCGGAGCCCAAAGGTTGCTGCGCGCCAACGACTTCGACCTCAAGCAGACGGCGCACTCCCATCGCGTCGCAGCCTTGTGGCGCTTGATCACGGGCTATCGACCCGCGTACGGGATCGCGATCCTGAGTTTGGGCTTGGCAGCCCTGGCACGGGCCGGCAGCCAATTTCTGCTGCGGGACTTCGTGGACCATGGCCTGATGGGCAATGGTGACTGGCCGCTTCCTGCCTATGCAGCGGGATTTGTGTTGTTGGGGGTGGTGACCGGTGCATGTAGCTTTGGCGCAGGTCGCTTGGCGGCGCAGGCTGCCGAAGGTGCCTGTTTCCGCATTCGCAGCTATCTCTATGACCACATGCAGGCCCTTCCATTCCTGTTCCACGACAACAACGCGACGGGGGATCTGCTCCAACGGGCCACATCCGATGTGGAAGCCGTACGCAAGCTGTTTGCCAACACCTTGTTGGGCATCGGGCGTTCCGGCCTGCTGATTGTCGTGTTCATGACCGGAATGATCCTGCTGGATGTTCGCCTGGCCCTGTGGTCCACTGTCACCGTCCCGTTCATCTTGGCGGCTTCGTTCCGGTTTTTTCCCTTGATCAGGAGCAGGTACGACCTGGCGCAGCAACAGGAGGCCCGTCTCTCGACCCGCCTGCAGGAAAACCTCAGTGGCATCCGGGTCGTGCGCGCCTTTGTGCGTCAGGCCTACGAAATCCGCATGACCGAACGGGACAATCGCGGGCTCAAGGACCAAGGTCTGAAGCTCACCAACCTGCATGCGGTGTTCTGGTCCGGGACCGACCTGCTGGTGGCCGCCCAGATGGTGTTGTCGGTGTACCTGGGTGCGCGCGCAGTGCTGGCCGGAGAGTTGACGCTTGGTTCCTATCTTGCGATCGTTGCCATGCTGGGCCAGTTCATGTGGCCTGTGCGCAACCTGGGGCAGGTGATTACCAGGGTATCCACCGGTTGGGTGTCCTATACCCGCATCATGGCCGTGGTGCGTCAGGACCGCGAGTCGGCTGGTGAACGAACCAGCCGCCCGCCGCAGCGCATGGAGGGCGAGGTGGGTTTCGAGCACGTAGGGTTTGCCTACCAGGCAACAGCCACGGTCGACGACTCGGGGCCCGCCGGAGGTGCTCAATCCCCTGCGGTGCTCGAAGACGTATCGTTGGTGGCCCGGCCTGGTCAGGTCGTGGCCCTGCTGGGACCCACCGGCTCCGGCAAGTCCACGCTCGTGTCCCTGATCCCGCGGTTCTATGAATTCACGCAGGGCCGCATCACGATCGACGGACACGACCTGAAAACGCTGCCGCGCGGTTGGCTGCGGAGGCACATCGGCATCGTCCAACAGGATCCCTTTCTTTTCTCCACCACCATTCGCCGCAACATGCTCATGGGGGTTCAGGGTGAAATCGATGATGAAACCCTTTACGCCGCGGCGCGGGTTGCGCATATCCACGATGTGGTCCAGGAGTTTCCGGACGGGTACGAAACCATCGTGGGGGAGAAGGGCGTCACCTTGTCGGGTGGCCAGAAGCAGCGTGTGACGATCGCCCGCACGCTGCTCAAGAATCCGCGCATCCTGATCCTGGACGATGCCCTTTCGTCGGTGGACGTTTCGACGGAAGGGCACATCAGGGCAGCCCTGCAGGCGTTGATGAAGGATCGGACAACCTTCATCATCGGCCATCGTATCCAGTCGATCATGCATGCGGATCAGATCCTGGTTCTGGACAAGGGCTGCATTGTCCAACACGGACGCCATCACGATCTCAAGGACCGGGATGGCCTGTACCGGGATGTGTTCCGCATCCAGTCCGATATTGAAAGCGAGCTGCAGGACGAGTTGCGGAAGGCGACAGTGGCTGCCGATCCGCTTCCGCATGTCGGGATAAACGGGGCCAGTGTGCCCGGTGCCGGCGGTATCAATGGTCGAACGACATGACCGAACAGTACTTCGAGGAAGAGGAATTCGAAACCGCGTTCGACGGCCGGACGCTGGTCCGGCTGCTGCGGCTCCAACTCCGCCATAAGCGTTGGGTGGCGGTCTACCTGGTGTCCACCCTGGCGATTGCGGTGCAGGAGGCCTATCTCACCTTCCTCACCAAACGGATTGTGGACGAAGGGCTGGTGGCAGGAGATTGGCCGCATGTCGTGGAGTTGGTCGTCCACTACGGAGCGGTGTTTGCGGCGTTCAGCATCCCGGTTGTGGGGTTCATCCTGGGCGCAGGATACCTCGGGGAGTTGATCCGGTACGACCTGTGTCGCGACATGTTCGACAGACTGCAACAGTTGTCGCTGTCCTACTTCGACAGGACCCCCGTGGGATGGCTCATGGCTCGTCTGACGTCCGATGCCAAGCGCATCGGCGAAATGATCTCCTGGGGATTCATGGATCTGTTCTGGGGCCTGTCCAGCATTGTTGTCTCCCTGGGCTTCATGGTGGCCATCAGCTGGAAGCTGGGCCTGATCATGGCTGCGGTCATTCCAATTCTGTTCTTCGTCGCGCTGCGGTTTCAGACGCGCATCATACGGGCGTACCGGCATGTCCGAAGTACCAACAGCCGCCTGACCGGCGAGTACAACGAGATGCTGACAGGAGTCAGGGTAGTCAAGTCCCTGGCGCGCGAACGACAGAATTCGGAACGGTTCAACGAAATCAATCTGGAGATGTTCGGATCCAGTTTCCGGGCCGCGTTCCTGTCCGCGCTGTTCCTGCCTGCCGTCCAGCTTGCGGCAGCCTTGGCCGTTGGTACCATCATCGGGTATGGAGGATGGCAGTTTCAGCTCGGCGATATCACCATCGGAGGGATTCAAGCCTTCGTGTCCTATATCGCGTTCATGCTGATGCCGATCGAGGAGATGTCAAGGGTGTTCGCTGAAATGCAGCAGGCCATGGCCTGCGGCGAACGGGTCTTCAGTCTGCTCGGAGCCAAGCCGGAAATTGTCGACGCGTCGGACGCAGTCGACGCGGCCTCCATGCGCGGGGACATTGAGTTCCACCACGTGGACTTCGCCTACGACAGCGACGTACCGGTGTTCAGCGACCTGTGCCTGACCATCGGAAACGGCGAAACGGTCGCGCTCGTGGGACCGACCGGGGCCGGCAAATCAACGCTGGTCAACCTGATCTGCCGATTCTACGAGCCGCAGGGCGGCCGGATTTCGATTGGAGGCCGGGATGTGGACACGCTGACACAGCGCTCGGTCCAGTCCCGTGTCGGGATGGTGCTTCAGGTACCGCACTTGTTCTCAGGCACGATTCAGGAGAACATACGCTACGGCCGCCTGGATGCATCCGACGAGGAGGTCCTCGCCGCTTCGCGCCTGGCCGGTTCCCACACCTTCATTGCCAACCTCCCGGACGGCTATGGGAGCATTGTGGGCGAGGAAGGGGTCAAGCTCAGTGTTGGCCAACGGCAGCTGGTAAGTATTGCCCGGGCCATCCTGGCGCAGCCGGACATCTTCATCATGGATGAAGCAACAAGCTCGGTTGACACCCTTACCGAGGCGTTAATCCAACAAGGCATGCACGAAGTCCTGCGCGATCGCACCAGTCTGGTGATCGCACACCGCCTGTCGACGGTGCGCCAGGCGGATCGGATTCTGGTGGTGCGCGGCGGCGGGATCCAGGAGATGGGCACGCACAGCGAGTTGCTGGCTGCCGGGGGCTACTATCATCATCTGTATACGAGCCAGTTCCGCGAGGAAAAGGGGCGGGCCCTCGATCCCTTCCACAACAGTCGGTCGGTGGCGGCGTCGGCATGAGGGTGTGTCCCGATGTTCCACTGCGCACCGGAACGATAGTTAGGGGATTATATACCTGTGTACCACGCCGGAACCGAGGGTCCGGGCGGTGACGTTGGCATATCCGGTTCGCGTATCATCGGGGTTGGCCTGGTGCCAAACGCCCCTCGCCGCGCAGAAGCCCCTTCCCCTCGGGCCTGTCGGATCAGGGGTCGGCCCCTGTCCAGAATGTTGATGGCGGCGTTGCGGTCTGCATTCGCAGTGTATCCGCAGGCCATGCATTTGAATGTAGCCCGGGTCTTCCGATTCTCCTTGTCGACATGTCCGCAGACCGCGCAGGTCTGCGAGGTGTAGGCCGGATCCACCTTCACCACCAAGCCGGCCTTGTAGTCCAGGTGGCGTTCCAACCGGCCCCAGCCGGAGGCCAATATCTCCCGGTTGAGTCCGGACTTGGCCTTCACGTTCGTGCCGGGCTTCTCGACTGTGCCCTGCGCGCTCTGCGTCATGGCCTGGACGTTCAGATCCTCGACCACCACGGCGTGCGCCGTGTCCGCCATTTGCCGGCTGTGCCGGTGGGCAGCGTTCTCCCGCCGTCGCCTCTTCTTGCGGTGCAGCTTGCGCAGTTGGCCGCAGATGCGTCGGCCGCGGTTGGACATGGGTTGGCCGCTCTGACGGGAACGCTCCCGGGCCTTGGCCGCCTTGCGCTGCTTGCGCTTGATGTTGGCGTCCAGATTGGTTGTGTCCGGCTGTTCATACACCGCACCCTCACTGTCCGTGGCCTGCCGGACATTGCGGTCCACGCCCAACTCGCCGTCATTGGCGGCCGGTTTCAAACGCGCTGTCGGCACCGCGTAGGCAACGGTTGCATACCACTTCGGATGCCGGTCCGTACCTTCCTTCAACAGCCGCACGGTCTTGGGCGCGCACCCCCTGTACGGAAAATTGCGGCCGCGCTCCAGCCGGACCCACCCCATCCGGGGCAGGTGCAACCGATGGCCGTCCATCCTCACATGGTCCGGAATGGTGAAGCCGTCGGGCTTGCGTCCCTGCCGGCCCTTCCGGCGCGGGAAATACTGGGGCTTGCCGTCGGACTTCCGCCGGGGCAGGGACCTGCCCTCCGCCTTGGCCTCGGCGTGCGCCTTGTGGAAACGCCGGTAGGCCGCGTCCAAATACTTCAACACATGACGGACGGGAGCACTGGGCAGATCGCGCAGCCAGGACAGGTCCTGCTCCGCGTATACGGCACCTTCGGGCGATGCCAGGAAAGCCTGGAACTCGCGGTCGTACTTCCCGCTGCGGATCATCGCGAACCGCTTGTACATGGACTGCCAGGTCCGGCTGGGGTCCACAAGCAGTGGCCGCTGCGCCTCCGGGAAGTCGGTCCACCGGCCGTAGCCCCGGGCCTTGCGGCACACGCGGTAGCGCCAGTCGTTGTTCGCCAGGAACAGATTCCAGACGAAGCGGTTGGCACCCGCCGTCTGCGCACACAACTCCGCCTGCCGACGGCTGTCAAACCGCACCCGGTACCGCTCGCTGCGGATTGCGGTCGGGATCGGAGGGGTAGAATGGGAGTTGGACATCCTGGTTGGTGTCTTCAACCGGCGTTGTCGGGAGGTCGTGCAGTGCTGATAACACTCATGACCTCCACCATGATGGCACGTCCGTGTAGCACACAAGTATATAATCCCCATGGGGCACTGTTTCAATCTCGTTGACATTGGTGGCGGGCCGTCATCGGCAGCCTCCCTGCCAGCGGGGTTCCGTGCGTCGGTTCAGGCCATGCCGTGGGCCATCCTTGCACGAAGTTGAGAGTGCCCGCCTCGGTCTTCAGCCCCCGCGTCAGGCGGGCCCGGGGCTTGAAGCGGCCAAACCAGCCCTCCAAGCGGTTGGTGGAGGTGGGCACGGCGGGATCCCGTTGGCTGCGCACCAGGTCGTTCCAGCCTTCCATGAGGTGCCACAGCAGGGCCTGCACCTCCGGCTACAGGCGCACGCGGCCCTGCCTCACCGCGGCCCAGAGGTTCAGCAGGAACGGCCCCGCCTCCGGCGGCCGTTCCCGGGCCAGCCGCTGCAGGATTGGCAGCAGCACCCGGTCCAAGTGGGTCATACCAATCCAGTATGATTATGACATTACAGTGTCGGCAGGCAGGTCGGTCAGGGCCTCCCGGATCCAGCGCCAGCCGCACAGTTGCTTGACCCGCTCCGGATCCGCCTGCCAGGCCCTCAGGATCGGTTCCAGGGCTTCCTGCTTGGCCTCCAGGGTTGGAATGGACCCGGTCCCCCAGGGCCCGGCGCAGCTCTTGGAAGAAGCGCTCCACGGGGTTTAACTCGGGGGCGTAGGGCGGCGGCACGACTTGGGGTGCCTCGATGGCCTGCCTGTCCGCGCCCTTGTGGCCGCCGGCCCCGTCCCAGACCCAGCCGTCAATGCCGGGTTCCTCGGCCCAGGCCCCCCGGATGCAAGCCATCTCCTCGCCCTTCCTGTTCTGCTGCCAGGCCCACCACAGCTGCCCCGTCATCGGATCGAGGGCGACCGCCACATGGAGGTAGGACCGGCCGCTTGGGACCTCCCGGGACACGGCCACCCCGCGCGGCGCCCACACCTTGCGCACCGCGTGCCACAGGTCCCATCGCATCTCGTCGCCCCACACGATCCCCTGCCCCGCCTTCAGGCCGACCGCGGCCAGGCACGCCCCGAGCCCCCCTTTTTCCAGGTCGCCTGGGCCTGAGGATCCGTCTTCGCATGTCGGGGCCGGGGCACCTTCAGCCGGATCCCCAGCCGCGGCAGCAGCGTGTACATGCTGTCGCGGGTGTAGACCACCCCGAACCGCTCCTCAATCCAGTCCCGCACCGCCTGCGCGCTCCCGAACACCCCCTGGGCCGCCTCCGCCACCACCTGCCGCTCCTGCGCCGGCGTCAGGAAGGAGGGCTTGCCCGGACCGCCCTTGCGCCGACTGCGCACCTGCGCCAGGCCGCCCTCCCGATACCACTGCAGCCACCGGTGCACACTGCGCAGCCCCACGCCCACGGCCGCGGCCACCGCCGCCGGCGGCTCGCCCTGCCGCAACAGCCACAAGGCATGCAGCCGCGTACGCACTTCGGGCTCCCGTTCGGCCCGGTACTGGGCATGCAGCGCCGCGGTCGTGTCCGCGGCCGCCCACGTGATGACAACCTTGCGGGTCATGGGTCCCCCTTCCCCCTTGGCAACCAGGTGCAATCACTAAACGCCGCTAGTATACTCGATTGGTATCAGACCGTCGTCGTCGATGCGGCGGATGTGCCGTCCCACGGTGCGCTGCATGTGCACGGCGCACGGCTGCCGGTCCAAGCCGGAGGCCCGCAGGGCCGGGCCGTACGCCGGGGCGTCGTCGGTCGTCACGCCCCGCACGCCCCGTTCCGCCAGGACCATGAACCCGTCGTTCCAGTCGAAGCCGGGACCACTCAGGCGCAGGTCCAGCCGTTCCCCCTGCGGGCCCAGGACCACGGTCACGGGCCGCTTGGCGCCGTCGACGGGCAGCCAGGTCTCGTCCACCTCGACCCAGGCCGGCAGCGGCGCCTGCGGGTCGGGTTCCCGTCCGGGGGCCACGGCCTGCACGTCCCGCCACAGCGTGGCGGCGCCTACCCCGCAGCCCAGCAGGGCCAGGATGCGGGCGAGGCCCCGGCAACGGACGCTGTGCACATACAGGTCGGCCGCCAGCTCACGGAAGGTCTGCGGGCGCTGGCGGGAGGTCACGCCGGGGGGCAGGGGCGAGGCGCTGCCGAGGCAGGCCTTGCACGGCCAGCACTGGACGTCCAGGGCGCCCGGCACGGGCGCCGCCATGGGGGCAGGGGCCCGGATCCTCGGGCAACGCCCGTTGGCGTTCGGGGTCAGCAGGAGCTGGGACTGAAATCCACGGCGGGGACCCTCCTTGGTGGTTGTGTCAAACCCCATTGTAGGCAGCCCTCGCCGTCTGCGCGCCCGCAACCAATATCAACGAGATTGAAACAGTGCCCTCCGATAGTTACGTCGGCGGCGGGTCTTCCGTTAGGATTCCCCGTGCAAGTCAGTGAACTGGAACTTGAACAAGCCACCTGTTGCGTTGCCCCTTGTGACAACTTGACAGTGGATGGGAGAGCCAATGCCACCAAGGGGTTCGCTGTGAGCCCACTGTCACAGCATGCGCGGCTTGGATTTGGATGTGCCAAGCCGGTAGCGGATGTTCCGCTACCACCACACGGCAGGAAGGTTTCCTGCCGCGGGCACATGACCTTGACCATGCTCATGCATCGCAATCGACCGAACGACGGACGCACGGTAGCGGGTCGTCAGGTTCGCCGGTTTACCGTAAGGGGAGCGCAGGGCATGGGGTTGTGTGTCGCCGGTTTCGACCCGGTCGCGGTGGGGACTGCTCCACCCGGACTCGAGTTGCAAGGGACCATAAGCCCTTATCAACCGAGAGCGAATTACCTGAAAACCAACAAGTTTTAAGGAACAGATGGTGTATGTATCGATCGCTCAATCCCAACATGCTTGGGCACCGCCTTGGTTTCGCGGAATCCTGTGCCGCGGCCCGGAAACATGGTTTTGAAGGTGTGGACATCGCGGGCTCCGAACTGAAGGAACTGGGGGCGTCCCAGGTGCAGGACATCCTCGAGAGCCACGACCTGGTGCCCGGCATCGTCATGTTGCCGCTCCGGTACACCGGCCCCGATGCGGTGCTGGCAGGGGACTTGACCGGGAATTTCGCGGATATGGCCGATGCGGCCTACGCTGCCGGCTACGCCCGTACGACGACGGTTGTCATGCCGGGCAGCAACGACAGGGATTTCAAGAGCAACTGGGACTTTCACGTGGCCCGGCTTGGTTCGGTCGCCGCCGCCCTGGAGTTCCACGGACTGAGACTGGGCTTGGAATTCATTGGTCCCCGCACCCTGAGGGATACGTTTCGCCATCCGTTCCTGCACACCATGGACTCGGTGCTGGGACTGGCGGCAGCCCTCGACTGTGCGAATGTGGGGCTGCTGGTTGACCTGTTTCACCTGTACACGTCGCACACCCAATTGGAAGACGTGGGCGGTCTTACCAACCGGGACATCGTTCTGGTACACCTGAACGACGGGCAGGCTGGCCTGGGGCCGGATGAACAACTGGACCTGGTCAGGGATTTGCCGGGCGCGAACGGAGTCACCGACTGTGCCGGATTGCTGAGGCAGCTGAAGTCCATTGACTACGACGGCCCCTGCTCGGTGGAACCGTTCCTGCAACGCCTGCGGGACGCGACGGCCGACGAAGCCATTGCCGAGACAAGCACGGCCTTGGGAGCCTGCTGGACGGAAGCGGGGCTTTAAAGGGCTGGGTGCCTCGGCCTACCGAGACGCTCCGGAGTGTCGCCGATCCGGTCGGTGCCGGACGCTGGTCCTTATGCAGGCAATCCAGGAATCAAAAAGGTGGGGTGTGTATCCCCACCTTTTTCGATGTCCGGATTGGTTCAGCCTTGATTGTCCAGGTAGTTCACGACATCGCCCACGGACTGCAACGCCTGCGCCTCTTCGTCGCTGATCTCGCTTTCGAACTCTTCCTCGAAAGCCATGATTAGTTCGACCAGGTCCAGGCTGTCGGCATTCAGGTCGTCCCTGAAGTTGGAATCCATCTGAATCTCATCGGAATCGACATCCAGATGATCAACGATGATTTCCTTGACCCGGTCAAGTGTAGAGCTCATCGGTCAGTCTCCCAGCTTCGGCGGCGTTGTAGGGAATCCTTGGGCCCGACCGGGTCCAAGGGGAAAAAGCAAAGCATGCGGGATGCCTGACGTCAGGTCCCTGCACAGTGCCGAATCCTATAGGAGTGCCGGAGCCGGAGTCAACAAAAACCGAGGCTGTAGTGCCCGCACGGACGGGATTGGTCAATGCACGCGGGCAACACCGCTGGCCGGGCCCTGAAACCGTTCGCCCAGACTGGATTGCCGGTGGAAAAACGCGATGAGTTCCCAGAACCGGAAAGACGATCACATCCGCATCAACCTCGCCGAGGACGTGGAATCGGAACGGGTGCACAACGGTTTCGAACGGTATCGGATTCGACACTGCCCCTTGCCGGAAGGCAATCTTGAATGCGTGGACACCGGGACCCGGTTCCTGGGACGGCGTTTGACCCTGCCATTGCTGATCAGCTCCATGACCGGCGGCACGGACACCGCCAGTCGGGTAAACCGGAACCTGGCCGAGGCAGCGCAGCACCGGCGCGTTGCGATGGGGGTTGGCAGCCAGCGCATCATGGTGGAGGAACGCCAGGCCGCTCGCAACTGGCGGGCTTTGCGGCGCGCGGCGCCGGATGTGCCGCTGCTGGCCAATCTGGGGTTGGTGCAGCTGAACAAGGGGTTCGGACTCGCGGAATGCATGCAGGTGGTGGAGGCGATCGAGGCCGAGGCCCTGATCCTGCACCTCAACGTCCTGCAGGAGTGCGTGCAGCCCGAAGGCGACACCGACTGGACGGGCCTGCTGGCGAAACTCGAGCAGGTATGTCGGGAGTTGCCGGTGCCCGTGATCGTGAAGGAAGTCGGGTGGGGCATCGATGGCCGCACCGCCCAACGGCTGCTGGCTGCTGGCGTCGCCGGCATCGATGTGGCCGGAGCCGGCGGTACATCCTGGAGCGAGGTTGAAATGCACCGGGCCGGGACGCGGCGGCAACAAAGGATTGCGGCCGCATTCCGGCATTGGGGCACTCCCACCGCCGTATGCCTGCAGGAAGTCGGTGCCGTCGTCGGCGACCGTTCCGCAGGATTGGACCGGCCGCTCGTGATTGCGTCCGGCGGGGTGCGTTCGCCGCTGGATATTCTGAAGTCCTTGGCCCTGGGTGCGGATCTGGCGGGAGTGGCCGGGCCGCTCCTGCGCAAGGCAGTGGAGTCCGCGGAGGCTGTCGTCGAGGAACTGGAGATTTGGGGCTCGGTGCTGCGCATAGCCATGTTTTGCAGTGGTTGCTTCACGGTGTCGGATGTGGACCGGCGGATTGTGGTTCCCGCCGAACCGCCACTCAATGGATAGCGGGTTTCGCCTTTGGCGGTCTGTCGATCCTGGCGGGTAGAAAGACCCGATGCTGTCGGGATTCCAGGTACGACCTTGGCGGTACTCGGTGGCCGCGGTTCCGGAAACACAGGCGGCAGTTTCTGTGCAACGCCCGATGCCAATTCCTGCCGGAGCCTTGGAGTCGACAAGAATCTGCTCCCCATCGGCTTGCGGCCAACGAGGGGAGAACTCCTGAACATCGACGGCCTTGCCATGGGAACCGAAGTACGCAAAGGGATGACGATGGAAGACACCACACTCGAAGCATTGCTTGCGGACTGGCGCAGCATGCTGGAAACCTCGTTGCGGGAACACCTCGCGAGCCCGGAACCCATCCTGGATCCGTACATGGGCATGATGCATTACCACATGGGTTGGGTCGACAGGGAGTTCAGGCCGATGGCCCGTTCCGTTGGCAAGCGTTCACGGCCCTTGCTCCTTTTGTTGGCATGCCGGACCCTGGGACTTGACGCGGAGAAGGCCCTGCCGGCAGCGGTCAGTGTCGAACTCCTGCACGCCTATTCCCTGTTGCACGACGACATCGAGGACGGCGACGAATACAGAAGGCACTCCCCGACCGTCTGGAAGATCTGGGGCATACCCCAAGCCATCAATGTGGGCGATGGCCTGTTTGGTTGTACATTCCGAGCCATGGCCGGGTTGCATGGCACCGGGTTCGGGTCGGACACCGTGGCGGTTGCCATGTCCATGCTGATTGACACCAGCATTGCCCTGACGGAGGGCCAGTTCCTGGACATTGACTTCGAGCAACGTTCCCGCCTGTCGCTGGATGACTACACCCGCATGGTTCAGGGCAAGACCGCAGCCCTGTTCGGAACATGCCTGGCGTGCGGCGCACACCTAAGCACCAACGATGGGCCCATGCGCGAGCGATTCAGGCGTTTGGGTGAGCAGACCGGAATCGCTTATCAAATGCTTGATGACATAAATGGCATCTGGGCGGATGCGGACGACACTGGCAAGGCACCGCACCAGGATATCCGACGCCGCAAGAAGTCGTTTCCCATCGCGCTGGCGTTCGCCGATCGGGATATTGGCGAACGCATGCTCGCGTTGTACAGCAGGGACATGAAGCCCGAGAACGTGGAGGCCACCCTGGCCCTGCTGGCCGCGGCCGACATCAAGGAACGGTGCCTGCATTTGTACAGTCGCCAACAGGATGCGATCCGACGGACTCAGGAAGAGATTGACCACGCGCTTCACTTGGAAGGCAGGTCCGTTGACCTGCTGGGGGAGTTCATTGGCAGGTTGTTGTCCGTGCCCGACTTGAGGTGAGGGCGTGTCGGTACAGGCCAGGCACCCGGGTGGTTGAGTCCGCCGGGTTCCAGGCGGGTCTCGACCTTCGCCCGGTTTTGGTGGTTGTTGACTTGGTTCAATCGGGATTGGCACGCATTCGGCAAGTCGCCCAAGCGGGATTTCAGCGACGGCAACAGGGCAACAAGCCGCCGGATGCAAGTGGGCCGAGCAGCAAAAAGGGCTGGCATTGCCAGCCCTTTGAACTTGGTTGACGGGAGTCGGGGTTCAGCGCACGCCGGCCATTTCCTGGAGCATGCGCCAGTTGGCGCGACGGTCGGCCTGGGAATCCATCAAAATCTGCGACGGGTTTCCCTCGCGGTCGAACTGCTTGGCGAATCGACCCTCCGAACGGGCGAAGGTGATGAAGTCAATCGTCTCGCCGGTCTTCGGAATGGTGTACCAGTCCTCTTTGGCCGCAGGGTTGCCCTGCAGGCTCAACCGCTCCTTGATGGTATCGCCCTTGCGCGGGTCGTAGACGAACACGGGGAATGCCCGGCTGTCAACCGCCAGCTTGGCTTGGTGGCGAGCCATGTCGTCGGCCACACCGTGTTCCGGCTGACACGTGGTGAAGGTGTTGACGATGGCCGGACCGTCAAAGGATGCCGCGTCCAGGATGCATTTGTAGAAGTGGTTGGGGATGGAGGCTACCGTCTGCGATACGAAGGTGTTGGGATGCATCATGGCGATGCGGCCAATCTCCTTGCGCAATTCCGTTTTGCCGGGCTTCTCCTTGCCGTAGGAGTACATCTTGGAGTCCTGGGCCGTATAGGTCCCGGTGCTGGTCTGTCCTCCCGTGTTGGAGTAGACCTGCGTGTCCAGGATCAGGACCTTGATGTTCATGCCGCTGGACAGCATCCGGCTCAGTGACTGGAAGCCGATGTCCAGCATGGCCCCGTCGCCGCCCATGACCCAGAGCTGCTTGTCTTCCCATCCCTGCTGATCCCACTTCATGCGAATGCCCATGGCGAAGGCAGGACCGTTTTCGAAGAGCGAATTGCTCCACGGAACAATGTAGGGGTTGTAGGGATAGGTGCTGCCATAGACCGTGTTGCAGCCGGTGCTGGCGGCAATGCCGATATTGTCGGCGCCGTACACGTATCCCAGGGCAGCCAGCCACATCCGAATGACGGTGGCCTCGCCGCAGCCGGCACAGGATCCGGCACCGCCTACGTAGAGCATGCTCTGCTCCGCCAGCATCATGTCCACGGCAATGCGGTCGTTGATGAATTCGTCCGGCGTCGCGGGCAGCGAGCGGAAGAAGTTGATGCTCTTCTCGTAGATCGGGACCGTCTTGTCTTCCTTCTGGATCATCTTCAGGGCGTTGTAGCCCAAATCTGCGCAGGCTTCGACGCATTCGGCGCAGCCCTTGCACTTGGTGGGATCGATGAAGATGCCGAACTTGCCCGGCTCCTTCTTGCGCTTCTGAGGCACGTTGAAGAACTTGTTGGTTTCGGCGAACTGGTTGGCCATGAAGCCGCGTTCGTCCTCGTCGGTCAATTCGGCCAAGGCGTTGTCCAGGACATCCACCTTCACAACCTTGCCGAGGATGGCTGTGTCGGGGCACTGGTTGACACAGCTCATGCAGCCGGTGCAGCTGCTCTCGATGTACTCCGGGATCTCGGGGGCGATGTAGCTGAAGTCACGGGCCGCGCCGGTGCCGGCCGGGATCACGGATCGCGCCAAACCTACATCCGCCGGGAGATGCAGTTCCCCGGAGCCGTCGTTGTAGCCCTCGACGATGCGGTCGAAGAAATCGTTGACGTCCACAATCGTGGCGTCGAGGCCTTCGCCGGCACCGTTCTTGGTCTTGCTAATGGAGGCAACGTCGATTTCGTTAGTGGTTACCATGAAAACTCCCTGACGTCGGGCGCCGGGTGGCAGTGGCGGCGGTCTGTCAACAGCAGCCTAGACGAACAATTCAATTTGGGCGGAGGGATCGAACTTGGGCGCCGTGACCTCGAGGGCCTTGGTCTCCGCAGACAGTTCGATGACCGAGTCGTAGCCGCGCTTGACGGCCTTGAGGTTGGCCTGCACGACCGCTTCGCCGCGCTTGCCGAAGTACTTGCGCAGGGCACTCTCCGCCCTTTCCATTACCTGCGGGTACGTCAGGTCGGCTTCCTCGGAGAACGGGGTCACCTTGAGGAAAATGCCCAGCAGCACAATGCCCTGCATGCGCACGGACAGGTCCGGAATGGGTGCTTCCTCGCGGGCAATCAGGGCGGCGTCCGCCGCGAACACACGAATATTCTTGTCGCGTATCTTGGTCTGTGAATCGGGAGGGATGTCCGCCCAAATCTCGACCGGATCCGTCTTCGAGGTTTGGACAAAGATGGACCCGCCGTCCAGGATGCCCTTCAACGGATCGGCGGACACGAAGGCGTTGATGTCGTTCATGGGAACGAAATCAACGTGGTTGAGCTCGCAATGCGTCAGGATCTGATTGTCCGCCACCGTCAGGTAGTAGGTGGTGGGTAGGCCCTTCTTTTCGGAACCGTACTTCGGATAGGCCTGCACCTTCTTGCTGAAGACGTCGCCGGCGATGGTGGCGATCACCTTGTTGGTGGTCACGGAGCCGAAGCCGCCGACGGAGTGGCCGCGCATCGAAAAGGCTCCCGGGGGCCGCAAGTCCGGATCGTGCTCCGGCGGCAGGGTCAAATCGTGGTCCACGCCCAGGACAAAGAAGTGCTGGTTGCCTTCGAGCATGTTGCGGACGGTGGCCGCAAAGTCGGCGGGCCGCACGTCGCGGCTGCCCAGGCCCGCGATGCCGCAGAAGATCTGGGGGATGCGCGAGATCTGCGGGAAGTCGGGGTGTCCCATCATGGCGTCGCTGAACGCCGCCTTGATGTCGTTGGCCAGCGGATTGTTGGGGGCCAGCGCATCGTCCATGCGCTCAATTACGCTGAAGGCCTTGAGGCCGCCCAGAGCCTCGACCAGTTGACGGCCCGGGAACGGCCGGTAGCAGGTAACGTGCACGATGCCCAGCTTGATGCCGAATGTCTCGCGCAGGTAGTCGATGCTGGCGCGGGCGGTTTCGATGTAGCAGCCGATGCCCACGACGGCGTAGTCGGCATCCTCCATCCGGTACTGTTCGATCACGTCGTAGGGACGACCGGTGAGTTCGGAATAATCCGCGAACACGTCCTCGATGATGCCGGGCAGACGATCGTAGTAGTTGCGCTGGGCCACGATGCCCTTCATGTAGCTGTCCTGGTTCTGGACAACTCCGGTCATGACGGGGTTCATGGGATCGAAAAGGTTGGGTATTTTGTCCCCCGGAGGTCCCACGAATTCCTTCAGCAGCTCGGACTCGGGCAACAGAACGTCTTCCACCGTGTGGGTGGTCAGGAAACCGTCCTGCACGTTCAGAATGGGGGTGAAGCTGTCCTCGGCGATACGACGGCTCATCACCGCCAGGTCGCCGGCATCCTGTGCGTTTTTGGCAAAGAGGATGCCCCAGCCGCAGTCCGCCACACACATCACGTCGTCATGCCCGGCATGCACGTTTAGGCCCTGGCGCGTGATGGCCCGCGAACCGATGTGGAATACCACGGGCAGGCGCTTGCCGCTGATGGTGTAGAGCACTTCCTTCATCAGGACCAGGCCCTGGCCCGACGTGAAGTTGCTGACGCGCCCGCCCGCCACGGCAAAGCCCTCGCAGGCGGTTGCCGCGCTGTGTTCGGATTCGGGCTCCAAAAACTTGAGCGGCTGGCCCCACAGGTTGCAGGCACCGTTGGCCACGGAAGCGCCGTAGCCGCCGCCCATGGTCGTGGTCGGGGTAATCGGAAAGGCGCAGGCCCCCTGAGTGATTTGGGTTTCAACCCACGTGATCATCCCGGAGCCGTCGGAGGTGGTCTGAATACCGGGGAAACGCGGTGTGGGCGCCGCACCGTTCAGGTTTCCGCTGTCATGGGATCGTCCGTTGGCCGACAGATGGCCGTTGCTGGAAATCTTTCGCATAGCCATTGCTGCGTTTACCCCTTGTTACTGCTCCGGCGACGAACGCGCGCGGATGCGCGTCGCGGAGCCAATCCGACCCGATTCAACCCTTGAATCCAGGCTACTCAACCATGTTTGATGATAACACAGCAATCGGTGCCGCCTTGGGCAAAATCCGTGTCCGAATCAGTAGCAGGGAACCCGGTTTGGGCCAGAACGGCCATTACGTCCCATGCCCGTTGCACAAGGCGGTGCCGGACAAGGCCGACCATCCATTTGCGGCCGGCATGCCTCTTGGCGGTGCGGCACCGTTGCAGTGCCGCTCCACCTGTGCAAAAACCAGTTCCCGGCCGCGGTTGCGCGGGCAAACATGTCAGTTTGGGGAGTTGCCCTGGGCGTTGGAGGCATGCCGATCATCCAGAAACCGCCGAACTGTCCGGACCACTTCCTGTTTCGTCATCGGCGAGGTGTCGATCACAAGGTCCGCGTGCGTCAGGGCATGGGCCAGCCTCTCCAATTCCTCCCGGTGGCCGGCCTCGGTATACCGCCCCCATGGGCGCCTGGATAACTGGGTACCCAAGTCCGCATGCAGGAATATCAGAATGTCGGGAGGATGAAGCTTTTGCCACATGTCCTTGACATAACTGTGTTCCTGGCTGGTGCATCGGGCGTGCATGCCCCACTGCTCGAGGGTCGCCGCCAAGGTCGATTTCCCGGCCGCGCTGACCCCCACTACCTTGATGAGCGGACGCTGCATCCCAACTCCTGTCGCCCGGCCCCTGCCGGTCCCTAGCCCAAGGGAAAACTGACTGTCATATGCCGCGCGTCGTCCCGTTCGTTGCGACCCAGGACCTTCATGACCAGCACCGTCAGGTCGTCCCGGGCACGGCCTTCCTCAAGGACCAGCGCGGTGTCGAGCAGCAGGCGGGCGAGGCGGTCCGCCGGCAGGTTGCCGTCGGGGTCCGCTTCACAGACCAGGGCCGGCAGATTCATGCGGTCCTGCGGATGGCGGCCGGCTTCCCACACCCCGTCCGAGGCCGCCACCACCATGCTGCCGGCCTCGATCGGCAGCTCGGTGATGTCCGGCCGCGTGTTGCGGTGGATGCCGATGGCCTGACTGTGGGCCTGCAGCAGTCCCTGGCTGTGGCTGGTCCGGAACCAGGCCGGGCAGTGGCAGTTGCGCGAGATGACAAGCGTCCAGGAGTCCATGTCGATGCTGACGATTTGCAATTCGGCGCTCACCTGGCCCCGTCGATACGTGCGCAGGTAGTCGTGGGCTGCCCGCGCCGTGGCTCCGTCGCGCACGCCTTCGGCCAACAGTGAGATGGCCTTGCGCACCACGAGGTTGCTGATGTTCTTGGCGCTGCGTCCGCTGCGCTGGCCGTCGGCCAGGACTGCGCTCAAACCGCCGTGCGGCCTTTCGACCACCTCGACCGTGTCCCCGCTTTCGCGCGTGGCGTACTTCGGGATTTTGGAAACTGCGAGCTGGACGACGGGGGCTGGGGCCACGGCGGGGAACCGGTTCAGGGAAGGACGTTGGAATCGCTCTCCACGCCGGGCGGGGACGGCTCCATGGCCACCGGGCGATTTCGGAAAATGTCCTGTGACATGAATTGTGCCGGGTTGCAGAACCCGCCCCAGCCATCAGGCCTGCGATACGGCAGAATGCGGATTCCGAAGTGCAGGTGGGGGCCCGTACTGGCACCCGTGTTGCCCGAAAGACCCAGGGTGGCTCCGCGGCCGACGGTCTGGCTCACACTGACCGAGAACTCGCTCATGTGCGCGTACACAGATTCCCCCCAGTCATGCTCCATGAGCACGAACTTGCCGAAGCCGCCCACACCGAAGTCGGTTCGGGTGATCCTGCCGGCGTCGGTCGCCAGCAACGGCGTGCCCACCGGCAACGCGAAGTCAAGGCCGTTGTGGCCCCGCAAGGGCACCCCGCCGTAGGTGAAGCGGCCGTAGAACTGCGGATTGGTGCCCCAGCCCTGGGACATCGGGAAACGGCCCGGAAACGGAGTGGCGATGTCGATGTGATCGGCCAGGAAGTCGTAGGCCAGCAGGCGCAGTCCGCTCTGCGAACCTTCGGCGACCCAGCCCGACGGCTGGTTCGAGGGCGGGATCACCATGTCCGTCAGCCACCAGCGGAGATTGTCCCTGATCTCCGGCCCGCCATTGACGAGTAGGGTGCTGCGGGACGGCGCACGCCCGATGATGTCCGAATCCGGTTTGCCCACCTGTCCGGGAGTCCGGCGGATGCGCAGGACATCCGATTGGATGTTCATGACGCGGTCACCATTGGCGAAGGCCCGACGTTCCCGGGCATTGGGTGCCCGGCGCGGGACGGGAGGACTGACCGCGGGCAGCGGATTGGTTCCCATCTGCGGCGTGCCGTCCGGTGCAGTCTGGGCCACCCATCCCCACATCCGGTCCCGTTCGTCCGTGGCCACCGCCAGCAGCCACCATGGGACTCCGCCCAATCCCTGGGGATGGCCCAGGACCGAGCACAGCGTGTTGCGCGGGACTTCGCCAAGGACATCGTAGCCTGCATCCCCGTCCAGGCCCGGCGTGCGCCGCATCGGACTTGCGGCAATCACCCAGATGTTGTCGCCCGGCTGGAGCGCTTGCCGGTCCCGTCCGGGCAGGTCCGGTGCGGAGTCCTGAAGAAGGTCGTAGCCGGTCGACGTCATGTCCGAAACCCATCCCCGCAGCACGGGCTCAACCGCGGCGGGAGTGACCACCTGCCACCACACCAGCCTGTCTTCCATCCGCGGGCCGCCTTCCACGGTCAGTGACATTCCGGGAGCCAGTTGCATGACGATGTCGTCGACCGCCTGGCTGGAGATTCCGGGCAAACGGCGCAGGAGGGCATTGCGCCACACCCAGACGGTGTCGCCAACCGCAAACCTGGGTTCGGGAAGGGCCGGGGTCCCGGGTACGGCAATGACTTGCAGGTTGCGCTGGTTGCGGTCGGTCTCCTCCCGAAGCCACCCCGTCGAATCGCTACCTTCCGGCCAGGCCGCGCGCACGCGCCACCAGATACTGTCCTCCACGTGCAAGGGTCCTTCCTGCACGATGCCCGGAGTCCCGACGGGGACGGTGCCCAACAGGTCGTCCGCCTCCTTGGACCGCGTGCCCGGGGTGCGCCGCAGTTCGGTGGGGCGCTGGACAAGGAAGTAGGTGCCCGGCGCCATCGAGTCCGTGTCCGGGATTGGCACCGGGTCGAAGGGAGCCGCCAGGTCCGGGGCGCCGGACACCCTGGCGATGAACGGCTGCGCATCCACGCCGGCTTGCGCCAGCCAGCCGTCAACCCGGGTGTGGTCGGACACCCTGACCGTGACGCGCCACCAGATCAGTCGGTCCACCTGTTCGGGGCCGTCAACAATCAGGCACTGCTGGCCCGCCGGAAGCTTTGTCACGATGGCGTCCGGGGGCGAACCCACGAATCCGGGCACGGCCCGCAGGTTGATGTCGCCGATGGTCCTGACCACGCTGCCGGGAGACAGGCTGGCGGAGGCATCGGGTTGTTCGGGGTTGAGCAGGGGTGCCTTTTGCGGATCCCAGGCATAGTGTTGGTTGAGGGCCGCGGCGGTGTCCGCCAAGGCCGCCTCGGATGCGGACAGTTGCCAGCGACCGCCGGGGCTGGCCGCCCACCGGAACAGGGCGGCACAACGGATTTGCTGGTGTCCCGGACCTTCGTTCCACCCGTTGATTTCCCGGAAGACCGCCTGCACCCATCCGTTTTGCCGGGGGCTCCAGGACTGGAATTGGTCGGCCTCCACGATGTATGCCGGCAATTGGCGCATATGGTACGGAATGCCGCGCATGAAGTCGCGGTAGGCCCTGAAACCACTGCGGCGGCGTGGTGAGCGGTCGGGGATCCAGGCATCGGCGGTAACGTCGGCGGGATCGTCCGTGACCGTGAAGGCATGCAGTGCGATGCCGTCGCAACCCTGGGGTCCCAACCGGTTCAGGATGTCGCTGAAATAGGTGATCCAGTCCCCGTTCTCGTTGCCCGCATAGCGGGTGTGGGTGTTCCACGGGGTAACCGCACCCGTAATGACGAGTGCATCCGGGTCGGCTTGGCGGATGGCCTCCCGGCACTGCCTGAAACAAGCGACATAGCGGTCCGGGTGCACGGCTTCGCCGACAGTGGCCAGATTGGTCGCGGTCCCGTCGGGATGAAGCGCGTCAAAGCGCTCGGGCAGGGCCCGCAGCACGGCCTGCACCTGCGCCGGATCCTTCACGTCCTTGAGCAGGGATATCCGGGCGCGTGCGTCGGCACCCGGGCGCGCGGCCCAATTGTTGAACTCGTTCCCAATCACCCAGTGACGGCAGCCACGGGAAACCTTGACGAATCGGCCGCATCGCCGGGCGAATTTCAAGTGGTTGGCGACAGCCGGAAGCGTGCCGTTCGGATTGAAACCCAATTGCAGTTTGACAATGACACCGTAGCCGCGTTCCGACCAGGCACTGTAGTCCACGCCGGAGCGGTCGGCGGCGTCCATGCCGATGAATTCGTTGAACACCACCCAGCCGTGTACGTCGGCCTCTTCGAAGAGATGCTCGCCGCCCGCATCGTGCAGACCGTAGATGTGTAGTGGTTCGTTGGGTACGGGAGGCATTGCGATGGCGTGCGGCACGAATGATCCGGTCGGATAAAGGCGGGGACCGATGTTGGCGAATGCTTGGCGTCAGCTGGGGGCAACGGGGGCGTTCCTGCGGCGCTCGGCGAGTTTGGCCAGCAGGTCGCGATGGAGCTCGCGCGTGATCGGGTATTTGCGAATGACGAAGACGCCAACCGCCACCAACAATGTCGGCAGCACGCCGGACAGGAGCCGCAGGGCCGTCACCACCGACTGGGGTTGCTCGATGCCGGTGCCGTAGGTGGCCTCAATGAAGCCGGCTTGCGCCAGGATGAGATTGGCGACGAACACCGCCACGGCACCGCCCAACTTGCGGAAAAAGACCATGTAGGCCGTGAACAGCCCTTCGCTGCGGTTGCCGGTTTGCAGCTCGTCGTACTCGAGAACGTCGGGCAGCATGGCCCACGGAATGGTGATGCCCGCTGCGTATGTGAATCCCAGCCAGACGCAAAAATAGAGAAACGTGTCGGCGGCCCCCTGCGGATACAGGGCGTAGGCCGGCAGCGTTGCAATCCAAAGGAAGCCGCAGAGGATGTAGGCCTTGAGCTTGCCCAGTTTCCGGACCAGCAGGTTGACCACGGGCAGGGCCAGCAGGGATGAACCCAGCAACACCGCCGGCAACACAGACTCCAGGAGTGGCGTCGCCCTCAAAACAATCTGCAGATACCAGACAAACGTGGCGATGACCACTTCAAGTCCGGTCAATGCGAAGAAATAGGCGGTCGAGAGCAGGACGAAGGGACGATTGCGGTAGGCGGTTCTGAGCCCCGCCAGCACACTGATGGGGACCTCGGACGCGACATTGGCCGGTTCCTTGACCGTGATGAAGTTGAGAACCGGTGCCACCAGCAGGGAGGCACCGAACAGCCACCCGGCCAGCATGTAGCCGCGGAAAACGTTGGCCTCCCCGCCCAGCATGCCCAGCCAGTCTTCCGCCAACATCTTGAACAGGGCCGCGATGACGAGGGCGCCCAGGATAAAGAAGGCATTGCGCCAAACGCTGAGGTCAATCCGTTCTTCGTAGTCGCTGGACAACTCCGCCACCAGCGCGGTGTGGGGCACCGAGAACACGGTGATGGCGGTGTCCAGTGCCACGGAAATCACGACAAACCAGACGAACAGGCTCCACTGGTTGTCGAAGGGTCTCGTCCACAACAGGGCGAACAGCACCATCATGGGCACGGCGGCCGCCAGCATCAGGGGACGGCGGCGTCCCCACCGGGTCTGCAGCCGATCGCTGATGAGACCCACCAGCGGATCGTTGACCGCGTCCCAAATGCGGCCAATCATCAGGATCACGCCCACAATGGCCGGTCTGAGGCCGACCACAGTCACCAGAAAGTAGTTCAGGATCAGGGAGCGGCTGGTTGAGGTGATGGCCGGAATCCACTCTCCTGAACCGTAGATCAGTTTGAAGAGCGTCGACATGCGGCGGTTCGGGGCCATTGGTGGATCCTGCATGGTGTGGAGGGCGTAGGCGGTGCACAGGGCTGCCCCATGCACCGCAACTCGGATTTCTCGCCGGCGTCAGTTGCCCGAGGGCTTGGATGGTGACAGCTTCATCAAGGCCAGCAAGTCCGGCGGTTCGCCCTCCACGCGTACGAAGACCTTCCCCAGGCGGGTTTCGTCTCCCCTCTCCGGAACCCTGTCGATCGCGTTCATTATCATCCCGCTGACGGTTTCCGCCTCGCCCTTGGTCTCGCCCAGCGCTGCCGCGAAGTCCTCGGGCAGTTCGTCCACCGGGACGTCGAGCCGGGCCACCACGGTGGTTCTGGATCGAACCTCGAGCCGGGGCGCCTCCCGGGCGCGGTTGGCCTCGAGGTCCGATTCGTCTTCGATTTCGCCGAAGATTTCCTCCATCAGGTCTTCCAGGGTCACCAATCCCGCCGTACCCTGGAATTCGTCCTGCACCACAGCCATGTAGGCTCCGCGCGACTGGAACAGCTTCAGCATTTGGGGCAGCGGCGTGGAACCTGGAACCACCAGTGCTCCCGCCGCCTGATCCTGGTCCCCGTCCGGCACCCTTGTGATGATGTCGACAAGCCGAAACTCCGCGCTGCGGTCCAGCCGCGCCAGTTGCTTGAAGTGGAGTATCCCCTTGATGTCGTCCAGGTTGCTGCCGTAGATGGGATAGCGGGACAGGCCGGCTTCCCGCATTACCTCGATCACCTCCGCGTAGGTTGCATCCTCCTGGATGCCGACAACCCGCGTGCGGGGGGTCATCACTTCGTTGACGGTGTGGTCGTCGAAGTCCCCAATCCGTTCCAGGTAGCCGAACTCGTCCTCCTCGATGTGGTCGGCGTGGTAGCTCTCCTCAATCAGGATCTGGATTTCCTCCTTTGAATAAGCCAGTCCGTCGTCCTGGTCCACGGGAACGGGCGACCTGGTGATGAGAAAGTCCGCCGCGCGGTTCAACTGGTGTGCCAAGGGTCCCAAAATGGTTTCGCAGACCCGCATCGTTCCCGCCACGGCCAACACCACTTTCTCCGGCATCTGGACGGCGATTGTCTGCGGCACCATCTCGCCGACAACGACATGCAGGAACGACAGTCCGGACACGGCGATGACCAGTGCGGCCGTGGTGGTGGCCTGCTCCGACAGCCACGGCAGGTGCAGAACCTCATGCAGCCAGTGCGCCACGCGTTCCTCGGCATACATGCCCAGGGCCAAGCTGGCCAGGGTGATTCCAATCTGGGAGGTGGCAATGAAGTCGTTGCGGTGTTCCTTGTCCCGGAGAATGGACAGAATATAGGTTGCCTGACGGTGTCCCGTCTCCTCCCTGCTTTCGATTCGGGGGTAGGGGGCCAGCATCACGGAGAATTCCGCGGCAACGTAGAAGCCGTTGGCCGCCACGAACAGGGCAATCAACGCGATCGGAGCCAGGGCTTCCATCATGCGGTTCCGTGGTCGGACGAACCCCGGCCGGCAGGCGCTGCGCGCAATTGCAGCGCCAGTCGGACCGTTTCCTTGGTGGCATTCACAAAAAAGCCGTCCGTCGGACCGGGACCTGCTCGACGGAGACTTGCACTCGGGGCAGCGTCCATCTTGACGGGTGCATCCGGTGATGGTTCCACGGGCAGGGCCCCGGCCTCCAGGTGTCGGTGTTTGGGATCGAAGGTGGTCGCGAGAACCATCGGATCAACGGACCCTTCAATGAACAACACCTCGTCGTTGATGAACCGGAAAGGCGGTGGCTGTTCCTGATCAAATTCGTCCCTTATGTCTCCCACGACGGCTTCCACAAGCTGTTCCAGCGTAATGATCCCGGTCGTTGCACCCAATTTGTCCCGAACCACCGCCAAGTGCACCTTGTTGTGCAGCATGTCGGCCAGGGCGTCGTCCACTTTGACTTCTTCCGCGAAGGCCGGGAAGGGATCCGGATTGGCTCCCGGCCGCGGTTCCTCGCCGCACATCAGGTCTCGCAGATGGACGGTGCGGGTCAGGTTGTCCAGGGAACCATCAAAGACCGGCATGCGGGAATAGGGGGAGTTGGCCAGGAGGTCCCGTTGGAGGTCCGCCGGCGTCCACTCCGGCGCGGCGAAAATGTGTTTCCGGGCCACCATCTTGGCCGAGACCGGTTCCTTGTCGATGTTCAGGGTCCGGTCGATGGCCCCCCCTTCGTCCCAGTCGAACTGGCCCTGCTCCTGGCTTTCCCTGGAAATCCGACGGATTTCCTGATCGGTCAGCACCAGGCCGTGCTGGTGCGTGACCTCGACCCGGACCAGGAACAAAATCGCCCGGTTGAACAGATTGAAAATCCAAAGAAAGGGCTGGAACAGGAAGTGGTAGGCCCGCAGGTAGTTCACGGTGACCATGGCCAGCCGCTCGGGGATGCGGATGCCCAGATTCTTCGGCACAAGCTCGCCAATGAACACCTGTCCCATGGACAAGACCAAGAGCGTCGACCCCACCGCCAGCGACGTGGCGGTGGTGGGGTTCAGGCCCAGTTGCAGGAGCAGCGGCTCAATGCGGGGCGCGACCCCGGCCTGACCCACGAAGCCCAGGAGGATGCTGCAAATCGTAATGCTGATTTGACAGCTTGAAATGTAGGCACTGAGCTGGCTGGGGTCGTGAATGATGCCACCCACCTTGTCGGCGAGGGTGTTGCCATCATCCTGCAGCTGTTGGATTCGGGAACGCCGCGAACCTGCCAGGGAGATTTCGGCGGCGACGTAAAAGGCAGTCAACAGGATAATCGCGACAACCGAACCCAGGATCGCGATTAGTCCCATGAACTAGCTTGTGCCATTGCAGGTCCGACGTTGCGGTCGGGAAGTGTTGGGTCCTTGAAAAGGATCGGTTGCACTTCTATGGTACAGCAAACCATCAAGGAACACCCGCGCTTCGGCGGGCGAGGTGACGCGGCCCGTCACCTGGGCCTCGACAAGGAGGGTCAGCAATCGTCCGACTTCCGGGCCAGGTGCCAGGGCATACCAGTTCAGGAGATCCCGCCCGGTTGCCAGGGGCTGCACCGGTCTGCCTTGACCAAGCCGCCACAGACGATTGACGGCATGCTGGATGGCCGTCAGGCGGGTTTGCGCCCCGGCTCCGGTTGTCCTTGCCAACGGCGCTGCGATGGCGCAGGCATCCTGCAGTGCGGGCCGGCCCAGGTACCAGCCGGTCTTCTCCATCAAGCGGTGACAATCAATCACCGTCGGCTCTCGGGCACGGCCGCGGTCGGGCGGATGCACCCACTGCCGCCACACGTGGTCGAGGGCCGCGCCGACGGAACCCAGCCACTGCTGCTCCGCACTGGCAAAGGCACATCGTCTGGCCCAGCGCTGCATGCCGGCACTTGGTCTGGCTGCAGTCGCGTTCGGGAGGATCAGCCAGAGGACAGCGGCCATGACCCACCAGTCACCGCGCATGCGCCCCGGACCCAGGTACGCGCGCGCCATCTGCCGCAGGTCGATCACCGCATCGATGTCCGGTGCCATGGGACCTGGGCTCCGTTCGCATTGGCCCCGGCCCGGTTTCGTTGACCTTGTCCACGCCTGCAACCGCGACAGCCAAAGCATATCGTCTTCGGACAGGATGAACGGACCGCCTTCCCGGTCGGCAACCAGTGGCCAGAGGTTCATCTCGTTCAGGTCGTGTGCGACTTCGCGGATGGACGAGGCGGGACTAGTCACCAGCTTCCACACTTCCGGCCCTACCCGTTCTCGCGCAGCCTGTCCGGCGAGGGGGCCGTGTTGCCCTATGAACGACCGCAATTCCGCCGACAGCATCAGCCCGTGGCCGTGGGATAGCCGGACGCCCCTGAGCATGCGCAACGGATCGGACAACATGTTGCGTTCGGAGACCGGGACCACCGTGCGTTGGGCAAGGTCAACCCGTCCCCCGAAGGGATCGACCAGCGTGCCGGTCACCTGCGTGCCGACGACCGACTTGACCCGGACCGCCATGGCGTTCACGCGAAAGTCGCGTTGTCCCAGATCGGCTTCAATGCGGCTGCCTCCCAATACGACCAAATCAATTGTGCCAACCGGCTCCCGCTTGGATGGCGGGTGTGATGCCAATCGCCAGATCTGCCTGCGGGGGTCCAGGCAAAAGGCGCGCCAGTCGCCGGGCACCCAGTGTTGGTCCTCCAATTGGTTCGATCGCGGTACCACCAAGTCGAGGTCGTGTCCGGGTGCAAGTTCCAGGAGGCGGTCGCGGACCATGCCGCCCACAATCCAAACCGGAGGACCCCAAGCCTCCAGGAACCGGTCCAGAACCCGGGACTGCTCGGGGCGCAGCGTTAGAAGGATCTCGCAGGCATTGAGAGTCGTCATGGCAGGCTCAGTCCGGACATCGATTGCTTTTGCCACACCTGGTCATGATCTCCGGAAACGGTCTATTGAGGCGGGCGTAGGGCAGTATGGCTTCCGGTTTGCGATCGAATTTGGCAAACTGCACCGGCCGGTGCAGTCCCGCGATGCCCGGTGATCCGAGCCATTATGCAGGCAAGTGCGAGTACATTCATCCAAGCCAGCCGAAATCGGGCATGGTCGGTTTTCACGGATACGTCTGCCTGGCCGGCGTGGTTCGACGGCATCCGGCACGTTTCGTGGGTGGAAGGCAAACCGTGGACGGAAGGTTCCATGCTGAAGCTCGACAGCAGATGGGGAGTGCTTGCGGCACGTGTGCGGCTGGTGGCAGAGCCGAGCATGGTGGTGATTGAGGTGCGCATATGGTCTTCGACCACCGTGCTTGTCTTTGAGGTTGAGGATTCGGTTGGGGGTTGCCAGGCGCAGGTGAGGGAAACCTGGCATGGCCCTGCCGCCTGGCTCGGACCGATCACCCGTCCGGCCAGAACGGCGCAACTGACACGGGTCATGGATGCGTTTCGGCACTGTGCGGAGGCCTTGTGAGCACGGCTGCCAATTCGATCCGCGATGGTCAGTGGCCGGAGTACAACCGGGACGCCTTGGCTGTTTGGGAACGGATTGCCGAATGTTGGGATGCCTATATGGGCGACCACGGCAACGATTTTCACAATGTTCTGGTTCGACCCGTGGCCACGCAACTGCTGCAGCCGGTGCGCGGCCGCAAGATCCTGGAGTTGGGATGCGGCGCGGGGCTGTACACCCGCGAGCTGCTGCGGGCAGGAGCGAATGTTGTTGCCACGGACGGAGCGGAATCGTTCGTAAGCATTGCCTCCCGGCGCAATCCCGGTTGCGAGGTCCTGCGTCTGGACGTCACCAGTGAAGAGGACTGGGTGGAATTGTGTCGGCGCCACACATGGTTCGACGCAGTGGTCTGCAACATGTTGTTCATGGATGTTGCCGTCGTGGACCTGATGTGCCGGCAAGTGGCCTCATTGTTGCGCTCCGGCGGAGTCTGGGTGATTTCCCAACAGCATCCCTGTTTTGTCACTCCCGACGCGGAACTCGTGGCTGCGCAAGGCATCGCCGGGCAACAGAACAGCGTAATGGTCCACCGCTACTTGAATGTGGAACCATACAAGGCCACCGGAATCCGTACGCAACCGGAAACCCACTTCTACTTCCATCGACCCCTACAGGCCATCGTAAGCCACCTCACGGCCGCGGGCCTGGTTGTCAACGGCTTGGTGGAGCCGTCCTTTCCGCCGACCGAAGAACCGTTCCAACCCTTGTCGTACGGGTCGATGCCGGACATCCCCCCGGTCCTGTTCGTGCGCGCTCTGAAACTGTAGGCCGGTGCGGGCGGATCGGTGCGGGCGGACCGTGCTATTCTGGCTGCAGGCTGAACCGGCAGGCCATGCCGATCGGCTGCCCAGGACTCATCGCCAGTGCACAACGGGAAACAACCATGGATCTGAACCTCAAGGGCCGGGCCGCGGCTGTGGCGGCCGCCAGTGCCGGATTGGGCTTCGCGTCGGCTCTGACCCTGGCACGGGAAGGCTGCCGCGTCGCGATCTGCGCACGCAATGAAGACCGCCTGCAGGCTGCTGCGGACCGGATACGGGAGGAGACCGGTTCCGAGGTCCTGGCTTTGGTTGCGGACATGTCCGACGCGGAGGCTCCAGGTGCCTTCATCCAGGCGGCCACGGATCGGTTCGGCGGTCTTGATATTGCGGTGGCCAACGCCGGGGGGCCTCCCAGCGGGGAGTTCGCGGACAAGACCGACACCGAGTGGGCCTTGGCACTGCAACTCAACCTTATGAGCGCCGTCAGGCTCTTCCGGTCCGCCTTGCCGCATGTCACAGCCAGTGATCAGGGCCGCCTGGTGGCCATCACCAGTGTCAGCGCCAAGCATCCGATGGAAAGCATGGTATTGAGCAATGCCACGCGCACCGGAGTTCACGGTGTGATCAAGACCTTGAGCATGGAACTTGCTGAGACCGGCACGACCGTGAATGCCGTGTGCCCGGGAGTGACCAAGACGGATCGGCTTGATGAACTGGCCCAACAGGCGGCCGACCAGAAGGGCATCACCGTGGAGGAGGCGTTTGCCGAACGGGCAGCCACGGTGCCACTGGGACGCCTCGGGGATCCCATGGAGTTCGGTGCAGCGGTCACGTTTCTGTGCAGCAGGCAGGCAGGCTTCATCACGGGTATCGGCCTGGCCGTGGACGGAGGCTTTGCGGGATCCCTTCCCTGATTCGAATTCGATGCCCTGCGGCTCCGATCCTCAGCGGGGCGGCCGCGGGGCACGACACAGGCGAATTGACCATTCGATGGCGATGCGGTTCCCGGGTGGACGGCTACGATGAAGGAAAGGGTCCTTTCGTTCAATCAGGTTACGGCGGCCTACTTTGACGAACCCGTCCTGGAGGACGTGACGCTGGCTGTGTACAGCCAGGAGACTGTTGGCGTCGTGGGACGCAATGGTTCGGGCAAGAGCACGTTGCTCAAGTGCCTTGCGGGGACGCATGGTGTCGATGCCGGCAGCGTGGTCCGCGACCGCCCGGCCCGGTTCGGCTATTTGCCTCAGGAGGCCGAGTTGCCTCGATCCGCGACGGTGTTGGACGCGATGCAGGGCGCCCTCCCGGAATTGGACCGGGTTGAGACGGAACTCCACGAGGTCGAGGCCAGCATGGGCCTGGAGGAGGTGTACGGGGATCCGCCCAGGTTGGAGGCGGCCATCGCCCGCCAGGACACTCTGGTTGCCCGGTATGCCGAACTGGGCGGTCCCAGTTTCCAACGGACCATCGAAGCGACCCTGAGACAGGTCGGCTTGGCGGAGGACAGCTTTGGTCTGCGGGTCTCCGACCTAAGCGGCGGTCAAAAGAAGCTGTTGGCCCTGGCGCGCATCCTGGTTGGACGGCCCGATTTCCTGGTGCTGGATGAACCCGACAATCATCTCGACCTGCGCGGCAAGCAGTTGCTGGAACGGATTATCGGTGCCTTTGGCGGTGGGGTGGCGATTGTGTCCCACGACCGCTACCTGCTGGACCTGATCGTCGATTCCATCATTGAACTGGAACGGCGCAAGGTATTCGCCTGGCCGGGCAACTATTCGGAGTACGTGATCCAGAAGGAGGTCGCGGTTGCCAGTCAGGCCCGTCACTACCAGGCACAACAAAAGGAAATCACACGGCTGGAGGAGTCGGCCAAGCGCCTTCTGACCTGGGGTGCGGTTTTCGACAATCCCAAGTTCATCACCCGCGGCAAGAGCATCCTCAAGCGCATCGACCGCATCGACCGCATTGATGCACCTGTCACCGACTCCGAAACCATGGACCTGACCCTGCAGTACCGACGAGGGAGCGAGAAGGTTTTGGAGATGGCCAACGTCTCCTTCACCTTTCCCGATACGGGTGTCCGGCTGTTCGACCATGCGGATCTTCTGGTTTGGAAGGGCGAACGGGTGGCCATCGTGGGACCCAACGGCGCGGGCAAGTCCCTGTTGCTCAACTTGATCCGCGGCCAACTGCAGCCCACTGCTGGCACGATTAAGCTGGGACCCAGCCTGAAGCTGGGTTTCTACGACCAGGAACACCGCAACCTCGACTACCGGCTGAACCTGGTTGACACGGTGCGCCGCGACCACTCCATGACCGAGGCCACCGCCGTTTCCTTCCTCCGGAAATTCCAGTTCGGCTACCGCCAGTGCCTGGATCCCGTGGGAGCGTTGTCGGGCGGCGAACGGAGCCGGTTGCAGATGGCCCTGATGATGCTTCAGCAACCCAACTTCCTGGTCCTGGACGAACCGACCAACAACTTGGACATCCAGTCGGCTGAAATCCTGGAGGAGGTCCTGCTGGGATTCGCCGGTGCCATCCTGATGGTGTCGCACGACCGCTACTTCCTGGACCGCCTGGCAGACCGGGTCGTGGTCCTGCAGAACGGCGTCCTGAGGGAGTTCCGAGGCACGTTCGGCGACTACCTCACCAATCTGGCCAGAAGCCGGCAACCAAACTCCGCGCCGCGCCGGCAGCCGGTCACACCATCCTGACCAGGGTCCCCAAGGCATCCGTCAGAACGCGGACGGCATCGAGATACCCTTCGATTTCGATGTGTTCCTCCGGGGTGTGGTCCAGTTCGGAGTCTCCCGGCCCGTAGGCGAACACGGGACAGCCCCAGGCCGGGCCGACCACGTTCATGTCGCAGGTGCCGGTCTTGACCAGGAAGCGGGGTGGTTCGCCGGTGACCCTCCGAATGGCGCCCCGCAGGCTGGTGGACAGGTGATTGCGCCGCGGGGTGAGCCAGGCGGGTTCGAACCCGCTCAGGTCGAGCTGGGCTTCGACGATCGGTCCGGCGCAGGCAAACCCAATCGGGGAGTCCGCATCGATGCGCGCCGGCATGGGCTCCCGGACCGGTCCGATCTGCTCCTCGCACCAGCAGCGCAGGTGCTGCACAAAGTGCAACGCGTCGAAATCCAACGGCAGGCGAATCCCAATCAGGGTGCTGACATGGTTTCGACCGTTCCGCCAGAGTTCGGTGTTGATTTCGCGCAGGCTGGGGGATGCTGCCTCAAATGCCTGGGACCCCGCTTGTCCTCCGGCTTCCACCAACTGCTTTACATAAATCCAGAACGCTACGGCCAGCTCCGCGACTTCCGTGCCTGGGCCGGCGGTGTGTGCCGTGGACTGCCAAGCGTGGAACCGCAACAGGATGCGGCCCTTGTAGCCCCGGGCAATGCCGGTGGTGCCGGTCGGTTCCCCAATCAGGCAGTAGTCCGGTATCGGGAGGTTGCGGCCGTTGTGCCGATCCCTGACGCAACGGGCGCCTTTGGATGTGGCGGCTTCCTCTTCCACCGCACCCACCACCACCACCTGGCAGTCTTTGGGCAATGTCTGCTTCAGGTTTGCGGCCGCGACGGTGAAGGTGGCCAGCGGTCCCTTGGCGTCCACCGTGCCCCTGCCGTACAGAACCTGTTTCCCGCCGACAACCTTGTGTTCCACCGGAATGTGTCCAGGCACCGTGTCGATGTGGCCCAGCAGCATCACGGTGCGCGGGGCATCGGCCCTGCCCACGCGGCCTACGGCGTTGTTGGCGGAGTCCACCTCGGCATGGTCATAGCCGAGATCGCGCATCTGCGCGGCCAGCCATCGGCTGGCGGCCAGTTCGTCGCCGCTGACCGACGGGATTTCGACCAGATTGCGCAGCAGGCGGCAGGCTGCGCGGTCCGAGACTGGCATCGGAACGTTGCTTCAGGCAGCCTTCAGGCGCCCGATGAGATGGGAAAACCGACGGTACTGCTCTTCCGTGATGTAGTTGCGTCCGGATTGAATAGCGGCGTCCAGTTCCCGGTGAAAGGGGGAGTGCGGTGCCCCCTCCAACAGCTCCACAGCCCTGACCAGGGCGAGCCGCACGGCGCGAATGTTGGCCTCCATGTGTCCGAGCACCACCTCGACGGTTACCGTGGCCTCCTCGTCGAAGATGTCCTGGTCCGTGATGTGGGCCATGACCGCGAAGCTCATCTCGGCCTCGCGGGCGAGTTGCGCTTCGGGTGACGTGGTCATGCCGATGATGTCCGTACCCCAACTGGCGAAGGTCCGGCTTTCGAACTTCGTGCTGAAGCGAGGACCCTCGATCGTGATCATGTTGCCGCCTTCGATGGCATCGGCTCCCGTGTCCGCGAGGGCCTGGTAGCAGACTTGGCTGAGGGTCGGACAAAACGGCTCGGCCAGGCTGATGTGGCACACAATATTTTCGGTGCCGGCATCCGGGTCGTTGAAGAACGACAGGTTCCGCAGCCGCGTGTGGTCGTACAGTTGGTCCGGCACCATGATCTGCTCGGCCTTGTATCGCCGTTGCAAGCTGCCGCAGGCGTTGACGCTGATGAGGTACTCGACCCCCAACTGCTTGAAGCCGTAGATGTTGGCCCTGAAGTTCAGGCGCGAGGGCGAGATGGTGTGTCCGCGCCCGTGCCGGGCCAGAAACGCCACCCTTTGTCCCTGGATGTCTCCGACCAGATAGGGGCCGGAAGGAGCACCGAAGGGAGTTTCGAGGGTCAGTTCCCTCACGTCGGTGAGGGCTTCCATGTCGTAGACGCCGCTGCCTCCCAGGACGCCAATGCGAATCGGTTCGTTCATCGAATTGCCTTTGCCATTGGTCTGTCTGAATCGGGAATATCCTGCCAGCGCGGTGCCTGGCTGTCACGCTCGGACAGGATGGGATCGGTGCAGGTCCACGGGACGGCAAGTTTCGGATCGTTCCAGAGTACGCTGAACTCGTCGGTTCCCGTGTAGTACCGGTTGACCAGGTACGTCAGAATTGCCCCGCGGGGACTGTGGAAGCCGTGGGCCACGCCGGGCGGAATGAACAATCCCCAGCCCTCCTCTGCGTTTAGGCGCAGGACTTCGGCCCGAAGGAAGGTGTCCGAATCGGTCCTCAAGTCGACCAGGCCGACTTCGATTTCCCCTTGGACCACCTGCCAGTAGTCGAACTGGAGCAAGTGATAGTGCAAGCCCCGCAGCACTCCCGGACGGCTGTCCGAGCGATTCCCCTGCAGTTGGGACATGTCGAAACCCGGCCACCATTCCGAACGCCATGTTTCGGCGAAACGACCCCTGGCATCCTCGAACCACCGCGGCTCCCTGATTGCGGCGCCGACAATTCCGGTTGCGGGCGCGCGGGATGGGGCATCCATCGCTCAGGCTCCCGGCGGACCGGGACGGACGCAGGCCAGAAATCGATTGACCTCGTTCTCCCGCAACCTGGACGCCGAGCGGTTGACGATGACCACCACCCTGCTGTCCAACACGTGCTGCAGTTCCACCAGTCCGTTGGCCTGCAGGGTGCGGCCGGTCTCCACCAAATCGACGATCAGGTCCGAAAGACCCGTCAGGGGCGCCAGTTCCACGGATCCATTGAGCTTGATCACCTCGGCATTGATGCCTTGGGACACAAACCAGTCGGACGCGATGCGCGTGTACTTGGTGGCCACCCGCAGATGGTCCTTCAGATGCAGGTCCACGTGGCGCCACGCCCGCGGCCCCGCCAGGGAAATCCGGCAGATGCCGATGGGGAGCGTGAAGGGTTCAAGTACGTCCACCCCTTCTTCACGCAGCGTGTCCAAGCCCGAGAACCCGATGTCCGCGCCCCCGTGCACCACGAAGGTTGGAACATCGGTCGGTTTGGATTGGATGTATTCCTGGGTGCCGTCCGCGGTGCGCAGGGTCAGTTGCCGGGAGGTGGAGAAGTCCGGCACCTCCAGGCCCCCGTCCCGCAGGTGCCGTGCCACGTCGTCGGCCAGACGTCCTTTGGGCAGGGATATGCGCAGGGGCCGCCGGCAGGTTGCGTCAGACATCGCCCCCTGCCATGATCGCGGTGGATTGATCGGGGCCGGACAGTTCGGTCCGCTGCAGGCTCTCAAGCAGTTGTTCGAACTGCGCCACGTCCATTGGCCCGACACACTCCGGAAGCGGGCATGCCAGCACATGGAAGGACTGTGTGGGGTCGCACCAGGCCGCCACGACCCGGGCTCCCAGACTGCGTCCCAAGGCCAGAAGCCCTGATTCGGACAGCGGATCGGTGTGCACGACGATGTCGCGGCCCTGTTGGCGCAGCCTGCCCATCGACGCCAGTGCAACCCCGGATTTGGTCTGTCCCACCAGACAGAGCGGCGACTTGGGGCTCAGGGCCTGCGGCGCCTGGTTTGAGGGCACGGCACGGACCAGGCGGTCGAGATGCAGGATCCCGCCGACCGCCGGACGACTGCGCCCGAATTTGCCTATCAATCCGTCGTACCGGCCGCCGCTGCCGGCCACGGCCGCCGAATCGGGCAACAGGAATTCGAATGTCATTCCGGTGTAGTACTCAAGGTTCCGGTACTCGGCAAGATCCAGCGTGACTCGTTCCAGGATGCCGTACGCATCCAGCTGTGCGGTCAGCTTCCTCAGGTTGAGCAGCGCGGACTCCATGCGCCGATTGAGGCAAAAGCCCGCGGCCCGTTCCAACAATCCGGACACATCCGCACCCTGCAGCGTGAGCAGGTTCTCCAGCGTGGCCCGTTGCCCCGGACTCGGGCGGCAGGACTCGACAAACCGGGCCAGGGCGTGTTCACTTTTGCGGTGCATCGCCCACCGCAACTGTCGGGCATCGGACGGCTGTGGGTCAAGGGCGTCCAGCAATCCGCCGTAGTAGTCCGCGTGGCCGACCACAATCCTGAAATCCGACAGATTGCATGCATTGAGACCGGCTGCCATGCACGCCAGGATTTCGGCATCGGCCATGGCGTCGGCGGAGCCCACCAACTCAATTCCGGCCTGCCGAAACTCCTGCTGATACTCCAAACCCGAGGTTTCCTCGTGACGAAACACGCTGCCGGCATAGCAAAACCGGAAGGGGCCTTCCATCCCGGCCAGGCGTGTGCCCACCAGGCGGGCCACGGCGGCGGTCATGTCGGGCCGCAGAATCAGCGTGCGCCCCTCCATGTCCAGGAATCTGTACAGACGATCGTGGGCGGCGGCATGTGTGCGGGTCGTCAGCATGTCGCCGAACTCGAACATTGGCAGGATGACGGTGTTGTAGCCCCAGGTCCGAAATGCCCGGTTGACCGCGGCTTCCAACTGCTGCCGCAGCCGGGCATCCTGCCACAGGTATTCGCGCACGCCCAGCGGCAGGTGTCGCCGGTTTGTGGCTTCCGGCCGCCGACCACCACCGGCCGGAAGCGTGTTGTCGGTGTTCATCAACCGCGTGCGGCTCATGCCCCTTCCGAAGGGGCGCGTCCCGCCTTGAGCTGGTCGATGTGTTCACGGGGGGTGAACGACGCCGCCCGTTCTTCGGCCGCCTTGACCTGATTGACTTCCCCCGGGGTTAGGCCGCCGATGCTGTCCAGCACTGCAAGCTGCGACACGACCCGCTTGGTGTCGGGATGGCAACACTCGGGGCAGGACGGGCTGTGTCCTGCGGAAGCTGCCGCCATCGTTTTCCAAAGGTGCGCGAACCGAACGGAGCAGGCTGGGCAGGTGTACTCGTAAACGGGCATGGGATCGAACGGACCTGAGAGCCGAACATTGAGGCCGTACCTTCTTCGGGGCGTTATTGTATGGTGCAGGCAACCGATCAGGAAACCGCGGGCACTTGGTCGCGGCACATTTCGAGGACAGGCGCATGTGTGGACGCTTTGGTCTCATCCCCGAGCAGGCCTCCTTCCATCTGCAATTCGCGTTGGAAATGCCCCAGGGCATCGTGCCGCGCTTCAACATTGCACCGACCCAGCCTGTGGCCATCGTCCGTCGCCACCCATTCTCGGAGGACAGGGAATTGACGTTTGCCCACTGGGGTCTGATTCCGGGATGGTCCAAGGACACTTCCTGGGCTGCGCGTCTCATTAACGCGCGCAGCGAGACCGCGGCCGAGAAACCGTCTTTCCGGTCTGCATTCAAGCGGAGACGGTGCCTGATTCCAGCGACGTTTTTCTACGAGTGGACACGGGAGCGGGGCGGCAGGCAACCGTACCGCTTCGAAATGGCCGATGGCAGCTACGTTGCCATGGCCGGGCTTTGGGAACACTGGCAAAGTCCCGACGGCCACGAAATCGAGTCCTGCACCATCCTAACCACCGATGCCAACGAGTTCATGCAAACCTATCACCACCGCATGCCCGTGATCCTGCACCCGAGGCAGTACGACATGTGGTTGATGGCCGACGAGTGGGCGATGCCAGGGTTGCGGGACCTCTGTCAGGCTTGTCCCGACGACGCGCTCGACGCCCATCCAGCCAGCAGACTGGTGAACGACGCCGGCAACGAAGGACCCCACCTGCTGGATGCGGAGTGACGACCGCCGGTGTGCCGGTCCGGTATGTCAACGGCCGGTCCCGACCCAAGCCGGATCGCAGCGTCACCTGAGGGGGTAGAAAGCGGGCAGCAGGAACGTGCACAAGCCCCAGACCAGCACCTGCAGCGGCAGTCCCAGACGGGCGTAGTCCAGATAGCGGTATCTGCCTGGTCGTTGGACGATCGTGTTGGTTTGGTAGCCGATGGGTGTGCTGAAACTGGAGCTGGCGCCGAAACAGACCGCCATCAAGAGGGGCCGGGAGGCAATTCCCATCGCACCTGCCATCTGCAGGGCGATGGGTACCAGCAGGACCGCCACCGCGGCGTTCGAGATGAAGGCGGACAGGACGGATGCCACCATGAACAGGATTGACACGGTCAGGTAGACGTTGTCCTGCATGGCACTGCTGGCCATCAGGGTATCCGCAATGCGCTGGGAAAGGCCGGATGTCTGCATGCCCTGGCCCAGCGGTATCGTTCCGGCAATCAGCATCAGGGTCTTGGTGTCCAGCGCGGCGAAGGCTTGTTCGGTGGTGAGGCATCCCGTGATCACCATGATGCAGGCTCCGATCAAGGACAGGATTACAATCGGAATCGTCGTCAGCGCACCGCCCAGGACCACGAGTGCCATGACAGCGATGGCGAGGTACTTGCGATCCAGCGAAGTTGGCATCTTGGGATCGTCCTCCGTGTAGAGAAGCCCATACCGGTCGCGCACGCGGTTTAGTTCGGAGCGTGGTCCCGTCAACAACAATGCGTCGCCACTGACCAGTTCGGTGTTGGCCGTAACGCGGTCCGTGGGACCGGAGCCGCTTGTCAGGATCCCTGTGATCGTGACCGCGAAGTTGCGCAGGCTTTCGACTTCCAGCAAGGTACGTCCAATCAGGGCCGAACGGGAAAGGATCACCGCCTGAAGCGTTTCTGCCGGCTCCGATGATTGGGACGGCCGGTGTGGGCGGGTTACCCGGGCCAGGCTGGGTTCGAGCTCATACCGGTCGCGGATGGCCGCCAAGCCGTGTGCCGATCCCTTAATGTGAACCAAGTCGTGAGCCTGGAACTCCTGGCCCGGCTCGAGGCTGTGCGGCTCGTCGGTTCCGCCTTTGCTGAGAGCGAGCAACCGGACCTCCGCACTTTCGTCGGCCGGTTCCGGGTCTCCGTCCAGGCGCCGTACCCGGGATACCCGGCGCTGCATGCTCTGGGACACCTTGAGGTTGGCGAACGACTCGACGACTCGGCGTCCCACCAGGGCCGAGCCGGGCGAAATCAGCATCTGGCTGAAAAACGCATGGGCGGGCAATTCCTGATCGCCCTCCGCGGCCTCGCGATCCGGAAGCAACCTGTCTCCCAGGGCAATGATGAGCAATACGCCGCCGGCAATGGCGACCGCGCCCATGGGGGCAAACGTGAACATGCGGAACGATGGCTCGCCACTGGCGATCTGCAGTTCGTTGACCAGGATGTTCGTGCTGGTTCCGATCAGGGTCATGGTGCCGCCCAGAATGGAGAAGTAGCTGAGCGGGATCAGGATCTTGGACACGCTCAGCCGGTTCCGTAGGCAGAGGGACACAATCACCGGCACCATCATCACCACCACGGGCGTGTTGTTGATGAACGCGCTGAGCAGCGGCACGGTGGCGGCCAGGACCAGGAGCAGGCGCACGGCACTCCCTTTGACCACCCGTCCCAGAAACACACTGACCAGCTCCAGGGCGCCGGTGCGCACCATGCCTTCGCTCAGTACGAACATGGCGGCAATGGTAACCGTGGCCAGGTTGGCGAAGCCGGCCACCGCCTCCGCCGGAGTCAGGATCCGGGTCAAGGCCAGGCCCACCATGATCAGGATCGACGTGAGCTCCCACGGAACCCGGGCCGTGATGAAGAGATAGGTCGCCGCCGCCAGTATGGCGGAGAACCAGATCTCGGAGGGGATGTTCGGGATTACCACAGGCAACACCCGCCCGCAGGTGGAACTGCTGGTTGGCCGGTTGCGCAGGCCGGCGCAACCGGAGTCAGGAGCTGCGCCGGAGCGAAGAGCGGGTGAACGGACTCGAACCGTCGACATTCAGCTTGGGAAGCTGACGTTCTACCACTGAACTACACCCGCAGGCAAGGAAACCATTGTCCTTGACGGGAATCATACGCCAAGGTCGAACGCGCCCAAACTCCGAAACGGGCTGCTACTCTTCGATGATGTTGCCTTCGGCATCCCGCGCATGGGTGACGCGGTCGGGGTCCAGGAGCCACTGCACCAGACGATCGATTTCCTCTTCCGTCATGCGGTTGGCAAAATCGTCGGGCATGGCGTCATCGTAGTCGGCCACGCGGAAGGCATCGGGCGACATGATGCTTTCCTTGATGTAGGCGGCCGGATCGGCAGCCGCTTCCGGACGGTAGGTTCCCAACTCGTGGATGGTCCCGAAGTTGGGGCCGCTTTCGCCCATGGACGACGGAGCCTGCGGTTCATTCAGATCATGGCAGCCGCTGCAGGCCAGGGCGCCGAACAGGTAGTCCGGGTCCCGGTCGCCCATGGGCAGAACCGAAGTGACAGCCAGCTGGACCGGGGTCCACTCCGCATCCGCACTGATGCCGATGTTCTGGAACTCGGGCGGCTTGGACACGTCCAGGAACGGCTGGAACGGATCCTCGGAGGCGGTCTGCTGCAGCGCGGTCTCCTCGAAATTCATCACATAGGCCACCACATCAACCACCTGATCGCCGCGCAGGGGGCCGCCAAACTGGGAACTCCACGGGACCATGCGGTTGACCCACTGGGAGTTGTCCTTGCTGGGCCTGCCCGCGGCCACCGTCAGGTAGACATAGTTGGACAGGGTCATCACGCCGTCCTGGCCCACGTCCTCCAAGCGGCGGGTAAAGAAGTAGCGGCTGTTCAGGGCCGGTGCGATCCCCTGCAGGCCCTGGCCCTGCTGTCCGTGGCAGGTGGCACAGTTGTTGGCGAAGATGACGGCGCCGTTTTCGATGCCGCGGCCTTCCCAGTTTTTCGTCTGGATCTCCATGCGGGTGTCCTCGGTCTGGGCGGTCAGGCCCACGCAGACCACGATCACAAACGATGAAACCAGCCCCCAAATCAATTTGGAGCCGAAGCTGCGGACGTAAAGGGAGCGCATCAAACAGTTCTTGGGTGCGAAACGGGCTTGCGACGCCGGACGGCCCCGGATGGCTTAGCCGCCGTTCTGCATTTCAAGGAATTCAGGCACGCCGAATTTCTTGCGGCCGTACTGTTCCCAGTAATAGGAGTCCTTGTGCAGCCAGTAGTCCTGCTTGAAGTACTCCTCGGTCCCCTCGTTGCTGAGCCACGTGATTTCCCAGCGCAGGTGCTTCAGGTTTGCCTGGTCCTGCGTCACCGTCAACAGGCCCCAGGGATCATTGAAATCGGGCGCCTTTTCCTCCCAGACCTCAAGCAAGTGGACAAATTCGTGCAACAACTTGGCAAACTCCGCGTCGTCCGTGGTGATGGGTTCCCTGGTGTCGTAGGTTCCGAACGGAATGTGGTTGTAGCCGATTTTCCGGGAAATGCCGACCTTCTCTTCGGGCATCAATTTCTCGACAACCTCCAGGGCCGGAGCACCCTGAACCGCATAGGCCGGGGTGCCCATCCAGCTCAGGATGATCATGAGGACGCCGGCCACAATGCCGGAAATGGTGGCGACCCGGCGGTCGGCTCCCCGCCGGCTGGGGTTCCGGTCCAGGTACGGAATGGCCATGAGCATCACCAGCAGGACGCCGGGAATGATGACGCCGGCCCACAGCTTGTCGGCGATCTTCAGCAGGCCCTGCAGCCAGTAGAAGTACCACGGCGCCACCGTATGGAACGGTGTCTGCTGCGGATTGGCAATGTGTTCCAGGGGTGCCTGGAAGAGGAAGACCGTGACCGCGGTGATGATGGCGGTCACCGCCAGGAGGAACGTTCCTTCGTCCAACAGGACCTCGGGCAGGTAGTAGACCCGGCGGTTGGCCGGGACCCGGTTGGCCGTATCCTCCCCCACTTCCTCCTCCTGCGCCGGGAGGCTGATGCCGTAGAGGACGACCTTGTAGTAGTGGACAAAGAAGAACAGAATCAAAAGCAGGGGCAGGAACAGTACGTGCAACAGGTAGAACCGCAACAGTCCGTTGGCCCCGATGTCCGGTGCGCCGCGGGCCAGGAGGTTGATGATCTCGCCCACAAACGCGGGAGGCACGGCTTCGGCCATCGAGGTACCGATGGTGACGGCCCAGAACGCCAGCTGATCCCAGGGCAGCAGGTAGCCGGAGAAACTGAGGAACAGGGTCATGACCAACAGCAGCACACCCGTCAGCCACGTGAACTCCCGGGGCGGCTTGTAGCTTCCCGTCAAGTAGGTCCGCACCATGTGCAGCGTCACGATGCCCACCATCAGTTCCGCGCCGATGCGATGCAGGTCGCGCATCAACTGCCCGAACGGAACGTTGCTCAGCAATCGGATCATGTCCACGTACGCCCGTTCGGGTGACGGGGCGTACCAAATCATGAGGATGATGCCGGTGATCGTTTCAAACAGGAACAGGTAGGTCGATAGGAGGCCCAGACGGAACGTGTGCGTGAAGCGCGTGACGCTTTCGTGGTAGTAGGAAGGCTTGATGTGCAACAGGAAGGCATCGGCGTGCGGCGTGAGCCGCGTGTTGGGGCGTCCCGGTGCATCCCCGCGCAACATCGCCCGGAACTCGCCGGTCGAAATGCCGGCCGTCAGGTAGACGAAGATGCCGTCCAGTGCGGACAGCAACGCGAGGAACCAGGGTTTCTTTTGGGGGGCCGGACTTTGAACTGACATCGAACTTATGAATGGGCTGGTCCCTGAATCCTGCTGCCCGTCTTGACCACGATTTCGGTGCCTTCGGCAGGCGCGCCCGGGGCCTGGATGCCGCCGTCCGCGCTCTGCGTGGAAGCCACGACGCTGCCGTCTTGGGTTACTTCAACCACGAACTGGTCCAGGCTGCGGGGCGCGGGTCCTTCGATCCAGTCCCCTTCGCGCGTGAACTTGGAACCATGGCAAGGGCATTCGAAGCGCTTGTTGGCGTCCACCCACTTGAAGAGACAGCCCAGGTGCGTGCACACCATGTAGAGCGCGCGCGGGCCCTCGTCGGTGTTGATCAGCCAGAACTTTCCGAGCGGGTTGCTTTGCGGCGCTGCTTCCAGCGACGGCAGCCCGGCCGTGGAACCCAGCAGAAAGTCGCCGCCGAATTCGCCTGCCTTGAACCGCGGATACATGAGCAGGCCGGTGGCGACCAAACTCTGGGCGGTGACGATACCCACGGCCGCGGTCCAGGAATAGGCGAGGAACTCCCTTCGGTTTACGGTTCGGACCTGACTCTGGAAGTAGGTGGGTTCCGCAACTTCCGGCGCGGGTGGCGCGGCGGGGGCGGCCGGCCTGGGGCGCGGCCTGGCCGGGGGGGGCGCAGGAGGCGCGGGGCCCGGCGGGGGGGGGGGCGGCGGGGGGGGGGGGAAGGGCGCCGCGGGGGGGCGGCCGGCCTGGGGCGCGGCCTGGCCGGGGTGGCCGCAGGAGCCGCGGGCTCGGGCGGCGGGGCAGTCGCCGGCGGGGCTGAATCGGCCTCGGCGACGGGCGGTTCGGGTTCTGCTGTATCAATCGGGGGTGCTGTTTCCGCCTCCGCGGCAACGGGAGCTTCCGTTGCCGGCGGGTCGGTGCGTGGCTCCGGTTCCGGAACCGATGGAGCCTCGGTGGCAGATGGGGCCGGTGCCGAGGCCGCGGCTTCCGGATCAAACGGAACGCCCAGCCGTTCGGCGGCTCTTCGCTTGGCTTCCAGGATGTGCGCCTGGCCGGCAGATGAGAGTTCAGCCACGGGATTGACTACGCGCTGGAACCATCCTAGCCATCTAAGGCAGGATGCGGACGATCGGCGTTATGACGGGAGTCAGGAAAGAAGGTAGGGGACGACAGCGGGAACACGAGTAGCAATCAACAAACTGTGGGGGTCGGATTACCAACAGTCAGCAACGGCGGAAAGGCTAAATAATCTACGTGCTAGTGGCCCCGGCATCGGGGCGGATTGTAGCACAGCAGCCGGTTGTCGGGCCGGATCGCACAGGGCTGGAAAATGCCGATTGATCGGTGGTGCAGGCTCCCGAATCAGGTTCCCAAAGCGTGCAGGCGTGTCCGCGTCTGTTCGATTTCGGAGGTCAAGCCGTCGACCTTGTCCCGTTCCCGTTGGACCACCTCTGCAGGAGCCTTGGCGACAAAGCCGGGATTGTCCAGCATGCGAACGGCCTGACCGCGTCTGGCCTCGAGGGATTCGAGGTCCTTGGTCAGCCGCGTGCGCTCCGCCGGAATGTCGAGAATTCCGGCCAGGGGCAGATGGATGGTTACCGGTCCCGAGGTGGCGGTGGCCGTTTGGGATTGGGCAGGAGTCTCGGTTAGGACTTGCAACGATCCCGCATCCAGCCGGGCCAGCGAACACAGGATGTCGCGGTTCCGGGTGAGGAGTTCGGAATCCTCCTGTGACACGAGCCACCCCTCCAGGAGCCGACCGGGATCCAGACGGTATTCCGACCTGAGATTGCGGACGGTGCGAACGATCCCTTGGATCAGGCTGTAGTCGCGCACGGGACCGGGCTGCGCACATTCCGCATCCGGCCACCGGGCCATCATGAGGGTCGCGGCACGCTCGGGAATACCCGGCAGCTGCTTCCAAACCGCTTCCGTCAGGAACGGCAGGTAGGGATGCAGCAATCGGAGGATTCGTTCCAGACTCCAGGCGATGGTGCGACGGGTTTCGGCCGCCGTGTGCGCTTGCCCGCTCTGGAGATACACCTTGGCCGACTCCAGATACCAGTCGCAGAACTCGTGCCAAACGAAATTATGGAGAATGGCTCCGGCTTCGCCAATCTGCCAGCTGTCGATCAGGCGCGTGACATCCGCCGTGACGGCCTGGCACCGATCATGGATCCACTGGTTGGCCAGACAGGACAGCCGCTTCCGGTCCACGGCGTACGCCGTTTGGAATCGGTTGGCCGGTGCGGTCAAGGCTAGGTCCGTGCCGTCCAGGTGCATCGATGCGAACCTGGCCGCGTTCCAAAGCTTGTTTCCGAAGTTCCGGTTGCTTTGCAGCCGCTGGGTGCTCAATTGCACGTCGTTGCCCGGCGTGATCCCGGTCAACAGCGAGTATCGCAGCGCATCGGCACCGTACTCGGCAATGAGGTCGAGGGGATCGACGGCGTTGCCGAGCGACTTGCTCATCTTCTCGCCACTCTCGGCACGCACCAGGCCGTGCAGGTAGACCGTGCTGAAGGGAATGCGGCCGGTGAACTTGAGCCCCATCATGATCATGCGGGCCACCCAGAAGAAGATGATGTCGTATCCGGTCTCCAGCACCGTGGTCGGATACCAGTCCCGCATGTCTTGGGTGTCGTCCGGCCACCCCAGGATGCTGAAGGGCCACAGACCGCTGCTGTACCACGTGTCCAGGACATCCGGGTCCTGACGCAGGTCCGTGTCGTGTCCGTAGTGTGCGCGCGCCTGCGTCCGGGCTTCGCCTTCGTCCATGGCACAGAACTCGTGACCGTCCGGACCGTACCAGACCGGTATGCGGTGGCCCCACCACAGCTGTCTGGATATGCACCAGTCCCGAATGTTGTCGAGCCAGTTGTGGAACACGGCTTCGAACCGTTCGGGAACGATGCGAATCTCACCGTTCCGCACCGCGGCGGAAGCAGCGGCGGCCATGTCCTTCATCGAGACGAACCATTGCAGGCTTAGTCGCGGCTCGATAATCTCGCCCGAGCGCTGGGACCGGGGCACACGTTGCAGGTGTTGTTCGGTGCCGATGGCCATGCCCTGCTGTTCCAGGGCCTCCCAAACGCGCCGGCGTCCGGTTTCCCGATCCAGGCCGGCAAACCTGCCGGCGTTGTCGTTGAGGATTCCGTGCCGATCGAGGACGGTCACGGCCGGAAGATCATGGCGCGAGCCAATCTCGTAATCGGTGTGGTCATGGCCGGGGGTGATCTTGAGGGCCCCTGTCCCGAAATCCTTGTCCACGGCTTCGTCTGCGATCACCGGGATGGGCCGGTTCATGAGCGGCACCACGGCGTTGCGGCCGACGAACCGACGGTAGCGGTCGTCGTCAGGATGGACGGCAAGGCCCGTGTCGCCCAGGATCGTTTCCGGCCGGGTGGTGGAAACCGGGATGAATTCGTTGCCGTCTGCCAGCGGATAGCGGAATGTATAGAGAGTGCCCGTCTCCTCGCTGTATTCGACTTCCAGGTCCGATACTGCGGTCTGTAGCCGGGGCGACCAGTTCACCAGGTAGTGTCTGCGGTAAATCAGGCCTTCCCGGTACAGCCGGACAAAGGAGGACCGCACGGCGCGGGACAGGCCGGGATCCAGTGTGAACCGCTCCCGCGTCCAGTCGCAGGAGATTCCCATGCGCCGCTGTTGGCTGGATATGCGGTGGTGGTACTCGTCTTTCCAAGCCCAGACCTCTTCCTCAAAGGCTTCCCTTCCCAATTCCTCCCGGCTGGTGCCTTGGCTCTCCAGGTATCTCTCCACCACGCTCTGCGTGGCGATGCCGGCATGATCGGTGCCCGGCACCCAGAGTGTGGGATGGCCCTGCATGCGCCGGTACCGCACCAGGAAGTCCTCAACCGCGTCCATGATGGCGTGGCCGAGGTGCAGGGCCCCGGTCACGTTGGGCGGCGGCATGGCGACCACGAAGGGAGCCTTTGCGGGATCCGCCTGACCCAGGTCGGCCTGGGTCTCGGGTCGGAAAAATCCAGCCTCTTCCCACTCCCGATACAGGGCTTCCTCGTGTTGGGATGGGTTCCAGGCCTGGTTTGAGTTGCTGGGCATCGCCGTGAGTCCGTTGTTGTCGGCAACAAAAAGACCGCTCGTACAAGGACGAAGCGGTCTCCGCGGTACCACCTTGATTCGGCACCGGCCGCAACGGGCACCGCTCTCTTGCGCAGCTGTAACGGGCTGACCCGAAGCAGGCTGTCCGCCGATTCACCTGCCCTGGCTTCCCGGTGACTTCCCCACCCCCTGCCAGCGAAGGGCTTTCAGCCTTGCGGCCCTCCTCTCTGCAGCTGCGTTGGGCAGGTACTGGTCCGGTGCGATCCAGTTCTCTGCTGAACTGCTCCCAGTATAGGCAGGCTGCCGGGCAGCGGTCAAGCTGGACCGTTCCCGGGGTTGGCTGCCGGTCGAAGTCTGCGGCAGGCAGGAAGCCGGATCGCCTGTGCGGGACTGCGATGTGGCCAAGGTGCCGGGGAAGGCTGGTTGGTTCCCACCGGTCGGTTTCCGATGCCGGTCAACGGCTTGGACCTGCCCAAGGTCCTTGGCGACTACAGCCTGCGGGTAGGATCAAGGTTGCTTCCCTCCCACCATGCATTCGGTGCCTTAGCCATGAGCCAAATCCGCCGCGTGGAGATCCACCCATTTACGTTTCAGGTAGCCGGTCTGTCCCTGGGAGCTCACGATGCCCAGGGCGTCGGCAACATGGTTGCCGATCGGGACGGCTCGTTGCCGGTTCGGCGCTTCGCGGTGCGCATCCTCTGCGACGACGGACTGAGCGGGGAGTATGTGACACATTGGGTGGGCACCGAATCCACACTCGGGCAGATGCGGATGCTGGCGCCCTTGCTGCTGGGTCGGAATCCCCTGCAGCGGGAATTGATTTACGAGGAGTTGAAGCGCGAGGCACGCGCCTACGACCATATGGGGCACGGGCCCCTCGATCTGGCCCTCTGGGATCTGGCCGGCAAGGCGCACGGAGTCTCCGTTTCGGCCATGCTGGGAGGATTTCGCTCTCGGTTGCCGACCTATGCCAGTACCTATCACGGCCAGCGCGAACCGGGCGGCCTCGACAGCATTGAAGCCTATGTCGACTATGCCCGCGAATGCCGGGCGGCCGGTTTTCGGGGCTTCAAAATCCATGGCTGGCACGAAGGCGACGCCCGCGAGGAGGCCGCGAACGCCCTGGCCGTGCGGGCGGCCGTGGGCGACGACTGGAGGCTGATGCTGGATCCGGCCTGCCAGCTGCGTACCTGGATGGATGCCCTGTACGTCGGCCAGGCCTGCGACGAGGCCGGATTTTTCTGGTACGAGGATCCCTACCGCGACAGCGGAACCTCGGCGCGCAGCCATCGCCGGCTGCGCGAACGGCTGCGGACACCGCTGCTCGTGGGTGAACACGTGCGCGGCATCGAGCTGAAGGCGAACTTTCTGCTGGACGGCGCCTGCGACATGGTGCATGCCGATCCCGAATACGACATGGGCATTACCGGCGCCTTGAAAATCGCACATGTGTGCCAGGCACTCGGGTTCGACCTGCAACTGCACGCGTGCGGGCCTGGACACCGGGCGCTGATGTCGGCGCTGCCGAACACGCACATGTACGAGATGGCACTCATTGGCCCGGACATGCCGAACTGCGTTCCTCCGGTATATGCCTGCGGTTATCTGGATCACCCACAGGCGTTGGACGAGGACGGCTGCGTCCCGGTGCCGCAGGGACCGGGCCTGGGCGTTGTCTACGATTGGGACTTCATCGCCGCCCACGCGGAGGACGTCACCGTCGCGGAACGCTGACGGCTTCCGGATCGGCTGCGCGCACGGTGTGCCTGCCCTGCATGGCCATCGAACGACTGCCGCGCATGGGGTGTTCGGACTGCACAAATCGCTTGACACCGCCTTCGCCCAGGATCAGGGAGTGGGTTTTTGCGAGCCGGCCCGTGAAGGTCACACCGCTGATCAGTTCGCCGTCGGTGATCCCGGTGGCCGCGAAGTAGATGTCGTTGGTCTTGACCAGGTCGTCAAGTGCCTGGATGGTCTGCAGGTCGTGTCCCTCTTCGAGGACCATCCTGCGCTCTTCCTCGTCGCGCGGGGCCAGCCGGGTCACCATGGCCCCGCCCATGGCCTTGACGCCGGCGGCCGCCAGGAGGCCCTCCACCGCCCCGCCCACGCCCATGAGCACATCCACCCGGCTGTCCGGATTGCCTGCCAGCAGGGCACCGGCGATGTCGCCGTCGATGCGGATTTGGGCTCTGGCTCCCGCCAGGCGGATCTGGGATACCAGGTTGGTGTGGCGGGGTCTGTCAAGCACCCAGACCACCAGATCGCTGATGTCCTTGTCCAGTTCGCGTGCCACCAGAGCCAGGACCCATCCGGGCGGCGCGTCCAGACACTCCGGCACCAAGGCCTTGGCCACCCTGCGATCCACCACGATTTTCTGCATGTTGAGGGCCGAGCGGGGCAGCCACATCTGGTCTCGGGGCGTGGCGCAAATCATGGAGACGGCGCCGGGCCTGCCCTGCGCCAACAGGTTTGTGCCGTCGACCGCGGCGTAGACTACGTCCATCTCCGGCCCGGAACCCGTTCCCACCCAAAGTGCCGGATCGTCCGGATGCTGAACCTCCCGCTCGCGGTGCCCGTGGCCGATGACATACCCCTGGCACGGTAGCCTGCCGAGTTCTTTGAGCAGGCTTGTCGAGGCCTCTTCGTCCGCCTGTTGGGGCAGCCCCAAACCGACATACCGACCTGCGGCCAGCGCTGCGGCTTCCGTGGCCCGCGCCAGTTCGAATCCCATGAAGACGTATGGATAGGGTTCCGAATGTTCCGGAATCTCATGGTTTGGCCATGTCGGCCGGCCGTTGGGAATGGTCATGTGTACACACTGATGGCGGTCATGAAGGAGGCGTCGATCCAGGCGGACATGCCTCCTTCGACCACCTTGACATTGCTGAAGCCGGACTCCATCAACACGTAGGCGATGATGCGCGAGCGACGGGTGGAACGGGAGATCACCACCACCTCGCGGTCGGGCGCCACCTCCAGGTCCTCCACGCTGAAGGTCGAGTAGGCCATGTGCCGCGCCACCTGAATGTGGCCGCGGTCCCACTCCATCGCCTCCCGTACGTCAATGAGTTCGAAGTCCAGGGGCCGCCGCGTGCACCGACCCTCCAGCTCCTCCACATGGATCAGGGGCACATAGGGCAGCGAAGTCATGCCCTGGACCTTGTCCTGGAAGGGGATGGAGATTTTGGGAAGGTTCTGGCATTCGCGGAACACGCGCAGGGGGCAGTCGTATATGCACACCTTGGGGTTCAGCACGCGATGGAACAGGTAGTCGATGGCGTTTTCGTCGTGCAGGAAGTGATCCGGGCCGACCAGGTCCATGAAACCCGAAGAGGTGAACAGGCGCCGGGCAATGTCCGTCATCTTGAAGAAATAGACATCCCCGCCCTGGCCCCTGATTTCATTTACATAATTCTCCAGCATGTGGACACCGCTGATGTCGACCCGCACCATGTTCTGCAGGTTCAGCAGAACGTAGTACTGGCGTCCGGCATCCGCCAGTCGATTCCTCAGCAGGTACTCCACATGGTTCGCGGCCCCGAAGTACAGATCGCCTTCAATGGCGATGATGTCCAGTTGGGGACAGACCGGGTCCTTGTTGGGGTTTCGTTCGCGGAGGTGCTTGAACTTCGTGTCGGGAACCAGTGCCACCACGCGGGGCCGGCTGGTCTTGTAGACGTACACCAACAGCGAGGCGGCGATGCCGATGGCCACGGCTTCGACCAGAGAGAAGAGGAACACCGAGCCCCAGGTCACGAGCATGATGAAGGTCTCCGACTTGCTGGTACGGAGGATCTGAAGGGCCTGGGGAAGGTTGATGAGCGTGATGGCGGTCGCAATTACGAACCCGGCCAGTACCGGTATGGCCAGATAGCGGATGGCCCAACCGAGCGTGAGCACGCCCACCAGCACGAACACCCCCGACAGGAGACTCGTCATGGGGGTTCCGCCGCCGGCGTTGAGGTTCACCTTGCTGCGGGTGAAGGAGCCGGACGCGCAGTAGCCGGACAGGAATCCGGCGAGTATGTTGGAGATTCCCTGTCCGACAATTTCCTGGTTGTTGTCCAGGTGCTGACCGGACTGGCTGGCGATGGAACGGGCAATGGTGAGTGCCTCGATCAAACCGATCAGGGCAATGGCCGAGGCGCCCGGGATTAACTTGGCGACCAACTGGAAGTCCGTCAGCGGCAGTTTGGCGAACGGGGGCAGTATGGTCGGCACCGGTGCAATCACGTTTACGCCGCGCTGCCCCAAACCCAGCGCGGCCACGAGCAGTGACATCAGGAATACGGCCAGGAAGAGGGACGGCAACCGGGGGTGGAGCTGGGGCAGGGCGAATATGAGCAGTATCGTGCCAAAGCCCAGGGCCAGGCTGACCACATGCAGGTCCTCCCACCGCTGTCCGAGGGTGCGCACGGCATCGATGAACGTGAACGTCCGTTCCAGATCCAGGCCCAGCAACCCGCCAAGCTGGAAGGTGATGATTAACAGCCCGGCGCCGGCCGTGAAACCGACCATGACAGCGTCGGAGATGAAGTTGATGATGAACCCGGCCCGCAGCAGGCCCAGGGCCAGTCGCATGGCTCCTGTGAGCACTGTCAAGAGACCCGAGATCAGGAGGAACTCGATGGGATCGTTGCTGGTCGCCACACTGCTCACAATCGTGATGACCAGCAGCGAGGCGGCATTGGTCGGCCCTGTGTGGAGATGGTTGCTGGATCCCCACAGTGCGGCGGCGATCGGTGCGACGATCGCCGTGTAAAGGCCGACTTCGGGCGGCAGGCCGGCAATCAGGGCATAGGCAATCGACTGCGGGATCAGGATGATGCCGGTCGTAATGCCCGCCATTAAATCGGCGGGAAAGTCGTCTGGGTTGTAGTCCCTGAAAAATCGAATGGGCCGCAGCAGGGTTTGCAGGGACGCCTCAACCGGTCTTGATAGGGCTTGCAGGGCTTCAGCCTGCACGGACATGGGGAGGGCCTCCGCGCGCGAAGTCAGGGTAATGCGAACGGGCCGGACCATGGGCCCTGCGGGTCCGGTCCGGTTTTCGTAGGCGGGGGCGTCTCGCGGAGACGCATGCGCGATGGTTCTTCAGCTTGGGGTGTCCGTCAACGGGCTGTCGGCACAGGCCGCGGCCCACATGGATTCCGTCCCTGGGCCCTCAGCGGGCTCCGCAGGCCTGCAGGCAGGCCTGCATGTGGCCCTTGGCCTCTGCCGCAATCACGCAGCATTCGGCAACGCCGTACTCCTTGGCGCCAATCACCTCCAGGTTCAAGGGGCCGTCGTAGCCATGTTCGTGCAGAACGCGAATGTAGCCCAGAAGATCGATGTCGCCACGGCCGTTGGCTTGGTTTTCCGGATCGCCGGGTCCTTCCTGACGCCCCCGGCAATCCCTGATGTGAACGTGCTTGACCCGTTCGATTACGGCCGCAATGGCTTCGACGGGATTCTCGTTCGCGCGGTGGATGTGGCTGGGATCCATGTCGATGCCGAAAGCCGGGCTGGAGATGGCCTCCATAACCCTCAGGGTGGTGGGCGTGTTGTACACGGCGTTGCCCACATGGGCCTTAACGCAGACGATAACACCGTAGTGCTCCGCCCGATCCGCCAGGCGTCCCAGCGACTCGATGGACTGCTGCAGGCTCTCCTCGTTGTCCGCTTCGCCGCCCGGGCCGCAGTTGACGATGGGCACGCCGATCTCGGCGGCGGCCTGCATGGCCTTCTCCATCACGGCGGGATCCTGGCTTGGCTGCTCCATGGCTAGCAGGGGCAGTTCGTAGGCCCGGGACAGGTTTCGGATGTCCTCGGCCTGGTCCCGCCATTTCTCTAGGTCCAGGTGGTCGGCCATCGGGGGGATGGCGGCCAGTTCAATGCCGTCGTAGCCGGCACACCGGGCGTACTTGAAGGCGGTCTCCAAGTCGTGGCCTCCGAAGAGGACCGAGTTGATGCCAAGCTGCATGGGGACTCCTTTGACGAAAATTTGGGCTCGGAAGCGGGTTAGACGGACACCACCTTCCCGGTGTGCCAGGACTCGATCGCCCCTTCGATGATGGTTTGGACCCGCAGGGCATCCTCGCCGGAGGCATCAATGTCCTCGGGTGCCGCATCTGCCTTGTTCTGTTCGATCCAGCGTGCGATCCTGGAGTCGAAGGTCTCCGGAAACGCCATCATGCCGCCCAGGTGGGCGTAGGACTCGGTTTCCATGCTGCGGCGCGGGTAGAACTCCAGATGTTGGCAGGCTTCGCGCAGGACGAAGCGACCGTCGGAGCCCACAACCTCGAGGGTTTCCAGTCCAAAGCTGCCCCCCGCATCATAGCTGCCGGTCAGGTGCCCGATGACGCCGTTCCGGAAGAGCAGATTGACCTGCACGTTGGACCAGATGGCCCGGCCCTTGCCCTTCTTGAAAAACGCCTGCACCTTCTCGACGTCGCCGGCGAAGTAGCGCATCACGTCCAGGGAGTGCGGATGCAGGGCCCGCATGTGGAAGTGCTCCGATGTCTCATTGGGATTGTTGATCCACATCGTCATGTTGATGATGTTGAGTTCCCCGAGGCGGCCGGCGTCCACCCACTCCTTGGCCCGCAGGGCGGCGGGGGTGAACCGATGGTTCAGATTGATGCCGTAGCGCAGGTTGCGTTCCCGGGCCCGGGCCACCATCTCCCGCGCCTTGGGTAGTTCGTTGGAAATCGGCTTCTCCCCCAGCACCGGAATGCCGGCCCCGAGCAGGGCCATGGTCGGCTCGTAGTGGTCGCCTCCGTTTTCCTTGCCCGCGGTGCAGACGCTGGCCATGTCCACATGGACATCGCTCGCGAGCAGGTCCGGGATGGACGTGAAGTGGGGAACGCCGAACCGTTCGCCACCGGCGGCGGCGGCCGCTGCGACGACATCCACCACCGCCACGAGTTCCGTGTCCGGGTGGGCCTGGTAGATGCGGGAGTGGTTTTGGCCGATGTTCCCGATACCGACCACGGCAACGTTGAGCATGGGGCAAGTCCTTGAACTGTTGATCCGGTTGGGCCGGGATCAGTGTGGATAGACGCGCGGGAAATATTCTCCCTGCAGCAGATCGCCGTCGCCGACGGTGACGTAGGGCTTCATGATGTGCTCTCCGCTGGCCACGAACGTGGTTTCCTGGGTCATGTAGTGGAGAGCGATGGCCCGCCGCGGCCGGCCGCTGGTGTTGGCGTGGCTGCCGTGCCAGGTCAGGGAGTGGTGGTAGTGGACCTCGCCGGCCCGGACCGGACACCGCCGGACTTCAATGTCGTGCCCGTTGAAGGTGGACGGCATCGCCTCGTAGTTCTCCAATGTGCGGAGGAAGTCGATGTTGTCGCCCCACTTGTGCGAACCGGGCACCATGCTCATGCAACCGTTGTCGATGCCGGCGTCGTCCAGCGCAATCCAGGCCGTGACTTCCGTCATGGGGGCAATGATGGGCCACAGCGGCGCGTCCTGGTGCCACATGTTGACACCGCCCCGCTGCGGCGGCTTGTACTGGATTTGGTCGTGCCAAATCCTCAACTCGGCGGCATCGGTCAGCTGTGCCAGTCCGCGCGTTACGTCCGGGTGGAAAATCAGGTCCCGAAACGGCTCCGAACTGATCCAAATATCCACAATCTGCCACACCGGTTCGTCGTCGTTCACGTTGAGGTTGCGGCAGCTGACGGGTTGCCGGACTGCGGGGTTGTCGCTGTCCTCGATGGTTCGCATCACCTCCGCGTTGAGGCGGTCGACGGTCTCCTGGGACAGGACCTTGCCGGCGTTCAGGAAGCCGTCGCAGTGGAACTGATCGATTTGCTGTTGGTTCAACATGGGCGCCATGCTCCTCCTCGGGTCCGATGAAAGGGTATCGCTGCGCGGCCGGCTGCGGTCCGACCAAGCCTGTCAGTCGTCGCTCTCGCCCGCCTGCAGGCGCTGGCCCTGGACGGGATCGCCGATGTGCAGGGTGTCGTAGGCTTCCTGCGACGAACTGAAGTATTCAATGTCCATGTTCCCATGCCAGTGCGGCTGGTTCTGCACGGGGTTCGGGAGGCCGGTCTCGGCCTCCCGCTTGGCGATCCAGGCCTGGATCAGGCCTTCGAAGTAGTTGCACAGTTCGGGGTGTTCCGGTGCGATGTTGTGGTCTTCCCCCGGATCCACACTCAAATCATACAGCTCGATTTCGGGCTTGAAGTGGAAATCCGGCTCCAGGGCGTGCATGTACTTGAATTGCGGGGTCCGCCAGCCGTGCTTGCGCATCCAGGTGCATTCGGTGATGTAAATCCCGGTTTCGAAGGTTTCCACCTCCCCGTCGACCAGCTTACGCAGACTGCGTCCGTCCAGCACCTGGTCGGTCTCCGCCCCGAGATAGTCGAGGATGGTCGGGACCAGGTCCTTGTGCTGGTTGTAGCCGGCCACGCGCAGGCCTGCCGGGACGCGGTCGGGGAACCGCATGAGCAGCGGCACGTGCAGCACATTGTCGTAGATGCCGTGGTGGTCGAACCAGCACTCGTGGTCGTAGAGGGTCTCGCCATGATCCCCGTTGATCACCACCAGCGTGTTGTCGTCCAGCCCCAGGGCGGTGATCGATTCGAGCAGCGTGGCGATGCAGGCGTCCATGTACGCAATCGCGCCGTCGTACTGCGCGATCACGTAGTCCTTGTCAGTGATGCCGGGCGGCATCCACATGCGGAAGAAGTCCCGGAACGGCTTGAACGCCATCACCGGATCCATGGAACGGTTGCCGGAGTCCAGTTCGTTGCCGTGGTAGAACGCCCGTTCGTACGGTGCCGGCGGCAGGTAGGGGGCGTGCGGGTCCATGTGCCGGAGGAAGAGGAAGAAGGGCCTGTCGCCCGCCGCCAGGCGTTCCAGTTCGGGTACGGCGACCTCGTTCAGGTTTTGGGCCTTGGGACTGCGGCCCGTGGCCCAGCTGCCCCAGGCCGCATAGTCCAGGTAGTTGTCGAAGCCGCGCGAACTGGGGTTGCCCGTGAACCCGACGCACGTGGTGTCGTAGCCGACGGTCCGCAGCATCTCCGGCAGGGTCTTGATGTCCGGTCGCAAACCTCCCCGGTGGCGCAGGGCCACCACCTGCGTTCCGAACGTGTCGCGGCCGGTCAGCATCGAGCCGTAGGCCGACGTGGTCGGAATGTGGGCGCTGATGGTGTTCTCGAACAAGGCGCCGCTGTCCGCAAACTTGTCCAGGTGCGGGGTTGTCAGGCGTTCGTAGCCGTAGCCGCTCATGTGGTCGGCACGAATGGAATCAATGCCCATGAGGATCAGGTTGGGACGTGACTGCGCTGCGGCCATGGAAACCTCGCGGGGCGGGTTGCAGGGGACGGGAACGACTGGGCTTCGGGGAAACGGGCCCGGAACGGGGATTGTAGGTTACCGGACGAAGGTACGGGAAACCAAGGTCGGGTTCCGCCTTCCGCCGTCAGGCCGCCGGGACCTCCGGTCCGGCCCACTTACCAAGTGACGGTGTGCCCTGCCTGGCTGCCCGAATCCGTTGCTTGCAGGGGACGCACCATGCTTGGCGAATGGTCGCGTGTCCAACTTGCCGGCAGGTACGCTCAAAGCCAGCGGTCGAACCACTCGGCGGCGGCCCCCGCGTTGTAGGCGTGGCCGGTCTCGAACTCCGACATGCTGATCCGATCCGACGCCTCCAGGAGTTCGTAGGCCTTCCCGGTTCGTGCAAATTCCGCCCGGGATGCGTCGATTGGGAATATCGGATCCATGATCCCCTGGATGAACCGGAGCGGCCTCGGGGCAATCAAGGCGGCCAAGTCGCCCATGTCAAGCCGGCTGGCGGACCCGGGCACGTAGTTGCATTCGCAATGCCGGATATCCATGATCGACTCCTTGAAGCTGCAGAAGTAGCATCCCGGCACGGCCACCGCGAGCCGCTCGTCGATGGCTGCCAGCCACAGTGTCGTCGTGCCGCCGCCGGAGTTGCCGGTGATGCCGATGTCGCCCGCCACCGGGTTCTCCATGGTGGCCAGAAAGTCCAGTGCGACCTTGCCGTCGAGGCACCGTTCTCCAACCATGGTACGGCCCAGCATCTGGTAGAAGAACGACTGGTGCCGGCACGAGTTGGGAATGTCCTGCGCAGGCGTTCCGCTTTGCCGTTCGCCGAAACCCCGCTGCTCCACCGAACACACCAGATAGCCGGCTTCGGCCAACAGCTGGGCGTAGTTGCCGTCGCGCCCCTCGGCCTCCCTCCGCTCCTCCTCCGACGGGTAGTTTCCCAAAATGGTCTGGACGGACGGGTTGTGTCCGTGGAAGACCAGCAGCGTGCCCCGGGGGCTGGACGCGGTGGGTCGCAACAGGTACAGGGGCATGTCCGGAGCCGAGTCGGTCTCGACCAGCCACTTTTCTTCTTCGATGCGCCCCCGCTCCCGCCTGTGCAACAGGGACCTGGACGCGATGCGGGGAGTTGGCACGTCCGCGATGCCCAGCATCGCCTTCGCTTGACGCCGCGTCGCGACCTGCCACGCCAGCAGGGAGCGGGGATCATCGGCGGTGCAGGCCAGGTTGGCAGGCCGTTCGGCGTAAAGAGTCTCCAAGGAATTGTCCAACCGAAATCGGGTTTGGGAATCTGGCATGGTGCACGCTGCCTTTGGTCATTGGATCGAGGTCTGTCCCCTGAACAGTTGCCCAATGTTAGACGGCCCGGGGAACCGCCTGTTGTCGGGGACGGTCCGGGCCATTCCCTCCCCCGCGCGGCCGGATCACTGTCGGCGAAGGTCGGGGAGCGGTGCGGATGGTTGAGACCGCGGTCACCCTTGGCTGCGCATCAGCCGCCAAGTGCCGTATCTCCCGTCCTGGGGCTGCTCGTCCACTTGTTCCAGGTCGGTGACAAATCGTTCATGGAACAACGCGTCCAGTTCCCCCTCGAGGAAGAACCGGCGCTGTTCCGGGTCGGGCGGCGCCGGCGATAGTCTCTGAAAGCAGAACAGGTGATACCAGGCTCCGGGTTTCAGCACGCGCGCCAGTTCAAGGACATAGGCGCGTCGCTGGTCCGGCCCCAGTGTGTGCAGGCAGCCGACGTCGAGCACATAGTTGGCTTCCGACGTTCGGCACGGCCATGCGGACGCGTCCGCGACGGCAGCTCCCATCCGCAAACCGGAAGCCCGAGCCTCCCGGTGCCGCTGCAGGCCCTTAAGCAGGGCGACCAGACTCAAGTCGAAACCGACGGCACGGACGCCCCGTTGGGCCAGGAACCCGAGGTTGGTCTGTGTGCCGCAACCTACATCCAGGACCAGGGCGTCCGGGGAAAAGTGGTCGCCGTGGGCTTGCCAAAACGCAACGACTTCGGGTGGTGTGATGCCGGTGTCCCAAGGGGTACTGCCGTGGGTGTACCGCTCGTTCCAATAGGCTGTTCCCTCGTTCATGACCGGTCCCGGGTTTGCACAACCTCGTACGGGGTGGGGGATGGGCTGCCTCCCTCTTCCGCATTGGCAACGTACTGATAGACGGGCAACAACGGGCCTCGTTGTTCGCCCCCCCTTTCGTTGTAGTCGCAGTGCAGGAGCCAGACACAATCGCGGGTGCGCCGTGCCAGGCTCGTCACGAAGCGGTGCAGGAGGTGCCTGCTGACCAGGGTTTCCTCGCCGTCCCTCCACGGGCCGCCATGCGTGCGCGTGGGGGACAGCACCCATGGATGTGCCAGCTGCCCACGCAGGCGTTGCCCCCAAAGTTCGCTGCCGATGTCCAGCCATATCTGATGGCGCCACGACCGGTACCGCATCAGCAGGGACGTCACGGGGGCCAGGAACACGGCATCCGCGGGCGGATCCTCGTCCGGGACATAGGGATCGCCCAGCAGTCCCTCTTCCACGAGATCCGTGAACAGCGCGGCGGCCCCGCTCTCCGGGTCGGTTGCCAAGTCCGCATGGATTCCGTGCTTCAGTACGAGCTCCCGGAACACGGCCGCCGAACGCGCCAGATGCGCGGCCACCCGCATATCCTCCGGATCACGGTCGAATCCATACTGGGGCTTGCTCAGCACCTCGTGGATGAGACGGGCGAGAAATCCGTGCAGCGAAAATGTACTTTCCTCGCTCCGGTAGGCAACCAGCCAATTCCTCAATGCGTCCCAGTCCCGGCCACGGGCCGTGCCGACCCGTTCGCCGATGTCGGCGGGCAGGTGAATGAATCCCGTTTCGCCGGACTCCCAGTGGGGGAGCCAGGCCCTGGCCAAGTGGTGCGCCTGCAGGCCGGCCAGACTCTTGATGGACTTCATCAACGCAACGCGGAGATCAAGCTCTCCGGGTCCGCTCGCAGCGAGCCCGGGATAGGCGATCCGGGCGAGACACAGCAGTGCTCTCGTGGCTGGTTCTTCGTGCAGGGCGCGACTGGGACGGTGCGAATACAGGTTGGCGCCGGCATCGGCAAGGTGCTGCTTCAGGGTCACCCTCATTTGATTGGTGACGATCGGGGCCACCAAGGCGATGTCGCCGGGCTCAACGCCGCCTGCAATCAGACTCGCCGCGAGATCCGCTGCCCCGGCGAGCATGTCTATGTTGTGCTGGTGGCTGGAGTGGGCCAAGCGTCCGCCATGCGGTCCCTTCACCCCGCCTCCGGTTGCATGCAATTCAATCCGCCCATCCCCGTCCCAGTCGATGCCGTCGGATGGATCAGGATCCCTGTCCCTGTTCGCCGCGTTGAGCCCTTCGGCCAGAAGGCGTTGGATCGGATTGGACGGATGGGTGGTCCGCACGCGCAGTTCGCACAATGCGGCAATGTCTTCGCAGCCCTCGGGGTATCCGCCGTCGAAGTATCTGACACCGGCATCCTCGTCAACCGTGACCAGGAGTGATTCCAAGTGGGGCGCCAGTGTTCGAATGAGCGCGTGGGTGTTGTAGGTCTGTTCCTCCAGGTTTTCGACCAGCAAGTGGCGGCAGGTAGGCAGCACACAGCTTTGCAGGAGGTCTTCGCGTTCAATGACCTGGTAAAACAGGCTGATCAGCAGGCTCTCGTCGATCAGGCCGTGGGCCAGGCAGAACCGCCGGAAGTCCGCCAGGAGGTCCGCAACATTGGCCAGGGATGCCGCAACCCCTTCCCGGTAGGGTCCGGGTTGCAGACCGTCGATCAGGCGGTCCCGCGCCTCCTGGAACGTCAGTCTGTACATGGCGGATGCCCGCAGGATTTCAATCGCCTCCCGCACCACCCTCCGTTCCCTGCGGCTGTACTTGGCGGCAGCCCCCGCCAGCCTGCCCTCCTGGAACAGGGACTTCACGCGGGGGATGAGGATGTACTGCACATGTTCCCGGGTGATGGGAACAGGTTCGGCCAGCGGCTTGGCAAAGCCGGTTTCCGCCGCCAGTTCGGGCCAGGCCAGGGTTACCGCGGTGCTGGCCAGGCGATGGGGTGTCAAGATCCGGGGCTGGTTGGCGGTCCGGTTCGCGAACGGGCGCCACCGTCTTCGGAACTCGGGCCGCGACAGGTTGGCCGGGAGGAGGGCCACAGTCCTGAAGCCCTCTGCCGGGAAGGTGTGTTGCAGCCAGGCCAACCTGTGCAGTGACAGGGAGGTCTTGCCGGTGCCGTACGGACCCTGCACATAGAGCTTAAGCGGTGATTTGGCCTTGGCCACCGCCTTTTCGGCCAGGGTTGCCAACCCGGTCACAGCCAGCCTCTCCCCGGAACCGCGCAACTTGCGGAGCCCATGTGGAGGGCCCCGTCAACAAGGATCCCAAGTGGCGTCGCGCCAGCCGCCGCGGCACCGATGCGCGGGCAACCAGGCGACGCCGCTGTCAGTGCACCTGGAAGAACTCGATGCTCTCCCCGCTGGGGCCGTTGAAGAAGGCGATGGTTACGGTCATGTCACCAAGTTCAATCGTCTTGGGTTCCACGGTTACCTCGTAACCGGCGGCCCGTACCTGTTCGATGCTGGACTTGGTGTCCGACGTGGCCAAGGCGAAATGGAAGATGGGGTCGTTGGCCGCGTCGGCACCGGGTGCAGGGGTGTCCGCGGTGGGTTCAAACAGCTCCATGAAACTGCCGTCACCCATGTCAAGGAGCCAAACCCTCCGTTCCGGTGTGCCGAACCGGGCGGACACCGGCATGCCCAGCACATCCCGGTACAGTTTCAGCGAGGCCTCCCAGTCACGGGTTTGGAGGGCGATGTGGTGGCAGCCGCCACCGGCGATGACTTGGTTTGCGGTACCCAGGGGCATCTGGTCTGATTCCTGTGAACGTAATGGCGACGACGGGTCCCGCCGGGATGACTACAAGCCGAACAGGTATTGGCTGTGGACGGTTGGACACCAAAACTTCTCTATGTAGTCGATGACCAGACCGGTGCCTGCATCATGGCTGACATAGGGAGGACAGGCCGGATTGTACATGCTGTCGGTGAGGTCCCGAACCAGGGCCACAGGCACATTCCAGCGGACCATCTGCTTGATGCCGAAGGTTCGGTTGAGAATGCACATGTTGGTGTGGACGCCCAGGATGAACAGCCGACGGATGCCGGTGTGTTGCATCCAGGTCCAGATTTCCGGTCCGTTGTCGGACACCACATCCCTGTCCTGATCGATGGTCAGGGCCGGGTGTTGGCGCGTCCAAACGGCAGTCGGCGCGTCCTCGCCCGAATCCGAACCTCCGTCCTGGTCGTTGATGGGCAGGGGCGGATCTTCACGCGCCGCATCTGCCGGCGGCGGAATCGGCGGCAACTCGGCAATGCGTTTCCGTGCCGGGGAGTCTGCATAGAACGCCAATGTGTCCGAAGGTGCGTGGACGATGTGGAAGCCGCGGCTGCGTGTATGGTTCAGGAGGTCTTCCATCCGCGGCAGCAGGGCCGCCAAGCGCAGGTTCGCGCCTTTCGACCAGTGTCGATCCCATACGTCGCAGACCAGAATTGCGCTGCAGGCTGGTTCGATTTCGGTTTCCCTGACATCCCGGGCCCACTCCGACAGTCCTTGGGAGCCGGTCCGGAGTGACTGGGATTGAAGGCTGATGCGCATGTTGCAGGGGATTGTGTGTTCAAGCCATGGTGGTCAACATGTCCCGCGTGACTTCCTGCGTCAGCGGTCTGCCGGTCGCGTACAGTTGCAGCTGTTCAACAATCAGGGCTCCCTGCCGCTTGCGGGCTTGTTCGCTTTTGCCCGCCATGTGCGGGGTCAGCACCAGGTTGGGCAGCCCGCGCAGACGGCTGTCGACAGCCAGCGGCTCGCTGTCGAACACGTCAAGTGCGGCCTGGAAGCGGTTTGTCTTCAGGGCATCGTAGAGAGCATCGGCATCCACGGCGTGGGAGCGGGCTGTGTTGATGAACAGGGCGCCGTCCTGAATCATGGCGAGGTGCTCCCTGGAAAGCATGTGGTAGGTCTCCGGCGTTGTCGGAGCTTGGACCGTGATGATGGGGCAGGTGGACATCAGTTCCTCCAGCGACGTCTTGGTCACCTTCAGTTCGGAGGCTCGTTCCGGGGACAGGTACGGGTCGTAGACCACGATGTCCGCGGCGAACCCGTGCAGGAGCTTGATGACGTTGCGGCCGGTGTGACCGGCTCCGATGACCCCGATCCGGGTACCCCCCAGCTCAAAGCCCAACTCCGACGACTGGGGCCATTGTTCCCCCACATGCATGCGCCTGTTGATGTTGTGCACGTTCCGGCGGCACATCAGCATCAACAGGACTGTCATCTCGGCCACGGCCGGTGCGATGGCGGCTGCGGCATGGACAACCTTTATCCCCCTGTTCCAGACCGGATCGGGCAGGAGATTCTTGATGGTGCCGGCGGAATGGGCCACCAACTTCAGATTCGGACAGGCATCCACCACGTTTTGGGAGAACGGAGGCGTCCCCCAGCCGGTGACCGCCACTTCGCAATCCCGGACCAGGGCGATCATTTCGTCCTCCGAAAGGCGACCGTCCTCCTCCTGGTAGCGCAACGCGGCCAGCGATGCCAGATCCTGCTGGCTCTGTTCGGAGAACAGAGCGTTGAAAAGGGTCGGTCTGACTGCCACTGCAGCCGTGAGTTGATGTCGGGTCATGGACAGGGGATTGCTTGGAGGGACGGCCAGCATTCTAGCGCAGGATCCGCGTGTCCGCTTCGCCATGGCCGAGATGGCATCGATGTGCACCGGGCACTCTGTGGCACACTGGCGCGCCGGCCGGAGGCCGACATGGGAATGGTGGGAAGCGGGGTTGCCGGTCCCTGCCGTTCAGGGAGCAGTCGAAACATTCTTGCCAGCCAGGAGTACAGCCGTGCCGTTTTTCAACTCCGACAACCGCCCGGCTCTGCAGCCGTTCGGCGACCAGGGCCCTGCCCTCCGAACGTTCTGGGGCGACGACATCATGATTTCACTCGTGGACATACAGGCCGGATCGGTGGTGCCCGTCCACAGCCATCCGGAGGAACAGGCGGGGTATGTCGTTGCCGGAACCCTGGAATTCACCATGCAGGGCGAGACCACCACGGTAGGCCCCGGCGGTGTGTTTTTCATTCCCGGCAACGTGGAGCACAGCGTGGTTGTCAAGGGGACGGAATCTGCCAGGGTGGTGGACATTTTCAGTCCGATCAGGGACGACTACAAGTACTGATACGGATGGGAACCGTGTCGCCTCAGTCCCTGCATTTCCGCATCGTCCCATGAAAATTACCGCCGTCAAACCCCTACTGGCAGCCGGCGCGAACCGGGTGTATGTGTTTGTCAAAGTTGAAACGGACCAGCCCGGGTTGGTCGGATGGGGTGAAGCCTCCCTTGAAGGCAAGCCGCGTGCTGTCGCGGGATGCCTTCAGGACTTTGCTTCCATGATTCACGGTGAGGATCCTCTGCGCACGGAGTTCCTTTGGCAATTGATGTATCGCAGCGGCTTTTGGAGGCAGGGGGTGATCGGCCTGTCGGCGCTGTCCGGCATCGACCAAGCCCTCTGGGACATCAAGGGCAAGGAGTTCGGCCGGCCAGTGTACGAGTTGCTGGGGGGCAGGGTTCGCGACCGAGTCCGGGCCTATACGCACTTTGGTGGCGGCACTGCGGAATCGGCGGCGGAGTCAGCGGCATCCAAGAAGCAGGCAGGCTGGTCTGCGATCAAGACTGTACCGGTGCCGATCACCGGTATCGTGGAGGGCATCCCGAAGGTGAAACAGGCCGCCGCGTCCCTGAACGAAGTTAGGCAGGCAGTGGGCGATGAAGTCGACATCCTTTTGGACTTGCACGGCCGCCTGACCCCGCAAATGGCTGTCCGCTATGGTCGCGCATTCGAAGAGGCGGCGCCGTTTTTTCTTGAGGAGCCTTGCCAGGCCGAGAACCCCAGGGCCATGGCGGCCGTACGCGAAAAGCTGGATACGCCGATCGCCACCGGCGAACGGTTGTTCACACGCTGGGGCTTCCGGGAAATCCTCGATGTCAATGCCGCCAGTATTCTGCAACCGGATTGTTGCCACGCAGGCGGTATCACGGAACTGATGAAAATTGCATCGATGGCGGAAGTCCACTATGCCGGCATCGCCCCCCACAATCCTTACGGTCCGGTGTCAACGGCGGCGTGCGTCCATGCGGACTTTGCCATGCCGAACTTCGTGATCCAGGAAATGATCGACCCGATCGACAATCCGGATGTCTACGAACTGGTTGTGGATCCGCTGCCGGTGTCGGACGGCTGGATTAATCCCCCGACCCGGCCGGGGCTCGGAGTTGAAGTCGACGAAAGGGCCGTAGCCCGTTGCGCACCCGATTTCGATAGTGGAACAGCCGGTGGTCTGACGCGCCGGGTGTACGGCGCATTCCACTTGGACGGCGGGGTGGCCGACTCGTAGCCTCGGGCATTCGCCGCCCGGCTGCGACACAGGATGGACGCGGCTACCTGCCAGGACCCGAGTCCGTTCCGTACAAGCCCTTGTTCCCGCCGACCTTTGACCGCCATGCGTTCCCTGATCGACCTGTCCCGCGACGACCTAGTGGGGTTGCTGGCCGAATGGGGATACCCGGCCTACCGGGCTCGGCAGATCCACGGTTGGATATTTGGACAGTACGTTGAAGCCAGCGAGCAGATGACCAACCTGCCGGAACCCCTGCGACGGCAACTGGCGGAATGGGGGTCCGTTTGGCCACTGGAAATCGCAGACAGTCGTCTGTCACGGTCAGGCGATACCCTCAAGGTCTTGTTCCGGCTTGCCGACGGGGCCACAATCGAAGCGGTCCTGATGCTCTACGACCGGCGGCGAACCCTGTGCATCAGCAGTCAGGCCGGCTGCGCGATGGGCTGTACTTTTTGCGCCACGGGCCTGGATGGTCTGACCCGCAATCTGACGGCCGGCGAAATCGTGGGGCAGGTGCTGGCCCTGTCGCGTCAATTGGCACAGCGCCGGGATTTGGCAACGGATCGCGCGCGGGCCAATGGTTCGCGGGTCACCAACGTTGTTTTCATGGGCATGGGCGAACCCCTGCACAACTACGGTCCGGTGCGGGATGCAATCGGTGTGCTGACATCTCCCGAGGCGTACGGATTGGGCGCGCGCAACTTAACCGTCAGCACGATCGGCGTGGTGCCGGCCATGCGCAGGCTGGCCCTCGAAGGGCTCCAGCTGCGGCTGGCCGTAAGTCTCCACGCACCCCATGACCACCTGCGTATCCAACTTGTGCCACCGGGCAAGCGATGGCCCATCCGCGACATCATGGCGGCGGCAGACGAATACGTCGAACGAACCGGACGCCGGGTCACGTACGAATACGTCATGCTCGATGGCGTAAACGACACCCTTGAACTTGGCCGCCAACTCGGGCGGGTGCTACGGGGACGGCACTGCCACGTCAATCTGATTCCGTTTAATCCGATACCCGGACAGCCCTACCGGCCCACGCCGGATGGTCGGATTCGGGCGTTCGCCAAGCAAGTGGAGGCGAGTGGCGTGCCGGTCAGCGTCCGGGTGCGCCGCGGTGTTGAGATGGATGCCGGCTGCGGCCAACTCAGCACCAGGTTCAAGTTGGAATCGGCTTCGGTCATGCTGCAAGCCGATGGCGAGGCGCCTTAACGGCTCAGGGACTTGATGCAGGAGGTGCACAGCCGCTTGGACACCTTGCGGCCGTTCTCCATCACCTTGATCTTTTGAATGTTGGGGTGCCAGTGCCTTCGGGTCGCCTTGTTCGACCACGGCCTGTTGTTGCCGTACAGGGGGCCTTTGGCACAGTTGTCGCACTTTGGCATGGTGACTTCCTCTCGACAGTCCCGAACGTGTTCCCTATCCGTGTGTGCGCCGCGTGGACGCGTAGGAGGCAGGCAGACAGTCTACTCCAACTCTCCCTTTTGGGCGGAGGTTTGGCCCAGCCACGACAGTGGCAAGCGTGTGTGGCCTATTGTTGAGGCTGCCGGGATGATCTCGCCCTGTTGGTTGCGGAGGTTGGCTTGCGGCCGGCCGGTCGCGAGAGTGTTGGCCGAGATCTGGGGACCAAATCCGCGGTTTTCGAACCCGGTGCCGTACCGGGGACAACCGCACACCGGGGGCAACCGGATCCGAATGTCTATAATTCCCACTCAGGGCACGATGTCCCCGCCGCCCGGCTTGGCGGGCCTTGCCTGTTCGGTGCGAATTCAGTGATACCCCCGTGCAATCCCAGACAGGACCTGTATCCCGCGACGTGGCCGTCCGCATGCTTGGTGCGGCCACCGCTTGGGTTGCGCGGCACCGGGAGCAGTTGAACCGCGAGAACGTGTTTCCGGTCCCCGACGGCGATACCGGCACCAACTTGACGCTGACGTTGCAGGCGGTCGTGGAGGCTGTGGGCGGTTCGGATCCAGACGACGCCCAGGCCATTTGGTCCCGGGCAGCGCAAGGCGCCCTGGCCGGATCAAGGGGCAATTCCGGTGTCATCCTTAGCCAGTTCATGGCCGGCTTTGCCGCGGAGGTGACATCGGCCGGCCGTTTGGATGCCGCCGTGTTGCAGAAGGCGTTCGCGGCGGGAGCCGGAAAGTCGCAGTCCGCCGTGGCCGAACCGCGGGAAGGCACGGTGTTAACCGTGGCCCGGGATGTTGCGGAGCACGTGGCCTGCCTGTCTGTGTCGGTCGGCTTCGACGCCATGTTGTCCGCGGCGTGTGAGGAAGCCAGGGATTCGGTTCAACGCACCCCGGAACTCCTGCCTGTCCTGAAGGAGGCCGGCGTCGTGGATGCTGGTGGGTGGGGCTTGACACTCTACCTGGAAGGGCTGCTCAAGGGTTTCAGGGGGGTGCAGGTTCCCGAATTCGACCTGCCGACCGAAACGGTTGCCCCAGCACCCGCCGGTTATGCCCGGGGTGAAGTTCCGGCTGTCGAACACGGCTTCGACATCCAGTTCCTGGCACACCATCCGGTTCATCCCGTGGACCAAATGCGCGCCGAACTGCAGGCCATGGGCGAGTATGGATTGGTCGAAGGCAGCGAGGAACTGGTCAAGGTGCACGTGCATGCGCGCGATCCGGGCGCAGTGTTGTCATGGGGCAGTGCCAGTGCTTTCATCACGGATATCGTGGTCGAGAACCTGGATGCCCAGGCGGCGGCGATGGCGAAGGACCGGGCGTTGACACAGGATCCGGGAACAGTGCGGTTGGTTCAGCCGGCCCGATCCGATGAACTGGCCCTGGTCGCGGTTGCGGCCGGTCCGGGGTTCGCAGAATTGTTCGAATCGCTGGGTGCCAATTGCTTAATTCAGTGCAACGATACCTACAACCCCTCGGTGGGTCAGTTCCAGGATGCAATCCGGACCGTCGGAGGCAGCCACGTTCTTGTGCTGCCCAACCACAGCAATGCTCTGCCGGCGGCACAGGCTGCCGTGGCTAGTTTGCCCCCCGCCTCGGCGACCGTGATTGGCACTCCCTTCGTGTTGTCCGGCGTGGCCGCGATGTACAGGTTTGAACCAAGCGGGGGACCGCGGGATTTGGTTGTGGGCGGCATGCAGGAAGCAGCCGAGGCCTCCGTGTACGGCTCCGTGGCCAAGTCCGTGCGCAATTCCGGTTCGGAGCGCGGTCCGGTGTTGGAGGGCCAGTTTGTTGCGCTCGCTGGTGGCGAGACGGTATTGGGCGGGTGGACCCGGGTCGAGGATGCAGTGGACTTTCTGCTCAGGGAGTATCTTCAGCCCCGGTTTGCATCCGTTCAGGAAGGACAGGCGGAGTTTCTGACCGTGTACCGCGGCGCCGATGCCAGGCCTGAGCAGGATGCGGTCGTGGAGGCGCTGGTTGCTGCTGCCACTTCCCTCGACCTGGAGTGGGTGGACACCCGCCAACGGAACCACATGTACTTGTTCGCGATCGAGTAGCAGGCGTCCTTGACCGGCGTCGAACATCTTCTTCATGCAAGGTACCGCGATCGTCACGGACAGCTTCGCCTTTCTCCGGACGGGCCTGCCGGTGTTCACGATTCCGCATCGGATCCGCCTGCTTGGGCAGGAAGTGGAGGATACGGAGCTTACGGCGGACGCAATGTTCGACCGGCTGGTCCGTTCGGGACGGCGCACGTCCGCCGCCATGCCGGAAGTAGTGCCGCCGAAGCCCGATGCGGTGCGGGCGACCCTTGAGTTGGCGGCGCGCGAGAGCCGGAGCATCGTCGCGATTCACAGCAGTTGCATGGTGAGTCCCATCCATCAGGTGGTGGCGAGCGCGAGCAGGGATCTGGCAGGGGTTTCCGTACGTGTCGTCGACTCGCGCAGTGTGTCCTTGGGACTGGGCTTCCTCGTTGAGACGGCGGCGGCGGCCGCCGCCGCGGGCTCGGGCATGAATCGGATTACCCGGGAGGTGGCCGGCACGGTTCCCCGGCTGTTCGCCTCCTTCTTCACCGAGAGCCTCCATTATCTCGAGAGAAGCACCGGCCTCACGGCCTCTTTGAGCCGCTTGGGATCGTTGTTGGGAATCAAGCCCCTGTTGACGATGGAGGAAGGCAGACTGATCCCCATCGAGAAAGTTTGCAGCCGGGAGCAGTTGGCCGACACACTGTGCGCCCATGTCCTGGAATACACGCAGATCGAAAAGATTGGCGTCATGCACCATGCCTATGCCGATGTGGCGACCAGCCTGCGGGAACGCCTGCCCCGGGAAATCCCGGGGATCCGTGTGGTGGACCTGCCGTATCCGCCCGGATTGGCGGCCCAACTGGGACCCAATGTGGTTGGTGTCCTGGTGGTGGAGGGAGGCCTGTGATTGCGAACGCGCCCAGTCAGGCCGGCATGGCGCTCCTGGCGCGTCTGCGGCGGGTCCTCGATCTGGAAGAAGCACAGGGATTTGCCAATCGCAGTACCCCCTGGGGCATGCGGAAGTTGGGGATCAGCTGGGCCCACGCGGCCCAGGCGACCGATTTGGCCACGGATGCCATTGAGACGGTTGCGGAGTTGTTGGGGCTGTATGACGACTGCGAGCATTTGCGGCCTTCCCTGCTTCGGCACCTGCGCGGTTGGTGCGCAGGCTCGGCCCGTAGCAGGGTGGACTTGGACGCGGAGGAAGAGGAGGATGAACTGCACGCGGCCATGAATGATCGACATGCCGGGCAGGACCTGGTTGCAGCCGATTCCGGTCTGGATGATCCGGTCACGGCTGTCCGAGGCGTAGGACCGGCGATGGCCGAAAGGCTGGCACAACTGGATGTCCACACCTTGGGGGATCTATTGTTTTTTTTCCCAAGGCGGTATCAGATGTTCGACAACCTGCAACTGAGTGAACTGGAACCTGGACGTGCGGTGTCCGTGATGGGACGCGTTGTGACCGGCAGCAAGGCTCGTTTCCGTTACGGCAAGCATGTGGGCAAGACGGGAATCCGGGCGCGGATTGTGGACGGTTCCGGGGAAGTCGAGTTGATTTGGTGGAACCAATGGGTCTTCAATGCGGTTGATGAAGGAGCTCTCTACCACATTTACGGCCAAGTCGAGCAGCGGGGAACCCGGTGCTTTATCAACAATCCCCAGATGCAACCGATTGACGGCCGCACCGTGCGCCAGAATCTTGACCTGGCCGCCCGCGGGCACATGCCCCGGCACACCTGCTTTCCCATTTATCGACTGTCGGCGGGCCTGACCAACGGTTTTGTGCGCAAGCTGGTTGATGGCCTCCTGGATGCGCGGTTGCACCAGAACCTCAACGATCCCTTGTCGGGGGACCTGCGACAGCGCTACGACCTTCCTTCCCTGTGGATGACGCTCAAGATGCTCCATCAACCTGCGGATGAGGAGGAGTGGATCAGGGCGCGCCGGCGGATGGCGTTCCAGGAACTGTATGACATGCACGACCGCATCCGGGCCGGCCGCAAGGCGTGGCTCGAGCGGCAGGCACCGCGCATCGTAGCACCACCGACGTTCATCGCCGAGTACGCCGCGTCGCTGCCGTTTCAGCTCACGGATGAGCAACAACGGGCAGTGATTGAAATCTTGGATGATTTGGGCGACGATGTTCCGGCCCGGCGCATTCTGCGCGGCGAAGCTGGCAGCGGCAAGACCGCGGTCGTTGCCGCTGCCATGATTCTGACTGCGGATCTGGGGTTTCAGGCCGTGATGATTGCGCCCACGCAGTTGCTGGCGCGCCAACATCGGAACACGCTTGACGCGCTGGTCAGGGGCATGAAGGGCGATCGGGCATTGAACCCGGTCCAAGTGGATCTTCTGGCTGGATCCCAGACGCAGGCGGAGCAGTCCGAAGTCCGTACGCGGCTGGCCAACGGCCAGAGCCGCATCGTGGTTGGCACCACAGCCTTGGTGCAGTCGCAGGTGCGGTTCCACCGTCTTGGATTGCTGGTGGTCGACGAGGAACACCGATTCGGTGTGAACCAGCGGGAAAGCGTCGCCAACGAACTGCATGGCGCGGCCGAGAGCCTCACACCACACCTGATATCGATGTCGGCCACTCCGATTCCGCGCTCGCTCAACAGAATACTGACCGGCTTCTCCGATGTCTCCGAAATTCGCAGCCGGCCGGCCGGCCGGCTGCGAATCCGGACCCTGCTCCGCAGACCGGAGGATCGCCGGCAGGTGCACCGTCACCTGAGGCGGCAAGTTGCGGAAGGCCGACAGGCCTGCATTGTCTATCCCCGCATCGACGCGGACCGGCACGAGGTATTGGTGGGTGCGGTGGAAACGGAGTTCGAGTGGCTGGCCCGCGATGTGTTCCCCGACCTGCGGTTGGCCAAGCTCCATGGGCGCATGGACCAGCCCGAGACGGACGCGGCGATGGAAGGATTCCGCCAGGGGAGCATTGATGTGCTGGTGGCCACCTCGGTCATCGAAGTTGGCATCGATGTACCCAATGCCACGTTGATGCTCATCGAAAACGCCGAACGCTACGGGCTTGCCCAACTGCACCAGTTGCGCAGCCGGGTGGGACGGGGAAACCACCCCGGGACGTGTGTTCTGATCTGTGGCACGCGCGATCCGGAGTCCCGGGAACGACTGGAACTCCTGACGTCGTTGGACAATGGTTTCGAAATCGCCGAACACGACTTGAAGCAGCGGGGGGCGGGCGAACTCATGGGCACACGGCAGACCGGTCTGCCGGACTTGGACAGGGCTGCCTGGATCGACAACCAGGTTGTGGAATGGATCGCGCGCGAATTTCCGGAACCGGACAAATCCGATTCATCGGTGCAACCCGCAATACCCTTCTAGCCGCAAGCGTGCGCCGCCGGCAGTTGACAGTGTAGTTCCGATCCCAGCGGACGCCGGCCCTGACGACTGGCTCCCGGAGATCAACATGCCCCGTTGGCTTGGTCCGGGCAGCGCACAGGCAGTCCGGAACGCCATTGGCGACGAGGCCGGTTGTCCGGCACTTGCCGGGCCGCGCCACGACCGCATGAAGCAGGCCTGTCCACGGGGCCAACAACTCAAGGGTCGCCAGGACGCGCGGCTGTCCCTGTGCCGAACTCCGTCCCGGCGGCAAACGGGCGCTGCGGAATTGCCGGGTTGCCTGTGGTCAATCCGGGTGGCAGGGGATGAGCCGCACCGGCTGGCTAACCGTACACTTCGGGGTTGGCGCAGTGCGGGAGGCGTTTGCCTTCCAAGCCGGCAAGAAGGTTGGCGGCCGCAATCTCGGACATGCGCGCCCGAGTTGCCACGCTCGCGCTGGCGATGTGCGGTACAACAATGATGTTGTCGAGTTCCAACAGCGGACTGTCGGGGGGCAGCGGTTCGGGTTCCGTGACATCCAGGGCCGCGTAGAGGATGTCTCCCGATTTCAGGGCCGCATGCAGATCGTCGGGATTCACGAGCGGACCGCGGGCGGTGTTGATCAGGATGGCCGTGGACTTCATCCTGGCGAAGGCCGCGGCATCGAACAGATGCGTGGTTTCCGGTGTGAGCGGAGTGTGAACAGACACAAAGTCCGACTCGGCAAGGAGCGTATCCAGGTCCACCTTGCGAGCACCCATGGCGACCGCTGCCGGATCATCCGCCGCCACCCAGTCGTCGGCAAAGAGGACGTCCATGTCGAAACCCGAGGCGCGGCGGGCCATGCCCTTGCCAATCCGCCCAAATCCGACAATGCCCAAGGCGGCGCCCGTGATGTCCTGACCCAGAAGCAGCGAGGGTCCCCAGGTTTGCCACTTGCCTTCCAGTACATAGCGGGATCCTTCGGTGACCCGCCTGGCCGCGGCCATCAGCAACGTGAAGGCGAAATCTGCGGTGGTGTCCGTTAGCACATCCGGCGTGTGTCCCACGGGCATTTTCCGGGATGTCGCGGTGTCGGTGTCCACGTTGTCGAATCCGACCGCGTAGTTGCTTACCACTTTCAACTGCGGACCCGCGGCATCCATGATCTCCTGGTCAATCGGCGTGGTCAGCAGGGATAGAATGCCGTCGCACCCCCTCACCCCTTCCAGGACGGTTTCCCTGGGTGGCGGCAAATCGTCCGGCCAAACCGTCGCGTCCACGGCGTCCCGGACCGTCTGCATGCCCGGTTCAGGGATGATGCGCGTCACGAATACCTTGGCCTTGCTCATACTGTTGCCTGTTCCTATTAACCGGCACCCTTCGGTACCGGCGCGGGTAATTCGCTCTCGGTTGATGGGGGCCGTGTTGCAAGCCCCCGCAACTCGAGTCCGGGTGGAGCAGCCCCCACCGCTGTCCTGGTTCGTTCCGCGAGCAGGGCGCGTACGTCCCTGTAGGGCATGTACAACGTAATCTCCTCGTCGTACAGCCTCACCAGAATATTACAGGCGGCATTGATGTCCGCGTCCAACACAACCCCGTCGCGACAGTAAAACCGGTCCCAGCGACGCGTGCCCTGCAACAGGCCCGTGCGGGAGTCGATTTGCGATGTGTAGGCTGGATTGACCAAGGCCAACGCAGAACCTCTGCGTCGAGATATCGAGGTGAGGGTGTCTGCCATCACGCCCTTGACCCAGCCGTTCAGGCGACGGTTGGTGTCCCGATGGCGGTACTTGGCGGACTTCATGGGCAGGGACAGGTCCTCGCAGGCAATGATGCCGGCCTTGTCCACAACGGTGTGGGCCGCCTGGCAGAGGTGGTCGCGCACCTGTTTGTGGTGCAGGGTCCGCCGCCGGTTCCACTTTTGGTTTCCGAGGTTGTTCTTCTGGATATTGTCGGCCTTGCGGGTGTGGCCCTTGGCCCGATGCTTATGCTCGACCGCCCGCAGTTGGTTGCGCCGCTGGCCCTTGACCTTGCGCCGGTCGCTCTCCGCGGACAACAGGTCGCCCAGGTCCTTGCCGTGGCGTTTCCCGTCGCTGTCGGTGTAGACTTCCGTGTAGCCTTTGTCCACGCCCACCGTGGCATCCCCGCAGGGACGCGTGCTGCACACCTGTGCCTCGTCCACGGCATGGTGGACGGCCACCTGTCCGTTGTCCTGCAGGAGGATGCGCAGGGTGCCGGCAGGCAGGTGTGTGCCCTTGAGCGGAATGGCAATGCGTTGGCCGCGTTCCAGACACTGGAGGTAAACCCAGGCCCGTCCGTGCCAGACCTTGGTGGTGTAGGAGCCGGCATCGGCCACGATCTGGTTGGTTGCATGGGAGCGGCCGCCGCGCCAGCACTTCCGCATCTGCCGGTGCAGGAACGGATCCTCAGTCCAACGGTTCTGTTTGAGTAGGGAGTACAGCCGTTGGCGTTCGGCGTCGTCGCCCCGGGTGCGGTGCCGCACGGCCCGCTTGACCGGCACCTTGGCTGCCTCCCGCGCCGCATCGATGTCGCCCAGAGCGTCGGCCAGCGCGGCCTTGCCCAGCCGCGCCGGCAGCCCGTGCCAGGCGTAGCCCTCGGCCATCCAGGCATCGCGGATGTCGTAGGGGGATTGAAGGACCGTGGATACCCCGCTGCACCGTTGCCACGCATCCGCGCGCACCCGTCCGCACCGCGCCGCTAGGTCGGACAGACGGGCGTACTTGGACTGATTTAAGCGCTCGCTGCGCAGGATGCGCGTGACTTTCTCAGCCATCAATGGCAGCTTCTTGGATTTACTTCCGATATTGACGTACTCCGTACAGCCTGCAGGAGAAAGTATGGACCACGGACATCGGGTCCTCAACCGTTTGGCGCTTGGTAAGAGGCCGGGCTGGTTGACCATCCGGAACTCGCAGCCGTGGGTTTCGGCAGTGTAGCAGGGACTCGGCGAACGAGTGGCTGTCGCTACCCGGACGCGTCCCAGGTATCAATACCTTGAACCCATCGATCTTCCCCGCCAACGTGCGGATCGCCGCCAGCATCGCGTCAATCTGACCCGGTGGCCACTGTGCGAGCTCATCGCAGATGGCGGAGCTGGGAGCCATGCTGTGGAGTGGACACGTGTCAGATCCCTTCACCACCAGCGACACTTCATGCCGCTTGTTGACGATCTGTAGCGCGTTGACCGTGTTGACCACCGACCACAGCTTGTGGTCCTCCCACTGCGGTCCCAGGAACCTGGCTACGCGCTGGAATATGATCCGCCCCTGAGCGTAGAAGTTTGCAATGACCACCACTTCCCCACCCGGCTTGTACAGAGGCCCTTCGTGGTCAACGGCCACCCGCTCCGCTCGTCCACCGGGATGCCGGTCCCCGGGCAGCCTCATGGCGGAAGATGGAAGGGTGGATGCGGATGCGGGGGCCCGGCCGTCAGCGTTGCTTCAAGGGCACGAATGCCCGTTCGTCCGGCCCGCGGTAGATCTGCTTCGGACGCGCGATTTTCTGTGCCGGATCCTCCAGCTGCTCCTGCCAGTGGGCCAACCATCCCGCGGCGCGCGCGATGCCAAACAGGACGGTGTAATAGTCCGCCGGAATGCCCAGTGCCTGGTAGATGATGCCGCTGTAGAAGTCAACGTTCGGATAGAGGCGCCGGGCCTGGAAGTACTCCATGCCCAACGCCGCCTGCTCCAGGGCCAGGGCCAGGTCGATTTTGGGATTGGCGCCCGTGACTTCAAAGACGCTGTAGGCCAGGGTTTTGATCAACGTTGCACGCGGGTCCATGTTTTTGTACACCCGGTGGCCGAACCCCATCAGCAGGGCCTCCCGGTTGATCACGCGCTGCAGAAAGCCCTCCACATGGTCTGCGGACTCGATTTCCTCGAGCATGCGCAACACCGCCTCGTTGGCGCCTCCGTGCAACGGGCCATACAGGGCGGCCACGGCGCCTGCCATGCTGCTGTAGGGATCGGCATGGGACGAACCGATGGAACGCATGGCGGTGGTCGAACAGTTCTGCTCATGGTCGGCGTGCAGGATGAACAGACAATTCATGGCCGCCCGGATGGCCGGGACTTCGTCGGCTGTTTCAAGGCCGAAGTTGCGGACCATGCGCAGGAAATTGCCGATATAGCCATCGTCCGCCGTGGGTTCCTCGGCCTCGATGCCCTGGCCATGGCAATAGATGTGGGCGGCCACCACGGGCAGCTGACCAAGCAGCCGGTACACCTGCCGCCGGCGAACGTCGCTGTCCAGAACCTCCTTGGCCTCGGGATACAGCGTGCCCATGGCGCCCAAAGCGCTGATCAGGATGCCCATCGGATGCGCATCGCGCGGAAACGAGCGAATCAGGTTGACGATGAACGGGTCCACCGTCGCGTGTGCCTGGATTTCCTCGCGCCATCGAGCGGCGGCGGCGGCGGAAGGAAGTTCCCCGTTGTTGAGGAGGCACGCCACTTCCAGGTAGTTGGACTCAGTCGCCAGGATTTCGATCGGATAGCCGCGATACAACAATTTCCCCGCCATGCCGTCGATCATCGTGATGCTGCTGATCGCCGGAGCCGTGTTCTGGTAGCCGGGGTCGTAGGACACCAATCCCGCCCCGTCTTGTGTCACCCGTAGTTTCTGGAGGGACTTGGCCGGGATGGCGCCGTCGATGACGGGCATCTCCACCTGCGAACGGTTGTGGCTGTCGGTCAGGATTACGGATTGCGACATTAATCAGCTCCCGATTGATGTTCGGTACGGGATCGGCGGTAGTACGGTTCAGTTGACCATAAAGGAGGACAACTTGCCGCAGAGGTGATGAGGCACGCGTCCCACCAGATGCGTTCCGTCGGAATCGTAGGACTCCGATTCAACCTGTCCGTAGCGATGAATCAGTGAAACCACATCACCCCGGGCATAGGGCACGTGCAATGTGACCGACTCCATTTGCGAGGCGAGCACTTCGACCAGCGTGTCAAGCAAGGAGGCCACACCGGTTCCGTGCACGGCGCTGACCGGCGCGACGGCCCGGTAGGTCTCCCGGCATTCGGTGGGCAGCCGGGCCAGCGGATCCTGGCCTGTGGCCAACAGGTCGGTTTTGTTGGGCACCAGAATCATTGGCGTATGCCCCGCACCCAATGAATCCAACAGTTCCTCGACGACGTTGATGTGTTCCTCCAGGTTGGGGTGCGTCGCATCCACCACGTGCAACAGGAGGTCGGCTTCGTTGACGCTTTCCAGGGTGGCCCGAAAGGCCGCGACCAAAGCGGTGGGCAGTTTCTGGATGAAACCCACCGTGTCGGTTACGAAGGCTTCCTGGCCTTGGGGCAGCTTCAACTGGCGCGTAATCGGATCCAATGTGGCAAACAGCAGGTCGTCTGCGTATACCGAGGCGTCGGTCAACCGGTTCAGCAACGTGCTCTTGCCCGCATTGGTGTAGCCGACCAGGCCCAGCCGCGGGGTTGCATCCTGGGTACGGCGGGCACTGGTGCGCAGCCGATGGGCCTTGATGGTCTCCAGTTCGGCGTTGAGTCTGGCAATCCTGGACGTAATCTGGCGTCGGTCCAGTTCCAGCTGGGTTTCGCCCGGACCCCGCAGGCCGACGCCTCCGCCCGGTCCTCCGGCGCCACCGCCGGCCTGTCGGGCCAGGTGGGTCCAGGCCCTGGTCAGGCGCGGGAGTCTGTACTGGTATTGGGCCAGTTCAACCTGAACGATGCCCTCGCGCGTACGCGCGTGCTTGGCGAAGATGTCCAGAATGAGCGCGGTCCTGTCAATCACCTTGACGTTTTCGGACACCGCCGCTTCCAGGACGCGCTGCTGTCGGGGCGAAAGCTCCGCATCGAAAATGACAACGCCCACGTCGGTCTCCGCGACCGCCTCGGCCAGTTCGGAGACCTTGCCTTCACCAATCAGGGAGGCAGGGTTCGGGGTTTGCATGCGCTGGCTCAGGCGCGCGACTACGTCAATGCCGGCCGTGTCGGACAGCAACTCCAGTTCGGACAGCGAATCCTCCAGTGACAGCGCTCCGGGTTCCGATCGGAGTTCGACACCAACCACAACAGCCTGTTCCCGTTGCGGTTCGGAGACGATAAGCCCCCGCTCATCCCGCAGGGGGCCGCCCGACCCGTCGCGGGCCACGCGGCTGAAGTCGTCAATCTGTGTAATGGAGGATGTGTTGCGCGCCGCAGCCATGGCTTCGCCTTAAGGCATGCCTTCTGTAAAACGGTTAGGGTCGCAGCAACAGGCCGGAAGGGCGCATCACTGTTCCCGGAGGGACTCCTGATTATAGACAGTGCCTACACATTGGGTTAAACGAAGTCGGGTTGGACACGGTGGCTGCAGGGGGGGCGGCGCCAACCGGCCGCCATAACGGCCGGTTGGCTAACCCCTTCGCGCATGGCGCCGTCGCGTGCTTGCCGGGCCGCCGTCATGGTTCGGTTTGGCATCGAACCGGCCAGGCACACCGGGTATTCATGACCGTGACAATCGCCGGTCAGCCCCAATCCCCCGGTACACAGGCGGGAGGACATACCCGGCTCGGCTCCGGGGAATGCGGCGTCGATTGGGGCCGGGCAGCCGAGGTACTTTCCGGCGCCGCTCTCACCAGACCCGTGCCACCGGAAAGCACTGGAACCGCTGGGTGCGGGCGAAGCCGTCCCAGATGCGGGCCATCTGTTCCACCGTCTCCGCAGGCCGTCCGTCCATTGAGAAACCACGTCGTTCACCGCGGACGACCTTTCTGGGTTCCCACCCGGTGGTGCGGCAGTACTCGTAGTAGTCCTTGAAGGAGTTGTATTCGACATGGATCTTGAAGTTGCCCGGGAGCCGGCTCATGGGCGACATCGGATCGATGGTGTGGCAGGGGTTGAGCATGCGCAGCAGACGGGCCGGGTAGGCCTTGCCCACCGCCTTGGCCAGTCGGATGGTCTCCCGGAACGTCAGCACGGTTTCGCCGGGCAGGTTGAGGCTGAAATACACAAAGATCGGTATTTGGTAGCGCTCCAGGTTGCCCAGCATTTGCAGGAACCGTTCGTTGGAGTAGTGCTTGCCGTTCAGGTTGCGTACTTCCTCGTTGCCCGACAGCGGGGAGATGGCCACCTCGGTGTGCTCCAGGTCCGCCGTCTCCCCCAGCAACCGAATGAATTCCCGCGACGGGAGCTGGAAAAACTCGTTGTAGATTCCAATGCGAATGCCCCGTGCCTGCAACTCGCCGAAGAACGTTCGCCACCATCGGGCCGGAAAGGTGGCCGGATCCAGTGACAGGGAGACCTGCTTGTAGCCTGAAGCCGCGAGTTGCTCCACGTCGTCCACGACATTCACCGGGTCCCGCATGACATAGCCGGACCGCGCGGCCAGTTCGGTGTGGGCCTCCTTGGAGCCGCCGCAGTAAATGCAGTTGAAGGCGCAGCCGCGCCCTATGGTCAGCCAGTGGCCCTTCTGCTCCGTCCTGTGGGCATCGATGCGACCGCCGCCGGTGTATTGCAGGGCACCGTAGCTCTCGCCGTGTGCAAGCCAGTCAAGGTCGACAAAGTCAAGCGAGTCCAACATCGGCCCGTCTGCCGTGTAGAACTCCGTACTGTTGCGAACGCGGCCGTCTTCCCGCCAGGTTAGGTTCGGCACCCCTGCCGGGTTCAACACGGCATCGCCGCAAACCTGGTCGACCAGGGTGGCGAGGGGAACTTCGGCATCGCCGCGAATGATGAAATCGAATTCCGGATGGGAGGCGAGGATTTCCTCGGCAAAGTAGGTTGCAGTCAAACCTCCGGCCACGATCTTGGCGTCCGGAAGCAGGCGGCGCACGTGCCGGGCAACGTCGACGGCCCCGAAACAGTGTTCGTACCAGTGCAGGTCAATCATGACCAGGGACGGCCGATCGACCTGCTGCAGCCAGCGTTCCAGCCGGAAATCGGTGTCCAGCATGCGTTCCAGCGGCAGGTTCAGTCCCTGTAGGGACCAGCCTTGGCTGCGCAACAGGTTGGCCATGCCAATCACGCCGACCGGAATGATCGGATAGAAGGGACTGGCCCGGTATTTCCCGTACTCGGCTTCTACTTCCTGTTTGGCCGGATGGATGTAGAGGATGTCCATGCCTGCCGATTATATCCGGGCCGTCCGGCCGGAAGGCCGACGGCCCATCGCGGGAAGTCCTGGAGCGGATGACGGACGAGCAGCGGCCCACCGCGCGCGCCGGTCCGCGCGGCGGTCAGAACAAGGGCGAATTCCGGAGTTCGGGTGCCGGGCCTGGTCCGTTGACGAGTATGTCCTGGACCGATGGCCAACGTGCAAGACGGTGCGACACTTCCCCGACGTCGGCCTCGTTGCAGAGCACGTGGAGGTTCGGACCCGCGTCAACGGTGAAGTAGACCTCCAGGCCCTCCTGCAGCCGCCAGTCCCGAATTTGCCGCATCAAGGCAACGGAACCTTCATTCAAGAACAGCAGGGGTGGTTCCGACGACATCATGACCGCGTGCATGAGCATGGCATCGCGTTCGCTGATTTCACCGAGGCTCTTGAGGTCGCGTGCGCGGATTGCCGACCGGGCCGTGTTCAGATGCGACTGTACTTGGCGTACGCGTTCCTCCTGGAGGGGACTGGTTGCAGCCAGTCGGTGACCGTCATGGCTGCTCACCGATTTGGGCCCGGCATCGAGCACAGCCACCACATCGTGCAGCGGCCAATGGTCCGGACCGGCCACCTGGCATGCAACGCTCGTGGCGTCGTCGCCGCCCGCGGACCACTCCACAAATCCTCCCTGGAAACTGCGGCAGGCGGAGCCACTGGCCCGGCGTGCCAACCGCGCCTGGTGTCGTCGGTCCGGGATATCGCGCCGGCCACCGGCGGCCAGCGCCTGGCAGGCCGCGACGGTCAAGGCGCAAAACCCACTGGCCGAGGAGGCAATGCCCGCGCTGGCAGGGAAACTGTTGCGGCTTTCCACGCGCGCCGGCCAGGGGACGCCCATGGCGGTGCGTATCCGATCCAGGTGACTGACGGTGCGCCGATGGGCGGACCCCGACTGCTCCTTGCCGTCGATGACCACGATGTCGGCCTCGCCGGTGGGGTCGACATCCATCCACGCCACGGTGGTGGTGGAATGCGCATGGCTCAGCGTCATGCTGAGCGACCCGTTGGCCGGCAGGTTCAGGTTTGAATCAACCACACCCCAGTATTTGACGAAGGCGATGTTGGCGTGCGCGCGACAGGTGGCCTTGCACCGGTACAAAGTCGGCCTCGGGGTTGCAACAATGGGGGCCGGACGTCAGGCCGATCCGCCCGGCACAGCGCGCGCCATCAGGTTCAGCCACCAAACCGAACGGCGGGGGTGCCCTTGATGCCCGGCCTGCAGGAAAACAGGTTTCCGCTCATGGGGGCGGCCGCCAGTTCGTCGTCGGACATCTGCTGGGCTGCGCTTGTGATGTACAGCGTGCCCAGGTCGTCGTCACCGAAGGCACAGGCCGTGATGTTGCGCGCGGGCAGGTCGATGGTGTCGAGGACCGCACCCGATTCGGCATGAACCCGACAGACCTTGCCGCCTCCGTAGAAGGCCACCCAAAGATGGCCCTCCTCGTCGATGGCCATGCCGTCCGGCAACCCGAAGGCCGGCTCGACCTCCAAGAGGGTCTGTTCACCGGAAATGTCGCCGGAATCCGGGTCGAAGTTCCAGGTTCGAACCTTGTAGGACATGGAGTCTATGTAGTACATCGTGGACTGATCGGCACTCCAGACGATGCCGTTGGAGATGCCAATGCCGCCCAGCATCCTGGTGACGTTGAAATCCGGGTCGACACGGTAGAGGCTGCCCTGGTCGGTGGGGTTGTCGTAGGCCATGGTGCCCGCCCACAACCTGCCCGCGGGATCGCACTTGCCGTCGTTGAAGCGATTGCCCGGCAGGTGTGACTCCGGGTCGTTGTGGACGGTGATGCGGCCGGTCTCGAGTTCGAGGGAACCAATGCCGTCCCGGAGGGCCAGGACCACATGGGTCTCGGTCCATGGCACCACGGTGCCCACATGGCGGCCCGTGTCCCAGGTGCGGTTGCTGCCGTTCGCGGGATCAAATGCGTACAACTCGCCGGACAGTACGTCAATCCACCACAGCACCCGCTTGTCCGAGTCCCAGATCGGGCCCTCCCCAACCAGTGCATTGAGGCCCACGCGTACTTCTGGAATGATGCTCATTCTGATCGGGCTCCATCGGCTACCGCCGCACACAGCCGATTTGCCGGTCCTTCGCAAGCGGACCGGCGACGGCAAACGGGATCGGAATTGGTCAAGTTTTATTATATCGGGGAGCGCGGTTCCGTCGTCCCTTGCGCCAATGAATGGTACTCGGGCAGGTCCTGCCCCAATTTCCCTCAGCATCAGGTTTCTGCCGTGTCCAGCCAACCCAATGTGCTGCTGATTTGCACCGACCACTGGCCTGCCCGGTTGCTGGGCGCGGCCGGACACCCTGTGATCCGGACTCCCACACTGGACACCCTGGCGCGCAGCGGGGTTCGGTTCACCAACGCCTATAGCGAGTGTCCCGTCTGCATACCGGCGCGGCGAACGCTGATGACCGGCATGTCGACGCGTGCCCACGGCGATCGTGAATTCAAGGTGTTGGAGCCCATGCCGGCTTTCCCGACCCTGGCCCAAACCTTCCGCGACAACGGCTACCAGGCCCAGGCCGTGGGCAAGCTCCATGTGTACCCGCAGCGGGATCGGATCGGTTTCGACGACGTGATGCTGGTGGAGGAGGGCCGTCCCATATTGGGCGCGGTCGACGACTACGATCTTTGGCTGGGGGATCAGGGACAGGCCGGCCAGGGCTATGCCCACGGCATGAGCAACAACGAGTACACCTTCAGGCCGTGGCACCTGCCCGAAACCCACCACACCACGAACTGGATTACCCGGACCATGTGCCGGCAGATCAAGCGGCGCGATCCGACCAGGCCGGCCTTCTGGTATCTGTCCTACGTGCATCCCCATCCGCCGCTGGTGCCCCTCGAGGCATATCTGGATCTGTACCGGGACCTCGACATGGACGATGCGTGCACGGGGGACTGGAGCGGCGATCCGGACAGCCTGCCCTACCTCCTGAGGGTGATCCGATCCAAGTGGCAGCACATGCCTCCGGGCGAGATTGCCCGAATCCGCAGGGCGTTTTATGCCCTGTGCACGCACATTGACCACCAGATGCGCCTTGTGATAGGCACCCTGCGCGAGGAACGTTTGCTGGACAACACGATCATCATGTTCACCTCCGACCACGGCGACATGCTGGGCGACCATGGCTTGTGGGCCAAGCGCGTCTACTACGAAGCCTCGGCGAATGTGCCCATGCTCGTCCAGGGCACGCGCGAACAGGCCGCGGCAACCGCCGGCACGGTGTCCGACCGGCTGGTGGGTTGGCAGGATGTCATGCCGACGCTGCTGGACATGGCCGGATTGGAAATCCCCGACCATGTGGAGGGCCGATCCATGTTCGGCGCCGAATGCCGCAGCCATCTGTACGGAGAGTGTGGCGAGGGGCCCAAGTCGAGCCGCATGATCCGACAGGGTTCGCTGAAGCTGATCTACTACCCCTGGGGCCACCGTCGCCAGTTGTTCGATGTGGACGCCGATCCTGCCGAGCAACGGGACCTGGCTTCCCTCTCCGCCCATGCCGACGACTTGGAACGGATGACAAGGCTCCTGGTCGCCGAGTTGTACGGACCGGATCTCGATTGGGTTGTGGACGGGGAACTTGTGGGCATGCCCGCACCGGATTTCGCGGACGTTCCCAACAGGGATCTGTCCGGGCAGCGGGGCATTCATTGGCCGGCGCCACCGCGCGATGCCAGTGGCGACCGCGTTGGCATGCCATAGCACGCTTGACGGTCCTCAAGTCATCCTCCCGACGGACTGATCCGGGACTCCGGGCGCGGTGGCCCTGTTGGCCTGCCGAGTTCAAGTAGTCGGGCACGGCCGGAATCCCCGAGGGTGGCAGCCGACGTGCGGGGGAACGTGTACATGGCCCAAACCTGATTGGTGGTTGGCCAAGGCCCGGCACCCGGTGGCCTTGGCTCGGGTGGCCTGCAAACAAACCGCGAACCGGATGCATCCAGCATGGAGCCTCGCAAACATCGGTCCCCGGCGATGCAGAGGTGATGAACCGACGCGGCACCCAACCCGCAACTTCTACAACGGAGTGAAATTGCCCATGAAAATCACGTCCATTGACACGTTCCTGATGCATGCCGGTGTTCCTGACAGTGGAGGTTGGGGTGCCCGCAACTGGCTGTTTGTCCGGGTTCATACCGACGAAGGCCTGTACGGTGTCGGCGAAAGCAGTGGTTGGCCCCGGGTCGTGGAAACGGCCATCCGGGACCTGACGCCGCTGGTCGTTGGCCAGGATCCGTTCCACATCGAATCCATTGTCCAGCAGCTGCAGGTGGCGATGATGGGACACGGCATGACGGGCGTGGTGGGCGCCGGCGCCATCACGGGGATTGAGATGGCCCTTTGGGACATCAAGGGCAAGGCGCTGGACACACCGGTTTGGAACCTTCTCGGCGGAAAGGTGCATGACACGTTGCGCCTCTATACCCATGCCCATACCCCGGACCAGTGCCTGCGCTACATGGAAAGGGGATTTGACGCCTTCAAGACGGGCGGAGTCACCGAACCCCTGGGGAAAATCCGAACGTTGCGCGATGAACTCCCGGATGAAATCGACCTGATGGCGGATGTGCATGGACCGCCCTGGTTGACGGTGCCGGATGCCATCCGACTGGGCAAGGCCCTGGAGGAGTTCGACCTCCTGTTCTATGAGGATCCGGTGGCGCCGGACATTCCCGGCGCCATCGCGGAAGTGGCCAGGAACGTGAACCTGCCCATCGCGGCGGGCGAGAGGCATGCCTGGACCTGGGGTGTGCAGCAGCTGATCGAAGACCACATCATCGACGTGGTGCAACCGGACACGGGACGTGCCGGAGGCCTGAACGCAATGCGCAAGATTGCCGCACTGGCCGAAACCCACTTCGTGATGTTTGCGCCGCACGACGGATCGCTCGGCCCTGTGGCCGAAATGGCTGCGGTGCACTTGTGCGCAACTCTGCCCAACTTCCTCATTTTGGAACACCTGGAGGACGATGTGCCGCAGCGGTACGAGGTGATGGAGCCGCAGCCGGAGATTCGGGCCGGCCACATCGTGGTTCCGGACCGGCCCGGGCTTGGCGTAGATATAGTTCCAGAGGCCATCGCCCACTATCCGTCCTCCGGCAACATCGCCTCTCCGCGCACCCGACACTACGTTCGGTCCCGCGCCCACCGCACGCGATGGCTGTCCGCCTCGCCGAAACGTGCGGACTTCAACTGATCCGGGTCGCCCGGACGGCGTTGGAGTCGGTGGGGTCGGCGGCAGTGTTGGCCCCGCCACGGCAAGGTCCGGGAACTTGGCCATCAACGGCCTGCGACCAGTCGCATCCGCCGCCCGTGGTTTATGGGCATTCGGAATCGGACGGTCCAACCGCCGGGTTATGATTCGGTGTCCGGAATGCGTTCCGGGCACCTTTCCCGTTTCCCCAAAATAAAGGAATCGCCGCGCCATGGGCTTTCCTGTCTACGACTTCCGCAACCCGGAACACATCACCAACATGCTGGTCACCCCCCAGATTAGGTCGCGGTTCCTGAGAATGGAACCGGGCACCGAGGCACAGGGACACACACATGATCTGGGACACGAAATCTTTCTGATTCTCTCCGGGCGGTGCGAGTTCACAATCGACGGTGAAACCGAGGTGCTGGATCCCGGCCAGCTCTGTGTGGCCCTGGTGGACCAGTGGCATCAGGTTAGGGTTGTCGGCGACGAGCCGATGATCATGTATCTGTCGGTCACGCCGCACGTCCAGCCCACCCATACGTTCTGGAACGAGGACGGCACGCGCAAACCATCCCGTTTCTCCCCCAACGCCAGCTACGATGTCGAGGTTGACGAGTCCGTGGACGAGGACGCATTGCTCAACCGCATGGTGGAGGCCAACAACGCCGTTCAGGACGCGACCTTCAAGCTTTCCAGAGCTGTCGGTCAGACCACTTTCTTCGACCATTACAACCGGGAAAACATCTGGGTGGTGATGCGCGACTTGCACCGGCAGGTGGCGCGGCTGGACGAGGTTTGGAACGAACTGGCCCCGCGTGCAGACGACTGATCGGCAGGTCCAATCCCGCAGCAGCCCCGGAGGCCGCCCCCAATGGACAACGTACGCATCGGAATCGTGGGCTGCGGCGCCATCGCCCAGGTCCACCACGCACCCAATCTCAAGGAGCTTTGGCACCTCTACGACCTCAATTCGGTTTGCGACGTTTCCGCCCAGGCGGCGGCCCATGTCGCCGCCCGCTTCGATGTTCCCGCCCACTTCACCGACTATGCTGCCTTCCTGGCGTCGGACATCGAGGCGGTGGTGTTCTGCCAAACCGACCCCAAGACGGACTACGTGCTGCAGGCGCTGGCTGCCGGCAAACACGTTTTTGTGGAGAAGCCAGTCTGCTTCAACCTGGACGAAATCTCGGCCATGGTGTCGGCCCAGGAACGGGCCGGAGTGGTCGGCCAGGCAGGCTACATGAAGGTCTACGACCCGGCGTTCGAAGTTGTGGCTGCGGAAGCCGCGGACATGGATGTGCGCTTCGTGCAAATCCATCACCTGCACCCGACCAACGATCTGCATCTGGCCCAGTTCGATGTCCAGCGCTTCGACGACGTGCCGGCGGCTGTCATCGACAGAACCGGTGCCGCGCGCCAGGCTGCGTTGGTCCACGGTTTCGGCACCACCCTCCCGGACGACGTGGCACGGGCTTTCTTCCTGCTGTCCGGAAGCATGATCCACGACCTGTACGGCCTGCGTCACATCATGGGTGTGCCGACCAAAATCCACAATGTGGACATTTGGCAGAAGGGGCGGGCGGTGACCTTCCAAGTGGAGTACGCGAACGGGGCCCGGTGCAACGGCACCTGGATCGATCTGCCGGATCTGTGGGACTTCAAGGAGACCCTGGAGGTGTGCGCCGACGACAAGCGCGTCACGCTCAGGTACCCCACGGGCTTTTCGCGGGGTCAGTTGTCCGAAGTGACGGTGCAGGAGATTGATGCCAGTGGCATGACGGTGGCGCGGACCCCCGCCATCGACTGGGCCAGTGCCTTCATCCGCGAGATGCAGGCGTTTCACGGCTGCATCAGGGAAGGCCGGGAGTGCCGTACGCCCCTGTCCGAGGTGCATCACGATGTCGGTTTCATCATCAATCTGATCAAGTCTCACTTGGGGATCGGCTGAGCCGGACGCCTTGAATTCGTCCACCGGAGGTGTGCGCATGCCGTTGCTGGAGCAGGTTCGCATCGCGACCGGGACCGTTGAATCCGCCGCGCTGCCGGCAGGCCTGCAGTTGGACCCGTGCCTGGGCCTGGCGTGTGTCCCGGGACTCTCGGGCCAAGTGGTCCACAATGCCCGCGATCCCGAAAAGGGCCTGTTCGAATCCAGGGGCACGCGCATGGCCAACGGGGACTACCTGTTGATGTTTCCGGACGGCAACCACTACGGCCGGACCCACGAAAAGGACAACGACATGCTGGCCTACCGATCCCGGGATCGGGGACACACTTGGGAAGGGCCGGTGCCGGCATTTGACATAAACTACAGCCAGCATGGGTTCATTCCCCTGCATCCGGCCGGTTCCGAACGGGTGTACGCGTTTGGGACGCAGCCGATTCCGGGCATGTGGACACGGGAACGCGGTCTGCAGGAGAATGCGCCCATCGGATACCGCTACTCCGACGACCATGGCCATGCCTGGTCCGAGGTCAGGCTCATACGCCCGGCGAACGATCCCGGGTTCCGCGGCATGTCCGTCATGCGCATGACGGAGACCGCGCGCGGCACCTGGCTGGTGGGGAGCCACGAGGGCGACTGGAGCTACAATCCGCTTATCACCAGGCAGTATGTTCTGCGGTCCGAGGATCGCGGCGATACCTGGGACTTGTTGCCGGATGTACGGCACGGGGGTTGGCATGCACCGCCCATGGGCCGCATGGACGAGGGTCGCCCCCTGGCTGCGGAGGGCGACGAGGTGTATTTGCTGGCCCGTACGCCCACAGGTCGTCTCTGGGACCTGCGCAGCCGGGATGATGGCAGGACCTGGTCCGATCCCAAGCCGACATCCATGGTGCATCCGGATGCACCGCCCATGCTGTTCCCCCTGTCCAACGGTGGAACCTGGGTCAGCCTCCATCACAATGTCCACACTCAGGGCCAATATGTGGGTCTGGCCGGCATGATGGATGGGATGTACGATCGGGGACAGTTGTGGGCATCCCTGTCAACGGATTGGGGCCGCTCCTGGAGCGAGCCCGGGTTCCTGTGCACAATGGCCCGGCAAACCGACCTGGGTTCACCGTTTCGCAACTACCAGTGTTCCTACGTCGACGGGTTTGCCGACGACGGCGTATTGAATCTGTTCATGTCCCAGTCCTGGCAACGTGTCCTGCACATGCAAATCCGGCAATCCGACCTGAACCACCTGCCCACAAAACGCGATCTGGGGGTCTGAGGTGCCCGCCATGGATACACAATTCGATTTCGAACGCGATGGCTGCCTGCTGGTCCGGAATGCCGTGCCACCCGCGGATCTGGATCCGTTGATTGCGCATATCGAGGCAGCCATCGACGAATACGCCCAAAGCCTGCGGGCCAAGGGCGAAATCAGCGACATGCACGAGGATCTGCCGTTTCCGGATCGTCTGGTGGCCCTGAACCGAGGCACCGAGGAGCGGTTGCGCAGCTGGAACAACATCGCGATGGGGGAGGGGTTGTACGACGTCATCTGCCACCCCGGCATTACCCGTGCGCTGATGCCGATCCTGGGGCCCGGCTTTGGCTTCAACGGCGACTACCATGTGCGACCCAAGTTTCCCAACAGTAAGTACACCGCGTTTCCCTGGCACCAGGACAGCCAGTATTACGGCGCGGACAGCCAGCATGCCCTGATCGTCACGGTCTGGATTCCACTGGTCGATGTCGATGAGCGGAATGGTTGCCTGCAGGTCATGCCGGGCAGCCAGACCTGGGGCCTTCTGCACGGCCAGCGCGGCGCGGACATGAACATGCGCACCAACCGCGACATCGATTCCATGGGCACGCCCTTGCCGCTGCCCATGCGCAAGGGCGACATCTTCCTCTTTTCGAACCTGACCTTCCACAAGAGCACGCTCAATCTCACGGACGCCGTACGGTGGAGCATCGACATCCGGTATTCGCGCACCCTGGACGAGCACGAACTGTCGGAACAGGTAGTCGCCAGCGAGATGTTCATGCAGAACAAGCTGGCTCCCAATCGCGCCCGGATTCCACTGGCCGGGGCGGCCAGGCGTCCGACCTGGGACGAGTGGCGCGCGGAACTTGTGGCGAAGGACAGCGGTTTGACCAAATCGGCGGCGGCGGCCTTCGCCTGACTCCCAAGCCGGCTCCCAGCCGGGAAACCAGACATTATTGATTAGCTCCTGTTAGGAAAGGTGCCCATGCACATTCATCCCCGCTCGGTGGCCCACAAGGTGTTCGACATCTGGCGCAGCCCGGGACGGTTTACCAAGAATCCCGATATCGTCGAAACGCCGTCCGGCGCGTTCCTCCTGATTTATTCGGACACCGATGCCCATTGGTCCCAGACCGACCAGGTCATCACGATTCTGGCCAGCGAGGACCGCGGCCGGACCTGGAACAAGCGCGCCGAGGTGGACCGGGCGGTGATGGCGGTCGGCGACCACCGCCTGGTCACTCCGCGTCTCAGCCAGTTGGCGGATGGCCGCTTGGCGGCCATTTGCGATCACGACGATCATTCCTTCTTCCACGAGGACCAGCCCACCGGCAACTGGATTTGGTGGAGTGAGGACGAGGGCCATACATGGAGCAGTCCTCAGGAGCCCTCCATCCTGGGCTTCGAGCCGGATCGAATCCTGGATCTCCCGGATGGAACCCTCGGGGTTGGAACCCACGTCATGTTTGGCGAAACGCAGGAGCTGGGCGAAATCCTGACGGTTTCCGGGGATGGTGGCAACACCTGGCAACGACGCGCCGTAGTGGCCCACGACGGGCACTACCGCTATTGCGAGGGCGGCATCGTCATCATGGACGAGGGTCGGTTGCTGGCTTGCATCCTGCGGGAGAACCATCATGCCGGCACCCCCAGTTTCGTGTCCTTTTCGGAGGATAACGGCCACAGCTGGTCCAAGCCGGCCATGTGTCCCTTCGCCCTGGACCGACCCTATGGCAAGCAGCTCCCGGACGGAAGGGTGTTTGTGACCGGTCGCCACATGAACGGGCCGCTGGGCACCTACGGCTGGTGCGGCGACTTGAAGTCCGAACTCGGCTACCAGATTGGAGGGCCCAGACGCAAGTACCAGGCGCAATTGGCAGATGGCGAGCTGGAGATTCGGAACCTGCCCGGCCATGAGGCCCGTTACTGCCTGCTGCCGCCCGAGAATGCCTTCAGTGAAGTGAGGTTCGCGGCCCGCGTGCGGGTTGAGGGCGGCCCGTCCACGCCGAATTCGTTCATGTCGATATCCCAGCTGGGGGTCGTCCTTCAGATCGGTCCCAACGGCGTGCGGACGCGTCCGGGGCACGACTTCATGCACCCGGTCGACATGACCCGGCCCCGGGATCTCGAGCTCCACCACCGGCGCGGCTGGCTGCAGGTCAAGGTGGATGGCGAGACGGTCATCAACATGTGTATCTTCAGGGAACCCAAACCGGTAGGCAATGCAATCCGATCGGGCAACCTGTCGGGGTACACGGCTTGGGGCCAGGCCGATGTGGGCGGGCGCAGTTGGTGGTCCAGGGTATCCTGCTCCATTCGCAATCGAACGCTGGACGACTTCGATTGGTCGTGGGAGGCATCATCCGGCCTGCTGCCGGATCACTACCAGCGGGAGCGGATGATTCAGATTCACGGCAACCATCCGGACCAGAAGCCGGGTCCCGACCACGGCTACTCGTCCTGGCTGCTGCTGGACGACGGCAGGATTTACTTCACCGACTACACCAACTACGGCGACACCGGCGGCAATTCACATCTTGTGGCCGCCTACATTGATCCGGAGGACATTGCCTGAGTTCGGTCTGGTTGTGGAACCGGGCCGCGGCCCCGGCCCGGATCCGTTAGTCGGCGGCGATGTTGGGGCCGTCGAAGTCGGCCAGTTGCCGGGACAAGGTGGTCAAGTCGGGTGCAACCAGGTCCGCAGCGATTGTTGGTGACACGTCATCGAACTTCGGAGGCGGAGCGACCGGTCCGAATTCCAGCGGCCGGTGAATCCACGCCGTGGCCATGCCGGTGGCGGCGGCAGCCCGCAAGTCTCCGTCATGGGCCGCCACCATCATGATCTCGGACGAATGCAAATCCAGCAGTTTGGCCGCTGTCCGGTAGACCGACGGGTCAGGCTTGTACTTCCCGGCCAGTTCACTGGACAGAACGCAATCCCAATGCCAGCCGTTGGCGCGCGCCAGGCCGATTAGCAGCGAAACATTGCCGTTGGACAGCGGTGCCAGCAAATGATTCCGGCGCAGCAGGTTCAGGCCCTCGTCGACATCGGGCCAGGCCGGAAGCCGATGCCAAACCTTGTTGAGCTTCTGTCTGTCGGCTTCCGTCAGTGTTTCCAAGCCATAACCGGCCAACAATCCGTCCAGGATGGCCCGGTGGATGTCATCGATCGTTCGCCATGACGCTCGTCCGTCGTTGACGGCTGCCATGGCCGGGCCGTAACCCGCACGCCAGTCCAAGGCGAACTGGCTCCAATCCCGTTCGGATGCAACGCTGCGCCCGGCCAGCTCCCCGGCTTGGCGCACACCCGTGTGCCAATCCACCAGGGTGCCGAAGACGTCGAACACCAACGCCTTGATCAAGATGCTCCCGTGCCCATGCGCGTCCTGGAGCTACAGGTCCTGCCAGGTCTCGCCCCAGCGCTCCCGGTAGTACTCCCGCAGGGGCACGTCCTCATCGGTGGGCAGGTAGAAGCCCAGATGGCTCGACTTGTGGCCGAGCAACTGGCGGCTGATCGGCGAACACTTGTCAAGAAGCTCCTGCGGCATGGTTTCGTAGTCGATGGGCCGCAGGATGCGGTATCCGTAGCCGTAGTACAGCGCGATCCTGTCCTGGTGGGAATGGTTCGGTGCCGATGCATGCCAGGTTGGCTGACCGAAGATCACGGCATCGCCCGCTTCAACCTTCAGTTCCATGCCTCCAACCGGATCGCCTCCGTTGAGGAAGGATGGGCCGCCATCCATCCGGTTCGAACCGGGCACCACCATCAAGGCACCCATGTTGCTCTCTTTCAGGTCGCGCAGGAAGTACCCTACCTTGAGTGTGGCCAGAGCCCGACGGCCGTAGAAGCCGATGCCCGGTTTGCCGCCGTCGGGATGCCAGCCGATGGCCCTTCGTTCAGGGTCCGGCGGAACCATGATCAGATGCGAAGTGAAGAGCTGGAGGTTGAAGTGTTGCAGGAAGCGAACCGCTTTGGGAAAGGTGGTCGGACACTCCAACAGGTCAAGAAAGGCGTCGTGCTTGTCCACCACCGGGCGAATGTTGAGGCCATAGGTGTCGTGTCGGTGCTCCGACCGCTCCAAATCCTCCTTCAGCTCCATGATGACGTTCAGGAGGCGGTTGACCTGGTTGGCGTCAAGGGCGTTCCGAACCACGATGAATCCGTTGCGGTTGAAGGAATCGACCTGCTCCCGGGTCACCTCCTCGCCGGCCTCGAACTCGAAGTCCAATCGCGTCTTCAGTTCGTTGTCCATGGGAATGTCCCTCCGTTCCTGCCTGTTTGGTCCCCCGGATGCCGCAACCGGTCCACAGCCCGGGCGTTATCGTATGGGGTGCCTAAAGTCCCTGTACCACTCCGTTCCGCAGGATGCCGATCGAGCTGATTTCAACTTCCATGCTGTCTCCCGGTTTGAGGAACACCGCGGGTTCCCGGGCGGCACCGACTCCGCCAGGTGTCCCTGTCGAGATGATGTCGCCGGGGTCGAGCGTGATGACGCGGGCGATGTCGGCAATCAGGTCCTCCACACGGAACAGCAGGTGCTTGGTGTTGGAGGACTGCATGATTTCGCCGTTCAGCCTCAGTTTGATGTCGAGACTGTGCGGGTCGGGTACCTCGTCGCTGGTAACGACCACCGGACCGATCGGGGCGAAGGTGTCCGGCGACTTGCCCATGACCCACTGCGAGGTCCGTTGCTGCAGATCCCTGGCGCTCACATCGTTGAGGCAGGTGTAACCGCCGACATGGTCGAGCGCGTCCTCCTTGGCCACGTTGCGTGCCGTCTTGCCGATGACGACGGCAAATTCCGCTTCATAGTCGACCTTGGTCGAATAGGTCGGGAGGTGGACATCGGCCTCGGGGCCGACAATCGTGTTGGCATACTTGGCAAAGACGACTGGAAACTCGGGCGTCTCGGAGTTGGTTTCCTCTATGTGATCCTTGTAGTTGATCCCAATGCACAGGATCTTGCCGGGATCGGGAATCGGCGGGCCGATGTCCACGCCGCATTGGCTCAGCACGTTTTCGGACGAAATCCCGGCGGCCGCGGCCTTGACCCGCGCCATTGCATCGGGTCCCGCGGCGAAGAGGCCCTTGATGGTGGTCGGGATTTCGGCATTGGCCTTGCACACGTCGGCGATCGAGCCGTCGTCCTGCAGGACTCCGAGCCGACTTTCACCGCCATCCGAAAACGAGAGGAGTTTCATTGCATGCTCCTGAATGCCTGTCCGGCACATTGGTCAGAGGAAACTTGGCCGAATCTTACCCCAGCCGGATGCCGGACCCTACCCGCGCCAGGCATGCTGCAGAGGGCAAACTGCCTGTCCCAACCCATGAACGTTGCCGGGCCTTGGGCCATCCGGTTTGGAGGTCCCGTTTGCCCTGTAGGCGTGTGTATCGGGCGACTTTCTCCGTGATGCATACTGCGCCGGGCAGGAACCCGTCCGCAAGCAAGGAGTACCCCCATGGCATCGATGCTGGAAATCCCACCGGGAATGAAGATTGCGGCACAGATGTCACCCGAACCGTCGGAAGAGGACCTCGCATTTGTGCGGCAGATGGGTGTGGACTACGTCGTGCTCTGGACGACCGGAGAAAACGCCCACTACGACTACTATGCGTCCCGCCGTCGACTGTTTGAGAACCACGGCCTGAAGATTTACGGGTTCGGCAACTCGGATGTCCACAACCAGGATGCGATCGTGCTCAACTTGGAGAACCGGGATGCCAAGGTCTCCGAGTACAAGAATCACCTGCGCGCCCTGGGCAAGGCCGGCATCCCGTACACCACCTATGCACACATGGCCAACGGCATCTGGAGCACGGAGCGGGAGTTGACCCGCGGTGGTGCGGACGCCCGCGGGTTCAATCTGGCGACGGCGACATCGGGTCGTTGGCAGGACCGGAGATTCCAACTGCCGTTTTCGCATGGCAGGAGGTACACCGCCGACGAAATCTGGAGCAACTACGAATCATTTGTTGCGGAAGTGGCACCGGTGGCGGAAAGCGAAGGCGTGCGCATTGGCATTCATCCGGACGATCCCCCTCAACCGGAACTGGCCGGGGTTCCCCGATGCACCTTCTCCAGCCATGAAGGCTACGACCGGGCCTTGCAGGTGGCGAACAGCCCCAACGTGGGGATCTGTTTCTGCATCGGTTGCTGGTTGGAAGGCGGCAGTCTGATGGGCAAGGGCGTGGAGGAGTCCATCCTGGACTTCGGTGGCCGCAGCAAGATTTTCAAGGTGCACTTCCGGAATGTGGATGCCCCGTTGCCCCACTTCGTGGAGACGTTTGTCGACGACGGGTACTTCGACATGTACAAGGCCATGAAGGCACTGCAACAGGTTGGGTTCGACGGCGTCCTCATTCCCGACCACATTCCCAACATGGCCGGCCATCCGCGGGTCGGCACCGCCTATACCATTGGTTACATGAAGGCCTTGGTCCGGCGCGCGGAGGAGGAGGTGCGGCCATAGATGGGGCACGCAGATCCGAAACCGGATCGTTTCGCCGGTTCCGTGAGGCTGCCGGGTCGGTTTGCCGGACCGTGGTCCCAGCCGCGCAACAGGATGTTGACACATGATTGAAATGAGGTTGGCTGCCGACAAGGCGGTCCGGTGCTTCGAAAGGCCGGTGCCGGCGGCCAGGGGAGACTGGGTCCTGGTGAAGTTGCTGAGTGTCCCCATGTGCAACGAGTACCATGGCTACGCCGAAGGCAAGGCTGCAGGCGTGTTGGGGCACGAGGCTGCCGGCGTCGTGGAGGACCCCGCTGCATCGGGCCGCTTCAAGGCGGGGGATCGAGTGGTAGTCATGCCTCAGCTTCCCTGCGGACACTGCCGCGTCTGTCTGGAAGGCGAGTACATCCATTGCCGGCAACAGCGGGAGGCGGAGGCCGAATTGGAAGGCGATGCCCCGGTCGGTACGTTTGCCCAGTACATGCTCAAACCCGCCGACCAGCTGGTGCCGGTGCCTGACGCCATGCCACTGGACCACGCGGCCATGGCCTGCTGCGGCCTGGGACCTTCCTTTGGGGCGCTTGAACGAATGCAGGTGGATGGCGATGCCGCTCTACTCGTCTCCGGCCTGGGCCCGGTGGGGTTGGGTGGCGTCATTGGCGGCAGGCATCGCAAGTCGCTGGTGGTGGCCAGCGATCCCAATCCCTGGCGGAGGCAACTGGCTTTGGACCTGGGCGCGGACCATGTCGTTGACCCGAGTCGCGACGGGGCCTTGGCGGAAGTCATGGATTTGACCGGCGGCCGCGGTGCCGATGCCGCCATCGAGTGTTCCGGCACGGTGCCCGGGCAGGAGTTTTGCATCGAGGCTGCCGCTGTCAAGGGCCGCCTGGCTGTGGTCGGCTCCTCCAAGGGACACGCGTCGGTTCATCTCGGCGGGACCGTTCTTTTCAAGGGCCTAACCATCATCGGCTCCTGGCACTACAACCGGGCCTCGACGCATCGTCTGCTCGATCAGATTGGGTTGGTCGGCAATTCGATCGATCGCATGATTACCCACAGGTTTGCACTCACGGACCTCAGGGAGGCGTGGGAACTGCAATGCACCGGCGAGTGCGGGAAAGTAGTGCTGCAGCCTTGGTGAAGCATCGGACCGGGCCCGGTCCGACCGGGTTGCCCTGAGGCCCACAGGCACGGAACACGGTATGAAGAATCCAAACGCTCACCCCAACGTGTTGCCCCTGATTGATTTGACGGGTCTCTCCGTTCTGATCACAGGCGGAGCCGGTGCCATCGGGCGCGTGATGGTCCGCGTCCTGGCGGACCACGGCGCCCGGGTTCGGGCCGTGGACATCAAGCCGGTGGACGAAATCCGAGCGGTCCTGGACAGTGCCGGCGTTGTTGACGAGGGCGTTGATTGCTCGCAGGTCGACTGCACGTCGGAAACCGAAGTGAACGCCTTCTTCGCCGAAATGGCCGGCACGGGACAGATGCCGCATGTTGTCTGTTGTCATGCCGGATTGGTACGGCCGGGACCCATCGAAACCTTCGGCACGAAGGACTTCGAGGACACACTCGACCTGAATCTCGGATCCGCGTTCCTGGTGTCCCGGGCCGCTGTCGCACAGTGGCTGGCGATGGACATGAACGGCCACCTGATCTACACCACTTCATGGGTCCAGGACGTGCCTTGGCCCGAGATCACGGCCTACACCGCCAGCAAGTCGGCACTGCGTACCCTGATGCGGGGGTACGCCCGGGAAATGGCCGACCGGGGCATTCGCGCCAATGCCGTGGCGCCCGGCATCGTGGGCGTGGGCATGGCCAAACGGCAATGGGACACCGATCCGTCCTACCGGACCAGGGCCCGGAAGGCCATTCCCCTGGGCGAGATGCAGACCCCGGAATCGGTCGCCCATGCCTTCCTATTTCTGTGTTCCCCGATGGCTGCCTACATGACCGGTTCGGTGCTGCTGGTCGATGGCGGCTGCAGCCTCTATCCTATGGATTGAACCGCAATTGCCTCCAGTTTGGCAATCCGGTTGCTTGACCTTCCTGCTTGGCGGGAAGCCCATTCCACACAACCTTCATGCGAAAGGAGATGGCCGTGATTTCGGACATGCAGGTGCAGCACTTCAGGGACTACGGCTATACGGTCGTGCCCGGCCTTTTCGACGAGCGCGAGGTGGCAGCCTTGCTGAGCGAACTCGAGCGCTTCAAGCGGGAGGGGCTTGGCCGCAACGTTTCAACCGATCCCGATGCCAAGGTCAACTACCAAATCATTCCGCTCAACGACAAGAGCAACCTGATGCGGGCCCTGCCGTTTGCGCCCAAGGTGGTTGCGTGCATTTCCGCCCTGGTTGGCGATCCGTTCGTTCGCCACCTTGATCAGATTTTCCTGAAGCCTCCCGGTCTCGGCAGCGGTACCGACTGGCATCAGGACAACGCCTACTTCAGATTGCAGGATCCGACCAAGGGAACGGCCATGTGGATCGCCCTCCACGATGCCAACATTCAAAACGGCACGCTCCACGTGATTCCGAACAGCCACCGGATGGCGTTCGACCACACGCGCGATCCTGATTCGGACCACCACATTCACATCGAGGGCCTGGAAGGGGAAGAGGTGCCCTGTGCAGTGTCGGCAGGCGGCGCGGTGTTTTTCAACTATGGCACGGCCCACGCCACCAAGAAGAACAATTCGGACCGCGAGCGTGCGGGGTTGGCTTTCCACTTCTTCAACACGGACTATGGTGAAGGAGTGCGCATGGGCGGTGAAGGCACCGAAGTTGCCATAACCGGTGCCGCCGCCACCGGGGGTGTGAAGGAATACGGAATTGCTGTCGCCGGAACCTGGGAGCAGGAGGTCGCGCGATTGTTGTAGCACTCCCGTCGGAACCGGGATGCGGTTCAAGCCGCGGGTGTGCCTGACCCGGGGACTGAAGTAGAAGGCGGGACCTTTGACTGCCTGCCAAGGATGGCGGATGCCATGGCCTGAGGCAGGCCCACGGGACCTCTCAACACACGGGGGATGCCGATGACGGGCCCGAACCAAAGTCAACGGGATTGCAACAGTGCCGCGCGCCCAACCCTTTGGCGCCTGTGTCCGACTCTGGCTATAATCCGGGGGTCCCGCGTGCTGTGCGCTGGTTCGACGCAGGTTCGACCCGGTCACCGCATGCATTTTTTTTGCCCGTTGCAAGGGCCCTTGCCAAGGAGAAAACGCCCGTGTCGAACGACAACCTGCCGAGCTACACCAATCCTGAGACCGTGGTTCTTCACTCCGGCTATCGTTCAGATCCTGTGACCGGTGCGGTGGCCGTGCCGATCTATCAGACCACGTCCTATCAGTTCAACGACACACAGCATGCCGAGAACCTGTTCGCCCTGAAGGAATTGGGCAACATCTACACGCGCATCATGAATCCGACCTGCGACGTCCTGGAAAAGCGCGTGGCGGCCATGGACGGCGGCGTCGGGGCCCTGGCCCTCTCGTCCGGCCAGGCCGCGTCGACCTTTGCCATTCAGAACATCGCCCAGACCGGGGACAACGTGGTCAGTTCCACGGATCTGTACGGCGGAACCTGGAATCTCTTTGCCAACACGCTGAAGACGGCAGGCATCGAGGTGCGTTTCGTCGATCCGGCGGATCCCGAGGATTTCCGGCGCGCCTCGGATGACAAGACCCGGGCCTATTACGCCGAATCCCTGCCGAACCCCAAGCTCCAGGCCTTCCCCATCGCGGAAGTGGCTGCGATCGGCGAGGAACTGGGCATCCCGCTGATCGTGGACAACACCGCCTGCCCGGTGATTTGCCGTCCGTTCGACCATGGCGCCCACATCATCGTCTATTCCAGCACCAAGTACATTGGCGGCCACGGCACGTCCATCGGCGGTGTGCTGGTCGACAGTGGAACGTTCGACTGGGAAAAGCACCAGGACCGGTTTCCCCTCCTGTCCGAGCCGGACCCCAGCTACCACGGCGCAGTTTGGATCGAGGCGGTCAAGCCCCTGGGCCCGATTGCCTACATCCTCAAGGCCCGCGTCACCCTGTTGCGGGACCTCGGTTCATGCATGAGCCCGTTCAATGCCTTCCTCTTCCTGCAAGGGCTCGAGAGTCTGCCCCTGCGCATGGAGCGCCATTGCGAAAACGCGGCCAAGGTGGCCGACTACCTGACGGGCCGCGCAGGCATCACCAAGGTCATCTACCCGTCCCTCTTCGAAGGCGAGGAGCGCCGTCGCGCAGACGCCTACATGACCGGGGGCCTCGGGGCCCTGGTCGGGTTTGAACTGACTGGGGGGCGTGATGCCGGACGTCGGTTCATCGACAGCCTGAAGATGATCTACCACGTGGCCAACATCGGCGATGCCCGCACGCTGGCGATCCATCCGGCGACCACAACCCACAGTCAGCTGTCAGCCGAGGAGCAGGCCGCTACCGGAGTCAACGAGGACTACGTGCGCCTGTCGATCGGCATTGAACACATCGACGACATCATTGCGGATCTGGATCAGGCCCTGACCGCGGCTATGTAGTTCATCCCGCAAGGGAGCCCGTGACTGACTGAGCCGGGGAGTCCTGCCTGCTACTCGGCAGCATCGATTGACGACGGCAGCGTCCACTTCCCCGGATTGGAAGCAAAAAGCCCGGAGCGAATGCTCCGGGCTTTGCGTCTAGTGAGGGTTGGCACGGGCACTTTGCGCACTTTGAGGAGAGTGCACCGGCCTTCTTCCGGACTACTCCTTCTTGAGGACCAGCATTCCGGTTGCGGTCTCTTCCACCCGGCGGCCCTCGGGCAGTTCGTCAACCGCCTTTTCAGGACGCACGTCCCGCGAGAAGAAGTAGAGCTTCGTTACCTTGCCCGTCTTCGTGGCACGCTCGTTGGCGTGAAGGTAGTAGGTAACACCCTTCTTGTTCTTGTGCGAATAAGCCATTGCAGTCTCCCAAATGCAGTTGGTCTCCAGCCAGGAGGGTCTTGGAGTAAGGACATTCATTGTAACCCGTACACCGACTCAAGCCGGCGCGCAGGCGGTGCCGGTTGTCCCGACACGGCCCGAGCGACGGTTGGCGCCGACCGGGCCGTGAGGATGTCGGGATGTCGTTGTTGGCGGTTCTCCGCGGCCCCGGCGTCGAGTTGCCGCTGCACTTCGGCGATGATGACCTGTGGCCCGGCGTCGTTCAGTTTCTGGGAGACCTCCGCGGCATTGTCGGCATGGCCCGCAATGGGTTTCAAGAACGAAGAACGCCCGAAGGCGGAACAGTCCGGCGGCAACGCGAGAAAAGCGGACTGTATACTACGACCACCATGCGTCGAGGGCCCCGGAGGCAAGCCGCTGTGGTCACTGACATCGCGCCTGTCTTTTCTCCGCAAAGCCGAAACCTGTCATGAGTTCTGCTGTCTTTCGTACCGGGATCGTTGGTGCCGGCGGCATAGCCCGCGCCCATCTGCGCGCCCTGCAGACCCTTGAACAAGTGGAGGTTGCGGCGGTCGCGGATGTCGTGCCGGGCAAGGCACAGGAAATGGCCGACCTCCACGGCATTCCCCAAGCGTTCGCGTCGCACCGGGACCTGGTGGCCCTGGACGACTTGGATGCGGTCCATGTGTGTACGTTCAACCAGGCGCACCGCGATCCGACCGTGGATGCCCTGAATGCCGGCAAGCACGTGATTGTGGAGAAGCCCATGGCGGCTCGCCTCGATCACGCCACGGACATGGTCAAGGCCGCGCGGGACAACGATCGATTGCTCATGTGCGCCATCAAGTCCCGGTTTTCCGACGATCTGATGACCGCGCGCGAAGTGGTGGCGAGCGGTGACCTCGGAGACATCTACTATGCGGAAACCGTGGCCCAGCGTCGCCGGGGCATTCCCGGCCGCACCTTCATTTCCGAGAAAACCGCCGGATTTGGCGCGACGGCCGACATCGGGGTCTACGCCCTGGACGCCGTGCTTTGGCTCATGGATCACCCGCAGCCAGTGTCGGTCAGCGGGACGACCCTGACTCACATCGGCTATGGCGGACCTCCGACCAGGGGTGTGCACTGGCAATGGGATCCTGCGCAGCTTGACGTGGAGGAGTTCGGTGCCGGCTGGGTTCGTTTCGACAACGGTGCGGTCATGGTGATCAAGTCGGTGTGGGCCATGCACATGGACTCGGTCGGCGAAACATTCGTGCTGGGACGGGAAGGGGGACTGCGCCTGACCCCGGAGCTCACCGTCTTCCGCGATAGTTGGGGGGTCCTGTCAGACATCAGGCTGGGCGTGGAGGCGAGTCATGCGCACGTGCAGTTCCAGCGGGAATGCGAAGCCTTCTATGCCGCGATCGAAGCCGGAGGACCTTCGCCGATTGATCCGTGGCAGGCGCTGATGACCAACGTGATCATCCAAGGCCTTCTCGATTCCTCCAGGCAAGGGGGGCGCGAAGTCCCGGTTTTGATGCCCCTGCCGCCTTCCTGAACTGCTTGGGCGTTCATGCAGTTTGGGGATCCGAGCTCCCTTGAGCCGTTCAAGACCTCGAATCAGTCCCCGGGGCGGTTGCGTCCGATTCCGGGGCCGCACATGTCCAAGGGGTGGTGAGACCTTCCGGCTTCGGCATGCACACAGCCCAGACCGGGTTCGCGCCCGTTGCTCGTCGTTTTCTCCTTGATCAGGCGTAGAGCCACAACGGTGTGAACGGTTTCAAGATGAGCAACTGCAGCCAGGAACGAACGTAAATTTCCCGTATCACTTTGGGTCCCGGTGCCTGTGGCATGGGCAGGGGAGCACGGCCCCAGTCATGGTGTCGGCAGACGGCCACGCCTTCCCAGGGATTGTTCGGTGTCCGGCTGCCCGATTTGCTGTGAACCCCCTGTTCCAGTTAGGTTGTGTCGCGACGTGCCGGAGTTGGACGTGTACGTGCGCACGTGGCCGAGCCTGGGTAAGTTCATGTCCATCAAAGCCGGTGCCGAAACCCATGGCTTGACGGTCACCAACAGTGAGAACGGGGTCAAGGTGACCGTTTCCGGCTTGGGACAGAAGGTTTACATTTGTCGTTGCTGCCTGGAGCCTGCGGACGACTCGATTGACCCGCAAGGGTTGGACACGCCGTGTGACCCGGAAATTGGGAAAGCCTGCCGCACCGACATGGATGAGCAGTTCGGTAAATCCCAGCGCAGCAGGTTTCTCAGCCGCTGCTGTCCGGTGTCGGCAAATCCGTCGGCTGACGATTACAGGATGCCGTACTTCCTAAATGCCTCGGCGGCACCCATGCCGTCCCGAATCGCGTTGCGAACCGTGTTTTCGCCCCGGACCTTGTCCCAGGCCAGGTCCAGCACCTCCCGTTCCCTGGCTTGCGGAATGACGCAAATGCCATCCCGGTCGCCAAACAGGAGGTCGCCGGGTTTGACCTCGACCTGGCCTATCATCACCGGGATCCGCCAGGCAATCACCTGGCCCCGCGCACCCTGATCCTGAGCGTAGGCACCTTTGGAAAACGTAGGGAAATCGATCTCCAGAATGCCACTGGTGTCCCTGTGGTAACCGTTCAGAACGGCACCTGCGGCTCCCAACCTCTGCGCTCGCAGACTCATCAACTCTCCCCAGAGTGCATAATCCAGGCTGCCTCCCGTCCCCAGATACACTTCATGGGGTCGCAAATCATCCAATGCATCCATCAGGAGCCCAAACGGCTGTCCCGCTGCGTCGGTCTTGGTTCGGGATCGGTTCACGTCCCGGGACAGCACAGGCATGGCCCTGCCCGCCAAGAGCATGGCCGGATCAATGGGCCTCACGTCGGCGGGCAGGAATTGATGGTCGAGACCAATCGCATCCATCACATCGCCCACTACGGCTGGAAACAGATGTTCTTTCATCAGGTCTGTCAGTTCGGCATCGTTGGTCCAACGCAAATCCATGGTGGCAATCCTCTTTGGGTGTTTCGGAACAGAATGGTAATCCGAGGACCGGTCGCCCGAGCCAAAAGCCCTGTGTATCCAACGAATTCCAACGTGCTGTACCGAACACCAGTGAGCCGCCGGGATTGCTGACATGAGGATTCGTGAGATTCGCTGTGCCGGTTTGCGAGGGGCAACTCCGGAAGGCGGCTGGGATGAGGAACTGCAAGCCGACGACTGTGTCCACACGTTGGTTTTGGTTGTCACGGAGGAAGGCCTGACCGGTCTGGGCAGTGCCTTCACGTCGGAAGCGCTGGTCCAGGGTGCTCTTGACCTGGTGTGGCCCTTGTTGCGCGGCGAGAACGCCCTGGAACCGGAGCGGGTGGCCGAAAAGCTTCACCAACACACGTTTTGGACCGGACGGGGAGGATCGGTAACCCACGCGATCAGCGCCGTTGACATTGCCATGTGGGACATTCTGGGCCAGGCTGTCGGCCAACCCGTCGGACGACTGCTGGGCGGCAGGTATCGCGAGACGGTCATGCCCTATGCCTCGGTGCTGATGGACTACCCCGACCGGATGGCCGACGTGCTGCTGCCGCTGCGGGACCAGGGATACCGTGCCATCAAGATGGGCTGGGGGCCCTTCGGCCGGGAGGATCAGGGTCTGGACGAGCGGATCGTACGCGAGTCGCGGTCGCTAGTGGGTGACGACTGCCTGTTGATGGTGGATGCCGGGGCCAGCGACGCCTTCTGGATTCAAGGCTACAAGTGGGCCCTGCGGACCGCCCGCATGCTGGCCGACTACGATGTGGGCTGGTTTGAGGAACCGCTGGCGCCTGACGCCATGGCGGACTTTGAGCAGCTCCGGGTGCATGCCCCCCTGCCCATCGCCGGCGGCGAGGTCCTGACCCGGCGCCAAACCTTCAAGCCATGGCTGGACCGCGGGTGTTTCGACATCGTCCAGCCCGATGTCACGAAAGTCGGCGGAATCTCCGAATCCCGCCGCATTGGCCGCATGGCCGAGGATGCCGGGGTTCGTTACATCCCCCACGGTTGGAACACCGCCTGCGGACTGGCGGCGGATCTCCATCTGGCATCCGCATTTCCGGGAACGGACCTGGTGGAGTACATAGCAGGTTCGGCCTATGTGGATGAACTCCGGGCGGGGGCCTGGCGCCTGGATGCCAACGGGCATTTGGCCATACCGGACAGTCCGGGCTTGGGACTTGAACTCGATCCCGATGCAGTGGCGCGCTATACCGGCCAACGCGACTTCCTGCATCCCTAGAGACTGGAAACGACGCGCATGGGCACGCGGCTGACCGGCAAGACCGCCATCATCTCCGGTGGTGCTTCCGGTATGGGCCGGGCCCAGGCCCGGCTGTTTGCCCGCGAAGGAGCTGCAGTCTGTATAGCTGACATAAATCAAGAAGCAGGCGAGGAGGTCGCGGACGGGATCCGTCGGGCCGGCGGGCAGGCGATTTGCAGTCGCTGCGACGTGCGTTCGGCCGCGGACTGGACGGCGGCTGTTGGCGCCGCACTGGACGCGTTCGGCCAGGTAACCACGCTGTGCAACATCGCCGGCAGCAATGTGCGCAACAGCTTCGACGAACAGACCGAAGAGCAGTGGCACTTCATCGTTCAAACCGCCTTGACCGGGGCCTACCTCGGTATCAAGGCCGTTGTGCCGGCCATGCGCAGGTGCGGACACGGCTCGATCATCAACACCGGATCCTTGGCGGTGACCCATGCCGGGGGCAATCCCGCCTATTCCGCAAGCAAAGTCGGCATGCTGGGCTTGACGGTCAGCACGGCCGCAGCCTATGCCGCCGATCAGATTCGGTGCAACCTGGTGTCCCCCGGACATGTGGACACGCCCTTCCTCCGGGCCAACACACCTCACAGCCCCAACGACGAGTCGACCAGCATCAATGTGCCGGAAAACTACCGGCGTCGGCTGGAGGCAACACCAATGGGACGCCTGGTCCAGCCCGAAGACATTGCCCGGGCCTTCCTGTTCCTGGCTTCGGACGAGGCTGCCATGATCACTGGTGCTCACCTAAAGGTGGATGGCGGCGCCGGTCTGGCCGTGTAGGCGACGGGCATCGCACAGGGGCCGGGTCTCGATGTGGTTGATGTAGGATTCCAACCGCACTCCTTGCTGATAGAAGGCGTTTTCGGTCGTGATCGACTGCGATATTCACAATGAAGTTCCGCATTTGGAGGAGCTATATCCTTATCTTCCACAACATTGGGTGGACTATACGGAGGAGTCGTCGTTTGAAGGGCCGGATGCGAACGACTATCCGGAAATGGTGGCAACGACCGTACACCCTGACGTCCGTGACGACTACTTCGGCGACGGACGGTGCAACACGGCGGCGCGTGTCCGGTTGATACAGGACCGGGTGCTGGATCCGCTGGGGATTTCAGTGGCCGTCCTCAACAATGCCTTCAGGGTCCCGTCCATTCACGCCGTGGACCTGGCCGCGTCGATGGCCACGGCGGTCAACACCTGGCAGCAGGAGCAGTGGCTGGCGGCGGACAAGCGGTTCCGGGCATCGATTATTGTTCCGAGCCACAATCCCGTGGCGGCGGTCCAGGAGATTCGGCGCTGGCAGAACACTCCGGGTTTTGTGCAGGTCCTTCTTCCCGTACGGTCGCATGTGCCGTATGGGGTACGCAACATGGACCTGCTGTTCGAGGCCATCGCAGACTCCGGACTGCCTGCAGCCATCAATTTCGGGGGTGCTCCCGGTGTGCCCCCTACTGGTGTGGGCTGGCCACAAACCTATTACGAAATCCATGCCGGCATGGCTCAGGTGTTTCAGTCACAGGTCATGAGCATGGTCTACGAAGGACTGTTCGACCGCTATCCCCAACTGCGCATCGTGCTGCTGGAGGGCGGCTTCACCTGGGCACCATCGCTGATGTGGCGCATGAACAAGGAGTGGAAGGGGCTGAGGCACAATGTGCCGTGGGTCAAGAACTGGCCCGCGGACTATATCCGAACTCATTTTCGGTGGTCGCTGCAGCCGTTGGATGCACCGGATGATCCGGATCAGATGCTCGAAATTCTGGACATGATGGAAGCGGACGAGCTGTTGATGTTCTCCACCGACTTTCCGCATTGGCAGCAAAAGGAGATCGCGCCAGGGGTCCCGGACTGGATGCCGGAAGACCTGCGGCGAAAAGTATGTTTTGAGAATCCGCGCGCGTTCTATAGTCTAGAGTGACCGCGGAAGGATTGTTTGGATTGCTGTTGTCCACACTAGTCGCCGATTTGGAGGTCCCGCCATGGCCATTAGCTTGACAAGCCCACTGCAAGATCGCACCGGCACCGAGGTTGTGCGCACTCCGATCATCGACACGGACGTGCATGTGTACATCCAACCCGACGATCTCGAAAGGCACCTCTCTCCCTTCTGGAGGGACCATTACCTCAATTTCGGTAAGCGCACCTACGACGGCATGCTGTTTCCCCGGTCCATGCCCATGGCTGCCCGGCACGACGCGTGGCCTCCCAATGGCGACATACCGGGTGCGAACCTGGAGTTCACCCAGATGCAACTCCTGGACGAGTTCGACATGGACTACGCCATCCTCACGCCGCTCACCGGCACGGGCGAAGTCCTGAACTTCGACTTTGGGCTGGCTCATGCCCAAGCCGTCAACGACTACCAGATTGAGGACTGGTGTGCGCACGACAGCCGCATGCGCGCCTCGATCATCATTCCCTACGAGGACGGACCGCTTTCAGCCGAGGAGATTCATCGATTGGGCAACCATCCCTCGATGGCACAGGTGCTCCTGGTTACCCGGACCCGCGAGCCCTTGGGCTCCCGGTGCTACTGGCCGATCTACGAGGCGGCCTGCGAATACGACCTTCCGATCGCCGTGCATTTCGGTGGTGTGGGAGGCAGTGGCATCACGGGTGCCGGATCCCCGACCTACTACATCGAGGACCATGCGGGGATGGCGCAAAGCTTCCAATCCCAGGTGACCAGCATTGTTAGCCAGGGGTTGTTTGAGATATTCGACAACCTCAAGTTCGTCCTGATCGAGGGCGGATTTGCCTGGATGATTCCGCTCATGTGGCGACTGGACCGCACCTGGGAAAAGCTGCACAAGGAACTGCCCCGGGTCAAGAAACCGCCGTCCGAATACATTCGCGAGAATATTTGGCTCAGTACACAGCCCATCGAAGAGCCCTTGTATCCGCACCAGTTCAACCAGATGCTGGACCAGTTGGCCATGACCGATCGGTTGATGTTCGCGTCGGACTACCCCCATTGGGATTTCGACAATCCGCTGCGCGCCATCCCGTCCACGGTCGCCGACGGCGAGCGCCGGCGCATTATGGCCGAGAACGCCGCGGAACTGTACGACCTGCCCATCTGATCCCACAATGCCCAAATACGCGGTCGCAACCGTTGATGAGATTCCGGCAGGTCAGCGGAAGGTTGTCGAGGTTGCCGGCCGCGTTGTCGGCATCTTCAATCTGGAAGGCGAGTTTTTCGCGCTGCGCAACACCTGCCCCCATCAGGGTGGGCCCCTGTGCAGTGGACGCGTAACGGGATTCCTGCACGGCCAGCCCGGAGCGCTCGTGTACTCCCGGCAAGGGGAAATCCTGCGCTGTCCCTGGCATGGCTGGGAATTCGATATCCGGACGGGGCAGTCGTGGCACAACCCGGCGCGTGTGCGCGTGAGAGCCTATGAGGTTTCCGTGAACGAAGGCCTGGTGGAGGGCCCGTACAAGGCGGAGTCCTTCGAAGTGGAAGTACGACAACAGGTCGTCTACGTGGACATTCCCGGTGTGCCGGACATGCCCGGGGCCACAGGCTCCGGCTGACGACTTCCCTCCGATTCAAACCACTCCCGTGTTCGGCTGCGTCGCCGAAGGTCTCCATGCGCGTTCTTGTCTACTACCCGTCCATGACCGAGTCGGATCTGGCCCAGGTGCAGGCCGCGGCACCCGATGCCGACATCGTGCCCGCCCCGTCGGCAGCCGCGGCCGCCGCGGCTGCCGACGGGGCCGAGGCAATCATGGGGTTGATGCCTCAGGAGGTTTTCGCGCGGGCCGGCTCGTTGAAGTGGTTTCAGTCTGCGTCGGCCGGCCTGGACAACGTTCTGTTCCCCGAGCTGGTCGAGTCCGGCGTGACCCTGACCAACATGGCGGGTTTGTACGCCGCCGCCGGCGGAGAGCAGGCTTGGGCGTTGCTCCTGGCATTGGCGCGCGGCCTGCCCGACGCCGTTCGCAGCCATGGTGCCCGCAAGTGGCAGAAGGCTCCCATTGCCGAAATCACCGGGAGGACGATGCTGGTGCTGGGCATGGGCGGCTTTGGGCAGGAGATTGTCAAACGGGGATCCGGCTACGATCTGAACATTCTTTCGTTGGATCCGGAGAGGACCGAAGCACCGGGCGTGGCCGAAATCAGGACGCCGACCAAGGAGAATCTTCACGCCTTTCTCCAAGTGGCCGACGTGGTGATGGTTGCCTGTCCCTTGACCAGGCAAACCTACCACTGGATTGCCGACGAGGAGTTTGGCCGGATGCAGTCCCATGCATATCTTGTCAATGTTTCACGGGGCGGCATCATCGATGAAGAGGCGCTGGCAAGAGCATTGCACACAGGGCTTGTTGCAGGCGCCGGCCTTGACGTTCAGGAAGTTGAACCTCTGCCTCAATCGAGTCCGCTGTGGGACGCGCCGAACTTTTTGATGACGGCCCATCAAGCCGGGTTCTCGGCGGATCGCCACCGCAATGTGGTCCGTTTTTTTGCCTCGAACCTGCAACGGTATGTGGCGGGCGAACCGCTGGCAAACGTGTGTGACATGGCCAAGGGGTATTAGCAGAATCGGATCAATGCGCAAGGGGACATTCCGTCTTTCCTGCGCAATGCGGGAAGCGGTGTTGCTTCCGATCCCCTGCAGCAATCTCCCAGGCCACGGGCCGGGGCGACGTTGCCGACTCGGTTGTGCGGCACCGGCAGGCACTTCGTAACGCTCCAGGCAAAGTCCGGAACCAGGCAAATGCAAGCCGACCTGTATCTGAAGGACGCGTTGGTCGTCACGGAGACCGGGGAATTTCGCGGCGGGGTGGTCGTGAAGAACGGTGTCGTGGCCCAGATTGTGGCCGGGTCTCCCGAAATCCAGGCCACAACCTGCCTTGAACTGCAAGGTCGCGTGCTGTTGCCGGGCCTGGTGGACGGCCATGTCCACTTCAACGAGCCCGGGCGGGAGGACTGGGAAGGGTTTCGGACGGGCACCATGGCGGCCGCCGCAGGTGGCGTCACCACCGTGGTCGACATGCCGCTGAATTCATCCCCGCCGACCGTGGACTGCGTTCAGCTGCAGCGCAAGCAGGCAGCCGTGCGCGACCAGGCCGTAGTGGACTACGCCCTGTGGGGCGGGTTGATCCACAACAATCTGGCACACCTGGAGAGCCTCTGCGCCGAACAGGTGGTCGGTTTCAAGGCGTTCCTGGTGTCCAGTCCCGATTTTCCCCGAGTGGATGACGACCTCGTGTTCGCCGGTATGCGCCAGGTGCGCGCCCTCGACAGTCTGTTGGCCGTACATGCCGAGAACGAATGGGTGACCATGTACTTGGCCGAGGAACTTCGGTCGCGGGGTCGGCGCGATCCGTTGGCCTGGGCGGAATCGCGTCCTGGACACCAGGAAGTGGAAGCAGTGGCCCGCGTTCTGCATTGGGCGGCAACCACCGGTGCAGCCCTGCATGTTGTGCATGCGTCCTTGCCTGAGGTGGTGCGGCTTGTGGCTGCGGCCAAGCGCAGGGGAGTCCCGGCAACGGTGGAAACCTGTCCCCACCATCTGCTCCTCGATCTCGACGACTTCGAGAGGATTGGTCCGGACGCAAAGTGCGCGCCTCCGCTGCGCAGCCGCGAGACCGTGGAAGACCTTTGGCAGTGTGTTCTGGCAGGGGACGTTGACACGTTCGGATCAGATCATTCACCCTGTCCTCCCGAACTCAAGCGGGTTGGAGAAGGCGACGTGTGGCAGGCTTGGGGCGGGATTTCCGGCATCCAGACCATGTTGCCTGCGCTGATGACGGAAGGTGTGCACCAGCGGGGCCTGTCGCTGGCGGCCTTGACGCGGATGGCTTCGGCAAATCCGGCCCGCCTGCTGGGGTTGTATCCCCGCAAGGGGATAATCCAACCCGGCAGCGACGCCGACTTCGTGGTCGTCAATCCGGACTGCCGGTGGACATTGACCCCCGACCACCTGTTCTACCGCCATCGCCACAGTGCATTCGTGGGGCATACGTTCCGCGGCGCAGTGGAACGGACCATCGTGAGAGGAACCACGGTCTACCACCGGGAGGCCATCCGGGTTGAACCCGGCTTTGGCCGGTTGCTCCACCGGACCCGGTGATGCGGTGTTCGACCAGGAAGAAAGTACAGGTATTCCCATGGATCCATTCGGATTTACCCGCAGTCGAATTTGCCACAGCTACGCCCTCATCGCGCCTCCCTCCCATGTCGAGGCACCCCTGCCCAACTGGATCAATTCCTCCGGCGTGATTTTGATTGCGCCGCGAATGGGGGCCGGATTCTGTCAATTCGCGGCGTTGATGGGGCCTGAATCGGCCGCCGCCGCGCCCGCACCCGGCATCGAACGGTTCGTCTTTGTTGAGCAGGGCAGGTGCGCGCTCGATGTCGCGGGCTCCCGCGAGGATCTTGCACAAGGAGGTTTTGCCTTCATCCCGGCCGATTGTGAACACCTGCTTGCCTCAACCGCAGGCTGTCGTCTGACTGTGTTTGAGAAGCCATACGTGCCGTTGGCCGGGGTGTCCGCGCCCCAACCGGTGTCCGGACGCGAGCAGACGGTTTCGGCGGAGCCGTTCATGGGTGATCCGGATGCCATGCTCAAGACGCTGTTGCCCGATGCGCCCGAATTCGATTTGGCCGTCAATCTGTTCGAGTTCGCCCCCGGCGCCGCCTTGCCCATGGTGGAAGTCCATGTAATGGAACACGGGTTGCTGATGGTGCAGGGCAAGGGAATATACCGGCTCGGTGACGACTGGCATCCGGTGCAGCGCGGCGATGTGATCTGGATGGCTCCCTTTTGTCCCCAGTGGTTCACGGCCGTGGGCAAGGAACCGGCACGGTACCTGTACTACAAGGATGTGGGCCGGAATCCTTTGGGGAGCTCCGCGTGATGTCGGCGAGAGCGGACACGCCGGCACGGTGGCTATGCCGGATTGGCGGGATGCATCCGGGGGCCACGGAGATTGTCCTGCCCAGGGAAGCAGCAGAACAGGGTTATGTGCGTCAAGTCGGGCTCAACCGTGGGCATGCTGGAGGTCCATCCCGGCATAAACAGGATTTCCAGGCGAGCCGAATGCACCTTGGATATTCGCTGCCAGACGGGGCACGTGTACGACCAGATGATGGGTGAGATGCGGATAGAGCTTGCGTAGGAATCCGAAGTCCGCGGGATTGCCTACGCCCTGTCGAGATCACGGCCGGCAATCAGGTGCCAGACTCCGTGATGCTGGCGCTTGCAGCATCCTGAACTTGGATTCCGCCGATCGGATCGGTGCCAGGAAAACGGCGTTCGGGTCCAAGGAACTTCTTGTCCGGCACCAGAAAGGTCAGTAAGGGATCTTGTCTTGCTTGGCCCGCCATTCGTCAAATACCCGAATTGCCTCGTTGCCCAGAAGCCTGAGGGATGGGACGGTTCGCTGTTCGACGGGCAAGGGGATCTCCTCGTACAGGAACTGGTCACTGAACCCGGCCGCGGCCGCATCCTCACGCGAGTTGGCGAAGTAGATGCGTGTGATGCCCGACCAGTAGATGGCGCCCAGGCACATGGGGCACGGCTCACAGCTTGTGTAGATTTCGCAGTCCGTCAACTGGTAGGTTTCCAGTGCCGTGCAGGCTGCGCGGATGGCCGTAACCTCGGCGTGGGCTGTGGGATCGAGGTTGGACGTGACGCGGTTGAAACCTTCCGCGACCACCAGGTCACCGCGGACCACAACCGCACCAAACGGGCCTCCCAGATTGGTGTCGATTGCATGCCGGGACAACTCTATCGCCCGTCGCATATGGGAGTGGTTCATGCAACTGTCCTTGTTTTGGTTGCGAGGATCGGGCCCCAGACGTGCGAACTACGAACCCCGGTATGTCGTATAGCTCCAGGGGGATACTAGAAGCGGCACGTGGTAGTGGCCGTCCTGGACGATGGCAAAGCGGACCGGGATCTGATTGAGGAACGGAGGATTGGGTAGGTCGAGCGACTGCATGGCGAAATAGCGGCCGACGTGGAACAACAGCTCCCACTCACCGGTTTCAAACGCGTCGCCTTCCAGGAGCGGTTCGTCGCATCGGCCGTCGTGGTTGGTTGCCACGGACTTCACCAACCTGCGGCGGCCATCGGTCCAGCGGTACAAATCCACCTGCAAGCCGGCCCCGGGCTTGCCTTGCGCCGTGTCCAGCACATGCGTGGTCAGGATGCCCATGTCCGTGTCACCGGGGTAATTCGAAGTGTTTGGGACCCGTGCCGAAACAGGCCGGGCTGTGGACCGAGCACAGCCCTGATCACCACTACCGGGTCACGGTTGCCTCAATATGGCCATGCGGTTCGTCCGTCGGCAGAAACACGCGGTTTGACGCATCGAGACCAAACTGTGCCAGATCGACTTCCTGGTAGTGCAAATTGGGCATCGCAAGCGTGATGTCCTCGACTTCCGGGATCCGTTCCAAAACGGTGCTGCCCATGCGCCAAAGGCTGTCCTGTACCGACTTGCTGTAAGTGGCCGCGAACACCTCTTCCAGGGTGGTGCGGATGGTCCCGGCTGTTTGAGCGTAGCCGGCAGGAGCCGCGCCGTAGGTCCAGTTGGCCTGCATGCGTGTGGCCAAGATGCGGTCGTCGACTGCCGGGAGGGTTGTGACCCTGTCCTGCAGAAAGTCGGCGAAACCAGATTCTGTGGTCTTCATGAGGGCAAGGTCTCGAAACCCGCTCCTGACGGTTTGCCGGTCCCGGGCCACCATCACCTCCGCCAACGGAGTGCAGGCCTGCGACTGCACGAAACCGTGTGGATGGTCGGAACCGTTGACGTGCAGTCTGTGCCACGGGGTTTCGACCAGGTCGATGTGCACTTCCGACACGTGGCCGTATCGTTGCAACATGCCCTGTGCCAACTCAATGGCGAACGATTCGGTTTCCAGGTTGGGGTGTTGGCAGGCCGTGATGTACACAAGGTTCTTCATGGTGTCGGTTGGCACCACATCCGCGTTGTCTCCGTGGGTGTAGGCGCGATCGAACCGGCCCAACAGGGCCATGTCGACGCTGAGCTCCGAGATGCGGTGCCGGGTTTGTTCGCGCACCAGGCGCAAAACGCGTACGCGGGCTTTGCCGTAGGTGTGGGCTGCAAGTTTCACGGGTGCACAGTCAATCCTCAGGCAAGCACAAATCGGGTGCGGTAGGCCAAGAGAATCGCTTGGCCGACGACAAATTCAGGAAACATCATAGAGTACCGGAGACAGCGACCACGACCTGACCGGCAGTCAGTGCCAAGGTGCCCTGCACCCAGTCCCGAAAGCCCGCCTCCAGCCGGGTTGCATCCCGCCGCGTGCGGACCCGCTCCAGCGTGCCGGGCGAGAGGATCTCGTGAGGCAGCTCCGGGAAGGTGAACAGCCCAGCCTCGTTGAGCTGGCCGAAGAGGGCGATGACCTCGAAACTGTCCGCACCGCAGATGACGGCCGGCACCGTTGGCACCCACATATCCGTCAGGTGGTGCTGTTGGGTCCGATTCACCCGCGGATCCCCGGAGTTCCCAAGGCCTCGACCAGGGCGAAGGCATCAGGCTGTGCATCCGGGGTTCTCCGCTGGCCGGATCCGGAACCTACCCACGGTAGCCACAGGCCAACTCACCCGGTTGGCCCAGCCAATTTAGATGCTGTCAACTTGGCGTTTGCCGGGTCGTCAGCAAGGATGGTCAATTTGGTATATCATTTGAATTACAAGTCATCTTAAGAAGTTGCTGTTGCAGGCCGGTGCTCCCGCACCGTCGTTGTAAATCTGCGCTCCACTCCCCTGCGACTGACATTCGGGACCTGTTTCGGGTCGTGAGGGAAGTCATGTACAGATTGCATCGGTTGGGTATTGTGCTATGCGCGGGCGTCCTGCTGTTGGCGATGACGGCAGTGCCAGCGATGGCCTTGAACCAGGTTCACATAGTCCAGCGAGGGGAGACGCTGGCGATTATCGCCCGCCGCTACGATGTCCCCCTTTCCGTTCTGGTTTCCCGGAACGGTATCGAAAACCGAGACCTAATCTTCGTCGGCCAACGGGTAATGATCCCTGCCGTCAAGTCCATCTCGGTCCGTTCCCCGGGAATCCATGTGGTTCGTGTGGGCGATTCCCTGGCTGACATTGCCACCCTCTACGGTGTGCCGCTGGAGATGGTCCTGTTTCTCAACCGCATCGACTCGTCGTCTGCAATTTGGGTCGGTCAGCCGATACAGGTTCCCATGCCCTCAATTCGCAACCCCCAGACTCCGGTGATCGCACCAGCACCGATCACGGTACCGGAGCCGATCACGGTGGATCCCGACGCAACATCGCACCGGGTGCGGCGGGGGGATACACTTCATGTCATTGCGCGCGCCTATGGTGTGGACATGCGGCAACTGATCGCACACAACCGCCTGCAGAACCCTCACCTGTTGTTCGCAGGCCAAGTCCTTGAGTTTCCCCAGCATGCCGATGGGGCCGTACCTCCCATCGAACCGCCGGCACCGCGGCCACCCGCGGTCCAGGAGTCGCCGGTGCCCGCGCCCGATCCGGTACCGAACCAGGCGGGACCACAGGACCCGGACAGTGTTGTCCATGTCATTGAGCAAGGCGAGACCTTGTCGGATTCTCCGTCGGACACCGCTTTTTCCTGGGCGGAGGCCCAAATTGTCTCGTTCTACGGTTTTCCGGGGGTGCCGGTGATGGGAGTGCTGGGTGACGGCACGCCGCGCGACGTGGCTCCCCGGATCGCGGCCATGGCCGAACGCTACGATCAACTCAACGGTCCCCGGGGCACTCAACCCGCCTTTCACCTGATTGTGGGGGTCGCGCAGGCTGGCGCCACACCCGACGGCGCATGGATTAGCCGGCTCGCCCACGATCGCATAGCCGAATACGTTGAGGCGGCCCGCGAGGAGGGCCTGCTGCTGTTCTTGGACACGCAGATTGGGTGGAGCGACCCGCTGGCGGAAGTCAAGCTCCTCACTCCCTTCCTCAGGGAACCGTTCGTGCACGTCGCCCTGGACCCCGAGTTTGCGACGGAGCGACTGGGCGTGCGTCCGGGGCAGGCCCTTGGCTCCATTTCGGCCGAAGACGTAAATGAGGTGCAGCGTTACCTAGCCTCAATCGTGCACGAGGAAGGGCTGCCTCCCAAACTCCTGATGGTGCACCAGTTCGCGGAACGGATGTTCCGCAATCGCGGCGGCATTGAAGACTATGATGCCGTTCATTTGTCGTTCGACATGGATGGTTTTGGGGGGACCGGTGCCAAACTAAACGGCTACAGGCGCTTCGCGCTCCCCACGCCATCCGAGCGGCCCGCCCTCAAGCTGTTCTTCAAATACGACACGCCGCTCATGACTCCGGAACAAGTGCAGGGGCTGGGCCATCCCCCCGACATCATCATCTACCAATAGACCCACCTATCTGTCGGCTCCAAGTCCGGATTGTTGCCGTGGTTCGCGGAAACCGGTGGGCCGGTTCCACAGGTTGGATCGACGAACCGCGCCTGCGGCCGAGGGTCCCGCACAGGCGGCGAGGGCGATGACCGGTGACAGCTTCGACCGGGTGCGATTTGGGTTGACCCGTGTCGGTGGTGGAATGATCCATGCATAGCGAAGCAGCGGTTGCCCTGAACCGCCTGCCTGCGGCGCGGCAGGCGGAGCTGCTGGAACGATGCTGTGGTTCCGAGCGTTGGATCCAATCCATGGTGCAGCGGATTCCGTTTGCGGATTGGCAGGCCCTGCGGTCGGAGGCCGACGAAATTTGGCTGGGGCTGGATCGGGACGACTGGCTGGAAGCGTTTGCGCACCACCCCGAGATTGGCGACATCGATTCGCTGCGGGCCAGGTTTGCCACCACAAGGAATTGGTCCGAGGGTGAACAGTCCGGAGTGGATGGAGCCAGCGAGGAGGTGTTGGCGGGTTTGGCAGCGGGCAACCGACGCTACGAACAGCGTTTCGGATATATTTTCATCGTGTGTGCCACGGGCAGGAGCGCGGCAGCGATGCTTGAACTCCTGCAGGAACGCCTGGGCAATGCGCCGGATGATGAACTGCCAATCGCTGCCGAGCAGCAACGGCAAATCATGCAGCTCAGGCTTGACAAATTGCGCGCAGAACTTGCGCACCGGTAACTCGAAGGCCTCCGGTTCGCCCTACGACGGATTCCGGTTCGAGTGTCGCCGCCAGGGACGGAATCGAAGCGCGATTCCGTCCCTGGCCGGCCGTCAAAAATCGATGGAACGCAGGTATTGCAGTGTGGTCGCGCTGCGACGGGCTTCGTCCATGGGCGAGTCGGCACCCGGAATCGGAGCTCCCGGACACGCGGTGACCCAGCGGTCGAAACCCGAATCCGCCAGATTTGCCCGAATCGCGGGAAAGTCCATGTGACCGGGTACGTTCACATCGACCCATTCCGGGTAATACCAACGGTCGTCTCGAATGTCCACCGAAGTGTACTCCTGGAGGTGCACGTAGTTGAGCTGGCTGCGGTAGAGGGTCAGGGCCTCCACGGGATCGATGCCCCATAAATGGGCATGGGAGACGTCGATGCACAGGCCCGACCTGCTCAGACGCTGCATGTAGGCATCCCACGTCTCAAGGGAATTGACCGTGTGGTTGGTATGGATGTGCATCGTGATTTCAAGCCCGAGGGTGCCGGCAAACTCGGCCCATTCGTCCGCCGCGTCCGCGGCCCGGTGCACTTCGTCGGTGTTGGCCAGCCGATCCGCAGGCTGTTCGGCGCACATGAACATGAAGCAGTCGCATTCCATTTCGGCGGCGAATTCCATGCGCCGCTTGTTGATTTCAAACACGCGCGGATCCCTGTGGTCGGGGCTGCCGATGGCAGTCAGCACCGCCAAGGGCAGGCCGACGCGAGCGCAAATGCCCCGCATGCGCTTCGGCGTACCCATCCAGTCGAGTGGGAACCGGGCTTCCCAGCCATCCCATCCCGCTTCCTTGAGTGCTTCCAGGCAGGGTTCCAGGTCCGGTTCGTGCCATCGCAGGGTTGCGAACCCCAGTTTGAAGGTCATGGCATTGCTCCACTGTCGTGTGACTGGCTGTACGCGCTGCATCCCCAAGGACTGTGGACGCAGGAATGCGGTAAGGAGGATTGTAGGGTAGCCAACGGATCGGCGCATGCCGCCGTCGATCCCGGAAATCCGGTTGCACACCGCCACGTTCGGCCCCTCAACCTCAGCGACCGTTTGAAAACACGGGGATCTGTTGGACAATAACGGGACACGGATTGCAGACCGCACCGGTTCCCGGTTGGCAGCGGACTTCCGGTGCCTGCATTGGTGCCAACGTTGCCGGCGAACCGGCCTTCGCCCTCCTGGATACGAGAACCACAGATGCAGTACACCGCAGAGAACATTCTGGTCCTGCCGCATGCCGATGCCGAGTCGGGCGAACCAGGTTTGGTCACGCGTGTGACCCCGGAGAGCGCCGGCTGGGCCTGGATTGGCTTCGAAGTCCACCGGCTCCAATCCGGCCGGAGCTGGGAGACCTCGACCGGCGAGCAGGAATTGGCCTTGGTCAACCTCAGCGGACGCTACCGTCTGAAGTCCGACCGCATCGACCTGTCCGACGAATTCGGCGGACGGCCCAATGTCTTCGCCGGCGCGTGTCACACCCTGTACCTGCCGCCCGGGTCCGACCTGACGGTTACCTGTGTCGAAGACGGCGAGTTTGCGGTCGCGACGGCTCCGGCGCAAGTGGAACATCCACCGTTCCTCACCCTCCCCGGCCAGGTGGACATGAACCTGCGGGGAGGAGACAACGCGACAAGGCAAATCAACGACCCCCTGCCGCCCGGCTCCCCGGTGGGCAGGCTGGTCCTGGTTGAGGTGTACACGCCCAGTGGCGGCTGGAGCAGCTATCCGGGCCACAAGCACGATGTCCACATCGAGGATGACCGGGGAGAGCTGGTGGAGGCGGACCTCGAGGAAATCTACTACTACAAAATCACTTCCACCCACAGCGATCCTTTCGGAGCCTATGATCCCGACGGGTATGCCTATCAACGCGTCTATACTGACGAAGCCTCCCCGCTTCACCAGGCCGGCAAGCCCATCGATGCCCTGGTCCGTCCGCGCAACGACTGCGTGGTGCTGGTGCCCGAGGGCTACCACCCGGTGGTCAGCCCTCCGGGCTACGTGACCTACTATCTGAACGTGCTCGCCGGCAGCGCGCAGAGCCTGGCCAACCAGGACGATCCGCGCTACGCCTGGGTCAAGGACACATACCGAACCACCAATCCCGACGTTCCGCTGTATCGACCGGCCTAGGCCTGCACGGACGTCCCGCTTCCCTCATTTGGCCATGACCGACTCTGCCAAGTCCTTTGACTCCCTGCACATGGGGCGGTCCAGCATCGACCTCTACAGCAACGACGTGGGAACTCGCTTTCCGGACATCACGTCCTTCGCCGCCTACGTGGGCGGTTCGCCCACAAACATTTCCGTGGGTATGACCCGGCTGGGGCGCCGGGCTGCCCTCCTGACCGGAATCGGGGACGATCCGGTCGGGGATTTCGTGTTGGAGTTCCTGGTCAACGAAGGCGTGGAAACACAGTGGGTTGTACGCAAGCCCGGGCTGCGCACGAGTGCGGTGGTCTTGGGGATCGAACCGCCGGACCGGTTCCCGCTGGTCTTCTACCGGGAGAATTGCGCCGACATCAACGTCACCATCGACGACGTGCTGGCCTCGCCGTACGACGACTGCCGGGTGTTCCAGTTCGCCGGCACCAACCTTTCCCGCGAACCGAGTCGGTCGGCAACCATGTTTGCGGCCGAATCGGCGCGCAGCCACGGCGCCACCGTGGTGTTCGACCTGGACTTCCGCCCCGACCAGTGGCACGACGCGCGGGCGTTCGGGGTGGTGGCCCGGTCGATCATGCAGCAGGTAGACATCGTCGTTGGAACGCACGATGAAGTCAATGCCGCCCTGCTGGCCGATCCAGCCCAAATGACTGTGACGGACTCGCAGGTGTCCGACACTCAGGTCGAGGGGGATGTCCTGGCCGCCATCGCGCGGATCCAGAGGCTGGGTCCACAGCATGTGATTGAGAAGGTCGGTGCCCTGGGCGCGCGCGTCCACACCCGCGGCGAACCTCCTTGCGACGTGCCCGGATTCCCGGTGGACATCTACAACATTCTGGGTGCCGGGGATGCCTTTGGCGCCGGTTTCATCTTCGGACTGGTCAGCGGCTGGACGCTGGAGCGGTCCGCCCGGCTGGGCAACGCCTGTGGAGCCATGGTGGTGACGCGGCACGGCTGCGCCAACTTCATGCCCACCTGGGACCAGGTGAACGAATTCATCGACAGCCATGGCGGCTGGTAGCAACCAAATCGGGGAATGGGAACAACGATGACCGAACCGACCGTGCGTCTCACCATGGCACAGGCCATTGTCCGCTTCCTGTGCGGCCAATACACGGAGCGCGACGGCCGGCGCCAGCCCTTCTTTGCCGGCTGTTTCGGCATCTTCGGCCACGGCAACGTTTCCGGGATGGGCCAGGCCCTGCAGCAGTTTCCCGAGCTTCGCTACTACCAAACCCGAAACGAACAGGCCATGGTGCACACGGCCATCGGCTTTGCGAAGCACACGCGGCGTTTGCGCACCCTGGCATGCACCACGTCCATCGGCCCCGGCGCCACCAATATGGTGACGGGTGCGGCCACGGCCACCATCAATCGCCTGCCGGTCCTGCTGCTGCCGGGCGACATCTTTGCCCGACGCAACGTGGCGCCTGTCCTGCAGCAGCTGGAGTTCGAGCACAGCCAGGACATTTCGGTCAACGACGCGTTTCGGCCGGTCAGTCGCTACTGGGACCGGATCAACCGCCCCGATCAGTTGGTCCACAGTCTGCCGGAAGCCATGCGCGTCCTGACCAGCCCCGCGGACACGGGCGCCGTCACAATTGCGATTCCCCAGGATGTGCAGACGGAAGCCTACGATTACCCGGCCGCGCTGTTCGAGGAATGGGTGTGGCACGTGCCGCGCCCGCGCGCGGATCTGGCCAGCCTGCAAAGGGCTGCGGACCTGTTGCGGCAGGCCCGGCGACCGTTGATTGTGGCCGGCGGCGGGGTCCGCTACAGCGAAGCCGAGGATGCGCTGCGGAGTCTTGCCCACCGTACCGGCGTGCCCGTTGCCGAGACGATGGCGGGCAAGGGCAGCCTGAACTTCGACGATGCGCGTTGTCTGGGAGCCATGGGCGCGACCGGGACTGCCGCCGCCAATGTCTATGCCAGGGAGGCGGACGTGGTCATGGGAGTCGGCACCCGTTGGAGCGACTTCACGACGGCCAGCAAGACCGCGTTCCAGGATCCGGGGGTCCGGTTCATCAACCTGAACGTGTCCGAGTTCGATGCCGGCAAGCATCAGGGGGTGGCGGTTACCGGGGATGCCAGGGCTTGCCTGGAGGAACTGGAGGCGATGCTGCCCGACAAGATTACCGACGCGGATACCGATGTGCGGATTGCCTCACTCAAGGACGAATGGGAGTCGGAGGTGGATCGCATCTATGCCTTGCACGCGTCGGACGATGGGGTGGCTGCGCAGGGCGCGGTCATCGGCGCCGTGAACGAACAGGGGGATCCGGAGGCCGTGATGGTCGGTGCGGCCGGCAGTCTGCCGGGCGACACGCACAAGCTGTGGCGCAGCCGCCATTCCCGGCAGTACCACCTGGAGTACGGATATTCCTGCATGGGGTATGAAATCGCCGGCGCCATGGGGGTGAAGATGGCGGATCCCAATCGGGAAGTCTACGTCCTGGTGGGGGACGGTTCCTACTTGATGATGTCCTCGGAGATCGTCACCTCGGTCCAGGAAGGCTACAAGTTGACCATCGTGCTGATGGACAACAGCGGTTTCAAGAGCATTGGCGGCCTGAGCCGTTCCCTGGGACAAAGCGGCTTTGGCACGCGGTACCTGTTTCCGGAGAACGGTGCCCTGCCGACCGATGAACCCGGTGGGCAAAAGCGACCCCTGCCGGTCGACCTCGCGGCCAACGCGGCCAGCCTGGGTGCCGTGGTCATCGGCTGCAAGACCGTGGAAGATGTTGTGGAGGCACTTGCCAGGTCAAAGGAGATCGAGCGCACGGTTGTAATCCACATCACCAACGACCGCTATCTCGGTGTCGACAACTACGAAACTTGGTGGGATGTGCCCGTGGCCGAGGTCAGCGAAATCGACACGGTCAACGCGGCGCGCGAGGAATGGGAACAGATGCGGTCCAAGGAACGGTTCTACCGGTAGGCGCGTGCCGATGTCCGAAGGGCCGGATCGGCGCACCGCCGGCGATGACCAGGGAGGAAACAAGTCAATGATTGTCAACAACTTCGTCAACGGATCGTTCGTGGCCAGTCAAGCCGAAGACACGCTGCCGGTGCGGAATCCGGCCACCAACGAACGGTTGGCGACGCTGCCCTTGACGACCGCCTCCGAGGTCGATGCGGTCGTGCGGACGGCACAGGCCGCCTATCCGGAATGGCGCAGCACCCCGGTCGTGGATCGGGTTCAGCCGCTCTTCAGGCTCAAGGCCCTGCTGGAGGAGAGTTTCGAGGACATTTCCCGCACCGTGACGCTCGAATGCGGCAAGACCCTGGCCGAGGCCCGCGGCGAAGTTAGGCGCGGCATCGAGAACGTCGAGGTCGCCTGCGGCATGCCGTCCCTGATTCAAGGGTGGAACAACGAGGACATCGCCCGCGGCATCGACGAACACATGATTCGCCAGCCGTTGGGCGTGGTGGCCACCATCACCCCCTTCAACTTCCCGGCGATGATCCCGTTGTGGTTCCTGCCCTATGGGGTGGCCACCGGCAACTCGTTCATCCTCAAGCCCAGCGAGAAGGTTCCCCTGACCAGCCAAAAGCTGTTTGGCCTGATTGAGCAGGCGGGTTTCCCGTCCGGGGTTGTGCAGCTGGTCAACGGCGACGCGGACGTCGTCAACGCCCTCATCGATCATCCGCTGGTGCGCGCCATTTCATTCGTCGGATCCACTCCGGTGGCCAAACTGGTCTACGCCCGCGCGACAGCCAAGGGCAAACGTGCACAGTGCCAGGGAGGTGCCAAAAACCCGGTGGTCATCATGCCCGGAGTCGATGTGGAAGGTGCAGCCAATGCCATGGCCGAAAGCGCCTTCGGTTGCGCCGGCCAACGGTGCCTGGCCCTGTCGACGGCAATCACGGTCGGCGACATGCACGATCCGTTTGCGGAGGCCATGGCCGACCTGGCGACTTCCCGGCGCGTCGGCAACGGTCTTGCAGACGACACCGAAATGGGCCCCGTGATCACTGACGCAAGCCGACAACGCATCGAAGGGCTTCTGGCCCAGGTCGACGACGGGAACGGACGTTTCCTGGTGGACGGCCGCGGCCGCGGCGTGGACGGATATCCGGACGGGAACTGGATCCACCCCACGATCCTCAACACGGATCCCGGCATGCCCGTTGCCAGGGAAGAAATCTTCGGGCCTGTCCTCAGTCTGATGCGGGCCGACGACCTCGACCAGGCCATCGACTGGGTCAACGATCGGGCCTTCGGCAACATGGCCTGCCTGTTCACTCGGGACGGCAAGGCAGCCCGGGAGTTCCGCCACCGGGCCGATGCCGGCAACATCGGTATCAATATCGGCGTAGCCGCGCCCATGGCGTTCTTCCCGTTCAGCGGTTGGAACGAGAGCTTCTTCGGGGATCTGCATGCGCAATCCCGGCACGGGGTTGAGTTCTATACGCAGACCAAGGTTGTGGTCGAGCGCTGGTAATCGAATCCGGAGAACGTCATCATGCAGGCAGGCGTGTTTGCCGCTCCAGGGCAATTCATTGTCGAAAACCGCCCGGAGCCGTCCCTGGACACCGTTCCGTCGGACTGGGTCAAACTCGAGGTTGAGGCCTGTGGGGTTTGCGGCACCGATCTCCAGATAGTGAAGGATCCGCCGGGCCATCCGGCCGCGCCCGGCGTGGTGCTTGGCCACGAACTGGCGGCGCATGTGGTGGAACTGGGCTCCGAGGCCAACGCTGTCCGGGAAGGGGACAGGGTCGTGTTGGCACCCAACCTGTACTGCCGTGAACAGAATCTGGAGCCGTGTGCCCAATGCCTCCGGGGCCGGACCAATCATTGCGCGAACTTTCACACCATCGGGATCCATCGCGACGGCGGGTTTGCGAGATACGTGCTGGCTCCGGAAAAGGCCCTACTGTCCATTGCCGAGGATTTGTCCTTGGGCGACGCGGTATGGATTGAGCCGCTGTCCTGTGTCCTGGGGGGCTTCAATCAGTTCGATGTGGCCGACGCGGGCACCGCTTTGGTCATAGGCGCAGGACCCATCGGAGTCCTGCATGCCCTGATGCTCAAGTCCCAAGGCCTGCCCGTAATGGTTGCCGACTTGGCGGACGCCAGGCTGGAACAGGCCCGGGACGCCGGGGTCGATTGGACCGTGAACGTCAACGCGGAAAGTCTGGCGGATGTGGTCAGCGACGCAACCGAAGGCCGCGGCGCCGATCTGATCGTCGACGCCGTGGGCGGACAGCTCGGAACGGCTGTGGACCTGGCGGCCATGATGGGTCAGATCTGCTGCTTTGGACTGAACTCGGTCACACCGATCGTCAACCAGAGTCGCTTGACCGAACGCGAACTCCGGGTTTTTGGAACGTTTGTTGGCGTAGGCACGTTTCCACAGGCCATTCAACTGCTGGAGGACGGCTTGCTGCAGCCGTCCGGTCTCAATCTGACAATGCCCCTGGCCGATCTCGCGGAGGGCCTGGACCTGTGCCGCACCGGAGCCGCGGTCAAAGTCGTGGCAACGCCCGACTCCTAGCTCCCTGAATCTGAGCGTCCACAAACAGGCAATCCGTGCAACCATGGCATCCTACGGAATCGGAGTCATCGGCATGGGCTGGATGGGCGAGACCCACAGCCGGGCCTTCAGGCAGATACCCGAACGGTTTTGGCAGTCCGGACTCGATGTCCGTCTGGTGATTTGTGCGGACGAGGATGCGGACCGGGCCGCGCAGTCCCGCCAACGGTTCGGCTTCGAGGATTGTGCGACGGATTGGCACACGGTTGCGACCCATCCGGACGTTGACATCGTCACGATTGCCGTGCCGAATCAACTGCATCGGACCGTGGCCGAGGTTGTGGCCGCGGCCGGCAAGCACCTTCTGTGCGAAAAGCCGGTGGGTCTCGGCGTCGAGGACACGCGGGCGATCGCGGCCGCGGTTGCCCGGGCATCCGTACAGTCGTGTGTCGGATTCAACTACCGCTGGGCGCCGCTCGTGCAGTATGCGCATCAACTGCAACAGTCGGGCGCCCTGGGCAAGCTCACGCATTTCCGGGGCCGGTTCTTTGCGATGTACGGCCACAATCCGCTCAGTCAGCTGAGTTGGCGATTTGAACGCGACAAGGCGGGGTACGGCTCGTTGGGCGACCTGATGTCCCATGTGCTGGACATGTCCAACTTCCTCGCGGGTCCGGTGGCACGCCTTTGTTCAATGCGCCACACGTTTGTTCCCAATCGGCCGTTGCCGGTTCCGGGCAAGGGGACGCACTTCACTTTGGGGTCTCCGGAGGATCCGGCCGGTCCCGTGACCAACGAGGACTTCGTTGCCGTTCTGGCGGAGTATGCATCCGGTGCCCGCGGCGTGCTTGAAGCGTGCCGCGTGATGTACGGTCCCAAGTGTGAGTTCGCCTTCGATCTGCACGGCGACCGCGGTGGCCTTCGCTGGGATTTCGAACGGATGAACGAACTGGAGGTCTACCGGCCCACCGACAAGAACGCCATCGGCCGGGAACCGGACCCGCATGACGGGTACGCTCGCATACTGGCAGGACCCGAGCACCCCGACTACGCCTGGTTCCAGCCGGGAGCCGGCATTGCCCTGGGGTACGACGACCTGAAGGCCCTGGAGGCGTTCCACTTTGTTCGGAACATCCATGAAGGAAAGCCGCACGCGCCGTCGGTGCACGATGCCCTGCGGGTGGCGGAAGCCCAACATGCCGCGTCCCAATCCTGGGCCACCGGCGGCTGGGTCGACGTCCCTCAAATCCAGGAAACCCCCTGACGACCAAGCCGGGAGGCAGCCATGGAATCACGCCTGGATCAGATCAGAATTGGCAATGCGCCGTGTAGTTGGGGGACCCTGGAGTTCGGCTCCCTGAAGGATGATCGGATTTCGTGGGCCACCATGCTCGACGAACTGGCGGAGGCCGGTTATACGGGCACGGAGCTTGGCGACTGGGGGTTTTTCCCAACGGATGCACACCACCTGGCGGCCGCGTTGGCGGAGCGCTCCCTCGACCTGACCGGCGCCTACGTCGGCAGTCGGCTCGAAGACGCGACCCAACAGGCCGAAATCGTCGAACACAATCTGATGATTGCCCGGCAGCTGCGCGCCGTGGCGGACCTGAACCACCAGGATTACGCGCCGTTCCTGGTGGTGGCAGCAGACAACGGATCGGATCCGGTGCGCATACAAAATGCCGGGCGCATCGTCCCCGACATGGAACTGGAGGATGACCTCTGGCCGGTTCTGGGAGAGACCATCAACCGGATTGCGGTCGCGGCGCGGGACGAGGTCGGCATTGCGTCGGTGGTGCACTTCCACGCGGCGGGCTGGCTCGAGACGCCACGGGAAGTCGACCGCCTGTTGGCACACGTGGGCGATCATGTAAACCTCGTGTTCGACACCGGGCACTTTGCGTTGGGTGCCGGCAGGGCCGACACAGTTCTGGCGACCATGGACCATTTGGCTTCCCGCATTGACTATGTCCACTTCAAGGACTGGAGTTCGCGCCTTGCCGCCGAGGTCGCCGAGGCGGAACTCGACTACTTTCAAGCCGTTGCCAAGGGCGTGTTCTGCGAGTTGGGCCAGGGGGATGTGGACTTCCCCGCGGTGCGCGATTGGCTGCTGCATACCGGCTACACCGGCTATGTCACCGTTGAGCAGGACGTCGTGGCGGGATTGGGTTCGCCGTTCGAAAGTGCACAGCGCAATCGTAGGTACTTGGCCGACATCGGCTTTGTCAACTGACCGTCGAACGGTCGCCACCCGGACTCAAGGAGATAGTCATGCTGGAACCCGTCTACGTGCATGAGCGCAACTTTGGTTGCCGTCTGACCGAGATGACCTACCGGGGCTTGAAGTCCCTGGTGATGGAGAACGAGCTTCTGCGCGTCACCATCCTGGTGGACAAGGGCACCGACATCTTCGAATTCCTGCACAAGCCCACCGACACGGACTTCATGTGGCGGTCGCCTCTGGGGGTACGCGCCACGCGCAACTTTGTCCCCTCGAATCCGCGGTCCGACGGCCCCTTCCTGGACTACTACTTCGGCGGCTGGCAGGAATGCTTCCCGGTGGGCGGGTATCCGACCACCGTCGCGGCCGGCGAGTTCGGGTTGCATGGCGAAACCCCGCTGATGCCCTGGAACATGCAAGTCCTGCTGGACACCCCCGAGTGCATTTCGGTGAAGTTCGATGTCCGCACCTACCGTTCGCCGCTGCGCATTGAGAAGGTGGTCACCCTGCACCGGTGGCAGGCCAACCTGCAGTTTCATGAAATCGTGACGAACGAAGGCGATGTTCCCTTTGAGATTCTCTGGGGCCATCATCCCGCGTTCGGCGCTCCCTTTCTCGACAGCAGCTGCGTGGTCGACATTCCGGGTGCCAAGGTGCGCGTGGTCGAGGCGGAACCCACCACACGCCTGGAATCGGGCGAAGACTACACTTGGCCGTTTGTCAAGGGCAGGGACGGCAGCACGATTGACCTGAGCCGCATACCGGGCCCCGAAACCAAGTCCCATGATCTGGCATTCCTGTTTGATCTCGAAGCGGGATGGTATGGGTTGACCAACCAGGCACGCAAGGTGGGCTTCGGCATGTATTGGCCGACCGAGATCTTCAATTCGATTTGGTTTTGGCAGGTGTACCGGGGCAGCGCGGGCCATCCCTGGTACGGACGTACCTACAACATTGCCCTGGAACCTTGGACGGCACCGTACCACCACTTCGCCGAAGCCCAGACGCACTCGGCGACGCGCACGATGGAACCGGGCGAGGTACTGGACATTCGGTTTGGCGCCGTGGCCTATGCCGGCCTTGACCAAGTGACCGGAATCTCGACATCGGGCGACGTGTCCGGGATCTGACGTATCCATTCATTGCCGGTTGGGGCTCCCTTGGCGCACCCCGGAAGTGCAGGCGCTTCCGGGGTGCCGCGCCGGTAAACGGTTCCTGTAACAGCTCGCCAAACAACGAGTGACGCAGGGTTGCAATCCGTCATTCGGCTCATCTGCCGGAATCACAGGGGCATCCCTGTTGATTTTTTTGGGTTTTGCCCTCCCCGGGAGGTCGCTTGCACCAATCTGTTACCGGTACCCGAAGGCCCGGCCGCCGCGGTCGATACGCATGCATTGGGGGTTTGCCCCCTCCGTCAGGTTGATGGCTGAGCGGGCAGCTGTTTGAAAGAACTGCATGCATTGCATGCAAGCCCCGCTCTTGGTCATGCATGAGGGTTGATCTGGGCGATTCGGCAATCTTCCCGGACATCAAGCTGTCCACACAGGTCCAGGCCCCGGCAATCCGGGACGCGGAATCACAGAAGCTTGTCTGATCCGCACTGGACTATAATCAACCGTTGTGATGGATCCGTAATTCGGCAAGGAGGTCGGCAGAATCATGTCTTCTCATCAAAGAACAACCGGCGTGTCCAGAAGGGACATGTTGCGATTGTCCGGTCTGGGCATTACGGGCGCCGTGTTGGCGGCTTGCGTGGCCCCCGACGCCACATCCGGCGATGCCGGGGTCGCGGCACAGGAACCGGTAAACGTCATCGCGACCACGTCGATGCCCGTGAACACGTTCGACAACTCAATCGAGCGATCGCTGGAGTACCTGCCCGACATTGCCTTGGAAGTCAATGCCAACGGCTGGGGCGAAGGTGGCTGGGACGGCTATTCCGACACGCTTCTGACCCGCATCGCGGGCGGTGAGCAAATCGATGTGATCATGATCGCGATTGAGGGCCTGGGTCTCCTGGCGGCCAAGAACGTCCTGGTTCCGCTGGACGGTTTCGTCCAGGCGGATCCCGAGGCCGAAGAGATCCTCATGAACGATGTGCACGTCACGCTGCGCGAGATGCTGCAGGTCGACGGGAAGCAGATGGAATACCCGTTCTCGTGGAACAACATGGTCATGTACTACAACACGGCCGTGTTCGAGGAGGTGGGCCTGGAACCCCCTGCCAACGACTGGAACTGGGACGACTTCCTGGAAACCAGCCTGGCGGTGGCAAGGGTCAGCGGCGGGGCCGACGACCGGTTTGCCTATTCCTTTTGGGGTGGCGGCATGTTCGGCATGGCGGCTTGGTACTTCAACAACGATGTGTCGCCGCTGAGCGAGGATTGGCTCGAATCGAATGTTCTCGATCCCAAGGTGCTCGAGACACTCCAATTCCTGGCGGACCTGATCCTGGTACACAAGGTGGCACCCAACCCGGAAGGCTGGGACGAGTGGGCCCAGTTCCATGCCGGCAACCTGGTGATGCGGACCTGCGGCCGCTGGTGCATCGGGGGATCCCTGGAGGCTGATTTCAACACCTACGACATTCAGTACCAGCCACACCAGGCGGGTCCCATCCGCACCGTGGCCGGCACGGATGGCTGGGGCATCTCCACCTCCAGCGAGGATCCGGACGCGGCTTGGGAAGTGGTCAAGCTCCTGTCCGGAACCGAAGCCTCAATGGACATGGTACAGCTGGGTGGCAACATCCCCGCCCTTCGCTCGGTGGCGGAGATGCCGTTGTTCGCTGATTTCGGTCCGGCCAACACCGCGCTGTTCTACGAAACGTTGGACTATGCGGCCACGGTGCCCTCTCCGCCCAACTTCAACATTGTCGAACCGATTCTGAATCGCAACTACGCGACGATTTGGAACGGCGAGAAGAGCGTCGAGGAAGCCATGCAGGCGGCCCACGACGAACTCGTTCCCGAAATGGCGAAGCTGCAGAGCTAGTCTTCCACCTCAAACCCGGCTCGGACCCGGTTCACCCGGCGGCGGACTGGAGTCCGCCGCCGGGTGATCGTGCCCCATAGGAAACCTGGCTCCCGCTTCCATGGCGACGGCAGATCTGTCTGTACCGAAAGGTTGGAGGCGGTACATTCCCATCGCCGACTGGGGTATCGCCGGCCGCGAGGCGTTGGCCGGCTATCTGTTCATGGCACCGGCCTTGGCAGGCCTGATCGGCTTCACCGCGCTGCCGATCATTGCCTCGCTGGTTCTGATCTTTCTGAACTACGACCTGCTGACCCCGCCCACATGGGCGAGCGGGTCCAACATCGGCCGGCTGTTCGGAGATCCCAGACTGCTGATCGTCTACCGGAACACGGTGCAACTGGTTGCGGGTGCCACGTTCCTGAACAACGTGCTGGGGCTGCTCCTGGCAGTCGGCCTCAACCGGTCGATGCCCTGGATTCTCCGCTATCTTCTCCGCACGTCCATCTTCTTCCCCGTACTCACCACGACCGCTTCCCTGGCGGTCGTGTGGCGGTTCCTCCTGACGCAGGACCGCGGCGTGGTGAATTTCCTGCTCGGTCAAATCGGCATTGATCCGGTACCGTGGCTCAGCAGTTCCCGGTGGGCGTTGCTTTCCGCTACCATCTACGATGTCTGGAAGAGTTGCGGGTTCCTGATGGTCATCTACTTGGCGGGCCTGCAGGGCATTCCGACCGTCTACTACGAAGCCGCGCGCATCGACGGGGCGGGGCGGTTGCAGCAATTCCGCAACGTGACCCTGCCGCTCATATCCCCGACCGCGTTCTTTGCCATCGTCATTTCCCTGATCGGCGCGTTCCAGATCTTCGACAACGTGTGGGTTCTGACGTCGGGCGGTCCCGGCGACGCCTCGCGCACGATTACGATGTACATCTACGAGAAGGCATTCAGGGGTTTTGAGATGGGCTACGCGTCCGCCGTGTCGTTCACTCTGTTCACAGTCCTGATTACCCTCACGCTGCTCCAGTTCTGGGTGGCCCGTCGTTGGGTTCACTACGAGTAGCTGTCCTGGCTTTGGATTTGCGGACGTGGCAGCGACCTTGAGCAACAACGAAAAGCCTGCTCCGGTCAGGCAGCGGGAAGGGCACTCGCCGTGGCATTACCTGCGCGAGTCGGTCCTGTGGGTGCTGCTGGTGGGCATAGCCCTGATTGAAATCGCGCCTCTGACCTGGATGTTCTCGACCTCGTTGCGCGACCCCAAGAATTCGTTCGATCTGCCGCCCGATTTCTGGCCCACCGCATTTCACTGGCAGAACTACCTGACGGTCATCACCTCGCCCGATATCCAGTTCCTGCTGTTCTTCTGGAACAGCCTCAAGATCGCCCTGATCGTCACGGCGGCGCAGCTGCTCACCTGTTCCATGGCCGGATTCGCCTTCGGCCGGCTTCAGTTCAGGGGCCGCGATTTCCTCTTCGGTCTGTTTCTGGCCTCCCTGATGGTGCCGGCCACCGTAACGCTGATTCCATCGTTCATTCTCATCAAGGAGATGGAACTCATCAATACCCACTGGGCGCTGATTCTGCCCAGCATCACCAGTGCATTCGGGGTGTTTCTGCTGCGGCAGCACTTCAAGTCCCTGCCGGAGGAACTCATCAACGCCGCGAAGATCGACGGGGCCACCTACTTCCGGACCTACTGGCAAATCCTGCTGCCGCTGACAGGGCCGGCCCTGTCAGCCCTGGGCATATTCACATTCCTGGGTTCCTGGAACAACTTTGTGGGGCCGCTGCTGTTCCTGCGGGACTGGGACCTGTACACGTTCCCTATCGCCATTGCCACCCTGCGGGGATACATGGGTTCCGGCAACCAGTCGGAGGTCCTGGCAGGGATCATGATTTCCATCTTTCCAATCCTGGTGTTCTTCCTGTTCGCCCAACGCTGGATTGTCCAGGGGGCTTCCATCACCGGCATGAAGGGATGACCCTGCTGGACCACGGCATCAACCCCGTCACCTATCTGGGCTTGACGTTACGCGCGTTGTGGGAGAATCTGCCGCAACTGTTGCGGGGAGCCTTGTGGTTCAACCTTGTCAGCCTGCCTGCGTTCGCGCTCTTTGCCTTCGGGTGGCTGCTTCCGGCCTTGGTGGCAGCGGTTGTCATCGGGGGACCGGGCTGGAGCGCCTTGCTTGCGTATGAGACACGGTTGTTGCAGCACCGGCCGGCCGGCAGCCGGCAGTTTTGGCAGGCCTTTCGTCGCCACTGGGCCAAGAGTTGCCTCCTTGGGTTGTTGCTGGCGGTTCCCTCCGCACTCCTGTTGGCTCTGCTGTCCACGCTGGACGTGCAAGTTGCGGTGCCCGCAAGTGCCTGGCTTGCGGTCGGTGCCAATCTGTTTGCCCTGGCAGTGGCTGCAACCCTGGTCCTCTATGCGTTTCCCAACCTGGTCCAACGCGAACTTGGAACGGTTGCCTGCATCCGCGATGCACTGATTCTGTCAAGCCGGAATCCGGCCAACAGCGTGGGCCTGCTGGCCATGGGGGTGCTGTTCGGCATGGGTATTGCCTATGTGAGCTGGGGCTTGGTCCTGCTCCTACCCACCGTGTACGGTTTGTTCATCGCCGGCAACGGCTTGGCGGTGGTGGAGGCTGAATTGGCACGCGCTTGAAGGTACCCGTTGCGCAGGGCGTACCTGCTGCCGTACCCCGGAGCCGGAATTTCAACGTGGTCGCAGACCTACAACCAAGGACACTGTCAACATGGATCCGTTCGTATACCGCGGCGAGCACACCAACCAGATTAGCTTTCCGCTGGGAGGCATTGGAGCCGGCTGCATCGGGTTGGCGGGCAACGGGCGCCTGATCGACTGGGAGATTTTCAATCGGCCCAACAAAGGCAGCGTCAACGGCTTCTCCCATTTCGCCGTCAAGGCGGAAAACCGCGACGAGGTGGTGGACGCACGGATCCTGCACGGCAACTTGGCGGCTCCCTATCAGGGAGAACTGCACGGCGGCCAGTTTGGCACCTTCGGGTGGGGCCCCCGCCGCGAGTATCTGACCGGCCTCCCGCACTTTGCCTCCGTGGATTTCACGGGGAAGTTCCCGATAGCCGAACTTGATTTCATCGACAACTCCTTTCCCGGCAAGGTGCGGATGACCGCGTTCAATCCGTTCATCCCCACCGATGCCGACGATTCAGGGTTGCCGGCGGCATTCTTCGAGTTCAACGTTGAGAACCCGACCGATCGGGACCTCACCTATTCGCTGGTCGGCGTACTGTCCAATCCCATGGCCAAACCGACGAGCAATCGGGTCGAATCCACGCCGTGGGGAACCGTGCTCAGGCTTGCGGGCGACGGTGTGGATCCCGAGGATGCGGCTTTCGGCGACATGGCTCTGGCCACGGATGCGGGGAAGGCCGGCGACATGGACGTGAGCTGGCAGGAGTACTGGTTTCGGGGCACCTGGTTCGACAATCTGGAAATCTACTGGAAGGACTTGGAGACTCCGGGACCGTTTGCCAATCGGACGTATGCGGATGCGCCGGCCGGGGGCCATGGTGTACGTCTCGACGATTGGGACAGTGGGCTGCTCGCGGTCCGCTTCCTGGTCAAACCCGGGGCAAGCCGCCAAGTGCGGTTTGTAATCAGCTGGAACTTTCCCAACTGTGAGGACTATTGGCATCCGGAGGAGAACCGTGGCTCCTGGAGGAACCACTACGCCAACCGGTGGTCCAGCGCCTTTGACACGGCCCGTTATGCGCTCGAGGATTGGTCGAGGCTCTACACCGTCACCGACACGTTCAGGGGGGCCCTGTTTGGCTCGACACTGCCGCCCGTTGCCCTGGACGCGGTTTCGGCCAACCTGGCCATTCTGAAGTCTCCTACCGCCCTGCGTCTTGAAGACGGCACGTTCTACGGTTGGGAAGGCCTGCACCCGGACGAAGGATGCTGCGAAGGCAGTTGCACGCACGTGTGGAACTATCAGCAGGCGCTTGCCTTCCTGTTTCCCGAACTGGAACGGTCCATGCGGACCGCGGACTACCGGTACAACCTGCAGCCGGATGGCGGCATGCCCTTCAGGCTCCAGCTTCCGCTCGGCACGGCCCCCTGGGGTTTCCGTCCCTGCAGCGACGGCCAGTTCGGCGGTGTCATGAAAACCTACCGCGACTGGAAGATCTGCGGCGACGACGACTGGCTGCGGGAATTGTGGCCGTCGGTGCGGCGGTCGCTTGAATATGCCTGGAGCGACGACAATCCGGATCGCTGGGACCCGGACCGTTCCGGGGTGCTGACCGGTCGTCAGCACCATACGCTGGACATGGAACTGTTCGGCCCCAACGCCTGGCTGACAGGGTTCTACCTGGGTGCCCTAAAGGCCGCATCCGAGATGGCGCGCCATCTCGGCGAGGATGGGTTTGCGGATGACTGCCTGGACATGTTTGAAAGGGGCAAGGCCTGGGTTGACGAACACCTGTTCAACGGCGAGTTCTACATCCAGCAGGTTGATCTGGGGGACAAGGCGCTGCTGGCGAGTTTCGGGAGCCATGCCGACACGCTGCGCGGCGGATCGGCACTGGAAGCGTACTGGAACAGCGAACACGAGGAGATCAAGTACCAAATCGGGGAAGGGAGCAGCATCGACCAGGTGCTGGGCCAGTGGCACGCCTCGCTGTATGGCCTTGGCGAACTGTTCGATCCGAATCAGGTGCAGTCGGCGTGCCAGGCAATCCATCGGCACAACTTCATTCCGGACATGAGCCGGGTGTACAACCCGTGCCGCATCTACAGTCTCAACGACGAAGGCGGCCTGGTCATCTGCGCGTGGCCGGAAGGTACTTACAAGCCGCTGATTCCCGCCCCCTATTCACAGGAGACCATGAACGGGTTCGAATATGCCGCGGCAATCCACATGATCATGGTGGGCCTGGTCGATGAAGGTCTGGAATGCGTGCAGGCCATTCGGGACAGGTACGACGGTGCCAAACGCAATCCGTGGAACGAGTTCGAGTGCGGCAACAACTACGCCCGCAGCATGGCGTCCTACGCCTTGCTCAACGCCTACTCGGGGTTCAAATTCGACATGTCCAAGGGTTTGGTCGGGTTCAATCCGGTGCTCGCGGACGCGGACCCGTTCCGATGCTTCTGGTCATTGGACCGGGGATGGGGCACGGTCGAGCTGGATGCCCGTGGCTGTCGGTTGAGTGTGCTCCACGGCGACCTTCCCCTGCGCCACTTGCAGGTACCGGTTCTCGGTGGCATGAACGATCCCATGGTGGCTGTTGACGGACAATCGGTTCCGTTTGAGCGCAAGGGTGACCAGCTCACCTTGGAGATCGAAGTCACCATAGGAACCGCACAGTCCCTTGTGGTACGGGATGCGTGACACCTTGACCGCGCCACCACACTTGATGTACGCATTCCCAATGTCCGGATCCCCAAAGGACCAACCCACCCAATGATCAAGGCATGCACACGAAGAGCCGCCCACAACGGGATTTCAAGAAGACCATACTCCTTGGCCCCGCTGCCAATCAGCTCGCTGACGGGTTGTGCCCAGTAGGTAAGGCGGCCTTGCAGGTTACTCAATCGGCAGCCTGTCGATACTCGACATAAATACCAGGCGTGGCCGCGGTCACGCCTGGTGACCATGGTTCCTTGATCACAGCCTGCAAGGCTGAACGCAGAGTCGGAGCGGTTCGGTGCCACAGGTACTGCGCAGTTGCGAGAAGCTTTGGACGGCCGCTGTTCAAGTGTGGTGTGTTTGATTGAGGTTGGCGGTAGCCCGCAACCGACACCGGGGTGCCTACCGGCAGCCAGACTCTGTCTCTGTTCCTCATGGCGGAGGCAGGACACTCAACACAGTGTCCAGGCAAGGGCTCGCAGACTATGCCGAGCCGAGTGCGAAAGTTGCCAACTCTCTAACCGGGCGGAACTCGACCAGTCCGATTTCCTGAAACCATCCCCGTATCGGCCGGAAATGCCCCCAGCAGTATTTGCCCACCTGTCCAATCTCCGCGCCTGTCAGGTCAGTCGCAACGGTGCCATGAGGTACCCAGTTCCCCGGAAGGTAGTGAGCTGAGGAGCATCCTCCAAACCTGGAAAAGGCCGTGTGAAACCGTTCGTGAACGGCGAGCAACTCGCGCGTCACTACAGGTGCCAGGAAGACCACGCCTTCCTCGGTCGGAAAGGTTCCCACGCTGCCCAATTGAACCTCGAGGGGAGCCAATGACTTGGAAAACGCGGGCAGCTCCTGGAGGAAGCTGCGATGGTCAAAGTCGTCGGAATACACAGCGAGCGACACGTGAGGTTTCCCACCGTTGGTCAACATTGTGGACAAGCCAAACTCGTCTGCAATTCCGCTCCAAATCCTTCGGACGGCGAGGTCGCTGTCGGGATCAAAGTAGAGTTCAACTGCATAACCCATGGGAGGGCCTTCCACTCGTCAGTCTTGATGCCGGGCGGCCACAGGCTTGTCCAAATTTCAGACCGGTGGCGTTAGGCGATGCACATCCGCCTCGGCGCGAGTTTGTCGCTTTCCCTGTCCTTGTCAAGCGGCAGCGTCCCACGCATCAAGTATTGCTTCTCTGAAGCGTTCCAGGATTTGCCAGGTTTCCTGTTCGGTACAAACCAAAGGAGGTGCCAGGGCCCCCCAAGTGGGCTGGACACGCATGATCAATCCGTGGTCTATCGCCTTGCGGCGCAAGACCGGCCCCAGCCCCGGGTTGACATCAGGAGAACCGGGTTCCGAAACCAGATCGAAACCCACAAGGAGTCCTTCCCCGCGCACATTGGCGATCGGGAGTTCGGTTTGCCATTTGTTCAGTGTCTCCTTAGCCAGTCGTCCCTGAGCCTGGCTGTTGGCGCACACGTCCTGTTCCTCCATGATGGCCAACACCTCGACGCCGACGGCGCTGGTCAGGGCATTGGAAGCAAAGGTATGACCATGGTTGAAGTGCCGCTGGTCCGACTCGGCACCGACAAATGCTTCGGCCAAGTCTGGACGGGTGACCATGGCACTGACCGGCAGGACACCGCTGGACAGACCCTTGCCGCAGGTCAGGATGTCCGGGGCGACACCGAAGGTCTGTGCACCGAACATATGGCCCGTCCGGCCAATGCCGGTAATGATCTCGTCGTAAATCAGAAGAATTTCATGAGTCCGGCACAGATCCAGGACCCCTTCCAGCCAACCGGTGGGAGGCACGGCAATCCCGGCCAGGTGAATGACGGGCTCAATGATCAGGGCCGCAATCGTGGAGGCGTCTTCGCCTTCGATTTGGCGTTCCAGCAAATGAAGAGCGAGGTTTGTCGCAGCCTCAGGGGACCCCGCTGCTTGTGTCAGGTAGGCGGGAGGCAGGAACTTCAGGAAACCGCCCATCTGAGGTTCGAAAGCGGTCTTGCGCGAACCGGTGCCGCTGGCTGCCATGGCACCCGCGGTGGCACCGTGGTAACTGTCGTAGCACGACAGGATCTTGTACTTGCCCGGATTGCCGGTTAGCCGGTGGTACTGGCGCGCAAACTTGAAGGCGGCCTCGTTGGCTTCGGAACCGCCGCTGAAACTCTTGACAAACGTCATGCCGGGAGGCGACACGTGTCCCAAAGCCTGGACAAGCTGCAGGGAGACGTCGGCAATGCCGTGCATGGGCGGGGCCAGCGTAACCCGCTCCAACTGCCTTGTCACCGCCTGGTTGAGCCTGGGGTGGTTGTGTCCCAGCGATACGGCGTACACGCCGCTCAGTCCGTCCAGATACTCCGTGCCATGCACGTCGGTGTAGGTGATCCGATCCGCCTTGCTGATGATGACCGGTTGCTTGAGGAACTCCGTGGTCTGGGTGAAGTCGATGAAGGTGTGCCGGACAAGGTGGTTCCAGTCTGCGGGGCGGTCGGCATCGATGGTCATAGGGAGGGCCTCAGTGGTAGACAAACGGAAGTGATCCGGAAATCGATGCTTGCTTGCTTTGGACTGGCGGTAGGATGGCGGTCATCTGGAATTTGGTGCTTCGGAGGCCGGCCCCGGAAGTCCGGGATGGTGGTTCCCTACCCGGCACTTCACTGTGTCCAGGATGTTGCGGAGCGCTTTCCCACAGTGCGGCGAGCTTTGGCCGCTTCCGCATGTGCACGTCCGTTCATGCGGATTGGGGGCGATGGCACATCCGGAGTCCCGGAGGGAATCCGACCGTGTTCAGCGGTCGTTCGCCAGAGGACCAATGTTGGGTTGCGCCATTAGGCGAGCATTGCCAGACCGCGCCTGACCTGCCGCCCGTCCTGAATGAAGGAAACGTCCTGGCCCCAGGGCGCGGTGCCCTCCTTGTTCATGATGACTTCCTTGGAATACTGGGCCAGGAAGCTGCGCCGGATGTTCTTGGACACGTTGGTGCCCGACCGGTGAAAGGTGCGGCTGGAGAACACCACGATGCTGCCGGCCGGAACAATGGCAGGGATGCCCGGATCGTCTCCCTTGTATCCGATTTTGTCGTTGGTCTCCGCCTCCACCGTATGGTCGAACAGATCGTCCGGAGTCATGCCCGCCCGATCGTACGGCAGAACATGGACGGTGCCGTTCTCCAGCGTCATGTCGTCCAAGGCGCACCAGCACGACAGGTACGGGGTGTGGTAGTGCCCGATGTATCCGGAATCCTGGTGCCAGGCAAATTTGGTGCCCACTTCCGGTGCCTTGACCACGTACTGCTCGTGGAACAGCCACACGTTGTCGCCCAGCGTGGCCTTGGCTACGTCGGCCATCAGATCGCTGAAGAGGAACGCGGCAATGATCTCGCTCTCCTTGCCCCGGTTGGCGATGAAGTAGCGCTGCTTGTAGTGGCTGATGCCATAGGAGGTAATCCCCTTGGCTTCCATCTCCCGGTCGGTTTCCAACACGAGCCGGTCGCATTCGCTGCGCAGACCGTCGAGCTGGTCCTGTGGAATGACACCCTCAAGGATGAAATATCCCTTGGTGTGGTATTGCTCTCGTTGTTGTTGGGTTACATGGGTCATGGATCGGCTCGGAAACTTGGTCGATGCCCTCAACAAGGTCAGCCCGATGCAATCAGATCCAGGAGGAAACCCGCACTGTCGGCGGCCGCTTCCAACGGCGAAACAACATCGAGCTGGGTATGGTGCAGCGTCACGCTGCCGGTGTAGTCAATGCCTTTGAGGCCCAGTATAACCGCCGCCATGTTGATTCCACCCGGGTCCGTGAAGCGGTGGAGCGTGGTTGGAATCCGCCCTTGGCTCCATGTATCCATCATGAGCGTGCCTTGAGGATCCGGGGTGTGGTTTTGGAGGTACACATTGAAAACCACATCGGCCAACCGTTCAATCGCTCCGGATCCGTATGGCTCCCCGCACAACGCCAGATTGGCCGGTTCGTAAATCAACCCGAAGTTGGGCCGGTCGACCCGGCTGCACACATCCAGGCACCCTTCGATGGTCTCGAACAGGCTTTGCGTGTGGCACTGGTGGGCCAGGCGGATGCCTCGCTCGCGGGCCTTGTCCGAGGCAAGCCGCGCGGCTTCGATGTCCGCCTGTTCCTTGAGACAGACCCGGATGAGATCGCACTCCAATCGTTCGCACAAGTCCAGGGCCGGCTCGATGTTCCGCAACACGCCCGGACCTTCGGGGCTGTTTTCGGGCACCGCGAAGTCGGGCGTCACCATCGACACGCTCAGCCCGATCCGCTTAACCGTGGCCAACACCTCGGTCTGGCGGGACGGATCATCAGCCACCCCAACGACCGATGCGCGCATGCAGAGGGCTCGGTAGCCGGCCTCGTTGGCCGTGGCCGCAATGTCGGCAAGCGGCACGGTGGATATTCTTTTGTTGGTGAAGCTTTCGGCCACGCGCACGGACAAGGACAGATACATGCGGTTGGTTTCCTGTGATTTGCGATCAAACAGAGGGGCGAAGGTACACAGTCAGGCGGCTGTGGACAAGTCAGTGACCAAGCCTGGTCGGCTGCAGAGCCACACCGACCATTATGCGGCCTTCCAGCCGGAGGTGTCTGCAGGGCGATTGCATCTAAGCGGGTTTGGGTTTGAGGCCGACCAGGCGGCACAGATAGGCCTTGTTCCAGGCCGCCGCCAACAAGCGGTTGGCGGCGCCCACGTTGAGGGATTGGTTCTGCTGAAGCTGGTTGTGGGCGGTGCGCCTGGGATGGCTATGTTGTGGGTGGCGTGGCCCGGGCGGATGCGGCTGTCGTCCTCACTAAAGACGACGTCCATGACCCAGTGGTGGGCGTTTTTGATGCTCCAGTGCTTTCCCACCGCCTGTATCTGGGGCCTGGCCTTGAGAGGCAGGTTGGAAATGAAGCCGCGGTTATCCGTCGTGACCGGTCGCAGCTGCGGCGTTCGGCCTCGACCCGGACCAGGCTGGTCAGGTCGCACGACTCGCGGTCGGGATCGACATGGGTGAGACAGCTTGGGGCACCCGTCGCCCGGCAGCGGTGGGTTTCGATGTGGACGGGATCCTTCCCGACCGTGTCGACATCGTCGTGGGGACGCCCGGCGAAGTTCCCGGCCCGTTCCAGGGCGAATGTATCCTCCAAGCAGTCGTGGAGACCCTTGTGGTTGGCCCGGACGCGCAGCACATAGTCGGCCCCCTGCTTCCGAATTTGGTGTGCAATCGCCTTCCGGCAGTCCCATCCAGAGGGTACCTGGTCGAGGGTCGCGATGCAGCCTGTCAGGCACGGCGTGCGCAGCAGCTCCAGGATGGCTATTTCGTTGGACCGGTTATCGACCGCGGGCTGGACAGGGGTACCTGAACAGCTACACTTCCCTTGACAGTGGACAGACCCACCACGGAACCGTGCACTGCCCGCGGACCGGCGTGGCAGGTGGGGTTACAATGGCGGCCGCGCAGGATGAATTTTCCAGGTGTGTCAGATGAGCACCAAACCAGTCGGCCGGGTCGTCGACACTCCGCCTCCGGCAACATCGGCACCGACCAACGGCCTGCCACAGGCCGCCCGTGCCTGGAAGCCTCCGGTACCCACGGTGGAATCGCCACCGTGGTTGGAATCCACCATCGAAGAATCCCCCCCGGTGGAGTCGCTGTCCCACTACGATCCGGATTATTCCTATAGTCCGAACCACATTTATACGGAACAGTTCACGACGGACCCCGACTACTACCATGACGGCGTATCCATCATGACGACCCCGGCTCACAGAATCGTCGTCGCGAACGCGCAGGACCTGATTGGCGAAGCACAGGGAGCGTACGGGCAGGTTCTTTGCGAGCAAAGGTTCGCCATTGGTCCGGATCTCGTCGAGGGGTTGCCGGAGAGTGTGCGTTGGCAGCTCGTGGAGGACGAGCGAACCGTCCTGCCCAACCGCATCGTCTTTTCCCCGGATGTATCCGTACTGGAGCACCGCAGCGACTACTTCGTGTCGCACAACGCAAGCGAATTGCCATGGGATCCCCACAACCGCATTCGCCTGGCATTGGAGGTGCTGTCGCCCAACACCCGGCAAAAGGACTTGGGAGCCAAACGCGCACTCTATGCGGCACTGGGGGTCGAGGAGTACCTGACCTACAACCCGGTTTTGCCCTTGGAAGGTGACCCGGGCGAACGGGATCTTGCCAGCCTGCTGGAGGCGAATGGTGGCATCCGACTCACGGGTTGGCGCCTGCGTCGCGGGGACTATGTGTCAATCCTGCCGGTGCAGGGGTTGCAGACGGAGGCACATGCAGTCTTGGAGAGTGCGGTGCTGGGACGCGCGCTGCGCATCCTGCCCGCCGTTGAAAGGGCTGGTCAGACACAAGCCGAGGACGACTGTCATCGCCATGTCATTCAGTTTTGGGATGACCTCAACGCGGAATGGTATGACTCGGATGTTCGACGGGAACGCCAACAAGCCCGTGACCGGTGTGAGGGACACGCGGAAGGGCAAGTGGAAGGAAGAACCGAGATACTCCTATCCATGTTGGAAGCCGGAGGACTCCCTGGCGAAGTACGGGCACGATTGCGCGCGGCCTGGCAACAAGCAACATATTTGCCGGAGGCAGCCGCAGCCTTGGATGTTGTCCAAGGCAGGGCCGAGTGGCAGACGCTCCTGCCGCCGGAACGCTAACGCGATTTCGGACAAGTGCAGCTTGGCCCTGCACTGGGCCAAGCTGCACCGGATTGTTGGTATAGGGCACGGCAGGGAGTCGGCTATGAACCGCAGGCAGGCTTCCCGTTCCGTCCGCTGGACCCGGGTCAGGTTGTGGCCGCGGACCGGTGGAGGCCGGTTCTCGTAGCAGTCGGGCACCGGCTTCAGGAGGGCATCCCTGGCCTTGAATGCAGCCGCTGCATGTGTGCGGCCCGGCCGTCCAGCTCCTCCGGCTCGACAATTTCCTACGCAACAGGTGGGCGTTACAGAGGCTGTGGTCGGCCTCCTCCGGCAGCCGACTCCGGTAGGATGCGAAGCGGTCATGCACGGCCATGCTCCCGCGCCGATGTCTGGACGGGGCGGATATGGCGGATACCGACTCAGTGTGACACCGGTCGGCACCGTCAGGCAGCCAGAAGTGGGGAAATCGGAACAGTTGCGAATCCCGGGCCAACCCTCCCAGTCAGCCCAACCAATTTCGATGCAATCGCCCTGAATTTGTCCCGTTTCGACTTGTTCCTGATCGATGTCCTGGTATACGATAGACTGCCGGGGTGCACTTACCTATCCGGTGTTCTTCGCAGCATTGGATCCCCGGCCCTCCGCGACAGCGGAGGTTTTTTATTGCCATGCCGTGGGCCGGGTCAACCGTCTGCCCTGAACAATGATCGGATCAGGCAACTGACTGTCCTGAAGGTGTGATGGTTCCAGTTGCATCCGGCTATGCACCGGAATGCGTCGCAACCCCTCGGCCTCACGCTGGCTGGACTGGAGAAACGGGTTGACGAGGATCATCTTGACACCAAGCTCTTGGACCACCTTCAAGGGGTAAGCCAAGTCCGAATCGTTGGTGACCACCACGGCAGGGCCGCATGCGCGGGTATCCAAGGCATCCTTCAACAGATCGGCAGCCAGGTTTACATCCGAGCCTTTTTCTTCCGTTCGTCGGGTTTTGACCAGAATGAAGGGCCGATTGGATGGCTGACGGTCTTGGGCCCGTTCGAGAATCCGACCCGCATGGTGAGCTTCCGCCGCTTCCAGCCGGGGACGAAAGAGATGGGGGAATTCAGACCTTGGTTCTCGTCGCTTCGCTGCCAACGGGGCCAGTCCGCGTAGACACCCTCCTTGATGGTGATCTGTGACCGGGTTTGCAATGCTTCCAGGTAGATCCGTTGTCGGGCAGGACCAGGATCCTCCGGGTACGTGGCCTTGATCCGGGCGGTGTAGTACCGGGTGTGGGTGATAACGAGATCGGGAACGAGGTTGGCTACCAACAACGGTATGTCCAGCCACCTGTAACCGGGATGGCGTTTCAGGGCCCCGTAGTACAGGTTCATGCCGTCCACGTAGGCATACGCGGATCCCTTGGCTTCAACATGGCAGTCATCACTCCGGTTCCCAGGACCCATGTGGCTTGGTCGGACTGGAAGCGGTGCCACACCAGCGGGCCCGGTGTTGCCATTACCGGCCAGCGCGCACAACGCTTCGATCGACATGCCACAAATCAAAAAGGTACGTCTTTGGCATCTGCGGCATCGTGTTCTGTCGGGGGGCTGGGACCGTGGCAAAAAGAAGAGGTCGCCGGTCCAGAGGGTGGCCTGCACGAGGGCCAGAGTCTCGACCGGGGACGAGGGGACCGTCCATGAGGAGCACTCCGCAGGCTGAATCCGGAACCGGCCACTGCAGCTCCAGGCCAACCCACCCAATTTAGATGCAATTGCCCTGGGGGTGTCTGCAAGGACGGTGAAGTGGAAGCGGACTGTTGGGGTAGGATGGCTGCCCTTCGTTGTTGGCACGGCGGCTGCGGCCCGCCCGCCGCGTTGTGCGCAAGTCTTCCAGCAAACCGGCAAGGATTGGATGTTCAAGGTTGAAAGGTTTTCCGCCAACCCATTGGTCCACGCCGACCACACCCCGGTGCTTGAAGGCAATGTCAACGGCGCCTCGGTGATCGAAGCGCCGGCATGGCTCCCCGACCGTCTGGGCCGGTACTACATGTACTTCGCCCACCATCAGGGCAGGCACATCCGCCTGGCCTACGCCGACTGCCTGGACGGTCCCTGGCAGGTTTACGCGCCGGGAACGCTGCGGCTTGCGCAGACCCCCTGCCATCACCACATCGCCTCTCCGGACGTTCATGTGGATGCTGCGGGGCGGCAAATCCTGATGTACTTCCACGGGCCGGTGCTGAAGCCGGACCAGTTCGCCGCTGATCCCCTGTACCTGAAGTTCCCTTATCTGGGCGGTCAGCGTTCACTGCTGGCGGTGTCGGCCAACGGCATCGACTTTGTGTCCGGGAACCGCATCCTGGGACCAAGCTACTACCGCGTCTTCAACTGGAGGGGCCAGCGGTATGCCATCGCCATGCCCGGCATTCTGTATCGGCAAGTCGGCAACGCCTGGGATGACTTCGAGGAAGGACCACACCTGTTCAGCGAGGCGCATCGTCACTTCGCGGTGCTGGTCGGCCAAGACGGCCCCATTGTGTTTTTCAGCAAAGCCGGGGACTGTCCCGAGCGCATCCAGGCCGCCCTGCTGATCACGGAGGGCGCGTGGACGGAGTGGCAGGCCGGTCCGGAATTCGAGGTGATCGCGCCCAAGGCTCCGTATGAAGGAGTGGACCAGGATCTGGAACCTTCGGCCCGGGGAGCCATCCACGGCCCGGCGCGGCAACTGAGGGATCCGTGCATCTTCACCGGAGGCGACCGGACGTATCTGTTCTATTCAGTGGCAGGGGAAATGGGCATTGCCGGTGCCCGTCTGTCGGCAACGAAGTAGGGTGGCCATAGGAATACGTGAAGACCAAGCTGGACTTTGTACAAAGTCCAGCTTGGTAACAACTCTTCATTGCACCGGTGCCGCCAGGAAGACTTGCCTATACAGCATGACTTGCGCAAATGCACAAGGAGTGGCATCAAAGCAATCATGAAGGCCCCACGCGAAACTCCGGCCATCCGGCACCGCAAGGCCGGATGCCATCTCGTCTGCATGGAGACAGTGCTGGGCCTCGCAAATCTTGCGATTGCCCAGGCGTACACCCGGCAGGACGGGTCAATCGCCCATGTCGCGGTGCACAATCTCGCCTCCTGCCATGGTCAGGAGCGACTTCGTATCCAGCAGATCGTCCGGGGGACATGCCAGCACGTCCCGATCCGGGACCGTCAGATCGGCTCGCATGCCGGGTGCCAGGGTTCCGATGTCCCGTTCAAGTCCTTCCAGGTAGGCTGCTTCCGAGGTGTAGGCCCGCAACGCCGACATCCGATCCACCTTTTGAGCGGGGTACCAGCCATCGGGTCCGGGGGTGCCGTCGGAACGCCGACGCGTGACTGCGGCATGCAGACCGACCCAGGGGTTGGGAGTCTCCACCGGTGCATCCGAGCCGAACGCCATGCGGGTTCCGTGCGACAGCAGCGACTTGAAGGCATAGGCGTACCTGCCCCGCTCGCCCCAGTATTGGTCCACCATCGCCATGTCCTGTGTGGCATGAATGGGTTGCACGGCAACGTTGATGTCCAAGTGGGCGAAGCGGGAAACGTCCTGTTCCAATAGGACCTGGGCGTGCTCCACCCGATGTCGGCGTTCGTCGGGTGTCACGCCCGCCTCGCGCTCCTGCCGGCGCACTTCCTGAAATACGTCCAGGACATCCCGATTGGCCCTGTCGCCAATGGCGTGGACGCAGCTGGCAAGCCCGCGGCTGCTGGCCAATGCCACAAGTTCGAGCATTTCTTCCTTGTCCACAACCGTCATGCCGTAGTTGTCCGGTTCGCCGGCGTATGGCTCGGCCATGGCCGCGGTCCGGGGGCCCAGGGCACCGTCGGCGAACAGCTTCAGGCCCCCAACGGTGAGCCAAGGGCCGCGCATTGGTCCTGTCAATCCAAAATCGAGGGCATGGGGAAACTGGTCCTGGGACACGTGGTTTACGGCGCGCAGTCGCAACTGTCCCGACCTGTCCAACCGTTGGAATGCCTCAAATCCCTGCCTGCCGTCAAAATCGTGAACCGACGTAACTCCCCATGCATGAAGCCGTGCTTGTCCTTGCAGGCAGGCCGCTTCCATGGCCGATGCCGAAGGGGCCGGACAAACCTGTTCGACCAATCCGATGGCCGGGCCTTCCAGCAGCAGGCCGGTAGGCTCGTTGTCGTCGTCCAGCTCGACGAATCCCCCATCGGGAGCAACTGTGCCTGCGTGTAGGCCGGCTTGCCTCAGGGCCAAGCTGCTGGCGACGGCGGCGTGTCCGCTCTTGGCATACAGCAGAGCCGGCCGATGACCACAGGCGGAATCAAGGTCGTGCCGGGTTGGAAACCGGCCTTCGGGCCAGATGGCCTGGTTCCAGCCCCGGCCCAACAGCCAACTGCCTTCATTCAGGCTGGCAGCAGCACTCCTCAACCGGTCAAGCATGGCCGCCAAGGAGGGCACCTCAAACAGGTCCGCCTCCTGCAAGGACAGCGACCAGTTTGTGAAGTGCATGTGGGAGTCGCATAGGCCGGGCAAAACAAGCCGTCCCCCCAAATCAACGGTTAGCGTGCCGGGTCCTGCGGCCTTGTTGGAACTTCCGGAACCACCCACGTGTGTGATGCGGCCTCCGTGCCAAACCATTTCGGTCGCCCACGGCATGGCCGGCCAGTTCGTGAGGATTCGGGCATTGGTCAGGATGCCGTCGGCAGGCACTGCTTGTTCCATGTGAATTGCATCGTGACGGGATCAACCGGGCGGCAGATTCACGGCCGCAGGACGAACACCCAGTCCTGGATGATGGGCGGCGTTGGCATGTAGCTTGTCCCGTCCGGCGCGGCCACGATGTCCACGGCCTCCAGTTCCTCGCCGGATTTGGGGTTGAGGTAGAAACCCTCGCGCCTTGACCCAGGTTCAAGTTCGAGCAGTTGCAAGCCGCCGCGGCGCAACAGGAAGATGGCGGGGGCGGGGACGAATACAATCCGCGTCCCGTCGGACGCCGCCGCGGCGTACGGCAGAATGCGGTCTTCTTCGGATGCATGGTCGCTCACAAGATGGGGCGACGGGGTTAGCGACGGCCAATCCAGCGTGTCGAGGAACTGCTTGGCCAAGCCAATCTGGCCGGAACCGCCCAACTGGCTGGCGTCGCGCCACGACGGACCACCCCAAGCCATGCCGTGCGGCGAGGCGCCATACGGCATTTCATCGCTGTTGACCTGCCACAACCCGTTGGCGCCATACGTAAACCCGGCGCTGCCGGACAAGGCACTCGACCAGTACAGGAATCGTTGGACGTCGGGACCGCTCGACTCCAGAATGCCCTCGTAGTTCACCTCACTGATGATAATGGGCATCTCGGGTTGTTTGGCCAGTGAAGACTCGAGCATGTTGATGGTGTTCGAGAGGGCCGGGAACCCCTGATGGCCGGTTTGGAGCATTTCGAAGTTGATGGTGGAGGGATCGTCCACCTGTTGCCGGCCAAAGTCGGTGGGATGAATCGTGATGGGCCGCTGGAATCCGTCCTGGGAGCGAATCCAGGTCGCCATGGCAGACCAGCCGGCGCTTCGCTGCCTGCGCCAGTTATCCATGTCCTCGATCCGATGGGCGTCCACATAGAACGGCATGAGGCCTTCACCGGCAACACACCACGTGACGGACAGACTGGCATAGCGTGCAACGAGATTGCGCCAGTGATGGCGCAACACATCGGGGCCGGCGAAGTCCATGAAATAGCCCCAGAAGCCAACAATGCAAGGAGAGAGCCCTGCGTTGACCAGCATGCCGATGCGCCGGTCCATTTCACGGAAGTACGCGGGGTTGATCGAATTGAAATCCCGGTCCCACGGATAGCCGCCGTCGCCCATCCCGCGCTCGTCATACCAGTGCATGTCGGGATAAAGGCCGGCGATGATTTGGATTACCGTGAACCCTTTCGCGACGCGGTCCTCAATCAGGAATTCAAGACCTTCGAGCGGCAGCCGCCGCGACAGGCCCATCCACCATGTATCGCCCAGCCAGTTGAACGGGGTGCCCGAGGCCTGGGCGAAGTGCCTGCCGTCGTCGGCAATGCAAATGGGTCCCCTGATCGACAAGCCGGTGGAGGTGTCGGTCCCCTCAACCGAAAATGCACCGGTCCGGCCGTGCAGGCCGGCATCTTCCGGGCTGCTGGTCGCGGTCCACTGCCACTCACTGTCCCGGGGCCAGGCAAACCTGGCTTTCCAAGTGTTCCCGCCGTCCCAAAAACCGGGCAGGGCGACCTCGGTGCCGCCTGCTTCGCGGAATGCGACGTTGAATTCGATTTCACGCATGGGGTTCGCAACCTGAACCTCCGCTTCAAACGTTAGTTCTATGGTTTCGTTGCGCCTGACCGATGCCATGGTCTGTCTATCCTCCATGCGAGTAGTGGTGTGCGGAGATCTTACCTGCATTCGTTTGGGTCGGAATCCCGCGGTTCCGGAGCAACCTGCATGTGTCCGGGTTGTCCGCACCTACATGCGCGGGCCAGGGATTGGGCCACAATGGTGCCTGCGGTTTCGCAAAAAGGCGTTGCCCGGCAGGGAAGGCGCGCCGCCTTCGAGCTGCCATGTGCAGGTGCACACGGGCCTGTGCCCTTGGCACCGCATCGAGTACCGACTGACAACTTCCGGAGTGCCAATTCGTGAACCCACCCATCATCAACGCAACCGATGTCCGCAAGGTCTATTTCATTGGTGATTCCAAGGTTGAAGCCCTGCGGGGGGTGGATTTCTCGGTTCAGGCCAGCGAAATGGTGGCCGTGATGGGACCTTCGGGTTGTGGGAAGACAACGCTGCTCAACTGCCTTTCGGGACTGGACACCTTCGACCGCGGGTCGGTGGTGATCGAGGGACAGTCGCTCGAGAAGCTCGGCGACCGGCGTTTGACCCGGTACCGGGCCGAACACATGGGTTTCATCTTTCAGTCGTACAACCTGTTGCCGGTCATCAGCGCAGCCGAGAACGTGGAACTGGCGCTGTTGGTGAACGGTGTCCACGGCCGGGAGGCTCGCCACAAGGCACTGGACATGCTGGACGCGGTTGGCCTGTTGGACTGGAAGCACCACCGCCCGGCACAACTGTCCGGTGGCCAAAGACAGCGGGTAGCCATTGCCCGGGCGCTGGCGAATCGGCCTGCCATCGTCTGGGCGGACGAACCCACCGGCAATCTGGACGACGACACATCGCTGGAGGTACTGAACCTGATGCGCCGCTTGAATGTGGAACACGCCCAGACATTCGTGATTGTGACGCACGATCCCAAGGTCGGGGATTTCTGCGATCGGGTGGTGCGCATGGCAAACGGCCGGATGGTGCACGACCGGAACGGCTCGACCACCGCCGCGGAAGATGCCGATGATCAAGGCACGGAACCCGACAGTGAGACCGAGGAGGCCGCGGGCATCGCGGGTATGTCCAGTGTTAGGGATGGCCCATCGGCCGACTGTGGCTTGCAGGACAGTGCAACACCCGGTACCGGGCCGGACACAACATGAACTTCATGCAACCCGCCGCCCTGTGGATGGCGGCAGCACTGATGCTGGTGGGACTGTTGATGGTGGCGTTGTCGGTGCGAAGTCCGATCCTGGCCCGGCTGGGCCTGCGCAACATTCCCCGGCGCCCCTTGCAGTCCTCCCTGATCGTGGTCGGCCTGACGCTCAGCACCACCATTTTCACAGCCGCCCTGAGCCTTGGGGACACCCTGAACCATTCCCTGCGCAACCAGGTCGTTGAGGCCTATGGCCATGTCGATCAGGTGATTTCGCCGGCATTCCTGGGAACTTTGTTGCAGCTTGCGGTCGACGATGACTTTGAAGCCGCCGCAGACTCCTCCGAGCAGGACACGAACCTCGTGGAGTTGCTGGAGGGTCTGGCTGACGGCGATGCCGATAGTATTGTCCGGCTGGTCGAGGAAGGTCTGCCGGGCATAACCCTTGCGGACTACGGCAACCTGCGTGCCGCATCCGAGGATGAACCGTTGATTGATGGGATGGCCGGGGCCATCTTTTTCCCTTCGGTGGTGCGCAATGCAACTACGGGTCAAGGAGAGCCCATCGGGTTCATCTTCGCCGTGGACGACGAATACACATCCGAGTTCGGCCTCCATGACATATCGGGTGCGCCGGTTCGCATGGATGTGCTGCAACCCGGGATTGGCAACATCATGTCGCCCGTGGTCGGCACCGTTGCCGAAACAGCCTCCTCCGTGATGCAAGTGGTCGAGGGTGATATTGCAGACAGTCCGGCGGCCCCCGTACTGGCGGGAGCTGCCGCCCTTTGGTTTCTGGCGACCGAATGGCAGGGCGAATCGATTTCCCTGCGGGATGTCCGGATTGATCTCCGGACCCTGGCGGACCTGGGGCTGGACACATCGCTCCTGGAAGAACAGGGGATCACGGAAATCAGCTTGGAAGGCCTGGGGATCACAGACGGTGACTTGTCCTCGTTGGGAATCGATCCGGACACGGCCGTGGATATACCTACCCTGGAGGCCCTGGGCATCGAAATTCCCGAGAACCTGAACCTGTTTCAGTTCCTGAACCTGAATACGCTGCTGGGACGGACGGACACGTCGCTGAACCAGGTGGGATTGCAGGTACGGCAGGGCGACGTGTACCTGAACCAGCTGGGAGCACAGCAGCTGAATGCCCGGCCGGGCGATCTGCTGGAGGTGTTCGTCGGGCCGATTCCGGTGCCCTACCGTGTCCGAGGCATCGTGCAGGAATCGGGGCCCTTGGGCCTGCTTGGTCCCGTTGTCATGATGGATCTGGAAGAGGCGCGCCGGTTGTTGTTCATGCCTGAACGCAACAATGCCGTCCTCGTGTCGTTCGCAGGTGACGCGGAAGAGGGCATGGCCTTGACGGACACGGTCAATCAGCGGCTGCGGGAACTGTCCCTTGACGACGAACAGTTTGCAGGCGTAATGCAGGTACTCGCCCGTCCGGGGGTGAAAGCCGCCATTCAATCGGCAAGTATCTCCGCAGACAATCCATTTGTTGGAGACATGGACGGGGCACCTGATTTCCTGGTGGACATCGTCGAAAGTTTTTCGGGGTCGACCGACTTCCGACAGCACATGGGCACGCTGGCGGCCTGGACCGCGGACTCTGCGGAATCGGGCTCGGGCGACGATGCGGACCCGGTGCCCGCCGTCACGGATGCGGAACTGAAGACGGCCTTGGCCAGCGCTGCCGTGCGCGAGTGGATATTGGACCTGGACTTGGATCCCGCCTCCAGATCGGCTCTGGTCAAGGGGTTTGCGGAACTTGAGCGGTTCCAGGTTCTCACTCCCTTGAGCAAGCAACTGGCGGTCCAGGGAGCCGGTGTCGCAGGTGTGGCCTTCGGGTCCATGTTCACGGCGTCCGGCACCTTCTCCATCCTGGCCGGCCTGGTCCTGATCTTCCTGATTTACGTGATGCTGGCGGCCGAACGCCGATCGGAACTGGGCATCGTCAGGGCCCTGGGCATGCGCCGCAGTTCCATGGTGCAGATGTTTGTCACCGAAGGCTTGGTATACGACCTGGCTGCCTGTGTTTTGGGCTTGGGGCTGGGCCTGCTTCTCTCCTGGGGGATGATCGATTTCCTGACCGGGCTACTGTCCACCATCAGCAGACAGTTCAGGGGGCCGGAGTTCCTGTTCAATTTGGAGTGGTCGGTCTCTGTTGCGTCACTGGTGGTGGCCTTTTGTCTGGGCCTTTTGTTGACCCTGGTGGTAATCCTGGTGTCGTCCATACGCGTCAGTCGGGTTTCCATCGTGACGGCCATTCGCAATCTCCCGGAAGGCACCCTGCAGCGAAGAGGTCAGACGATCCGTTGGGTTGCCCTGACGACTGCGGCCGTACTGTTGCTGGTTGGGGGAGCGGCGTTGCTCTTGAGCCGTTGGTGGATCGGGGGCACCGGGATGTCGCCAGTTCGGTGGGGCGCGACATTGCTGACGGGTGGTCTCGCCCTGACGATCTACTTTGCACTGGTATGGACCGGTGTGCCCGGGCGATTGAGACAAACCGCTCCGGTCGCATTGCTGGGTGTGGGTTGGCTGGCCATCTGGGCCTATCCCTGGCTGAGGTTTGACGAAGCCATGAATGGCGACCTCGATCCCGGCTGGGTACTGTTGGATCAGATTCTGTCCGCTCCGTTTTCCCTGCTGGGCGCGATTTTCGTCATTCAGGCCGGAGCGGCACCCGTGGCCATGCTGGCAACCCGGCTCGTGGCCCCCCTGCGCAAGGTGGCGGCATCCGTTCGCCTGGCTATTGCCTATTCCTTGGGCAATCGATTTCGCACGGGCACCGTCATGTTCCTGTTTGCCACCGTGATCCTTTCGGTGACCGTCATGGCCTACGTCATCAAGGCAACCAATACGGCCGCGGCGCCCCAAGCCGAACTCAATGCCAACTTCGACATTGAACTTACAACAGGGCCGCTGAGTTTCTTCGATCCCATCCACGATCTGGAAACGGAGGCAAAAGAACGGGAGGACTTTCCGCTGTCCGATGTGGCGTTGATGTCGTCGATCGTTGACGACTTCGCCGAGATCGAGCGCCTGCAGCCAGACCCCCACGGTCACGGCGAGTGGGGCACGTCAGTTGCTGGTGTGGACGCGGCCTATACAACCCAGGCTGCTCAACTCTATTCGTTGCGATGGCGTGCCCCCGAGTATGCAACCGATGCGGATGCGTGGGCGGCCCTCGGTTCGCGGACTGATGTCGTGATCATGGAACACTGGCTGATGGAAGAACTGTGGCAAGGCGACGACTTGGAATTCGCCTCGGCCACGACACTGTTGGCCGATGTCATGGACGGGAACACGCTCCCGTCCATGACGGTCAAGTTGTCCTTGACCGACGCAGACGCACTGGGACCGGTTGAACTGCACGTGATCGGTGTCTTGGAGGACGGACCCATGCTGGCCGATTCCGACATATTGGTCAACCGCAGCTTGTTCTCGGCTTTGACCGCCCGTCCTCCGACTCCCGACGCCCATTACATCAAGGTTCGGGAGGGGCTCACCGAAGAAGAGGCCCGGGCCGTGGCCCAGGCCGCCGAACGTTCCCTTCTCAGCGGCGGCCTCAACGCCTCGCTCATGTCGGATCGCTTCATCGTTACCCAGGCCATCCTGCGCGGCATGCTGCAGTTGTTCCAGGGTTTCCTGGCCCTGGGACTTATCACCGGATTGGCCGGCCTGGCGGTCATCAGCGCCCGCACCGTGGTGGAGCGTCGGCAACAGGTGGGCATGCTGCGGGCGATCGGCATGCCTACGGCTGCTATCGCCTGGATGTTCATCCTGGAGTCCAGTTTCGTGGCCCTGTCCGGGATTCTCGTGGGCGCGGCCATCGGCATGGTCACCGGCAGCGAGTTGATCGGCGCGTTCTACACGTTCGCGACTGAAGAGACACTGGGGATTCCCTGGCAGTCAATCCTGTTGCTGGCCGGGGGGACCTACCTGTTCTCCGTCGTGGTCACAGCCTTTCCGGCTTGGCAGGCCACCCGGATCTATCCGGCCGAGGCCCTGCGCTACGAATAGCGACGCACCACAGCCAGCCCGAAGCCGGGCTGGCCGGACCTGTTGCCAGCGAACCCTATAATCAACCCATATCACTTTGGACACGGAGCCCCAACATGGCGTTCACACTCGAACTGGGCCAGACGGCCCCCGACTTCAGGCTGCCGGCGACCGACGGCAAGGACTACTCACTTGCCGATTTCGGCGACGCTGAAACCCTCGTGGTTTTCTTCACCTGCAATCACTGCCCCTTTGTAATCGGGTCCGACGAAAATACCCGCGCCACGGCCGATGAATTCAAGGATCGGGATGTCCGCTTCGTCGGCATCAACTCCAACAGCGTGCACGTCGCGGCCGACGACGGGTTCGACGGTATGGTGCAGCGCATGTCTGAACACCGCTTTCCGTGGGTCTACCTGAGGGACGAGGACCAAACGACAGCACTGGCGTACGGTGCCCTGCGTACTCCCCACTTCTATGTTTTCGACGGCGAGCGTAAGCTGGTCTACACCGGGCGCGGCATCGACAATCCCCGGGACGGCGAAAAGGCCACCGTTAATGACCTGCAACGGGCGTTGGCGGAACATGCTTCAGGCCAACCAATCTCGCAGCCGTTGACCAATCCGATTGGATGCAACGTGAAGTGGCTTGGGCAGGACGAGCACTGGATGCCTGCCGAGGCATGCGATCTGGTGTTGGCCCCGTCCTAAACCGCGAATCGAGTTTGTGGGTTCGAGCCGCGGCCCGGGGGCCTCAGTCTTTCAGCCGGCCTGCAGTTGACGACGCAGGGGGCTGGCGGGTTTGGTGGCCGTCACGAAGCGGTAGGCAGTTGGGGATCCGGCCATGACGAGGGATCCGCCGTACCGTCTGATCAACCCCCTGGATGCGCTCAGGTACCTGGTGCAGGGAAACCTGCACGACCTGTTCCTGCAGGAGTGGCGCCGCCAGGGGGAAGTTGCCCGTTTCCGGGTCGGTTCCATTCGGATGACGGTCATCACCAACCTGACGGACGTCAAGCATGTTATGCAGGATCGGGCGCAGGCCTATGGCAAGCGATTGGACACAACGGAAAGGCTTCTGGGGGAGGGCATTTCCAACTCCGAAGGTCCGGCTTGGCGTCACCATCGGCGTGAACTGAAGCAGGCGTTCAACCATCGGCAGCTGGCCCGATACTTCCCCTTGGTTCAAGCCCGCACCCAGGAAGCCGTGCACAGGCTGGTGAAGGGTTCGTCGTCCACGGTCGAGGAGGCGGCCGTTGCCCTCACCCGCTGGGTGATTTACACAGCTCTGTTCGGAGCGGAACGGCCGGAGGGGTGGCGGAAGTTCCTGGATTCCTTCGACAATCTTGTGTCCCAGCAGGTTTGGCAGTCCGCACTGCCGTCCTTCCTGACCTCCCGGGCGTGGCCGTGGACCCGCGCCTATCACACGAACCTGGCCGCCATCGACCGGTTCGTGTACGACCGGATTGATGCAGGGACCATGGATGACCAGACAGTGCTTGGCTACTGCTTGGCCCACGATGAAGAAACCGGCGAGGCGAAGTTCACCAGAGAGGAGGTGCGCGACGACCTGGTAACGCTTCTCTTGGCCGGCTACGAAACCACGTCGGCCACCATCTGCTGGATTCTGTTGCTGGTTGGACAACATCCGGATGTGGCGCGGCGGTTGCAGGAAGCCAGTCTGGCCTTTCCTGCGGACGGAAGTTGGACCCTTCAAGACTTGACCAGGTTCCGCTACGGCCGGGCCGTCGTGGACGAAGCCTTGAGGCTGTTTCCCGCCGGCTGGGCCATTCGGCGCGTGGCCTTGGAGCCGGATACCTTGCCGTCCGGCCTGGCGGTTCGCGAAGGGGATCTGCTCAACATCTCTCCATTCCTGATTCACAGGGATCCTCAACACTGGTCCAACCCGGACGTGTTCGACCCGGAACGCTTCCTGGACCCGACTGCAGCCAAGGACGCGGGGTATGCCTTCATTCCGTTTGGCGGCGGTCCCCGTCGTTGCCCCGGCATGAACCTTGCCTACATGGAGGTGTTGACGGTGCTGCTGGCCTGCCTGCAAGCGGGCACATGGAGCGTATCCGCCCGCGAACCCGTTGCCATCTTTTCGCGCGGAACCATGCGGCCGGCCCGGCCAGTCTCGCTGACCTGGCAACCGCACGGCCCAATCAGGATGTCCGGTCGGCCGACGCATTCGGGCAACTGCCCCGTGTCGACTGTGAACCCCGGTTCTCCATGACCGCCAGGCGGGAGAAGCCGGAATCCATGACCATTGCGAGCGATACCACCGTGCTGGTGACCGGTGCGGGCCGGGGGATCGGCGAAGCGGTGGCTACGGCCTTCGCCGCCAAGTTCGGAAGGGTCATCGTGACCGACATCGATCCCGCGGGAGAGGCAGTGGCGGAGGCCATCGGTGCCTCGTTTGTCGAGGCCGACTTGTCCGACATGGAAGCAGTGCGCAATCTGGGTTCCCGGGTGGTTGCGGATTTCGGCCCAATCGACATCCTGGTCAACAACGCCGGTCTGCAACACGTGGGTGCCATTGACGAGTTCCCCGACGACATGTGGTCCAGGCTCATCCAAGTCATGCTAACGGCCCCCTTTCAGTTGATGAAGGCGGTTCTCCCGGGCATGAAGCAACAGGGATGGGGCCGCGTCATCAACATTGCCTCTGTCCACGGCCTCGTTGCCAGTCCGTTCAAGGGTGCATACATCGCAGCCAAGCACGGTTTGGTGGGTTTGACCAAGACGGCGGCGTTGGAAGTGGCTACCTACGGTGTCACGGTCAATGCCATTTGTCCCGGATACGTCAACACTGCCCTGGTCCGGAACCAGATCGCGGATCAGGCGCGTATCCGCGGCATGCCGGAGTCGGAGGTGGTCGAACGGGTCATACTGGAACCGGCTGCGATCAAACGCATGGTGGAACCGAAGGAGGTGGCCCAGATGGCACTGTTCCTGGTGGGACCGAATGCGCGATCCATCACAGGATCCACGCAGATCATGGATGGCGGCTGGACCGCCAGGTGACGTTCGACTGCGGGCGGAAAGGCTGCAGCCGGAAGCCGTCTTGGCTTGAGTAGAATCGCGGAGCCAGGCAGAACGCTGCACCGTAGCCTACCGGCCTTGCCGAAGATCCGGCAGCACCCGCCTGCACCTTACGTCCACGCTGGCACTTTCCCATGAACCAATCGCGCATCGCCTCCGTTGAAACTCGCCTGTTGTGGGTACCCACCCGGCAAGCCATCCGCCGGGAGATGGAGAGGGCACTGATCCATGCCTGGTCCGAAGTCGAAGTGACGATCGTTGAACTGGAGTCCGGGGTCATCGGCACGGGCGAGACAATCCAGAACTACACGTGGGGCCGTTCCGTTGACCATCAGGCCGTGGTCGGCGGCAACCCTTTCGAGCTCATGTGGCAGGACCGGCTGGGTGCCGGACTGCAGATGGCGTTGTTGGATGCCGCAGGCAAGGAAGCGGGAGTACCTGTTGCTCGTTTGCTGGGCGAACCCTGCAGAACCCATTGTCCCGTGTCCCACTGGGACCACGACATGCCGCCTGCGTTGTATCGGCAGGAGGCGTTGTGGGCGATCGAACACGGCTACACCAGCATGAAGATCAAGACGCGGCCCTGGTTCGACGTGGTCGAAACCCTCGACCTGATCAGCCAAGCCACGCCGGACACGTTTGAAATCGATACGGACTGGAACGACTTCCTGTTGTCCGCGCCCCGAGCCATCCCGGTGCTGAGGCATTTGGAGGACCGGTTCCCCAAAATGGCACTCGTGGAGGGACCGATCCCGGCTGCGGACTCCAACGGCAACAAGGCCATTCGCGCCGCCATCACCTGTCCGGTGGCCCATCACTATTCGGACGAACTCGCGCTCCGCATTGACCACGGCGGATGTGACGGATACGTCATGGCAGGTGGGGTTTCCGCTGTAATGCGTGGCGGACACGCGGCTGCGGCACATGGCCAGCCCTTCTTCCTGCAAATGGTGGGCACCGGTCTGACGGCTGCACTGGCGGCGCACATCGGCTCCGTGCTTTCCCACGCCCAGTGGCCGGCCATCACATGCACCGGCATATACGAACACGACCTCTTGACGGAACCGCTTGAAGTGCGACACGGACTTGTGACCGTGCCGGCCGGACCGGGGCTTGGTGTGGATCTCGACCTCGAAGCCCTAACCAGGTTCAAGGCTCGCGGCGATGAAATCAATCTTCCGGCGCGCATCGTCACCTACCGCCAGGATGGCGGTCTCCAGGTGCATTTCGCGAACAATTCCCACAACTCGTCGGCCGTTTGGGCGTTCTTCCGCAGGGGAACCCTGCCCGTCCTTATGCCAGGGGCGACCACGACCATGGTCGATGTCGGGGACGACCCGGAGTTGGTTGAACTCCACCGACGGGTTTCCGCCGCCGGCTACCTAATCGAATCCGGCTGAAGTCAGTACCAAGACACTGCCGGAAAGCGCAAACATGTCGCAGGTAGCCAACCGCCATGCCGTGGTGTTTGGTGCAGGGAGGGGGATCGGTGCAGCCATGGCCAGGGCCCTGCACGACGCCGGAGCGGAGTTGACCCTGGTGGACCGGGATCAGCAGGTCGGAACCGTGGCTGCGGATCTGAACTGCCACAGCCTGAGGGCCGATGTCACGGACTGGATTGCGGTGCAAGCTGTTGCTGCGAAATGCGAGGAGCGGGCACCTGTTCACCATGTCCTCTATGCTGTGGGGCTGGGTTCCGGCAAGTCGGGGTTCCCTTTCTGGCGGCTGGCCCCGCCGGACTGGAAGGGGATATTCGAGGTCAATACCCTGGGCGCCGTGCACGTGGCTCACGCCTTCGTTGAACCCATGGTCCAACGCGGCGACGGGAGCTTCGTGCTGCTGGCCTCGGTGTCCGGGCAGTTTGGCGCCCGCAACGATCCTCCCTACAGCGCCGCCAAGGCCGCGCTGATCAATTTCGGGCAGGTCATGGCCCAGGATATGGCCGAATTCGGGGTTCGCTGCAACCTGATCGCTCCCGGAATTGTCGACACCCCCATGCAGGAACGGGTCTATCGGGCCAATGTCGCCCGGTTCGTTGAGGCCCAGCGTCCGGACTATGCGACCTGGATGCGGGAGAAACTGGATGCCAACGTGCCGCTGCGGCGCCCCCAAACCGTGGAGGACATTGCGCAGGCTGCCTTGTATCTGTGCAATGCCGTCAATGTGACGGGCCAGGTGCTGAACGTGGACGGCGGTTGGGTGCAAAAGGGCTGACTTGCGCCACTAGACTATCAGGGGCATGGTGGTGGGTGCTCGCAACTGCGCTGACACTGCATGGCTTGCCACAATTTAGAGCCACAGAACTTGGGCCTGCACTTGAACGGCATCCACATGACAGACCGTATCCGGTACGCGGGGCTGTTGTGGTGGACAGCTGTCAGTCTTTAGTTAGCAAGTCGCCCGCGACCAATCTACATGCCATTGAAATGGGTGTCTCAAGTCGGTTGCTGCGGAGTTCCTCAACAGTATTTAATGCGTTCGTCCGGAACTCCGGGACCGGAGCTGACCTTCGTGTCGTGGTCCGGCCAGATTCCCAACTGCAGGTACCACGGCCAGCCGGTCAAGCGGGCCAGTTCCCCAGTTGTGGGAGACAGTGTGGCCGGCGAACCGTAGGCGGAGATGTTGAGGTGCCAGTGCAGGACGAAGGCTTCAGCCAGGCCCTCGCAAATCGCCAGCCGGTCTCCGGCATCCCGGCCAGGAAACCACAGCCGGTCAAGGACCGGTTGCGGCGCGGGAAGCCCTGACGGTTGCGCCAAGTCCGTTTGTTGGGAAATTCGTGCTCTCGCGGACTGCCGTCCCGGGCTACATGCACGGCAAGGATGCCCTGCACCGTCGAGGCCATCAGGCCGCTGGGTGCCAGCTATGCTTCCGGCCGGGCTAGGGGCACCGGCACCGAGTCGCTGCCCACCAGCCCCACAGCCACCGGCAGCCGACCGGCTGGGCCGCGCCCTGGGGACACGCGCACTTGGTCGTCGCCCACCGGCTCAGCGGGTGTTCTGGAGCGTCCGGGATGGCGACATAGTCAAACCGTAGCAGGTCGGTCTTTCAGAGGAACGGTACGCCCTGGTGTCGTTCCTCTGCGTGCGCGTCCAGCACGAGTGGCTAGTCTTCGGTTTTCATGGACAAGGGCACCGGGAATCCCTGTGTTTCCAGCCATTACTGCGCCGGCAGGCGGTACACCCGGCACACGAAATCCATCAGGCCTAACGACACTCCGGCCTCAAAGTCGTACAGGCTACCTGTGGCCAGGTACAAGGCCATGCTGCCCCTGTTCCCCAGCGCCAATCCTGCCGGTTGGTCACGGCACTTCCCCTACCCCTCGTGCTCGGTAGCCGACCCGGTCGGTTCTGAACCGGACCGCGGTGCTGACGCCAGCCCATGTAGGTGCGGGTGATGGTGGCGGATGAGCTCCCCCATGATCGCAACCAGCGTATCGCGGTCGGCCTTGGGTACACGCACCAACAAACCCGCGTGGTCTTCCATCAACACCCAAATCCAGGCTTTGCGATCGGGGGACACCGTTATCACATCTCGCCACGGCACACGTCTCGGACCGTTGACCAATGTGCAACGCAGACGATTGAGATCCAGACGCAAGGCGGCCCGCGTACAGGACAGTTGTCCCAGGAAGAACAATGTGAGCAAAAACATCAAGGTGGGGGCCAACACCATCCCCAGAGGCACCAGAATTCCTTGGAAAAGAATCTCCAGCCAAGGGGGAGAGGCCCTCAACGAGCTCCAAGCCGTTGCCCACAACGAACCCAAGTCGACTTCCAGTATTGAGAACAAGGCTGCAAGCAGCGTTACAAGTCCTATCAGAAACTTTGCAATGGCCTTGAACCATTCAAGCGGGGAGCGGAACCCCAGAAACACTTGCCAGGATCCCGTAGATTCGGCCACAAGCATTACGGAAGGTCGAGTGTCGGCTGGGGGCTCCAACAGAAGATCAATGGGTACATCGTTCAACGGGCCGCAGCGCAGATGGCACAGGAGTGCCCGCAAGCGTTTCTGTTCGGACATGGGTTTCATGGCTCTCCGCCCAGGACCTTGGATGGCAGGCACTCGAACTCCGGATCGAGCCGGTGGTATTGGCGTACAAGGGGATCTAGAAAACGGCCGTCGGCAACCACTGGGCAGAGGGTGTGGGGTGGCGGGGGAAACATGACCACCGATTCGCAACTGCGGTAGCTGACCGCCTGCTCCGACACGTTACGGACGCGGCTCGTATCAGCCAGGGTCCAAAGAACCATCTGACGGAACTCGATCCGCAGCCAGTCCCGACCAGCAGTGTCCAGCAGGCAGCTGGTCGCCGGCACTAGCTGGCCGGCTTCGGTTCGCGCCAGCACCGGACACGCGCGCAGCTCTAATCCCTGTCTGCCAACCGGATCGATTACGTGACCAACCGAATAGGGTGCGCGAACCCAGGGCGCGCCGGCGGCTGGTTCGACTCTAGGCACGCGGTCGCCCTGAACCCAGTCATTCGGCAACTGCCTCCACAGGGCGACGTTGGCGACGAGGCGGTACCAAGCCCGGTCCAGGATCCAACCCTGGCAGCCGGCGATGTCTGCTGGCGGTTTCCAGTAACTGGTCACTGCCCACTCCGTGCTGGCGGCGGCGCGGAGCACGGGCACACCGTACATCTCCGGGGGCTGGCTGTAGAGGAGCCAGTCCTTTGACAGGCGAGCGACTGTACCGGTCACCGATTCAGCAGGAGCGGGATCCAAACGGGGTGGCAGACCGTTCACATCGGGCCGATCGCCACCGACTCTCGCGTTACAACCGGCCAGTAGGCATGTAATCAGCACAGGCACCGCAAACTGGATATTGGGTAGGGGCAGATGTTTGGCAGAGAAGTGCAGTTGCATGCCCTACGGCCCGTTCTCCAGCAGTCCGGCCAGGAGTAGATCTGGGCGATGTAGCCCTTCCGCAGTTTGGTCCGGGTCAGCTTTCTGGCCAGTTCCAAGACCGGTTCTGGATCAAGGGGCTGCGGGTCATCGATGCGCGTCCAGCGGCCGATGCGGCCCCAGCGCCCCACCAGGGCCGCATGCGGGTGAAACAGCGGCAGCTCGCGCGTTGCTGGACAGTTACGGAGAGCGAAGAGCGTAGGCACGTACAAAGAGTAAGATCCCATCGGCTGAAGTGTGCAGTGCTTGGAGTGCGCTTCTATTCGTCTCATCACCGTGGGTGTAGGCATTAAGACGGCAGTACATACCATCAATGGCCATAGACAAGTTCATTGCAAACTGCGCGCTGCTAGTGTTGCCACCAAAAAACTGGCGCACCCTTGCCTTAAGGTTGACTTTTCCTGTTTGTGGTAGTTGTTCGTCTGGTACGAGTCGTTCGAACAAGACCCGGAGTAGTTCACGCATCGAAACTGCCGAGTGCCGAAGTGAATCCGGTCCTCCCCGCCGCAAGGTGCTCCATGCGCCGCGATGCTTCTCGGCCAAGCCAGGATCAACCTCTGCAAGAAACGTCAGTATCTGGTTGTGAGAATCTGGAAGAATGTACCCTTCAGGTGGTCCAGCTTGCGAGTCTTCTTCAAGCCAGAGGCGTAATGAACGGGTGTAGGCTGCTGTTGCGGTGGTTGGCGTTACCACAGGAATCAGGATGTCGGATGGAGCCGACATACGCAGGCCTCCAATAACACTTGGCATCTGTCGGTTCAGTGCTTCCACAGCTTCGGTGATCGCGGGAAGTTGGGCTGAAACGGGTGGAAATTGGTTGAGATGAGACCAGGAACGATCCGTGAGGGGAGTTGATGCCAAATTTGAGAGCGCGATACCATCATCAATGGCACTTGCCAGACTCCGGTTCAGGGCTTGCAAGGCAGGTACCATGTCGAGTCCGATCTGAGCGGTTAGCGTCGTCTTGATACGGGTGGCATTCTGGATTTGCGCCAGAGCCAGCGGTTCCGTCGCTTTTCTGAAATCCTCAACCAATGACTGTCGAAACTCTGCAAAGGCATTCTGGGTTGGTGCCAGAACCAGCGGTTCCATCGCTTTTCTGAGGCCTTCGACCGATGACTGCTGAAGTTCTACGAAGGCAGAAATGTGGTCATTACGACCGATTGAAACGAGTGATTTGAGAGCCTGCTGAGGCCCGACCGACATGAATGGCGTCGGTACTCGCGGCATTAGTGTGGTAAGGGAACGTTGGAATCGTGCCATTGTGTCCTCGAGATCCTCCTTGACGCGGTTAGCCTCTTCCTGACCAATTGGGGTGATTCTCCACTGTCGTCCCTCATAGGTCACGAGATTCCGTTGCCGCAAGACCTTGAGCGATCGACTCACAGAGGGACGTAACTTGCCTACTCGTTTGGCAAGTTCTGTCACCGAGTTGGCCGGTGCATTCTGGAGCTCCAAGAGGAGCTGCGATTGCTGGAGTGAGGTTCTGTTCATACACCTATCGTAACACTACGGCAAACGTTACGAAACTGTCAGCAGCGTTCGTCAGGGCAGTCGTGCGCCAAGCCGAGATGCAGTCGGTTTGACCAGTCATACCAATCCATCATGATTTGGAGTACTTGATTGTCGGTGGATGAGGCCGCCAGGGTCTCCCGGATCCAGGCCTGGCCGCACAGTCGGCGCACCCGCGTCGGATCTGCTTGCCACACCTTTAGGATCGATCCGGCGCGTCCTACTTGGTCTGCAGGGCAGGGTCGGAATGGACTCGGTCCTTGATGGTCTGGCGCAATTTCCGGAAGTAGCGCTCGACTGGGTTCAGCTCGGAGGTAGGGCGGTTGCACCACTTGGGGTGTGTCTACCGCCTGCATGTCCGTACCCGTGTGGTCCTCGCCCCCCGTCCCGGATCCAGCCGTTGACGCTCGGCACCTCCGTTCAGGTTCTCCAAATGCGGGCTATCTCCTCATCTTTCATGTTTTTCTACTACGCCTACCACAGCTGCCCCATCATCAGATCGATTGAGATTGCCATATAGGATGGGACCAGCCAATCTGCACTTCCTGGGACACTGGAACCCGCGCGGTGACCACACCTTGCATACCGGCCACCTCCCGTTGTCCCACACAATCCCCGGGCCTGCCTTTAGGCCGACCGCGGCCAGGCGTACCCGAGCCCCTGTTGCCAAACCACCTGGACCCGGGGAACAGCTTGCGTGTGGCAGGGACTGGCGTCTTGAGACGGATTTCCAGCGGTACCGGTAGGTAGATAATGTCCTACTGGACCTCACTCCAGCCCCGCACTGCCCCAGCAGACTCTGGGCCGTGGCCGCCGGCACCTACGCTGGTGCCAGACAGGACGGATTGCCACACCCTCTGCTGGTAAGCTCGTTCTTCAGACGCAGGCGCACTTCCGCTACGGTCTCGGCTCGCTACTATGCGTGCAACGCTGCTAGCTGTATCCGAGGCGGCTGACGACTGCGGTCGTGCATGCCGTGGGAAGCCTTGCTTCTGGAGGCCCGATGACCAAATGCCAGATTCATGCCGAGTCGTGCTGGGGGGCTGGGAGTGTGGCGTGATCTTGAATGCAGACAGTCTCATCAAGGCGTGGGGGTATGGTTGACGGAGGATGTCGCCATCTATTCCCTAACCTCTCGTCTTCACCCATAGAGTATGGATCCTTTGACACTGTCCAGCTTTCGCTGTAAATTTTCTAACAAGTGGATTGTTCGCCTAGATGCAATCCTTGGGATCTCCAATGACAGTCGGTACAAAGCCCAAGCAATCCCTTGTCGGCATCGAGTTGGTCCGGCTCCTCGCCTACGAGGGTGACCGCATCTTCACAATTGACCGGGCCAGGAAGCTGGCGCCCCGCGTCGGCCTGAAGGACGCCTACCTTGTCGAGGCCCTGTACCACCTCCGTAGGAACAACTGGATCGTGTCGCTTCGCCGAGGACTCTACGGGCTTTCGTCCGTGGTGCCCGGGGTTGTAGTCGCCCATGAATTCGAAGTCGCCGCGGCCCTCGTCTCTCCAGCCATGATCTCCCACTGGTCAGCCTTGCACCATCACGGGTTGACAGAACAGATACCGAGGGATGTGTTCGTTCTTACCACCACGGACGCCTGGATTCCCCGTTCGAGGAAGGACAGGGCGGAGAGATCGGGGAGCGGCTTCCAAGCAGGGGATACGTTGTACCGGTTCATCCAGGTCAAGCCCGACCGCTTCTTCGGCGGCGGGCAGCGGTGGATCGGTGAAGTTCGCGTGCCCATAACGGATCTGGAGCGCACATTGCTGGATGGCCTCTCCATGCCACGGTACTGTGGAGGCTTCGCCGAAGCGCTCCACGCTGTGCAAGTCGGCATAGAACGGCTGAACATCGAACTCATCTCGGCATATGCCGTCAGACTGGGAGTGACGACTGCCAAGCGTCTGGGATGGGTGCTGGAATCCCAAGGCGTTCCCAGGTCCGAACTGGCGGTGTTGGCGGATCTGCCCATCAAGGGTTACTGCAAGCTCGATCCCACGGGACCCCGGAAGGGATCGTGCAACCGCCGCTGGATGGTCCAGGAGAATCTGCCAGGATTGGTAGAGGCGTGACACCAATCCAATGTGGTTAGATTACTTGTGTGTCCGCGGGCAGATCCGTTAGGGCCTTCCGGATCCAGCTTTAGCCGCACAGTTGCCACACCTGTTCCGGATCCGCCTGCCAGACCTTCAGGATCGGCTCCGGGGGCCTCTGTTGCTGTCTGTCCGCCAAGGTATTGCAGTGCTTACTTGATTGTGAGGTGTGCGGACCCCAAAAAACGGACATTCATGGTCATGGAAACTTCCTGCATGGCCGGCCAGCGAGCCTCGGGCCTGGCACTGTGCAATGCCAACCTGTTGACACGAATCACCGGACTGTCTGCACAGGTGATTGTGGTCAGTATGAAGAACGACCGCCACGTTCAGGCACTGGTGGATGCTGGCCGGATCCTCTGGTACCAATTGACGGAAAACGACCTGCAACTGGACTTGGCGCATCGGTGATAGGATGTCGTTCGGTCTGAGAGCGGGCAAAATCCGTATCCATGGCCGCGGGGGAGCAAATGTGAGGGGCAACGATGAGATTGGATGCATTCTCCGATTTTGGTTACTTCTGGTTGCCAGGTGACGAAGACCAGAGTCGTCAGGTGCCGGGAATGTTGGCTGTTTCGGAGGCTGGCCGCGTCACATTGGAGACCTTCGGGTATTACAGTGACAATCCACTGTCGTTGGCACACGGCTCTTTGGGTCTAACAGACTCGAAGTTGGCGCACATCTTCGGATACACGACGAAACGGGGTGCCATTACGCTTGTAGGTGCCGTAGTAATACACTTCAGAATGTCAACAATGACAAGGGGGGCGGCGTTCAACTGTACTTCGTTTGTGGTGGATAACCTCCTAACAGGCGGATTCTTCAACAAAGATGAGCCGTTTTTCGACCGGTTGGCTTGCAAGATCGAAGGGCTGCACGAGTGGCTTGGAGTATCGGGATTCACAACAGAGCGCGAAAGCAATTCCACCTCCATCACCTATCAAAGGCCACCACCCTTGCCATTTCAGATCAGCGACGACATTGAGGGAGAGTTTGGACTGGAACACTCGATTTCCTTTCATGCTCCTGCTGGCATCAAGATTCCGGAAGCACGCTACAGCGCATACATCAAACTTTCGACCTCCACGACACCATGGACTACTGAAGATGTGCTCAGTTGGGCCTTCAGGATGCGAAACTTTATCAGTTTGGGAACGGGTGCTCCAGTAGCGATTACCGCGCTTGTAGGTTGGCTGCAAAAGGATGGTCAGGAAGTCGCGAAGGAGACTAACCGAGAGGAGCCGGTGGAAATCTTCTGCGAGTCAGTACAGCACAGCCTTAAATCAAATACAAACTTCCATCCTGTGTTCATGAACTTTACATACAAGGATCTTGACGATGGGCATTCGGATTCCATCAAGGCCTGGATTGACTTGTGTAGCGAGTGGTCACAGCCAGTTTTGCTGTTCTTCGACGCTCTGTACGGTGATGGCATCTTGCCAGAGGACCTACGGTTCATCAAAGTGGTTGAGTCACTTGAAATGCTCGCTCCGGCCATGGGGATCGAGGAAAGCGATGGACCCCGCGATAGGGTTAGGAGATTGGCATTGAAATTCTCTGAACTCTTGGGGATAGAGAAAGGGGGCGAGACGGAGTTTGCTAAGCGTGTTCGGGTTACGCGGAACTGGTGCGTGCACCGCGACCCGAAGACCCGGAAACAGCAGGCATGTATAGGGATTGACCTGATCCGGCTGCTGAGGCAATGTGAAGCACTGCTGTTCTGCTGTTTGACCGCCCGCGTACTTGGTAGTGAGGCAGCAGCAATCAATGTCCTTCGGAATGCCAGACCAATCAAGGATAGGTCTGGTGCAGCCTGACGTGTACTAAGCTACCGCATCCCCAACTGTCATGCCTAACAGGCTGTCGGTGGCGCGATTTGGTCCTTGCTGCGAATTTTGTTATACAACTCCCTTCGGTTGGTGGGTTCGGAGAGCGACATCAGCATGACCTTCGGGTCTGGCTACCGTTCAGTTTCGGAGAATCTGCTTGATGTAGTCGTATTCGCCGTTGCGTTCAAAGAACAGAATGTGCTTCTCGGTGAAATCCGTCCTTTCCCACGATCCATCGCCGTACTCCGACCGGAGTTTGTCGAATGGAGTGGCGGACACAATGAACGAGTCCATGCTGACGTTTGACATCTGTGAGCGTTCCGACACTACCCGCGCCAACGCCGGCAGCTGCTCGTGGAGACGTGCCTTGTCATCGTGGACATAAGACTTGGCGTGGTGCATTCCATGCGGGTCAACGAACACGATGCGCTGTGTGGTGGCACCCTTGATCCAGAGGATGAAGTCGGGGTAGAACCCACTCTCCTCAAAAAAGCCTACGCCGTGACCCCGCCCCAAATTCCGCAGGAGGAACAGTTCCGCGCCTTTGGGCAAGACGTTTGATTGGTCACTGCAGTAGTCTTTGAGATCGGTGACGAATCTGCGCTCGCTTTCATTCAATCCAGGCGGTGATGAAGTCACCCCATCCCGTTCCAAGAGCAACGGCTGGTAAAGATGCCGGTCGAAGTGAATACGGGGTAAGCGGCCCTTGTCTTCTTCATAAAGTGCATTGAAGTCAGCGATCAGGTTCTCGACTTCCCCTGCCAGTTCGGGGTTTTGACGCGGAATCTTGACGATGTACCGGCTGGAATGGTCGCTTTCCCCCCTGTTGAAACGGAAGTTGCCCTCACTCCCGTCCAGCGTTTTGTATATCAAGCGACTTGATTCCCATTGCCCATGCCGGCGACGATGCAGCGTGTCGGCGTACTTTCGCAGGATGTTGACTACAGCTTCCTGCAACCGCGCGCACGCGGCCTGGTTCTCGGGTCTGAGCAGAGATTCCTCCGCGTTCAGCCGGTAGACCGGCGGCTCGGCTTCCAATATGTCTCGCAATTTTCCGGGTCGTATCAGCAGGTTGCCAAGGCCTTTCTCATCCTTGTGCCTCAACAGGGCCAGGTAGACCTGATTCCAATCCACCAGATTCAGGCTCTGTGGCGGTATCGTTCCCTCCTTGCCTGCAGTTGCCTGGACACCCTGCGATTCCGAGCTGCTCAAATGCTCAACCGTCGCCGCCATGTCGACTGCCACCGGCATTGGCACTGCGTCACTGTGTTCAAGCAGTACGGTTTCTTCGGTCAGGAAGTCGCTTCCTTCGTCCAGGCGTGGAACGACCAGCCCTCTGTTAAGAAAATCGTCGTTGAGGCGAATGGGCAAAGGCAGCTCCACAGCGGGCGTGTCGATGCCTTCGCTCTCCAGGTAGTCGCGGAACTGCTCCATGTAGTCAGCGCGCACCGCGAAAATGTTCAGGGTCTCCAGTACCCGGATCCAATCCGGGTGCTCGCCAGGCAATGCCGAACTGCGTTGCAGCGACATGTCCAATCCCCGTAGGCGTACGCCCCGACCGAACAGCTGGATGATCTGTGAGCCTTCGCCGCGCCCGATGTTGAGCAACCCCATGTTGGATACCCGCCAAGAGTTCCAGCCCTCATTGAACTTTCTGGAACCCACTAGCACTTCTACGGTTGAATCCGGCTGATTGATGCGGTCGAACAGGGAACTGTTCAGGGCATCGATTTCCACGACAATGCCGGCACCATCGGCTTCCACCAACTTCTTGAAGGCCCCAGTGTCGCCGATGTTGATAACTCCGAAGTATGTATCGCTACCGGCAGCCCTGAGCCCCAATTCGCCTTCGCTACCGCGCAGGTCGCAGATGCGCAAACCGCTGCTGCTACGGGTGTGCATGACCTTTGCCAGCACATCCTGGTACACGGCGGTTGCATCCCAGCCGCGCAGGAGCACGTAATCGAACCCGTCTGCAAAAAGATCTCTGCCGCTGTCCTGGCTCCGCAACCCGGATTCGCCGCTCAACAGTCGCTGAAGGGTGTCGATGGCCCACTCGGGATTGCTCAACACCAAGTGCAGGAACCGGACCACTGTCAGAACGTCGCTCCGCTTTCTCCCCTTTTTCTGGTATACCGCGTTGACACTGCCGCCGATGAATGCCCACAGCGGTCGTTCCAACTTGTAGGGCCGCAGCTTGTCCGCATGCTCCGCAAAGACCAGTTGCTGCTCATAGAAGGACAACAGATTGGCTAACAACAGGGTGTCCGACCATTCTGAAGCGTCGTCGTCCTTCAGGTTGAGGATGCGGAAGTCCTTGCCATAGCCGTCGCCATGAAAGTGCCGATAGGAGTAGTCGAAGGCGATGGCTTTGCCGTATTCGGACAGCAAGGTTTCATCCTTGGCTGCGGCCAGGGCCTGCCCGAAGGTGGCGCTGTACTCGAAAGTGAAACCCGTTGCTCCCAGCGCGTCGCGCACGGCTCGCCACGCTTCGCCACCGGAGCCTTTGTGTCCTTCGTCCACGAAAATCAGGTTGTGGCCCTCGAAGGCTTCCACCGGAATACTGTCGCCCTCACCGCGCTTCTCCATCACCAGCTTCGTGATTTCGGTGACCTGCACCGTTTCGGCTCCGTCTAGCCAAGCGGCTCTTTGGTTAAGATCGAAACGTTCGGCGGCTATGTTGGAAACCCACAGTTCCTCAATGTGTTGCTGACTCAGGCCTTCGTTGGGCGTTATCAACAGGATGTTGTCCAATGGCTTCCGGTGGTAGTGCAGAAACTGCCGGTAGTTCAGGTGCAACAATAGCGTCTTGCCGCTGCCCGTGGCCATCCAGAACGCCATCTTCCCCAGGTCGGAGGCAGCGAATCCCTGATAGCGTGGATCACGCGCACTACTGCGATTATGATCCTCTACGAACTTGTTCAGTGACCTCAGCAGTGCTTCGGGGTTGGAGCAGTAGCGGTCAAGGTATATTTCGGCGTACAGTGCGGCCAAGTACTGGAAGTAGCGCAAAGTGATGGGTTCGGTCCGGGCCTCGTTCATCGCCACCAGATGCTCACGGATATTGTCGTCGTAACGTTGCAGGCCCTCGGTAGTGACATCCCGCAGTTGTCCGCTTCGCGATGCCAGCAGTGCATAGATGTGGCTGTGCCCTTCCGGGTCGAAACCTTCGTCGGTCGGCTTGACCGCGGTCAGGAGGTCGGCCGTGTTTGTGAAGCCCAGTTGCTGGTGCAGCCAAGCCAGTAACGCCAATCGTTGTTCCAACCGGGCATAACCTCGCACGGTGGGCCGCCGGTTTCTGCCCGTGCTGCTTCGGGATGGCATGGTCGTTTCCTTGGACAAGCGGTCTGGTCAAGAGTTGACGCCGGCGAACATGCGCGCCTTGAACATCGGCTCAACGGGCTTGGCACCGGGGATGCAGGAATCGCCGTTGACGTACACCGTATCGGCTTCATCAGCTAGGGATTCAGCCGCGATGAAATCCCGATCCCGGGCAAAATCATTCTCGGTCCAACCCTCAGTAGCCCTCCAAATGACGACCACCGTCTGATTGGGATCAGCGCGGATCGTGCCCCGGTACACCAGATACAGTCGTCCGTGGTGGTCGTAGGTCCGCCGTGTACGGACGATCAGGCCAAGCAGGTAGTTGAAGGTTTCCGGCAAGTCCACCCTTCGTTCCCGTCGTACACCGTTGACGTGTACGCGCAGCCGGTAACGGAAGGGGTCGGTCAGTTTGGCGACGTTGAGAAACGTCTCGCTGTCCTTGGTCTCCCAGCCCAACTGGTACTTGAGAAGGTACTCGTCGGAAGTAGCCAAACCCGGCAACTGGCCGAACTGGTCAAACGTGATGCTGTCCAGCGCGTCCTCATAGGATTCTAGGCGGATGTACTTGATGATGCGGGGTGACCTGTCAACCTCTTCTGCGGTTGCTTGGCGCTTCGGGTACCCGTCCTTCCATTCGGGGGTGAAAGTGACTTTCTTGATGCGGGGCAGCAGAACCGTATCGAAGTATTCGCCCATCTCCATCAAAATGAATGTGCGCTTCCCGCCGTCATCTCGATTTAGATTGACGACCGCGTGGCCCGTGGTACCGGAACCGGCGAAGTAATCGAGGACGATGGTGTCGGCGTCATCGGCCATCGCGCCTAGCAGCTCCTCATAGAACGAAACAGAGTGACAGTAAGGAAAATTTTCCAACCCTTGTGCATCAAGATCGGCTTTACCTCTTGTTGCATCTTGGATCACGGATGAAAGCTGTCGTCTATATTCTCTTGTAAGAAAACGTTTTTGTCTAGGCTGTGTGGTCTCGTCCTCTCCGAATAGGACCTCCCCTCGATTGACCATGGATCTCAAAGTGTCGGGAGTGCGGGAAAACCCATTCGGTGGAATTGCACAAGGTTTTCCTGTCACCGGGTGAACTAACGGCTCGAAAAATTTGGGATCAGTTCTGGGCTCAGGTGCTCTCAAGCTGACACTGGAATATACTCTTCCAGCGTCGTCAAGGTAGCGGTATGCTTTTTCACCTCCAGTAAGACAACAGTTGTTCGATACCCAGCGCGAGAAGTCCACCTTTGTATCTTCTGATACACCGCGATCTCTATTGAACAACTCCTCGGCTTTGTTCAAAATTAACTGACTGTTATTGTTTCGCAGACGTATCGCTTCATTTGACCGTGACCTGCAGATCATATATTCATGTTGAAGTGCGATTCCACCGCCGCCAGTCATGGGATTCCTCTTGTCCCATATGATGGTTCCAACATCAGGGATACCAAGACCTTCTAACATGATATAAAGATTTTCATACTCATTCTCATCTATGTGGCATAGCAATACCCCAGCTGGATTCATCAACAAATCCCCGGCAACCACGCGGTCTCGGATCATGGTTAGCCAACTCGAATGCTGATAGCCGTTCTTGTACAGAAATCCACTTGTGTTGGTGTTGTATGGAGGGTCAATATGGATGCACTTGATTTGCCCAAAGTACTTTTCCTCCATCAAGTGTAGTGCCTGCCAGTTGTCGCCGTGCACTAGGGCGTGTTCACACTATGGGGTAGACTAGGGGGTCGATCGCACTCGGAGCCGGAGAGGATCCCCATGGAAATCACGGAAGCCCAGTTTCGCGAGCACATCGAGTCCCTGCTGCCGGTCCAGCGG
>MKWU01000067.1_pt1 | contig 177500 bp, 142 predicted proteins | sample 809101 | NCBI WGS metagenome assembly MKWU01 (sample SAMN05860141, study PRJNA318959) | sponge metagenome | host: Aplysina aerophoba | place: Slovenia: Piran, Adriatic Sea, Gulf of Piran | collected 2013-05-07 | reverse complement strand
CATCGTGATCGCCGCCGTCAGCGTCGTCTTCCCGTGATCCACGTGGCCGATCGTCCCCACATTTACGTGCGGCTTCGTTCGCTCGAAGGTCTCCTTCGCCATTCTCCCCCCGTTTGGGCTTGCGGTCCTGTTTGCCGGATCCCGTTGTTGCCTTGGTTGTCATGGGCCGCGTCCTGGCGGCCCGCCACACCGCAGGCCGTTCCCTCCGCCCGCGAAGCTCTGGGCGGGGATTGAACCCGCGACCTCTTCCTTACCAAGGAAGCGCTCTACCACTGAGCTACCAGAGCACCTCAGCTCACCGGTCCAATCCGGATACCCGGGCCGGACCGAGAGCGGGAGACCGGATTCGAACCGGCGACCCTCAGCTTGGAAGGCTGATGCTCTAGCCAACTGAGCTACTCCCGCGTACCTCTGGGGAACCCGGCGCAACCGCTCCAGGCACGTCCCCATGGTGGGGGTAGGATTCGAACCTACGTAGGCATTCGCCAGCAGATTTACAGTCTGCCCCGGTTGGCCGCTTCGGTACCCCACCAAAAAACACGTTCCCACCCCTGCCCGCCTTGATGGCTGTCGGCGCACCGGGCTCGGATGGAAACGAGCAAAGAAAGGTAACTATTGTAGCCGCGGGCATCAACTGCCTGAATCCGGAACCGCACCGCGAGAGGTGAGACCGGATCGAGAAGCCCCGGGCCGGCGTCGGACCGGCGGGTCCACCGAAGCGGCAAAGCTGACGCGGGGACTCGAACCCCGGACCTGCTGATTACAAATCAGCTGCTCTACCAACTGAGCTACGTCAGCACGCCCGAATCTCGCAGGTGGTTCGCCATTGCGGAAGTAGTCCGGGGGCAGTCAACGCGCGGATGCGGGCGCAGCATGGACCCGCTTCCAGCGAGTACCCGCGGGTGTGTCCTCCAACACGACTCCCTCCGCCGCAAGCTGATCACGCAGCCGGTCGGCGGTTGCGAAGTCACGCTCACCCCGAGCCCGTTCGCGAGCCTCGACCAGCTTCCGGATCCTGTCCTCCTCTTCGGCGCCGACCTCCCGGGCCTCGGCCGCAAGATCGAGAACCCCCAGAACGTCGTCCATGGCGGAAAGCGCCGACAGGATGCTTGTGCGGTCATCGGGGCCGATCCCGCCGGGTGCGCGATCCAGAGCCGCGTTGACGTCCCTGACCAGGCCCCACAGCGCCGCCAGGGCACGCGGCACGTTGAGATCGCTGTCCAGCGCCTCCCCGAACGCACCCAACTGCTCCCCGGCGCGAGCGGCCAGCCCCGTTTCGGTGTCCGCCGCGGCGGCGAAATCCGTCACGCGCTGGCGAAAATCCAGAAGCCGCTGAATGGCGGCGGTCGCCTCGTCCAGGCCCTCCTTCGTGAAGTTGAGCTCGGCGCGGTAGTGGGCCGACAGCAGCACCCAGCGGATCGCGGCGGGGTCGTAGCCCTCGTCCAGAAGTTCCCTGAGGGTATGAAAGTTGCCGAGCGACTTGGACATCTTGCGGTCGTCGACCTTCAGGTGCTTGACGTGCAGCCAGAAGCGAACAAAGGGCTGCCCCGTCGCGACCTCCGACTGGGCGATCTCGTTCTCGTGGTGGGGGAAGAGGAGATCTTCCCCGCCCAGGTGGATGTCGATCGTGTCGCCGAGCAGCTCCCCCACCATGACCGAACACTCCAGATGCCAGCCAGGCCGCCCGGGGCCCCAGGGAGAGTCCCACACCGCTCCCGCCAGCTCGTCCCGGGGCTGCCTGGCCTTCCACAGCGCAAAGTCCCGGGCGTCGCCCTTTTCGTACTCGTCGGCATCGATCCGCGACCGGCCGGCCGTGTCGTCGCCCCCTTTTCCGGAAAGCCGGCCGTAGCCGCCAAACGACGACACGTCGTAGTAGACAGACCCGTCGGCGGCCAGATAGGCGTTGCCGCTCGCCACCAGGCGCTCGACGAACGCCACCATGGCGGGGATGAAGTCGGTCGCTCGGGGGTGGTCGGAAAAGGGAAGGAAACCCAATGTGCCGGCGTCCTTGTGGAAAGCGTCGACGAAGGGGGCGGTATGGTCGTCCAGGAGACGGCCCGCCGCCGCCGCACCCTCGATCGTCTTGTCGTCCACGTCGGTGAAGTTCACGACGAACTGCACGTCAAGTCCCCGCTGCCTGAGGCGCCGGTGCAGCAGGTCGTAGACCAGGAAGGTGCGGAAGTTGCCGATGTGGGCGAAGTCGTAGACGGTGGGCCCGCAACCGTACACGGTGACCCGGGGCGGGTCGATGGGTTCGAAGCGGCAGGCTTTGCGGCGCAGCGAGTCGTATAGTTTCATCCGGAGTCCGGCGTGGCAGGTGGTATCGAAATATAGACAGCGGCTCTCACGGGAGCGTCATCTGGCGCTTTCGGCATCGGTCACGATGCGCGCAAAGGCAGCCGCGGGGTCCCGCGCGGCCGTCACGGAGCGCCCCACGACGACGTGCGTGGCACCGTCCCGAAACGCCTGCGCGGCTGTGCGGACCCGTCGCTGATCGTGGACCGCCTCGCCGGCGAGGCGGATCCCGGGGGTCACGATGCTGCTTCCCGGTCCCATGGTTCTTCTCACCCGGGCGGCTTCGGCGGCAGAGCACACCGCGCCGCGCAGCCCTGCCTGCCGCACCATGCACGCCAGGCGGTCCGCTTCGCCGCCCGCGTCCTCCACCCGGCGCCCGAAGAGCGCCTCGAGCCCCGCTTCGTCCAGAGACGTGAGCACCGTCACTCCCAGCAGGGTCAGGGAGGGGGGCGCAGCGGCCGATGCGGCCCGCAGCATGTCCAACCCACCCATCGCGTGGACGGTGAGGAACGTCACCCCCATCTCGCCCGCGCGCGCGGTCGCGCCGGCCACCGTGTTCGGGATGTCGTGAAGCTTGACATCCAGGAAGACGTTCTTGCCCAGGTCGCGCAGGGACTGAACCACGGCGGGCCCCTCCGCCGTGTAGAGCTCGAGCCCCACCTTGTAGAAGCTGCACCGTGCGCCGATGCGGTCGACGAGTTCCAGGGCGTTGGGCGCGCTGCGGGTATCGAGTGCGACGATGACGCGTTCGTTCATCGGGCCACCGCCGTCAACTCGCGCGCGATCGTCGCCGCGCAGCGGGGGTCGGCAAAGGACCCCGTGCCGACCTGAACCAACGCCGCCCCGGCACGCAGGTAGGAGGAGGCGTCGTCCGCCGTGAGAATCCCCCCAACGCCGATCACCGGCACCTCCACCGCGGACGCCACTTCCCGCACGGCCGCCAACCCGATGGGCAGAAGCGCCGGACCGCTGGTCCCACCGGTCACCGCGCCGAGGCGGGGACTCCCGTTCACGTCTTCCAGCAAACCGGGCACGGTGTTGATCGCCGTGACGCCGTCGGCGCCGCTCTCGACCGCTCGTGCCGCGGTCGACGCGATATCGGGGTCGTTGGGCGCCAGCTTGACCAGCACGGGGCGCGAAGTCAGCGCGCGAACCCGCTCCACCACCTCTCGCAGCGCCTCCGGATCGAAGCAGAAGGGCTTGCCGCCAAGGTGGGCATCGTTCGGACACGACAGGTTCAGCTCGAACCCCGCGAAGCCCCCCTCCGGCTCCAGTCCGGACACCACCGCGGCGTACTCCGCAGCAGTGGCTCCCGCGACCGATACGAAAACGGGCAGATCGCCCAGACTTCGCCGCATCCAGGGCAGCTTCCGCGCGCGCACGGCCTTCAGCCCCGGATTCGCGAGCCCGACGGAATTCAGCATTCCGCCCGGGTACTCGGCCACTCTCGGGGCCGGGTTCCCCCACCGCGGCTCCAGGGTCACCGACTTGGTCACCAGCCCCCCGACTTCGGCGGGGGACATCACATCGACGACCGGCTCCCCGAACCCGCAGGTCCCGGCGGCCATCAGCACGGGACTGGAGAACCGGATCCCGAAGACCTCGGTCGCCATCAGTCGCGCCGCTCCTTCATCGCCCGCTGCGCCTCCCGCTCCATCGTCCTGCGCTTCAATTCCTCCCTGCGGTCCCTGTGCTTCCGACCGCGGCAAAGTCCAAGCGTGACCTTGGCGCGGCCCTTCCGAAAGTACAGGTCCAGGGGCACGAGAGTGAGACCCTTTTCTTCAGCCCGAGACGCGATACGCCGAATCTGATCCTTGTGGAGGAGCAGCTTGCGGGGCCTGGTCTCGTCGTGGTTCCACCGGTTCGCGGCCTCGTAGTGGGCGATGTGGAGGCTGTAGAGCCACATCTCTCCCGATTCTGCGCGCGCGTGAGCGTCCTGGAATGCCACCTTCCCGGCACGTATGGACTTGACCTCGGTCCCCTTGAGGACGAGCCCCGTCTCCCAGCTGTCCAGAATCTCGTAGGAGTGGCGGGCCTTCCTGTTGCGGGCGACGACCTGCCGCGAACCGCCGGGCGATGGTGCGGACAAGGGATCAGGGCTGCATCGCCATGGAGGCTTCCCGGGCGTGCCAGTCAGCGAGGAAACTCGCGATGCCCCGATCGGTGAGCGGATGCTGCATGGCCTTCTTGAGCACCTTGTAGGGGCAGGTGGCGATGTGGGCGCCCGCCAGTGCCGATTCGATGATATGCCGAGGATGCCGGATCGAGGCCGCCAGAATACCGGTCCGGATGTCGGGATTTTGCTCGAAAATGGATGAGATCTCTCGTATCAACTCCATGCCGTCATGGGACATATCGTCCACCCGTCCGACAAAGGGAGAGACTACGAAGGCGCCGGCCAGTGCGGCCATCAACGCCTGGTTCGCATTGAAGATCAGGGTGACGTTGGTGCGGATGCCCATGGTCCCGAGTCGCGAGACGGCCTCCAACCCGGCCGGGGTGCTCGGAACCTTGATGATGACGTTGGAGTGCCAGGCCGAGTACTCGATTCCCTCCGCAACCATCCCGTCCGCGTCCTCCGAGACCGTCTCGGCGCTGATCGGCCCGTCCACCAGACCGGCGATGGTGCGGATGGTGTCCTCGAAGTCGGCTCCCACCTCCTGCGCCATCAGGCTGGGGTTGGTGGTCACGCCGCTCAGGATTCCCCATCGGGCCACCTCTCGGATTTCTTCCAGGTTCGCCGTGTCCAGGTAGATCTTCACCGCTGCTGTTCTCCTCTGAATTGAAAGTGGGCGCGTGTTCAGGATCCGGCTTCGGACGCCTCCGGGTCCTCCGTGCTGGAGAGCTGGCGCCTCGACTCCTCGCGAGCCGCGTCCACCCCGGCACGATACACGGCCTTCGACCGCTCCAGCTTCTCCTCGAGTTCGGCGCGCGCGTCCGAGGCAATCTGCCGCCCCTGGTCAAGAACAACCTTGGCCGGACCCATTCGCGAGCCCAGGTCGTCCTTCCATTCCCGCACGCGCCCCTCCGTAATGTCCTTCAGCTTCTTCGCCTGTTCCCGGAGCCGTTTCTGGGTCTCCGCACCGGTTTCGGGAGCGAAGAGAAGCGCGATCCCGGCCCCGACGAGGGCCCCCACGAGGAAGGCGCCGATCTCACGCCGACCGTCGTGCTCTATGATGACGGTGTGTTGTTCGTCTCCCGTGCCCATCGTCGTCTCCCTGCTGGATGATTGGGGTGGCGCGACAAAGCTAAACGCGCCGCATCAGACGCGCCAACGGGGGTCGGGGTCGGGGATCTCGGGGGGGTCGTACCCGCTCCTCCCCATCAGTCCGCAGGTCAGCACTTTCCCGAGTTCCACGCCCGGCTGGTCCAGTGGATCCACATTGTACAGCGCACCGGCGTAGACGACCGCGATCTGGAACAGCATGAACAGTGCTCCGAGCGCGCGGGCATCCACGCGGTCGACCATGATCGTCATGTTCATGCGTCCCTCCCGTCTGAGCGCTTCGGCCGTGGCGCGCCGCTCGCGGTCGAGCAGTTCGAACAGCGTGCGGCCGCCCAGATAGCCCAGGGGCGCCTTTTCGCCGAGGAGCAACGGGATCGTGACCTCCTTCCCGGGAGCATCGCGCCCCAGAAACACGACCACCTTGTCGCGCGGACCCTCCATCAACAGCTGGAGAATGGAGTGCTGATCCGACGCGCCGAAGGACGGAAGCGGGGTGGGACCCGTCTCCACGCGGCGCCCGTCGCGGTCCAGGGCCTTGCCGAGGGACTCGGCCCACAGCTGCTGCACCCAGTACGCGAACCCACGCAAGCGGTCGGCATACGGCATGAAGACCTGTACCGATGCCCGCGATTCGGTGTCGGCGACGTGAAGCAGCGTCGCCACCAACCCTGCCGGGTTTTCCATGAGCTCGGGCCCCCGGCAGCGCTCCGCCATTTCGGCGGCGCCTGCCAGCAGGGCATCGACGTCCACACCCGTCACCGCGGCGGGGAACAGTCCCGCCGGGGACAGCACCGAAAACCGTCCCCCCACCGACTCGGGCAGGGGCAGAGACGGCAGGTCGTACTCGTCGGCAAGCTCCCTCAGGGTCCCCCGCCCGGGCGAAGTCGTGACCAGCAGGTGCCCCCTGACCTTGTCGGCCCCGAGGGCGGCCTCCAACGCACCCCAGACCACGAGGAACTGCGCCATGGTCTCGGCCGTGGTACCCGACTTGCTTACGATGTTGAACAGCGTGCGGGCGAGGTCCACGCGGGCGAGAAGGGCCGAAACCGTGTCGGGGTCGGGGTTGTCGAGGATGTGCAGGCGGGGGAAGTGATCGCGGCCCTCATCGTCCAGTTCGTTCCAGCCAGGTGCCAGAAGCGCGTCCCTCAGCGCGGCGGTCCCGAGGGCCGAGCCCCCGATGCCGATCACGACCACCGTCTCGAACCACTGCCCGAAGGTGTCGGCCGCCTCCCGCGCGGCGCCGGCAAGCGCCCGGTCGCCCGGCAGGCTGAAGAACCCCATCTCGCCGGTGACACGCCTCTCTTCGACGTCCGTGAAAGCCGCTCGAAAGCGCTCGGCGAGGTCTCCGCGGAGACGGTCCGGTTGGATGCCCTGCACCGGTTGAGCGCCCTCCCCTTCCGGGTTTGCCTGCCACCCCAGCACCCCGGCGACCATGTTCCCGAAGTCGATCACGGGAGTACGCGGGCCGGCACTCATCGACCCTCTCACGTCAACTCGACTACGAGCCCGTCGTACGCCGGCTCGACACCCGGCGGAAGAGACTCGGCCAGCTCCCTGTGCCCGACAAAGTGGGTCAGGTGCGTCAGGAAGGTTCGCTCGGCTCCGATGCCACGGGCGGCCTCGACGGCCTCCTCCACGTTGAAGTGGGTCGGGTGGGGCCGGCCCCGCCAGAGCGCGTTGAGGACGAGCACGTCGACACCGGCAAGGATGTCGCACGCGGCCTGCGGGAGGCGCTTGGCGTCGGTCACGTACCCGAGGGGGCCGGCGCGGAAGCCGAAGGCGTCGACGGTTCCGTGGGGAACCCGAAACGGCGTCACCTCGGCGCCGAGCACCTCCATCGCGATGCCCTCCGTGTAGCTTCGCAGCTCCAGCAGCGGCTTGGAGCTGCCACGCGGTACCCTGATCCGATCATCGAAGATGTAGGGGAAGCGTGTGGTCAACTCCCCCTCCAGCTCTCTGGCGAGGTATGCGGGAACGGTTCCGCGGCCGCGGGTGGAGAAGATCCTGACGTCGTCGATGCCGTGGACATGATCCGCGTGCAGGTGGGTGTACCAGACGGCGTCCACCCGGTCGATGCCCGAGGCCAGCAGTTGAAGTCTGAGTTCGGGAGGCGTGTCGATGAGGAGGTTGCCGCCGTTCAGGCTCAGCAACGCTCCGTGCCGTGTGCGGCTGTCGCGGGGGTCGCCGGATGTGCAGTTCGCACACGAACAGCCGATCACCGGGACGCCGAATGAGGTGCCCGTGCCGAGAAATGTCAGACGCAATGTGTTCCGGCTCCCGGCGTCTCGAGACGATGCCCGCGGGCATCCGGACCTCCGATGGCAGCGGACGTGTCCACGGGTCTACAACTGCTCCACTCTCATGGTATTGGTGGAGCCCGCGCTGTGGAACGGCAATCCCGAGGTAACGATCACGGGGTCGCCGGTCTTGCCCCTTCCCGAGCCGAGGACGACCCGCTTTCCGAAGTCGGTCAGGTTCTGATAGGTGATTTCGCCGTGTTCGGCCAGGACGGGGCGCACGCCCCACACTCCGCACAGCTGCCGGTGGACCTTGGGTTCGGTACAGACGGAGAAGATCGGAGTCCGCGGACGGTAGGACGCGACCAGACGGGCCGAGAAGCCGCTGCGGGTGATCACGATGATGGCCGGGGCATTGAGGTCACGGGCCGAGCGCACCGACGAAGCCGCGACCGCGTGCTCCCTGGGAGATGCGCCGCGACGCTGCACGGGTCCCATCTCCGCCAGGTAGTGCGGCCCCTTGTCGAGCACTCCGCTGTCTTCGATCTCGGCGGCGATCCGCACCATGACATCCACCGCGCGCACGGGGTACTTCCCGACCGCGGTCTCCCCCGAGAGCATCACCGCGTCGGTTCCGTCGATGATCGCGTTGGCCACGTCCGACGTCTCGGCCCGGGTGGGCCCGGGGTAGAGCGTCATGGACTCCAGCATCTGGGTGGCGGTGATGACCGGGCAACCGTACCCGTTCGCGGCCTGGATGATGCGCTTCTGGGCCAGGGGCACTGACGCGAAGGGGAGTTCGACCCCCAGGTCGCCCCGTGCCACCATCACCGCGTCGCTGAAGGCGATGATCCCGTCGAGGTCATCGAGGGCCTGTGCTTTCTCGATCTTGCTCACCAGCCACGCACGGCCCTTGATCCGGTCCTTCAGCCCCAGGACGTCGTTGACGTTGCGGACGAAAGAGAGGCCGATGTACTCCACGTCCATCTCCAGCGCGAAGTCCAGGTCGCGGCTGTCCTTCTCGGTGACCGCGGGCGTTTTCACGCTGACGCCCGGCAGGTTGATCCCCTTGCGGGACCGGAGGATTCCGCCCCGGAGCACCTGGAACATCGCGCGCGTGCCGTCCGTATCGATGCACCGCAACTCGAGTTGACCATCGTCCAGGAGGAGTTGAGTGCCACGCTCCACCTCTTCCGCCAAACGCTTGTATGCGCTGGGGAGCTCGTCGGCGGAGTGCTCGCCATCCGGCGCGATGGTGACGTGGGCCCCGTCGTGCAGGTGTACCGGCTCGTCGAGGTGCCCGATCCTGAGCTTCGGGCCCTGCAGGTCGGCCATGATAGCCACGGGGCGACCGACCCTCTTCGCAGCGTCCCGCACCAGCCGCACCCCGCGCTGGTGGTGCTCGTGGCTCCCGTGCGACATGTTGATCCGTGCGACGTCCATGCCGGCTCGCACCAGCGCGGTCACCGTTTCAGGGGTGGAACTGGCCGGCCCCATCGTCGCGACAACTTTCGTTCTCATCATGCTTTTCTGCACTCTTCTCCTGCGAAGACCGTCAGGCCGCGCCACGGACACCCCTTACAAGCTACGTTAGCTTGGTACTCACGACCGAACTACGCCAACTTCCTGCCCGCATGCGTAACAGACCCGAAACAGCTTGATGCCCGCCACGACCGACGGACGGACCTCTGGAGGAGCCTTTCCGGCCACCTATGTGGAGACCGCCGACGACGCCAGGCGGGTCGAGCGGGCTGCGGCCGGGGCGAACACGCTGGCTGTGGACTGCGAGGCGGCCGGCTATCACAGGTACTCGGACAGGCTATGCCTCGTCCAGCTTTCGACCCCGTCCGAGACGTTCGTCCTCGACCCCCTGGCCCTGAACCTCACCCCCCACCTCAAGCCCCTGCTGGAAGACCCCCGCCGGCGGGTGCTGATCCACGGGGCCGCGTACGACCTGCGGCTCCTCCGCCGTGACCTGAACATCTGCGTGGCCCGGCTGGGCGACACCCAGGTGGCCGCCAGCTTTCTGGGTGAACCCGCGGTCGGCTTGCAGGCTCTCCTCGAAAGGCACCTCGGGATACGGGTCTCGAAGAAGTTCCAGAAAGCCGACTGGGCCCGGCGGCCCCTTTCGCGCGAGATGATCGACTACGCCGCCGGCGACACCCGTCACCTGCACCAACTCGCCGCGCTCCTCGAAGATCGGCTGGCCGCCCGAGGCCGCCTGGATTGGGCGACGGAAGAGTACCGCTGGCTGGTGGAATCGGCGACCGGCCCCGATGAACCGGGGGTCGCTCCAGATCCGGTCACCCGCGTCAAGGCGGCCCGGAAGCTCGACCCCCGGGATGTGACCGCGCTCCGGGAAGCCATCGCGTGGAGGGACGGAATCGCGCGTTCGCTCGACAGAGCGCCATTCCGGGTTGCCTCCGACGCCGCGCTGCTCGGGGCCGTGCTGGCCCGGCCGGCGTCGGTTGTCCAACTCGCGCGGGTGAGGGAGTTCCCGTCGCGGCTCGCTGCCAACCGGGGGCGGTCGCTGCTCGCGGTGCTGAGACGCGTGGACGGACTCGCTCCCCGTGAACTGTCGCCCTACCCCCCGGCGACGAGTCGGAGACCGCGCCGCACCCCCGAAGCGGAAGCCGCGTTCGAGCGCCTGAAGACGGCACGCAACCGGGCCGCGCAGGAGCTGGGCCTGGATCGAGGCCGGGTCATGGCGAATCACCTCCTGCGCGAGGTCGTGGCCGCGCAACCGGGAAACCTGGCCGACCTGAGGGGTCTCCGCGACGTGCGCCGGTGGCAGGTGGATGTGCTGGGCCGGGATCTGTTGAACGCGCTGGGCTAACCCCGGTCCGCGGTGACCCCGCCCTGGTCACGGCGCCGATCGGCCACGTGCCCGTCGGGCACCGGCCGCTACCTCTCCCTGGCTTCCAGCTCCAGCTTGTGTTCGATGCAGTAGCGGGCGTGAGGGAGCGCGTCGAGACGCTGGAACGTGATGGCCTTTCCGGTCGCGTGACAGCGGCCAAAGTTGTCCGGATCGCGGTAGAGCCGCCGAAGGGCTTCCTGCAGCCGGTAGAGGTATCGCCCTTCCTTGGTCGCGAAGAGGGCGGCCTTTTCCCGCTCCATCGCCTCGGTCCCCTGATCCGCCATGTGGTCCGTGTAGGCGGCCAGGTCCGAATCGCCGGCCGCGCGGTCCCCCTTGGCGGAGAGATTGAACATGCCGAGGGCCCGAAGCGCCTTGCTCCGCTCCTGCAGGAGCCGCTTCTCCAGGTGAGCCAGCTGCTCCTTCGAGAGCAGCGAGCCCTCGCCGTTCACGTCGTTTCCCGTCCTGGACGTCCTCGGTGATGACATGTCTGTCCTCCGTCTCCGGCCATCGAACCCTACGCAAATGTACAAGGTCGCCAGCGATCGTCCAATTCCGGCCGAATGTTATCTTCCCGTGTCCGCCCCTTGGACGGCACCTCCCCCGACGCCACCAGCCACCTTCGATTCACGAGGGCTTCCGTGGAACAGATCGACTGCCGCAGGCACCCCGGAGAGCACGGCCCGGCACTGGCCCGCGCCCCATTCCGGTCGGAGCTGGGCGAGCGGATCCTTCGTGAGATCTGCGCGCCTTGCTGGCGGGACTGGCTCCAGCACCAGACGCTCCTGATCAACCACTTCGGACTGAACCCCCGGAAGCCGGCTTCCCGGGAATTCCTCTACGCACAGATCAGGGCGGTGCTCTTCGGCGAGGGCGACGCGGTCCAGATCGATACGTCGAAGCAGGGCACGATCGCTCCGCCCTCCTGAGCGGGGCGGCCCGGGGCGGACGGCGTCGCCGGGCGACATGTACCCGGCCCGGCCGCCCGCCCCCCCGGTCAGCTCAGTACGGCCGCAATCTCCATGAGCGCGTCTTCCAGATCCGCGCGTGCCACGTTCAGGGGAGGCGCGAACCGCACGACCTGATGGTGCGTCTCCTTGGCGAGGATCCCGCGCTGCTGTAGCGCTTCGCAGAACGGCCGCGCGGTCCCCGAGGTCTCCTTGATCACCACGCCGATCATGAGCCCCTTGCCCCGCACCTCCTCCACGTGCGGCGAGCCGATCGCGCGGAGCTGTTCCATGAACCACGTTCCGAGTTCGTCGGAGCGGCGCGAGAGGTCCTCTTCCAGGATCACGCGCAGCGATGCCCTGCCGACGGCGGCTCCGAGGGGATTGCCTCCGAATGTCGAGCCGTGGTCGCCGGGCCGGAACACGTCCATGAACTCGGCGTCCGCGATCGCGGCCGACACGGGGTAGAGACCGCCGCCAAGCGCCTTGCCGACGATCAGCACGTCGGGTCGGACCCCCTCCCAGTCGCAGCAGAAAAGCCGTCCCGTTCGGCCGAGTCCCGTCTGGATCTCGTCGGCGACAAAGGCCACGCCGTTCTCCCGGCAGATCTCGGCCGTCTCGCGCAGGTAGCCGTCCGGGGGCACGTTCACGCCCGCTTCGCCCTGGATGGGCTCGACGAGGAATCCCGCCGTGTTGGGCCCGATCGCGTCCCGGAGCGCGTCCGCGTCCCCGTACGGGATGAGCTTGAAGCCGGGGGTGAAGGGTCCGAATCCGTCACGGTACTGCTCCTCGGACGAGAAGCCCACGATCGTTGTCGTGCGACCGTGGAAGTTGTCCTCGCACACGATGATTTCGGCCTGGCCGTCGGGGATGCCACGCACCTCGTACCCCCACTTCCGCACCATCTTGATCGCGGTCTCGACCGCCTCGGCGCCGGTGTTCATCGGCAGGGCCGCGTCGAAGCCGGACGCTTCGCACAACTCGCGCAGGAAGGGGCCCATCTGGTCGTTGTGGAAGGCGCGCGAGGTCAGCGTCAGACGCTCCATCTGCTCGCGCGCGGCGGCAATGATCTCGGGGTGAAGGTGCCCCTGGTTCAGTGCCGAGTACGAGCTCAGCATGTCCAGGTAGCGGTTGCCGTCGACATCCCATACCCACGAGCCTTCGCCGCGGTCCAGCACGACGGGCAGCGGATGGTAGTTGTGTGCGGAGTAGCGCTCGGCCTCGTCGAGGTAGCGAGCCGTCCGCGAGGGGGCCGGAGATTTCGTCATGGTGGTCATTCTGGCGTTTCCTTCGTGAAGGTTCCGGCGGGAGAGAGTGGAATGTAGTTGCTATCGGCCCGTGGATGAATCCCCGAAAGCGGCGGGGCGCCGGGCCGAGGTCCGCGCTATCTCTCCGGACTCGGGCACCACCCCACCCAACCGCACACTGACCGTCCGATAGCGAACCGACCCATCCGGAGTTACGACGAGCCGGCCCAGCATTCCCGGCCGAACCCAATGAACGTAGTCCTCGTCGAACCGGCCACTGCCGATCACCCGGCCTCGCTTCCAGTCGATTACCTCGATGACGGTGTCGTAGGAAGGCGATTGGTCGCGGTATCGTGCATTCTCTTCCCACTGTTCGTCCGCAACGGCGATGGCAAGCCAGAGCAACGAGTCATCTGCCGCCATGCCTGCAATCGCGGTGCTCGGTCGCTCGTCCCACCCGTGGCTTCTGTCGGCCACCCGCAACTCCGGAAACCATTCCACATCGCGTCGTAGCGAGCGCAGCAACCGGTTGGACTCCCACAGTTCGACCCTGTAGGCGTACTTCTCCGCCATCCACACGGCGCGCCCGGGGCCGCTGGCAATCACATGATTGAACCCGGCTTGAAGATCGTACTCCCCCGTCATGGAACCAAAGGACTCCTCAACCTCGCCGCTCTCAAGATTCACCAGATGAAGCGGGTATCCGACCAGGTCGGGAGTCCGAAGGTCAGCATGGTGAACCGCCCAGGGACCTTCGACATGGATCGTCCGGATTCCTCGAGGAGACCAGCCCCGCGACCGAGTCTCATTCCGAAGCGCTCCCGTCCAATCAAAAGTCAAGATCATCCCCCGCCGGCGATCCAATGTCGAGAACAACCCATCTCCGCGGACCACGAGTGAGGTCACGTGTTCCAGCTCACCGGGACCGGATCCCGCACGGCCTATGCGTCGCAGAAACGAGCCGTCCCGCCCAAACACAAGAACGTGACCGGCAGTGGCTCCGGCCAGGTACATGCGCTCGGATTCGTCGAGCCAACCCCTGACCCAGTCGGCTTCGATCATCGCGGGGCCGTCACCCTCGCCGTATTCACGTTGGATTTCCAGCGCAAGGCCGCATGATTCGACGCACGGTGCAACACTGGTTACATGCGTTCCCTCCTGGGCCGCCGCTTCACACAACACCCCGAGAACAAGCAAGGCTGCGGCGGACAGCGCGGCGCGTATCATGACGGAACGCTGCGCTGCGGAGCCTCGTTGACGCGCAGCTGGAAAACGTCGGGACGCGCATAGTGGCCGATGACGTCGAAGTCGAACTTGCCGCGCGCAACATCGCCCATGTCGAGGTCCGCGTAGAGGACGCCTTCGCCGAGCAGCGGGCCCGCAATCGTCTCGCCCAGCGGGCTGTATATCGATGTGCCGCCCCGGGACAGCACATCGGGCCAGTCCGCGAACTCGCCCAGGATCTCGATGTCCGACGGGTAGTGGGCTTTCGTGACGAACTGGTTGCAGCCGATCACGAAGCAGCGGCCCTCCAGCGCGATGTGGCGCAGGGTGGACTGCCAGCGGTCGCGGGAGTCGGCGGTGGGGGCGAGGTAGATCTCCACCCCCTTGCCGTACATGGCCATGCGGGCGAGCGGCATGTAGTTCTCCCAGCAGATCAGCCCGCCGACCCGGGCGAACGGGGTTTCCAGCACGGGCAGCGTGCTGCCGTCGCCCTCGCCCCAGATGAGCCGTTCGGCCGCGGTCGGCTTCAGCTTCCGGTGCAGCCCCGCCAGGGTGCCATCCGGGGCGAAGTAGAGGAGGGTGCAGAAGAGTGTGCCCGGCGAGTGCGCCGCACCCTTCTCGATCACCCCGACCGCAAGGTAGACGCCGGCAGCGGCCGCCGCCGCGCCCATCCGCTCCGTTTCGGGGCCCGGCACGGGGATGGCGGCGTCGTGGTAGCGCCCGAAGGTGCGCCGGCCGGCCGGCTGCCGGCCGCCGACGGCCGTGCCGAAGGAGAGACCCCAGGGGTAGCCGCCGACGAATGCCTCGGGGAAGACGACCAGTTCGGCGCCGTTCGCCGCCGCCTCGGCGGTGGCCGAGCTAACGTGGTCGACCGCGGCGGCCGAATCGAAGGGGTAGCCGCGCGGCTGGACGGCGGCGGCGCGGACGTGGTGTCTGGAGGCCATTTGGGGTGGACGACTCGCGTGTTCGGGACGTGCGGTGGCCGGGGAACAATCTGTCAGGACGCCCGCCGGGGTGAAAGTGTGGAGATTATGTACATAATATCTGTACCGCCTGCGGGGGCTGGAACCACGATCGACTGCCGGACCACATCCTCACCCAATCGCACCAGGAACGTGGCAGCTACCGGGGGCGCTTTATCGTGGCGCGCACGAGGTAGGGCACATCGAAAGCCCCGGAAGTGACCGCGACAATCGTATCGCCAACGAGAGCGGGTAGTTTGTGGCGGGATATCCTGAAGCCCAGATCGACACTGCCGAGGAAAAAACCACTTGGGTCGAACACATCGAGGATGCTCGGATCCTCTCCTACCTGTTCAATGATCCCGACCAGGATGTGGCCGTCATCCAACACATGGATTCCGTCGACCACTGGCCGGACCAACTCGACTTCCCCTCTGGAGATGCCGGCTTCTCCCAGGCCCTCCGCAATCACCGCCCGGTCCGCCCGATCAAACTCCGCCGTCCGATGCGATGTCTCGACTACCCGAAGCGTGTCGCCGCTCAAGGTAGTCTGAACCAAGCGAAGTTGACCGGTCACCGCTGACCAGATCGTGCCGTCGGGGGCCAGGCTCCATCGCAGGTCCGGCTGATAGTGCGCGCGGACGAAACGCAAGGACTCCCAACTCCGCCGAAAGACAAGGTTCCGAAAACCTCGCGATGGCTCAGGCAACGGAATCACCGCCGCGGTGTCGGTGACCTGCCCCAGCGTGTCAACGCGCAGATACAGCACCTTGGTGGGCCCGCCGATCGTCACGGTTTCGTCGATGAGGATGCCAGCGTTTTCCCACAGGAGAGGATGTTGTCTGCGCTTGCTCGCACGAACCGGCCGCGGCACGGTCTTCTCGAAGGCGCCTGTCGAGTCGAAGACGTGATACCGTCCCCTCAGTCCATCCGCGACCCAAAGGCGATCCCACCCATCCCAAGCCATGGCCGTCGGGGCATCAAGCTCGCCGGGACCCTCACCAGCGCCCCCGAAACTCCTCACGAACTCGCCGTTACCGCCGAACACCATCACGCGGTCGGTCGAGAACTCCAGGACGAAGATCTGACCATTCGGTCCGAGGGTGACGCTGTTGATTCCCGATGTCGGCTCCTCGTCCGGGCTTCCCCAGACGCTGCCCACCCTGAATTCCTCGACGACCCGCCACTCCTCGGACTTGCTCCACAGACCGGTCCCGTTCCGGACCAGCACCACACTCCCGATGGTGTCCACCTCCGCCATCACACGCCGGTTCGCGTCACCTCCACACCCGGCCATCAGACATGTGAGGACCACCGCAAGGCGCGTCAGGATCCGCCGGGATCGATAGATCGAGTCGACCATTCCCCACTCCCACCAAGCAGGTCCCTTAGCTCCTCCAGCCGCTGTGGCGCTATCCCACCGCTGTGGCAGAGGTTCCGTAGCTCTTCGTGACTCAAGAGTGCATCCGAGGGGCGCGCATCTCTAACGACCAGTCCCGGTGTCAGCACGACCCGGGTTGGGGTGAACCAAACATCACCCAGGACGAGCGCATGTGGCAACTGCTGCCCACGGCATTCTGGTCGGGGCCAGAATATGGCCGACAGTCACACGCCACCAAGCCCGCGAGGGTCACCGCACCCGTCCGGGAATGGCCACCCAGCGATTTATGTACATAAATATTTGTACAATATGTACATAATATCTGTACATTTTCGGCTTGAAGGGATGGAGGGAGGTCAGCCGGGCCTCGTCTGCACGTCTCAGGCGAACGCCGCGGACCGTGCGGGCTTTCGGGACTGTTTCTACATTATGCTTGGCCCTTGCTGCGGCCTGTCCCAGCGATTCCACACCCCTCAAACGCCTCGAGAAACCATGAAAGAGCTATTCGCCGGCGCCACCGCCCCCCTCCCCCTGCTCCTCGTCCCGCTGCTCGGCTTCGGGGTCCCCTCTCCCGCCGCCGCCCAGTCCGGCCACGAGTCCGTGCTGGCTCATGTGGAGGCCAACGCAGCCGGCTACGGCTCGGTCGCGCAGCAGATCTGGGACCTGGCCGAGGTCGGCTACCAGGAGACGGAGAGCTCGGGCCTGCTGCAGGCTGAACTCGCCGCCGCCGGCTTCCAGGTCGAGCCCGGGGTTGCGGGGATGCCCACCGCCTTCGTTGCAAGCTGGGGCGAGGGCTCCCCGGTTGTCGGCATCCTGGCCGAGTTCGACGCGCTGCCCGGAATCACCCAGGGGAGAAGCCCGGAGCGGCTGCCGCGGCCGGAGATGGGAGCGGGACACGCTTGCGGGCACCACCTCTTCGGGACGGGCTCGGTGGCGGCCGCGCTGGCCGTGAAGGAGTGGCTGGCGTCGTCCGGCACCTCCGGGACCATTCGCGTCTACGGCACGCCCGCCGAGGAGGGCGGCGCGGGCAAGGTCTACATGGTGCGGGGCGGGCTCTTCGGCGACGTGGACGCCGTGATCCATTGGCACCCGAGCAACAGCAACAGCGCCAGCCCGTCGTCGTCGCTGGCCAACAAGTCGGCCAAGTTCCGCTTCCATGGGATCTCGGCGCACGCGGCGGGCGCGCCGGAACAGGGGCGGTCGGCGCTGGACGGTGTCGAGGCCATGAACAACATGGTGAACATGCTGCGCGAGCACGTCCCCCAGGAGACGCGCATCCACTACGTGATCACCTCCGGGGGGGCCGCGCCGAACGTGGTTCCCGACTTCGCGGAAGTCTACTACTACGTCCGCAATCCCGACTCGGAGAGGGTCCGGGCGATCTTCGACCGGGTGGTGCTCGCGGCCGAGGGCGCGGCGATGGGAACCGGAACGCGAATGGAGTACGAGGTCATCCATGGCATCTACGACATGCTGAGCAACGAGGCCCTGCAGCTGCGGGCGCAGGCCAACCTGGAGAAGGTGGGCGGCGTGGTCTACGACGAGGCCGAGAAGGAGTTCGCCGCAATGATCCAGGAGACGCTCATCAACACGCCCCCGCTGGAGAGCGCGGCCGAGGTGCAGCCCTACATGCCGCGCCGGGGCGGAGGCTCGACCGACGTGGCCGACGTGAGCTGGGTCGTGCCCACCGTGGGGATCGGCACCGCGACGTGGGTGCCGGGCACGCCCGCCCACTCGTGGCAGGCCATCGCGGCGGGCGGCATGTCGATCGGGGAGAAGGGCATGGTCGTGGCCGCCAAGACGCTGGCGATGACCGCGGTGGACCTGTTCACGGACGCGGAGTTGCTGGAGGCCGCGAAAGCCGAGTACCGGGAGCGGGTGGGACCTGACTTCAGGTACGTGTCGCTCGTGGGGGACAGGGAACCGCCGCTGGATTACCGGAAGCCGGCGGGGGGATCACTGTAGGGAGGGTCGAAGAACTGGCTGGAGTTCCCCTACTAGCCACACTCCGAGAACCCGCACACGTAGCACCGCTTGCACCCCTCTTCAAAGGCGAGTTGGCCCGCCCCGCACTCGGGACAGGCTCCCAGCGTGCCGGTGTTGTGGCTCGCGTGCTGGTGGCTCTGGCCCGCGGGCATGGTGCCCGATCCCGCCCCGGTCGAGACCGGCACGTCGATCGGCAACTCCTCCTGGACCCCCTCCTTCTGGGCCAGGTAGCGCTCGATCGCCTGCGCGATCGCATCGGGTGAGGACAGGACCTTCTGTGGACCGACACCGACTGCGCGGTCGCAGGAAATGCCACGCAGCTGGTCCCGCACCGCTGTGATGGGGATGCCCGAGCGCAGGGCCAGCGAGATGAGACGTCCGATCGCCTCGGAGTCCGCCATGGCGGCGCCGCCGGCCTTGCCCAGGGTGCAGAACATCTCGAAGGGCTTGCCGGCGTCGTCTTCGTTGATCGTGACGTAGAGGTCGCCGAGGGGCGAATCCATCTTCATCGTCCGTCCCCTGAGGATGGACGGGCGCTGGCGCTTGTGGCGCGACGCCGCGGCCTCCAGGTCGTGCTCGACCAGCCTGGTCCGCACTTCCTCCAACCTGCCTTCCAGATCGTGCTTGCCGGCCCGGGCATCCGCCAGCTGGGCCTTGAGCTCCTCGACCTCGGCGGATGCGGTGCCCGCCTCCTCTTCCTGGCCCGTCTTCCCGGTCGACAGCACCTGCATCGGGCGCGAGCCGTCGCGGTAGACGGTCACCCCCTTGCACCCGAGTTCGAAGGCCATGTTGTAGATCTTCCGGACGTCCGGGCGCGTCGCTTCGAAGGCGAAGTTCGTGGTCTTGGAGATCGCCGAATCCACATGTGCCTGGAAGGCCGCCTGCATGCGAACGTGCCACTCGGGAGAGATGTCGTGGGCCGTGCGGAAGACATCCTGGACCTCTTGCGGGACCTCGTCGAAGTGGATGTGACCCTCTTCGGCTATCCGCTTCATGAGCGCTTCCGTGTACCACCCTTCCGCCCTGGCGCGGGCGACGAAGTCTTCGTTGACATCGGGCATCATCACTCCCGCCTGGTTGCGCATGAACGCAACGGCGAAGAGCGGCTCGATGCCGCCGCTGCACCCGGCGATGATCGAGATGGTGCCGGTGGGCGCGACGGTCGTCAGGTTGCAGTTGCGAAGCCTCCGGTGCGAGCGCACGCGCTCCCCCGACGTGTCCCTGGCACAGCTGTCGTCCGGACCCCAGATCGACTCCTTCCACGCGGGGAAGGCGCCCCGCGACTCCGCCAGCCGCTCCGAGGCGACCCTGGTCTCCTCTTCGATGAAGGCCATCACGGTGCGGCCCAGGGCCACGCCCTCGTCGGAGTCGTAGCGCACGCCCAGCCGTACCAGCAGGTCTGCCCAGCCCATCAGGCCGAGTCCCACGCGGCGGATCCTGCGGGCCAGGTCGCCGATCTCGCCGAGCGGGTACCGGTTGGCGTCGATCACGTTGTCCAGGAAGTGGATGGACAGGTGCACCACGCGGCGGAACTCGTCCCAGTCGATACCGTCCTCGGGACGGTCGAAGTGCCCTTCCCGGACGAAGCCGCCGACGTTGATGCTGCCCAGGTTGCAGACGTCGTACGCCAGCAGGGGCTGCTCGCCGCAGGGGTTGGTGGCTTCGTAGGCGCCCAGTGCCGGAACCGGGTTGTGTTCATTGGCGCGGTCGATGAAAAAGACGCCCGGCTCTCCGGTCTTCCACGCCCCCTCGACGATCATGTCGAAGATCTCGGCGGCCTTCTCCCGGCCCGTGACCGTCCCGGTCCGGGGGCTGATCAGGTCGTACTCGTCGTTGTTCCCGACGGCACGCATGAAGTCGTCCGTGATCGCCACCGAAATGTTGAAGTTCGTGATCTGGGAGGTGTCGTTCTTGCAGCGAATGAATTCGCGGATGTCGGGGTGGTCGACACGGAGAATCCCCATGTTGGCCCCGCGGCGGGTGCCGCCCTGCTTCACCACCTCCGTCGAGGCATCGTAGAGGCGCATGAAGGAGACCGGGCCCGACGCCACCCCCATCGTGGACCGCACGTTGTCGCCCTCCGGCCGCAGCCGGGAGAAGGAAAAGCCGGTTCCGCCGCCGGACTGATGCACGAGCGCCATCGCCCGCAACGTGTCGTAGATGCCGCTGTCGCCGTTGGAAAGCGCGTCCTCGACGGGGAGCACGAAGCACGCCGAAAGCTGCCCCAGGGGCCGGCCCGCGTTCATCAGCGTCGGGGAGTTGGGCTCGAACCGGCCGGTCGTCATCAGTTCGTAGAAGCTCCGCGCAACCTCTTCGACGGCCGCTTCCGAAACCCCGAACTTCCGGTCCTCTTCGGCGATGACCCTGGCGATCCGCCAGAACATCGTCTCCGCCTCCTCCGTCGGCTGGCCGGACTCGTCCTTCTTCAGGTAGCGCCGTGCAAGGACGATGCGTGCGTTCTCCGAGAGCCGGGCCTGCGGGAGGTCGTGGGGGACGTGATCGTCGAAGGCGTGGGCGTCCTGGTTCGGCAGCGTCATCGGGCGCGAGTCCTGTGGTTCTGTGGGGATTGTGGAAAACCGGGGTCGATTTGGGGGCGGGCAGTGTGGAAAGGCGCCCGAAGCTCAAGCGTGCCAACGGGTTGAATATGTGGAAAACGTCCGCCGGCTACCGTATGTAGTGGGGTAACCAACTTAATACCCCTAGTCCTTGTGGTCAAGGAAAATATCGGGAGCCGCTAGAAAGTGTTGGCGAAACGAATGTAGAAGACCGGATCGGTCGCTTCGCGCAACGGCAGGCCACCCCCGAAACGCACCGACGCGCCCCCCCGGTACAGTGCGGCCAGGATCACGGAGAGCTCGGCCCCGACGCTCGCCAGCGCCAGCTGCTGCGGATTGTCGTAGAAGCGCTGCCCGAGCGTGGGACCCCAGGCGTTCCCCGCGTCGGCGAACACCGTCCCGTGGATCCGGTCGAAGAAGAGGGGGAAGAGCCCCGGGCCGCGATCGATGAGGAACAGAGGGAAACGGTACTCGATGCTCGCGGACCAGGCGGTTCGGCCCGAACGGTAGTCCGCGGGATAGCCCCTGACCGGGAAGAGGAGCGACGAGCCCCCGAAGAGCCCCAGTCCCGTGACCGTCTCCCGCCTGCCTTCCGCTCCCCCGGCGTCGAAGTGGAACTGGTTGGCGCCCGGCCCGAAGCCGGCCCCGGCCGAGAAGCGGGCCGCCAGGACGTGGTTGGCGAAGCCGAGGCGGCCCAGCGACTTGTAGGCCGACACCTCGCCGGTGAGTTCCACGAACCCCCGGTCCTGGCCGATGACGCCGCGGCGTGCCGATTCCAGCCCGCTCACCCGCCGCGACCGGCCGGTCACATACGCGCGCACCCCGTCTTCGTGCGAGAACGACAGGGCCCGGCGCTGCGCGTTCGACGCGGACAGGGTGGCGCGCATCTCGGTGAATGTGGTTTGGGGTGCCGGATTGCTCAGCGTCGGGCCATCCTCCCCCGCCGGATCCTGCAGGGTCAGGTTTTCCCTTACGACACCGCCACTCAGCGACAGCCCCGTGGACGAGCGGTAGCGGCGACGCTGGAAAGACGCCGAGAGCATCGCCGAGCGTTCCCGCTCGACCAGGAAGAACTCGCGCATCGAATCGTCCGGGAACTGAACGTTCAGAGTACGCGAAGAGGCGTCGAGGCTCTGCGCCAGGGACATCCCCAGGACAGGGTTGCCGAGGCCGCGGTAGCTGTACCTGAATCCGCCCGTGAAGCGCCGCACATCGAGGGAGACGCGTGCGGCCAGCGAAAAGGAGTGCCGCCCGACGAGGTCCGAGCCCGCGGTCGACAGACCGATGAACCGCTTGAAGACATCGTGCCGGACGCCCGCCTGGTCGGTCCCCTGTTCCGCCGCCACGTACAGGGGGTTCCAGTAGTAGGGACGAAGGGTCGGCATGGCGCGGTACGCCCCGGCGGGGGACGGGTTGGCCGCCACGGTGTCCGGGGTCGGGGGCGCCAGGCCGAAGCGGTCGCTGACCGGCTGGGGGGTGAACCACTCCGCCGGCGAGAAGGGGATCCGTTCGATGTGCCACCCGTCCGCATGGTAGGACGCGAAGTGGATCCATCTCCCGAGAGGGTCGACCGAAGGGTGCGACGCGCCGCCGAGAACATTCGTGATCTGCCGGATCCGGGGGTCGCCCTCTTCCGGGACCGTGGCCGCGTAGAGGTTCGGTATGCCTGTCCGGTCGGAGGACCAGATCACGGCGCTTCCGTCCGGGGTCCAGAAGGGCGTGATGTCCACGGCCTTGTCACGAGTGATTTCCGCGGTCACCGCGCCCTCTTCGTCGAGGAGTACGATGTCCATGAATCCCGGCGCGACCCAGCGGACCGCCGCAATGCGCCGGCCGTCGGGCGACCAGCGCGGGAAGGCCCAGTGAACGCCGCCGTCCGTGTCCGTGAGCGGCGCCACGTCACCGGTCGCCAGATCGACCAGCACCAGGCCGTTGGTGCCCCCGCCTTCCTGCACGGCGACGGCGCGGCCGCCGTCCGGCGCGGCATCGGCGTAGGTGAGGCGCTGGCCCCGGGTGACGCGCTCAACCGTCCCGTCGGGCGCCGCCAGGTAGAGGTCGCCGGTCAGCCGGTAGCGATCGGTGAACTCGAGCTGGGAGAACAGAAGCGAGCCGCCGGGCGCCCACGACAGGGTGCCGTCCACCCCGTTGATGCGCGTGAGGCGGCGCGCGTCCTCGCCGCCGGGGCTGGAAACCCGGATCTGGGCCGCGTCCACCCCGTCGGAGCGGATGAACGCCAGGGTTTCCCCGTCGGGCGAGATCATGGCCTGCTTGGCACGGCGCCCAGCGCCCTCCACGGTCTCCCCCATCGTAACGGGTGCCGATTCGGCGAGTGCCGCGGCCAGGGAGCGGTACCCGTCGACCGTCTGCGCCCTCCACGCGTCCCAGCTGTCCGACACGGTGGTGCCGAATGCGTTGCGTGCCGCGGCGTTGATGCGGTAGGGGATCAACATGCGCGCCGTGGAGCGGGCGAAGTCCCCCAGCGTCCCCTCGCCGTTCACCTCGGCCATGTGTTCCAGGTAGCGGGCTCCGTAGACGTACGGACGGTGCCCCCCCGGCCACACCGGCGAGTCTCCCTCCATCTGATCCAGCGTGCTGAACGATTCGTCCAGTGCCGCGGCCCGCATCACCATCTCCTGCCACGTCCCCTTGACCCGTCCGGCGCCGGTCAACTCCGACTCGAAGTAGGTGGCCAGCCCTTCGATCATCCAGGTGGGCGCCGCGCCCGACGGGAACACGGGCCAACCGGCCGGCAGGCGCCCGACGAGCTTGCGGATGACCTTGCCCAGGGTGCCGGTCATGTCGAGATGGAAGGTGTGGACGAGCTCGTGGGTGATCACCAGGCCGAGCCAGTCGTCGAAGTATGAGATTGTGCCGCCGTCCATCGGCGGCCGGACGAAGATCGTGACGGTGTTGTACGGCACCGGGCTGGCGAAACCGTTGGTGATGTCGGCGTGATCGGTGAGAAGGAGCTGGATGGGGCCGTCGGGGGTGGCCGCGAACCGCTCCGCCAGGAGGACGTGGGCCCGCTCGGCGATCGAGGCCGCACGGCTGGCGAGGTCCTCCATCCCCGCCGGGAAGGTTATCGCGAAGTGCTCTGTGGACATCTGGCGCCAGTCCTCGTCCGGTGGGGGGTTCTGGCCGGACGACGGACGGAGGCTTCCGGAGAGGAGCAAGGCGAACACGGCCACAACCACCAGGAGCGGTTTTCTGTTCATGTTCCAGAGACGTCCGGTGTCATCGGTCGAGGATGGGGACCACCGGCGAGCCCAGGGCCGCCAGGGTCGGCGCGGCACCACCACCCGGCAGGGGACACGATCGTACGCTCTCCGGGCCTGTGGCAGGGTCCATTGAATCATCGGCTCCGGGCTCGAGGACCGCCAGTAGAGAGGTGGGCGGTCCCGACCCGAGCCGAAGCTGCGAGACGACGCAGAAGCGGTCGAGGTTCGCGGCGATCACGGGGTCCACGTAGGCCGGACCCGAATTGTCCCAGTTGCTCCGCACGATGTACCCGATCCCGAGCGAGTCCGCCTGCGCCAGAAGGCTCCGGTCGTCGAACGTGAACGGGTACGTGACCGAGGGGTGCCCGCTGAAGGCGTGGAAGAGGCGGGGCTTGCGGCTGAACACGGCGGTCCCTTCGGGGAGATTGGCGCCCGCCCAGAGGGCCATGGCGTGGAATTCGACCACGCCCGTTGTGCTGCACCCGAAGATACCCATCCGGGCAATGCGCTCCGAGCACCACAACGCCCGGTCGCTGCGCCTGGTCCACGACAGGGAGGCGGGAACCAGCGTTGCGCCGGCAACCACCAGGACGATGGCGCGCGCCGGAAGCCGGGCCAGCCAGGGGGGCCGCTCGCGGGCCGCGGCGGTCAGCTTGCCGGCGATGACCGCCAGCGTCTCACCGGCGTAGAGCAGGAGCGGGGGGAAGAGCGGAAGGGCGAATCTGTCACCCGACCAGACCGCGGGCCACGCGAGCATGAGGCCGGCATACAGAATGAAGAAGAGCTCGGCTACCCCGGGGCCAACCCGGACCCGCCCAACCCAACCGGCCACCGCCAGCCCCACCAGCACGACTCCGAAGACCCCGGCCCATGCCCCGTCAAGGCCGACCAGACCCTCCGGCACGTATTCGCTCGCGTACGTCCAGAAGTTGCCTGCCCCCCGGGCGATCAGGTCCCCGGGGCCGGCGCGTCCGAGGTCGGGCGCGTAGGGGTTCACCAGCCAGAACTCGGAGAAGTAGTCCCCCTGAGAGCGCGACTGCCACAGCGCCGCCGGGACCAGAAACAGTCCCGCGAGCACTCCCATCGGGCGCCATCGTCGCCGCACGGTCAGCCAGAGCGCTACCGCGACCAGAAGGGGGAGCCCCGCCGAGCGAGTGAAATAGGCGGCAATCACCAGCGCGAACCCCGCGAGGATACTCATCCGATCGGGTGCGGGATCGCGCGCGGGCGCCAGCAGCCAAAGACACGCGACGGTCAATGCGAGGAAAAGCGGATCCGCCAGCACCCACTGCGCGTAGTCGAGAACCGCGGGGGAAATCCCGAAGATGAGCGCGACCGCCGCCGCGCTCCGTTCGCCGTGGAGCCTGCGAACCCAAAGGAAACAGAAGGCGGTCGCGAGCGTGGTGAAGAGTAGCGAGGTCGCCTTGAAGGCGCCCCACGTCTTCGCGCCCGCAAGGATCATGAGCGCCAGAACCGCCGGGTAGAGAGGAGGGTATTTCGCGTGGGGAGGGGCGCCCGGGTGCCAGACTTCCGTGTACGCGCCGTCCCGTGCAAGGGAGTTTGCCAGCGAGACGTACGCCGCGTTGTCACCTCCGTTGTGGACCTCGGGCGAGGACGACGTGAAGGCTGCTACCATGTGCGCCGCGACAACCGCCAGGAGAAGGGCGGCGGCGGGTGTGATCTTCCGCCTGGCGGCGTCAGTCAAGGTGGTCACCTTCCGGAGCCAGCGCTCCGATAACGCCCTGAACACCTTGCAGGGCTCTTCCGGCCTCGCTGCGGTCGATGTCCAGCCGCTGCATGACAAGCGCCGTCTTGACGTGACCGCCGGCCCGCGCCAGCAGTGAACGCGCGCCCTCCCGGTCAAGCCCCAGAGTCGCCATGAGAATCCTTTCACCCCGGTCCTGGAGCTTCAGGCACGTCACCTGGAGGTCGACCATGAGGTTGCCGTCCACCTTGCCACAGCGGATCATCGCCGCGGTAGTGATGGTGTTCAGGACCATCTTGGTGGCTGTCCCGGCTTTCATGCGGGTGGAGCCCGTGACCACTTCCGGACCCGTGAGCGGCGCGATGACAACGTCGTGCGCTTCCCGGAGGGCGCGGGGCGGTGGTGTGCACAGCAGGAAGCCGGTGCGCGCGCCCAGCTCTCGAGCCCGGGCAAGGGCTCCGTGCACGAACGGGGTGGTTCCCGAGGTCGCGATCCCGATCACGACGTCGGTCGCGCCGACCCCCTTCTCGTCCATGGCCGCGGCCCCGTCCTCCGGGCGGTCCTCCGCCCCTTCCCGGGAGTGAACCAGCGCCTGAAAGCCGCCCGCGATCACCCCCTGCACCATCTCCGGGTCCGTCCCGTAGGTGGGAGGCATCTCCGCGGCATCCAGGACGCCCAGCCGCCCGGACGTTCCCGCGCCGACGTAGATAAGACGCCCCCCGGCCCGAAACGCCTCCACCGTCAGATCGACCGCGCGCGCGATGGACTGCGCCTCCCGGCCAACAGCGACCGCCACCGACTGGTCCTCTTCGTTGATGAGCCCGACGATCCCCAACGTGGACAGGCGGTCGATGGCCTCGCTCCTGGGGTTCCGTTGCTCGGTCAGCCGGTCATCCAGCATCTTTACCACCGCGCATGGGTGAATCCTCCGACAACTTAACGAAAGCCGCCCCGAAGCCATGTACAGTGACTCCTTCGCTGGCCACCGCCAGCGCCCCCCGGTCCGCCGCATCAAGGCGCTGGCAGTCCGCGGACTGCTGGCCCTCCTCCTTCCGGCCCTGTCCGGCTGCGAGTCCTCCGCCCCGCCGGTCCCGGCAAGTCCCTTCGTGCAGGGGGGCGCCGCCTTCCCCGACGACTGGCCCTTCACAACCGACACCCCGCCCGTCACCGCGCGGGGAGGAATGGTCGCGACCACCGACGAATACGCGTCGCGCGTGGGCGTGGACATGCTCGCGGCCGGAGGCAACGCTGTCGACGCGGCGGTCGCCACCGGCCTGGCGCTCGCGGTGGTGAACCCCGAAGCGGGGAATCTCGGCGGCGGCGGGTTCATGATGGTCCGCCTCGCCGACGGCACCGTCCATGCGCTCGATCACCGCGAGAAGGCACCGATGGCGGCGACGCGCGACATGTACCTCGACGATGCCGGGAACGTGACCGACCGGTCCGTGGTGGGCCATCTTTCGGCGGGCGTTCCCGGAAGCGTCGCCGGGTTGTGGGAGGCGCACCGCCGCTTCGGTGTCCTTCCCTGGGGGGACGTGGTCGAGCCGGCCATTCACCTCGCGCGGGGCTTCGAGGTGACCGTGCGCTTCGTCTCGACGCTGGATGCGGCCCAGGATCGCATCCGCGGGTTCCCGGCCAGCGCACGGGTGTTTCTTCCGGGGGACGCCGTCCCCGCGATCGGGGCCACCTTCGCGCAGCCCGAGCTGGCCGGTGTCCTCGTCCGGCTGCGCGATGAAGGCCCCGACGACTTCTACCGGGGCGAGACCGCCCGGCTGATCGTGGCCGAGATGGAGCGCGGCGACGGGATCATGACCCTGGAGGACCTCGACCGGTACGAAGCCGTCTGGCGTGATCCGGTCAGCTTCGACTACCGGGGACACACGGTCCACTCGATGCCGCCCCCGTCATCGGGCGGCGTGACCATGGCCGCGATCGCCAACATGGTGGAGCGGTGGGACCTTGCCGCGCTCGGATGGAACAGCGCCGACGCCGTGCACGTGATGGCCGAGTCGTTCCGCCGTGCCTACGCCGACCGCAACGAGTACCTGGCCGACCCCGACTTCGTGGACATGCCGCTGGCCGAACTCACCTCGGAGGACTATGCGGAGCGCCGCGCCGCCACCATCTCGATGGACCGCGCCACCCCCTCGTCCGAGGTGCGACCGGGGTTGGAGACGGTACTGGACGAGAGCCACACCACGCACTACTCGGTGGTGGACGGGGACGGGAACGCGGTCGCGGTGACGACCAGCATCAACTCGTGGTTCGGCGGGAGGGTCGTAGTCGACGGCGCGGGGTTTTTTCTCAACAACACCATGGACGACTTCGCCGCGAAGCCCGGCACGCCGAACCAGTTCGGGCTCGTGCAGGGCGAACGAAACGCCGTCGCCGGGGAAAAGCGCATGCTGTCGGCGATGAGCCCCACGATCGTCGAGGGCGCGGACGGCGCCCTCCTTCTGGTGACGGGGACCCCGGGCGGGGCCACGATCATCACCACGGTCCTCCAGACGATCTTCAACGTCGTCGACCACGGCATGAACGCTGTCCAGGCCGTGCACGCGCCGCGGGTGCACCACCAGCACCTGCCCGACCAGGTCTTCTTCGAGCACCGGGGGCTTTCGGAGTCGGCGGTGAGGACGCTGCGGGATCGCGGCCACACGGTGCGGGAACGGGAGCCGGGACCCCCGGACGCCTATTTCACCGGTGGAATGTCGGGGGATGTGCAACTGATCATGGTCATGCCGGACGGTTCCCTGGCCGGGTGGTCGGATCCGCGCCGGGGTGGTCTGGCGGTCGGCTACCGGGAATAGCGGCCCGCAGGGCGGATGCCGATCGTGTCCCGGCGCGGCAACGTGTCCAGTCGCAGGAAGGGATCCCGCCCCGGGAAGGTGTCCGCGCGGAACGACGAATCCGCCCGGAACAACGAGTCTCCCTCGAACAGCGAGTCCAGCCACATGAACACGGGCGGCACGGACACCGGTGCCCGCAGCTCAACGACGATGACCGACCCCGCCAGGATCTTGCCCGGAACCACGGTCACCGCGGCGACCCGCCCCGCGGAGGCCCGACGCATGGCCTCGGCCTCCGCGTCCAGCACCACGTCGGCTTCGATGATCGTGCCCTCCACCGGCCTCTCGTAGTCCCGGCCGGAGAGGGTCTCGAACGCGATCTCCAGAATCGGCGCCTCGCCGGGCCCCCCCGAGCCGGTCGCATCCACGACCCGGCCGAGTAGACTGACGCCCTGCGGAATGAGCACGGCTCCGGACGAGTCCACAACGTGCTCGGCGACCGTGACCAACACCGGATCGTTGGCGGAATAGTCCGCAGTGGAGATGTCCTGTGCGCTCGTGACACTCAGCCGCGTGCCGGCGGGGACTCGTGACGGGGGCACAGCTTCAGCGTCAACTCCCTCCGCCTCATCGTCTTCCCCGACCCGATCACTCCCGCCCTCGACCTCTCCCTCGCCTTCATCCGCCGCTTCGGGATCGCCCGACACCCCGACGGCCCCCGCTTCCTCCACCTCCGAGCGCGGCGGCTCCGTCTCCGGCTCGGCGGGCACCGGCTCGCGCTCCGCAGCCCCGGGCTCCGCGCCACCGCCGGCCGGCTCGGTGTCGCCTCCGCACGCGACCGTCAGGGTCAGCCACGCGACCGGCAACAGGCCTGCGCGCCGGCACCATGCCAGCCCGGCCCCACGCCGCTCCCGGTGCTCGCGCGGATGGGTCCACCGGCCCCGTGATGTCATCTTGCTGGCTCCCTCCGGCGGTTGCCCGCCTTCCCTGTGACGCCCGATCTTTCGTCCGCTACCAATATAGGGACCGATTCCCCGAGTACCGCGACCACACCCCACGGCGTCCGCCTCCCGACATGGACCAACTCAAGACCGTCCTCCCCTACTTCCGGCCATACCGGCGGGCCATGTTCTGGGGACTGGTCCTGGTGATACTCGCCAACGGTTTCGCCCTGGCCAACCCCTATCTGCTGAAGCTGCCGATCGACGCGCTGACCGCGGACACCGGTGCGGATCCGGATGCGACACGTCGAACGGTCCTCAACTACGCCTTGCTGATCGTCGCGGCCGCCATCCTGGGCAACGCGGCCCGGTACGGAATGCGGGAGATCCTGAACGGCCTGAGCCGCCGGATCGAGGTCGATCTGCGCAACGACTTCGTGAGGCACCTGTTGCGCCTGGACGCAGGCTTCTACGGCGGCACCCGCACCGGCGACCTGATGAGCCTCGCCACCAACGACACGCTGGCCGTGCGTCAGGCGATCGGTCCCGCGGTCATGTACACGGCGAATACCGTGGTCAGCTTCGTGGTCGGCCTGGCGGTCATGATCTGGATCAGCCCCATGCTGACCCTCGTGGCCCTGATTCCCATGACCGTCCTGCCCCCGGTTGTCGCATGGTTCGGCAAGACCATCCACACCCGCTTCGAACGCATCCAGGAGCAGTTCGCGGCGCTGTCGACGATGGTGCAGGAAAACCTGACAGGCGTCCGCATCGTGCGGGCGTACGGGCAGGAAGCGGCCCAGGCAGGCGAGTTCGACGTCTTCAACCGGGACTACCTGAAGCGCAACATGCACCTCGCGTACGCGTCCGGCGCATTCCACCCGATCATGGGACTGCTCACGGGCGCGGCCATGGTGGTGGTGCTCTGGTACGGGGGCGGCCAGGTCATGGCGGGGCGTATCACGACCGGTGACTTCGTGGCCTTCTCGTTCTACCTGGCACTGCTCGCCTGGCCGATGATCGCTCTGGGCTGGGTGGTCAACCTCTTCCAGCGCGGCGCGGCCTCCATGGGGCGGATCAACCGGATCTTCGCGATCCGGCCCGCCATCGACGCCCCGGTCGCTCCCCTTCCCGTGCCGGGCGCTGCTGCCGGGATCGAATTCCGGGAGGTTTCGTTTCGCTATCCGGGCACGGAGCGGCTCGTACTCGAAGACGTGTCGTTCACGGCCGAGCCCGGACGAACCGTCGCGATCGTGGGCCCCACCGGCTCCGGCAAGAGCACCCTCGTGTCGCTGATCGCACGCGTCTACGATCCCACCTCGGGCGCCGTGCTCCTTGACGGCTCCCCCCTCCCCGCCTATGACCCCGCCGACATCCGGGCCCGGATCGGCTTCGCTCCGCAGGACAGCTTCCTCTTCTCCGACCGCCTGGGCCGCAATATCGGCCTCGGCGTCCCGGCGGCCCTGGACAAACACTCCCTCGCCCGGCGCATCCGGGACGCCGCCACCGCCGCCCACCTGGACGAGACCATCGAGGGGTTCCCGGCCGGCTACCGGACGCGCCTCGGGGAACGCGGCATCAACCTGTCGGGCGGGCAGAAGCAGCGTGCGACCCTGGCCCGGGCCCTGGCCATCGACCCCTCGGTCCTGGTTCTCGACGACGTGCTGAGCGCGGTGGACACCGGCACCGAGTCCCGGATCCTGCGCGGCCTGCGCGCCGAGCTGAGGGGCCGCACCGCGTTCATCATCTCGCACCGGGTCACGGCGGTGAAGGACGCGGACCTGATCCTGGTGCTCGACAGGGGCCGCATCGTGGAGCGCGGGCGCCACGAGCAGTTGCTGGCGCTGAAAGGGACGTACGCGACGTTGCTCAGGCGTCAGCTGCTGGAGCAGGATCTGGCAGGGGTGGCCTAGTCACGGCTCCGGGGGCAGGCACTTGCCCTACCCGAACCACTCCGGCTCGTTCCCCGGCTTCCACTTGATGTTGCACCCCACGCTCGGAACCTGCTCGGCCGGGGGGGCCTGCCCCGCCAGCACCGCATCCATCGCCGCGCGGAGATCGTCCCCCGTCACGGGAACGTCGAGTGACGGGCGGCTTGCGTCGAACTGTCCCCTGTAGGCCAGACGCCGTCCCCCCTCGAACAGGAAGAAATCCGGCGTGCACGCCGCCCGGTACGCAGTCGCGACTTCCTGCGTCTCGTCGAAGAGGTACGGGAAGGTGTACCCCCGGCGCTCCACTTCGCGCTTCATGGCGTCCGGGCTGTCTTCCGGGTGGAGGGCGACGTCGTTGGCGTTGATGCCCACCACCGCCAATCCGTCGCGCTGATACCGGCCCGCGACGGTGGCAAGGCGGTCGGCGATGTGTTTCACGAACGGGCAGTGGTTGGAGAGGAAGACCACGAGCAGCGCCCGACCATCGCGGAAGTCGCCCAGCGACACGGTCCGGCCGGTGGACGGCTCGGGAAGCGAGAAGTCGGGGGCCGGGGTGCCCAGGGGGAGCATCGTCGAAGGGACCAGGGCCATCGCTACAGCCTCTCCAGGAGGAATTCGGGCGCGAAGCGGTTGAGCCACGCGGCGAGCACGGTGAACGATCCCGTCACCAGCAGGATGCCGAGCAGGACCAGCAACGCTCCGGCCGCGATCTGGACCGCGGGCAGGAATCGCCGGAACCTCGAAAACGCGGTAAGGAAGCGCTCCAGCGCCAGGGCCGTGAGGATGAACGGAATTGCGAGGCCCATCGAGTAGACGAAGAGGAGCATCGTCCCCTGTCCCAGGCTCTCCTGGGACGCCGCCAGGGTCAGGACGGCGCCCAGCACGGGTCCGATGCACGGGGTCCAGCCGGCGCCGAAGGCGAAGCCCACGGCCACCGTTCCGACGTATCCGGCAGGCTTGTTACCCAGGTGGACGCGCTTCTCCCGCAAGAGGGGCGTGAGCCTGAAGGCGCCCATGAGGTGCAGCCCCAGAATGATGATGATGATCCCGCCGATGCGCGCGATCCAGTCGCTGTAGTAGTTGAGGAAGCTCCCCATGAAGGACGCCGAAGCGCCCAGAAGAACGAAGATGAGGGTGAAGCCGGTGACGAAGAGGAGCGAGTGCACCAGTACCTTGCGGCGATCGAAACCCTCCTGCAGATCCTCGAGCGACATCCCCGTCACGAACGAGAGGTAGCTCGGCACCAGGGGGAGTACGCACGGCGACAGGAAGGACAGCACGCCGGCGGTGAAGACGATGGTGATACCTATGGATTCGTTCATATGCGGTAAGGAGCTGGTCCTGTCGGGGATGCGTTGCGAGAAGGCCGTTTTGCCCGGGCGCGCGATGTCAGCGGCGCAACCCGCTCTCGCTCCAGTAGCCTATCATCTTGTAGATGAGCCTCGCCACCAGGAAGTCCGGGGCGGCGAGTCCGGGAATGGGCGCGTGCTCCACCACATCCACGCCGACGACACGCCGTTCCGCGAAGACGCGCCTCAGAAGCGACAGCGTCGGATGCCAGAAGCCGCCGCCGGGCTCGGGTGTCCCGGTCGAGGGCACAAGAGAGGGGTCGAAGTAGTCCACATCGAAGGTGATATAGACCGATTCGCCCAGCGCGTCGACCGCTCGGTCCGCCCAGTCGTCGCCCTGCGCCATTTCGTTGTCCGTGATGATGTGCACGTTGTCCCGGTCCCGGGCGACCTGCCACTCCTCGGCGCTGATGCCCCGCGCCCCGACCGTGACCAGGTCGACCTGGTCGATGACGCGCCCCATCGCGCACGCGTGGGAGAAGGGGCTGCCGTCGAGGGTGGCCCGCAGGTCCAGATGGGCGTCGAACTGGAGTACCGCGAGCCGCTCGGGCAGCCGCCGGGCGTGAGCGAGGATCGCGGGCGACGACACGGAGTGCTCGCCCCCGATCATGATGACGCGCCGTTCGGCGGCCGCATCCAGTACCCGCGTGCAGGCGTCTTCCAGCTCGGCCATTGCCCGGGCCGCGTCCCCGCGCGCGAGCTCGAGCGCGGGAAAGGTGTAGACGCCCCCGGCCGACGGATCGCGGTCCAGCTCGTGGTCGTACAGCTCGACGTAGCGGGAGGCGTCGATGATCGCCCGAGGTCCGCGGCGCGTCCCCGAGCCCCAGCTGGTGGTGGCCTGGTAGGGGACGGGCAGGATCCAGGTGCCGGCGCCCTCGTGCGTGGCTCCCCCGCCGTCCAGCCCGAGGAAGACCCGCGGCAACTCCCAGGGAAGCTGTTCGAGGCCGGCGGGGAGATCGTGGATGGTGCGCGCGCCGGTGCGGGCGGTGGCGGTGGGGTCCCTTCGGTTGGGCATGGCGGCGGGGCGTCAGGTCGTCTCGATGGGACAGGTGATGCCGCGATACGGGACATCGGCGCCCGACTCCTGGCTGGCGCGGCTGAGGCCGAAGATGACGAGCTTGTGATGCGTGGGACGGAAGCCGTGGCGCGCGGCGGTTTCCTCCACGATGCGCCGAAGTTCCTCGCTCCGGAACTCGATCACTTCGCCGCTCTCGGTGCACACCAGGTGGTGATGCACGGGGTCCCTGGACAGGCGGTGCTCATACCGCTTCAGGCCCTCGCCAAAGTCGTGCTCCTCGACCATGCCGCTCCGGACCAGCAGATCCAGGGTACGGTAGATCGTCGCCTTGCCCAGGCGGAAGTCCTTCGCCCGCAGAACGGTCTCCAGGTCCTCGACGGACTGGTGCCGCGACGACGAGAAGACGGCCTTGGCCACCGCGATGCGCTGCTGGGTGACCGGAAGGCCCTGTTCGCGGAGGTAGCGGCCAAAAATCCCCAGATAGGGTTCAATGTTGGTGGGTCCGGTCTTCATCGCTGTCTCCGGTTCATCCAGCGGGACGCGGTCCGGCGACCGTTTCCTCGAAGAGGCCGCCGTCGTAGTCCGCCATGAGCGACTCAAAGGCTTCGACCCCGCCTTCCACCTCTACCAGCCTTGGACTGCCCAGCGGCTCGGGGCCGCGCTTGACCACGCCCTCCATCACCCGGGGAAGCCGGTCCGCGGGTGCCACGCCTTCGTCGAGCAGTTCGGAATCCAGATAAAGGCCCTTGCCCGTCCGCTCGGCCGAGTAGCGCGCCGTGACCAGCCGCCGCGCCCCCCGGCCATCGAAGCAGCTGGCCGCGACCAGTCCCCACTCCCGCCGCCCCTGGACAAGGGGTGGAAAAATCCACAGGCGGTCGATGGCTCCCGGTCCGAGGCGGTTCCCCACCTCTCGCAAGGTCCTGGGCAACGCCTCCGGAACTCCCGGGCCATCGTCGGCCTCGGCAATCGAGTCTGTTCTCACCGGTACACCGCGCATCCCGGAAAGATCAGCGGTTTGGCCAAGGTTGCCAAGCCGGAGTTCAGAACTCCTCCTCCACGAACCTCACCACCCGGTCGATCGCGTCCTCCAGCGGCCCCGCCACCACCGCCGCCGCCGCCCGCTCGTGCCCACCACCACCCAGCGCCACCGCAACCGCGTTCACGTCCCATGGAGCCAGCGAGCGAAACGACACCTTGATCCGCCCGTCGGCGGTCGTGCGAAAGAGCATGGCCACTTCGACCCCCGCGACATCGCGCGGCACATCCACGAAGCCCTCCAGGTCTTCCAGCGAGGCTCCAAGCGCGTCGTAGGCCTCCTTCGGCACCGTCATCCACGCGATCCGGCCGCCCCCGTGCACGGTCAGGGTGGCCAGCGCCTCACGCAGCAGGGCAAAGCGGCGCCGGTGGAAACGCCCGTACACGGCCCTGTGAAGCGCCTCCGGATCGGCCCCCAGTTGGACCAGTCGAGCCGCGACACGGAAGCACTCCGGGTTCGTGTTCGAGAAGCGAAAGCCGCCGGTGTCGGTGAGCACGGCCACGTAGAGCGCTCGCGCCATCACATCGGTCCAGGGTCCGCCGGCCCGGTCGATGAGTTCGAAGACGAGCACCCCCGTGGCGCAGGCGCTTGTGTCACGCAGGACGAGGCCGTCGATGGGACGCCCGCCGGGCGGGTGGTGATCGATGACGACCTTCGGCAGGCGCCTGACCAGCCCCTTGACGCGGCCGATGCGCGGAATTTCGGCCGTGTCGAGCACGACCGCCAGGTCGGCGTGCCGGCAGCGCTCGGCTTCCTCCGCGCTCTTCGCCGGGAGCACCCATCCCGGATCCGGAAGAAGAAAGGCATAGCTCTCGGGGAAGGGCGTCGGGGTGACGATCCAGGCCTGCGTGCCCCGTTCCCGCAGGAACGCCGCGAGGGCGATCTCCGACCCCGCCGCGTCTCCGTCCGCGTTGGCGTGGACGGCGATGACCACGGACGATGCGCCGGAGAGGACGTGCAGGATCTCGTCCAGCCGCCTCACGCGCTCGCTCACCTCCGCGCCCGCACGATCTCGTTCAGCACCTCGGCTGCCCGGCTGGCCAGCGCGTCACGCGTTCCCGCGTTGTTCACAACGATATCGGCCCGGCGTCGCTTTTCGGCGGCCGGCATCTGGGCTTCCATGATCGCTTCGGCTTCCTCTTCGGTCAGGCCCCTGGACTCGATGATCCGGCTCAGGCGCACGGAGACCGGAGCGTCCACAACGACCACGACGTCCACCTGATCCTCGATCCCCGTCTCGAAGAGCAAGGGAACCTCCCACGCCACCACTTCGGCCCCCGCGGCGCGCCTCTCCTCGGTCCATGCGTCCCTCAGGCGCCTCACTTCAGGGTGCACGATCCCCTCCAGGTGCCGCAACGCCTCCTCGTCACGGAAGACGATCCGGCGCAAGGCCCCGCGGTCCAGAGACCCGTCGCCCCGGATAACACCCGGACCGAAGAGCTCTTCGATCCGGGCAAGCGCCCGCGTGCCCGGCTTGACCGCGGCGCGCGCGAGCTGGTCCGCCGACACCACCGACACCCCCGCCCGCCGCCAGAGTTCCGCCACCGCGGACTTGCCTGCCGCGACGTTGCCGGTCAGACCGACGATGCGCACGTCACGCCCCCATCCCGAAGAGCCACGACGCGCCAAATGCCAACACCGAGTTGAAGATCACGTTGCCCAGCAACACCGCGACCATGACGCCGCCCATGGAATACCCCATGAACGCCAGCGGGATCACGACGACCTCGTTCGGAAACGGCACGAAGGCCGCGTAGAGGAACAGGAGCCCGAAGGGCAGGAGTCGATGGCGCCGGTGGAGCGACTGTACCCGGGCTCGAAAACCCGCCAGTCGGTTGCGCGCCAGGTCGCGCGTGGCGTCCCCGATCAGGTAGCCCAGGAAATCGCCCCCCGTCATGCCGATCGCGATCGTCACGAGGGTGGGTGCCGGCTGGAACCCGGACTCCATCAGGAACGGGTAGAAGACGGCAACCGGCACCGGGGCCACAAGGTTGAAACCGCTGATCACCGACGCCGCCAACAGGCCCCAGTACCCCGCGGACGCCACCGCCTCCCTGACCGCGTCGATCTCTCCCGCGCGCAGGTTCACCCACGCGGTGAAGGCGATGAGGACGACGATGGCCACGACCTTGAACCAGAGCGGCACAAGTCCACGGGGCCGCATCCGGCGACGCATGTCCGCGGACCAGGTGATGAAGCTCTCGATCTCGTGCGCCGGGGGCACCGCGTCCGGCTCGCCGTACGCCGTCTCCATGCGCCAGCGCATGTATGCCTTCGATGGCAGAGGCAGGAAAGGCGGCCGCCGATACCATCCTCTGGGGCGAAAGGCCCACGCCGCGGACAGGAGCGCGGGCCAAAGGCGCGGGCGGCGCAGCGCCAGTACAAGGAACGGGCGAACCATGGGTTTGAAGTTATCGGAATCCGGGCCGGCACGTCGGCCGCTTCGCCACTCGCCCGGTCACCCGCTTGCCGCTATCTTCCCGCCTCCCCCTTCCCCTCTCCCCCGCCCCCATGCCCAACCGCCTCGCCAACGAGACCAGTCCCTACCTGCTGCAACACGCGCACAATCCCGTGGACTGGCACACGTGGGGCGACGAAGCGCTCGACCTGGCCCGTGAGCAGGACCGTCCCATCCTCCTCTCGATCGGCTATTCGGCGTGTCACTGGTGCCACGTCATGGAACGGGAGTCCTTCGAGGATGTCGAGACCGCCCGGCTCATGAACGGGTCTTTCGTCAACATCAAGGTGGACCGGGAGGAACGGCCCGACGTCGATTCCATCTACATGCGCGCGGTGCAGGCGATGACCGGGCAGGGCGGGTGGCCGCTCACGGCCTTCCTCACGCCTGCGGGCGTCCCGTACTACGGCGGCACCTACTTCCCCCCCGAGCCCCGCCACGGCATGCCGTCCTTCCGGCAGGTTCTCTCCGCCGCCGCCGACGCCTACCGGGCGCGGCGAGACGACGTGACCCGGGCGGGTGCCCAGCTCACGGAGGTCCTGGCCCGCGGCGCCACGGAGCCCCATCCCGCTTCCGGCCACTTCGACGCCCGGGACGGCAAGCTTTTCGCTCACGCGGTCTCCGTGGCCGGACGGACCTTCGACCCCACGAACGGTGGATTCGGCGCGGCCCCCAAGTTTCCCCAACCCGATTTCCTGCACTTTCTCCTGCGATCCGGCGACCCCGGCACGCACGGCGTCACCATGGCGGCGCACACGCTTTCGCGCATGGCGGCGGGCGGCATCCGCGACCACGCCGGCGGCGGCTTTCACCGCTACTCCGTCGATGCGCGGTGGCTGGTCCCCCACTTCGAGAAGATGCTGTACGACAACGCCCTCATCGCGCGGGCTCTGACCCGGGCGCACCTGCTCGGCGCCCGCCACCTGGGCCCCGTCGCCGAAGAGACGCTCGACTACGTGCTCGAGGACCTCGCGTCGCCCGATGGCGTCTTCTATTCCGCGCGCGACGCCGATTCGGAGGGTGAAGAAGGGCTCTTCTACCTCTGGACCCCGTCGGAAGTCCGCGAGCTCCTCGGCAGCGACGAGGCGCGGCTCCTTTCACGGATCTACGACGTGAGCGATGCCGGCAACTTCGAGGGCCGAAACATCCTTCATCTTCCCCACGATGTGGATGCGGTGGCACGGCAGGAAGGAATGGCCCGTGACGAGCTGGACGAGCTGCTGAAGGCGTCCCTCTCCACCCTCAAGGCCCACCGGAGCACCCGCCCCCAGCCCCTGCGCGACGAGAAGGTGCTGACCTCCTGGAACGGCCTCACCATCCGCGCCCTCGCCGAAGCGGGCCCGGCGCTCGGGCGCCCGGACTTCACACGCGCAGCGGCACGGGCGGCGGACGTCCTCCTGGCCGCCGTCCGCCGGGACGACACCCTGCGACGGGTTCTCACGGCCGGCCGCGTCCACGTCAACGGCTTCCTGGAAGACTACGGCGCCCTCGGCAACGCCTGCCTGTCTCTCTACGAGGCCACCCTCGACGCGCGCTGGCTGACGGAGGCGGCGTGGATCGCCGACGCGATGGTCGACCGCTTCTGGTCGCGGGCGGAGGAGCTGTTCTACGACGCACCCGAGGATGGCGAAGCGCTGGTGGTCCGGCCGAGAGACATCATGGACAACGCCACCCCGTCGGGGAACTCCCTCGCGACGGAGCTCCTCGCCCGCTCCGCGGCGCTGACCGGGTCGGCCGCGCACGTCACCCTCACCGAAAAGGTCCTCGCCCGCGAGCGCGGCACGATGGAGCGCTACCCCCTGGCGGTCGGACGCCTCCTCGGCGCGGCCCTGGCGCACGAGACTTCACGGCTCGAGGTCACGCTGGTGGGATCTTTCTCGCGGGTCGGCGGTATGCTCGAACGGGCACATCGACATCCTCATCCGAACCGGGTCATCACCGGGGGCGACCCCGCACAGCCCGCCGTGGCCGCCCTTCCGGCAATGCACGAGCGCCTGGAGCATACAGGCCTCGGGTTCGTTTGCGTGGGTACGACGTGCTACGAACCCGTGGCGTCCTCCGAAGCACTGGACGCAACGCTGCGACGGGCCCACACTTCTATGAGCGCGCGCTGACCAGCCCGGCTACTCCAACGTTCGGGAGCACATGGCGACACTGGAACACGACCTCGGCACCGACCTCGAATCCGACCTTCCAGGCCGGACGAAGCTTCTGGCCTGGTATCGGACAATGGTCACGGCACGGCACATCGATGACCGCGAAGCGAAGCTCCACAAGCAGGGCAAGGTCTTCTTCCTCATCGCCGGCGCGGGACACGAGGCAATCCAGGTCGCTCTCGCCGATCAGGTGCGCCCCGGGTCGGACTGGTTCCACCTCTACTACCGGGACCGGGCCCTGGCGCTCGCACTTGGCGTCTCACCGATGGAGCAACTCCTGCAGGGAATGGCGGCCGAGGCCGATCCCGCTGGCGGCGGCCGACAGATGCCCGCCCATTTCGGGGACGCCCGGTACAATATCGTCTCTGCCTCCTCACCGACCGGCACTCAGTTCCTGCAGGCGGTCGGCACGGCCGAGGCGGGGTTGCGGGCAACTCACACACCCGACCTCCGCAGACACGTCACATCGTTCGCCGAAGACGAAATCGTCGTTTGCACCGCGGGCGACGGCACCACCTCCGAAGGCGAGTTCTGGGAAGCGCTCAACACGGCGTGCAACCTGAAGCTGCCGGTCCTCTTCGTCGTCGAGGACAACGGATACGCGATCTCGGTGCCCGTCGAGGTGCAGACCGCCGGCGGCAACGTGTCGCGCCTCCTCACCGGCTTCCCGGACTTGAAGATCGTGGAGTGTGACGGGACCGACCTTATCGACAGCCACCGGGCCGTCGGCGAGGCCGTCCACTGGTGCCGGCAGCGACGGGGACCAGCGTTGCTGCACGCGCATACGACCCGCCCGTACTCCCACTCGGGCTCGGACGACGAGTCGCTGTACCGCACCGCGGCGGAACGGGCCGCGCAGGACCGCCGCGATCCGCTGCGCAAGGCCCGCAGGCTCCTCATCGAGACGGGTGCCGCGACCCCCGCGGAACTGGACCGGATGGAGGCCGACGCGGGGGCAGCGGTCGCGGCGGCGGCGGACCAGGCACTGGAGCATCCGCAGCCCCCCGCGGACACCGCCATGAAGTGGCTCTATTCGGAGACCGTGGACCCGACCGGTCCCGACTTCGACACCGAGGATCGACCAGTCTTCAGGGAAGACAGGCCGCTGACCATGGTGGACCTCCTCAACCGATGCCTCCGCTCTGAGATGGAGCGCGATCCCCGAATCGTGGTGTTCGGACAGGACGTGGCGGACGCTTCCCGCGAGGAGGCGCTGCGGGAGGTGAAGGGCAAGGGCGGCGTCTTCATGGTGACCCACGGGCTCCAGGGCCGGTTCGGGAGCAACCGCGTCTACAATGCGCCGCTCGCGGAAGCGAACATCATCGGCCGGGCGATCGGAATGGCCGCGCGCGGTCTCAGGCCCGTGGCGGAGATTCAGTTCATTGACTACATCTGGCCGGCCTTCATGCAGATCCGCAACGAGCTGGCCACCATGCGGTACCGGTCCGCCGGCACCTGGGCAGCGCCCGTTGTCGTGCGAGTCACCTACGGGGGCTACATCAAGGGCGGGATCTACCACTCCCAGACCGCGCCCACCCTGTTCGCGCATACGCACGGTCTGCGTGTCGTCCTCCCCTCGAATGCCCTCGACGCCAACGGACTGCTGCGCACGGCCATTCGCTGCGACGATCCTGTGCTCTTCCTCGAGCACAAGCACCTCTATCGCCAGGTGCACAACAAGGGCTCCGACCCGGGTCCCGACTACATGGTGCCATTCGGCAAAGCGAAAGTGGTGCGCCCCGGGCGCGACCTGACGGTGGTGGCGTGCGGCGCCATGGTGAAGCGCTCCATGGACGCGGCCCGCGTGGCCGAGGATCGCAACGGGATCAGCACGGAAGTGATCGACCTGCGCACGCTGTCACCGCTGGACATGGAGACCATCGGCGACTCGGTGCGCCGCACCAACAAGGTCCTCATCGCGTACGAGGACGCGCTGTCGTGGGGGATCGGCTCCGAGGTGGCCGCCCGGATCGCCGACGAACTCTTCCCGTGGCTGGACGGGCCCGTGCGCAGGGTGGCGGCACTCGACACCTGGGTGGCGTACTCGCCCCAGCTCGAAAAGGCCATTCTGCCGCAGACGGACGACGTGCTGCGGGGGATCCTGGGGCTGGCGGGATACTAGACTGGCAGCCGGCGCGGATCTGTCCGCAGGCTGCCCGAGACCGACCGGGTCAGAACCGCACGTTCAGCAGCGGTACCTTCCAGGTCAATCCGCCAGGTCCCTGCGTCAGAGGGACGTAGTCGCGGACCGGCGCGGGCAAAGGCGCCGAGAGTGAGAACTTGCCGCCCGACCAGTTCACCAACGCGCCGGCCATGGGAAGAGAGGCCGCGGCGTTCTCGCTCGCGTCCTCTTCGACGCCGTCCCCACGCGTCAACGCTCCGCCAACCGCCAGCCCGATCATGCTGCCGAACAACGGTATGGCGATCCCCGATTTGTCGCTCGAGGGCTGCACGATCAACACAACGCCAAGACCGCCTACGCCACCGATCAGCCCGCCGACGCTGATCAGCCGCGCACGCGAGCGTGTGAGCTGCCAGCGGTTCCCCGCGACCGCACCCCCGACCAGCCCGGCGTTCCCGGTGAGCATCGTGGCCGCCCACGTGGGGTCTTCCTCGAAGTCGGCGAGAAACGCGAACCCGAAGCCGAACCAGGCGCCCCACATGCTCCCCAACATGGCCGAGGTGGAGGTCCCGGGAGAGATCTCCCGCCGCGCGGCAAGCGTGCCGCCGAGGATGCCGATTGCACTCCCGGCGATCGCCGAAGCGAAGACGGCCTGTATGCTCTGCTCCTCGCGCTCGATGATGTCATCGTAGAGGCGCTCGCCCCCGCCCAGATCCAGGGCGTGTGCCCAGCCCATCCCCTGCCACGCGCCCCAGGTCCCTCCCCACGTGATCGCGCGGGTCTGGCCCAACGACAGCGGCTGTGATCTCGCCAGCGCCCGCCCGCCGAAGAATCCACCCGGTGCTCCCAGGAGGAGTCCCACCCCGTACGGCTCCGGCTCATCGGCGTCCATGGCCGCCGGCACCGCCATCCCCAGCCAGATCCCGTACAAGGTCGACCAGACCGTGAGTTCGATTTCCCCTCCGGCCCGCGACTGCGCGGCCGTGGACACCTCCAGGTGGCCGAGCGCGGATTGAGCGGCGGGTGTCCCTGGGAAGCGCGCGCGAATGTGCCTGAAGAGGGCCTCGGCCACGTCGCGGTCGCCCCGGTCGTCAAAGTCGATCGCGGCGGCGAGAAGGACGGCAGCCGAGTCGGCCCGGGTGACCTGGGCGGCCGCGGTCGCGGGTGCGGATACAGCCACCGCCGTGAGGACGAACACGAGAAGGGCTCGGGCCAGATGTCGGACAGGCATAGCGGAAGATACCCCGAGCCGGCCGGTCGGGTCCACTCAACCCAACACCCCCACGATCCCCCCCTCCAGATTCCGCACGTCTTCGTACCCCTTCTCCGCCAGCATCTTCGCGACCTCGAGACTCCTCACGCCGGTGTGGCAGTAGACCACCACGGGGCGGTCGCGCGGTATCTCGCCCACGCGCTCCGGAACCTGCCCCATCGGCACGTGCACGGCTCCCATGTGCGCCAGGTTCATCCCTTGCCACTCCACGGGCTCGCGCACGTCCAGAAGGAATGGACACGGATCGCCGGCCATCACCCCGGCGAACTCGTCCGGCTCCACCCTGCCCACCACCACTTCGGTCTCGGCGGGCTCGGGCTCGACGCCACAGAACACCTCGTAGTCGATCAGGCCGGTCTGGGTCGGCTCATCGCCGCAGACGGGGCACCCGGGGTCCCGGCGTATCTCCAGCTCCCGCCAGCGGTAGGCAAGCGCGTCGAAGATCTGCAAGCGGCCGACAAGAGGCTGTCCGACACCCAGAAGCAGCTTGAGGGTCTCCATGGCCTGGGCCGCCCCGATCACGCCGGGAAGCGCGCCGAACACCCCCGCCTCGGCACAGTTGGGAATCAGGCCGGGCGGGGGCGGCTCGCGAAACAGGCAGCGGTAGCACGGCCCGTCCGCCGCCGCGAAGACCGAAAGCTGACCTTCCCAGCGATAGACCGATCCGTAGACGTTGGGCCGTCCCGTAAGAACGCAGGCATCGTTGACCAGGTAACGGGTCGGGAAGTTGTCGCTGCCGTCGACGACCACGTCATATCCCGCCACGATCTCCAGCGCGTTGGCCGACGTCAGCCGCACCGCGCCGGTCCCCACCCTCACATGCGGGTTGATGTCGGCCAGGCGGGCCCGGGCCGAATCGACCTTGAGGGCGCCCAGACCCCCGGTTCCGTGCAGGATCTGGCGCTGGAGGTTGGTCACGTCGACCACGTCCGGATCCACGATGCCAAGCGAGCCGACGCCGGCAGCGGCCAGATACAGAGCCGCCGGGGAACCCAGTCCGCCGGCACCCACAAGCAATACGCGGGCGTCCTTGAGCCGCTCCTGCCCTTCCCTGCCGACCTCGGGAAGGACGAGGTGGCGGGCGTAGCGGGCGAGCTCCTCCCGAGTCAGATGAGCGCCGGAGCTACCGCCATTCACGGCTTCTGCGGTCTCTCCCCCCCACCGCGAACCGAAGCCCCAGGTTGAGGATCGGCCAGTAGTTCACGAGATCGCCGGCGTCTTCGCGAACACTCTGTTGCTCGGCGCGCAGGTCGTCCCGAAAACTGCGCGAGGTCAGCACGGAACGCCTGCCCGTGGCACTCATCTCGAGTGCCGGGTGGTCGAGGAACGCCACGCCGACATCCAGGAACAGACCCAGCCCCCGGGACGTATTCTGCCCGAAGCCGATCAGCACAAAGGGTGCCCACGCCTCCGAGACAAGGGTGGTCGTGAGTGTGGTGACATCCGGTTCGGTGTACGTCCCATCGCCGATCTCGATCTCCGCGCCATCGCCGAGCCGGATTGCGTACGCAGGATCTCGCTCCTTGTACAGCATGCCGCCGCCGATGCGGAAGTTCCCCACGTTGATGTCGGCGCCGAATGTGTAGATCGACTTCGGCAACGCCAGCGTTCCCGTGCGGTTCTCCGCAAGACGGGAGACCGAGGTCAGGTCGGCGTCGACCCCAAGCAGACCGGCACCGCCCCGCAGGGCGAGCCAGTCGTTCAGCAGAAAGGCGGCCTCGGCGCCGACGCCGAGGGTGCCGGCGCGGCCGCCGATCGCAAGTCCCTGCATGGCCTGTACGGGAGCCGCGACGGCGAGAGAAAGGACCGCGAGGATGAGAAGGCTTCGTCTCATGGGCAACCTCCAGGGTTGGGCGACGGCCAAGCCGTCTGGCCGGACGGACGAGGTCGGGGCGGCGGGCGAGGCTCGCCGTCGCGTCGCGGGGGACAACGGGCCATCCACCTGCACTACATAGTGCAACGGGCCAGGGATCCACGCCACCACGGATCCGCTCCAGGAAAAACATCGCTTACATTCCGGGGATGAGCCCCTGGAGTAGAGCCAACGCGGCAATTCCCGGGGGACGTGGTCATCAACACGAGTGAGGGGGGTCGATTGATGTCGAATTTGCGGTCCGGTCTCCTGGTCCTCGCCGTCGCGGCCGCCCCGGCCACCGCCTGCTCCGACAACGTCGGCGGACCGGACATCACGCGAACCCCACGTCCCTGGGCCAGTGGCCCTCCGGGCGAAGCGCTGCTGGAAGCGATGTCCGGCGACGATGTCCTGCTCTCCTATGTGGTGGACGCGGTCGCCGACTCCGAGGGCCGCGTCTACGTCCTGGACTTTCAGGAGGCGGGTGTCATCGCGTTGAACGCCGACCTGATCCATGACCGCACGATCGGACGGGAAGGTGAGGGCCCGGGTGAATTCACCCGTCCCGGCAGCATGCAAGTACTGCCCGGGGACAGTCTTCTGGTGTGGGACTATCAGCCGCAACGCATCACCGTGTTCCCGCCCGGAAGCGATGAGGCTGCGTACGTACGTCCACTGGGCACGCAAGAGCTCGGTTCCGATGTCCAGGGACTGGCGGGCTCCCTCGGATACCTCGCTCGGTCGTCTACCGCGTACAGAGCGGATGCGAGCGACGAAGGGGAAACGCGGATCGCGGTTTTGCGTCACATCCGGGAGGAAGGAGGCCGTGTGGTGGACGAGTTGGTCTACCAGTATCCCGCTGCCGAATCATTGGTCCTCCGGGGAGACGGATCCGTGAGTGTGAGCGGTCACCCCTTCGGACGGAGTTCCTTTGTGGGACTTCTGGGAGCAGAACAGATCGTGCACGCAAGTTCCGACGCCCTGGAGGTGAGAATCGTGGACCTTCAGGGTGGCGTCCGTACGGCATTTGCCTTCCCGACCACTCCGGTCGCTGTAACCGGGCGGGAACTCGCCGCCGCCGCGGACGGGTTGAGTTCCGCAATGGGCAGCCTGCTCCGGGAAGGGGCACCATATGTCTGGCCCACGCTCACCGGACTGGTCGTGGATGACCAGGACCGCATCTGGCTGGGGATCCATACGGGTGATCCGTCAACCCGGGAATGGGCGGCGTTCATGCCCGATGGAACCCATGTGGTGTCCGTCGATCTCCCCGTCGGCCTCGAAGTCCATGCGGTGCGCGACGGCCGCGTGATCGGGAGCGGCGTGGACGAGTTGGATGTCCCGCGTGTGCTGGCCTATCGGTTGCCGTGACCGGCCCGCATCCGAGCGCCGAACCAACGCAGCGGGGGTCCCTCCCCGGCTCCTAGAACCCGCCTCCCGTCGAGAATCCGCCGCCACCGCCGAAGCCGCCGCCGCTCGAGAACCCACCACCGCCAAAGCCCCCACCACTTGAGAACCCGCCCCCGGGCGAAAAACCGCCGTCAGACGGCAGGAAGCTGTGACTCCGCCCGAGCCTGCGGTGGACGTGGCCGAAGGAATGGCTCCCCGCGAGGTAGCCGATAAGCAGCGCGTTCATGTCCAGCCCGTCGTCGAAGCGCGAGCGGCGGCCGTTCCAGTCGTCGCCTTCAAAACGGTCGCGCAACTCCTCCAGACCCGCGAGGCTGTCGGCGAGGCGGTCACGATCCTCGCGCAGGTCCGCCAGCTCGACGCGCAATGTGCCGAGTTGGTCGTCGATGTCGGCGAGCCGCGCCACGATGACATCGTCGCGCGGGTCGCCGGTCGCGCGCGCCATGGTCATGAGGTCGTCCAGCGAGCGGCCTTCCAGGTACGACTCCAGGCCGTCGATCGCGGTCTCGTAGTACGATCCGCGCTCATCGTGCAGCGACGCGAGTTCATCGGTGAGTTCCCGTAGCCCCGTTTCCGCCTCGCGCAACGTCCGCCGGGCCTCTTCCCGTTCGGCGTACAGCTTGTCTCCGCGCTCCAGCACCGGCGTGAGGCCGTGCCGTTCGATCACCTCCGCCTCGAGGGCGGCCAGGGGGGCTCGGGCGTCGTCCAGCGCTGTCCGGTCGTCGTCGAGAACGGCCTCGACGTGGCCGGGAAGCTCGATGAGGAAGTCGTACTTCGCACGCACGGCGCTGTAGTCGGTCACGTCCGCAACCCATCCGTCGAGCGTGCGCGTGAGTCCGTTCCCGGCGGCGGCGTCCGACCCGTGGCGCCGCCTGGACAGATAGGAGAAGAACACGTCCTGCTCGTACGAGGGCGCCTTTGTCGCGGCTCTCGCGCAGGGCGGCCTCGTGCCGCCTCCCGGACGCGACCACCCGGGCCTGAAGCCGGCGCACTTCGTCCGACTGCGCCCGCCAGCGGTCCATGTCCTGAAGCTCCTGGTAGACACCTCGCGCCAACCTGGACCGCTCCCTTCCGACTTCGTTCAGCGCGACCGTCACCCGCGCAAGACGAGCCTCGGACGCGTCCACCGTTCGGCGCTGCTCCGGGATGAGCCGCTCAACCCGTTCGAGGCGGCCCTTCTTCGCGTCGAAGACGGCGCGGACGCTTGTTTCCATCTCCGTGAGCGTCTCGGCCACCGCCGCCGCGCTCATCTCGGGCAGGTGGAACTCGGCGAGCGCGCGAATGGTCGCGGCCCTCCCCTCTCCCAGCTCCGCCATCTCACCCTGCAACCGCTCAATGCCACCATCCTGCTCCTCAAGCTGGCGCCGGACCCTGCGGATCCGGGTCACCAGGCTCTCGTGGACGTCACTTCCCGTCTGCATCGCTCACCACTCCGTGATCTGGCCGAGGTCGGCGTAGCGGCGCTCGGCCGTTACGAACCCGCGGCGCTTGAAGCCGAAACGCTCGTCGTCGATGATGCCGTTGTCCCGCCTGTCCGCCCCGACGCGGTCGTAGGTCTCCTGCGGAACCCGCTCGGCCCACTCCACCACCGACGCCGTTCGGCCGGTCTCCTCGTTGCGGATCGCCAACAGTACCGGGGCTCCGTCACCGGTGCGAGCCTCGACCACCAGGTAGTAGTTCCGGATGTCGGGGTCGTCGTTGGACTCGCGCCAGACGCCTCCGGTCACAACGATCTCGTACTCGGCGACGAGCAGGTCGTGCAGTTCCCGGTAGCGCTGCCGCGTCTCGTCCAGCCCGTCGGCGTCGCGCGCGGTCAGTTGCGCATCGGCGTCGCGCTGCAGTTGGGCGGCGCCGTCGCGGGCCACATCCTCGACCGCGTCGGCAAGGATGGCCGCGTGCAGCCGGGCGATGTCCGCGCCGTAAGCGGCAAGGCGGTCGTGGCGCTCGATGCGGGCTCCCGCAGCCGCGATCTCGGCCTGGACCCGTTGGAGGCCCCCCCGCGCACTCCCGGTCTCCGCGCGGACGTCGTCGAGAGAGCCGTCCACCCGATCGCTCCGTGTCACCGCAGCCCCGATCGGGTCCAGCATAACGGCGACGGTACCCAGCAGCCTCCCGGCTTCCGCGAGATTCGCCGCGAATGCATCGGCCTCCGCAGGCGGCAGGTCCGGGGGCGTCCCGCGCGCGGTCAGCGCCTCCAGATCGTCCACGCTCCGGTCGTACGCCGCCCGAACCGCAACCGCCTCGATACGGACGGTCTCGACCTCGCGTGCCAGGGCCTGGCGTTGCAGCATCTCCACACCGGCAAAGGCGGCCCACACCAGGGCGGCCACGCCCCCGGCGGGCAACAGCACGCGCCTGGCCACCCATCCCCGCCGAACGTAGAGGAGCCCCAGGCGCGTCTTCAGGCCGGGCGGCACGGGCTTGAACGCGTAGCGCTCGGACAGGTACTCGTCGAGGGCCCGCTCGATCACGTGGCGGTCGACAAGGTCGCCCAGCTCCTCGTACATGATCTGGATGTCGCGGATCGCGGCGTCGCGGTCGAACGTCTCGTGGGCCTGGAGCGCTGCCTGCCGCTCGTGTATGACCTGCGCCGCGTCCATCACCCGAAGCACTTCCCGGGGCGCAAGGCGCTTCTCCTTCAACGGGGTCACGTTGTCCTCCTCCTCTTCGTCATCGGTTGCCACTGCATGTACGAAAGAGTCCGCCAAAGCCATTCCAACGGCCCAAACCGGAAGCGCGCCAGCCACCACGGCGACCAGATCAGCTGAAGCGTCCAGATAGCCACCACGATTCCCATCCGACCGGGGCTCCCGACCCGTTCGAAGAGGCCCAGCCCGTGGCCGTAGAAGATCAGTGTACAGACAACGCTCTGGGCGATGTAGTTGGTCAGCGCCATGCGGCCGGTGGCGGCCAGCCGCTTCCGGAGCCCCGGCAGCCAGCGGCCCCGGACCGCCAGCATGACCAGCGCGACGTACCCGAGGGAGACCCCGATCGAGCCGACGTAGTTGAAGAGTTCGCCCTGGAACATCGCCTTCTCCCACGCGAAGCCGTGGTGGAACTTGTACGCGATCCCCGCCGCCGAGAGGGGCAGGCCCGCGCCGATCCCCAGGACCGCCGCGCGTCGATGGACGGCGGTCGAGCGGCCCGCGGCCAGAACGCCGAATCTGTACAGGGCCATCCCGACCAGCATGAGTCCCCCGGCACGCCACAGGTGCAGGAACAGGACGCCGGCCGTCTGCAGAGCCAGCGCGATGGGTGCGCGGAACGCCATCTGGCCGGTCCAGCCGCCGCGGAAGGCGGCGATTTCGGCGTCGAGCACCTCGTCCGGCGGTGCCCACTCCGCGGCCGCGGCCGCCACTTCCTCCGCGGGCCAGTACGGAATCGACATCCCGATAAAGCCCCACAAGGGGACCACGAACGCGACGGCGCATCCCCCGATCAGGAGCAGGCGGCGCGGGGCAAGGTCGCGGAAGGGGTAGAGGATGAAACCGCACAGCGCGTATGTGACGAGGATGTCGCCGTGCCAGATCAGGTACGCGTGCACCAGCCCGATGAGCAAGAGCCAGCACTGGCGGCGGTAGTGCAGACGGGTTCCGGAGGCGCTCCGAGCGGCCATGCGATCGCTCATCATGGCCATGCCCGCCCCGAACAGCATGGAGAAGATCGAGATGAACTTGGTGTCGGCGAAGAGGTAGATCGCGGCCCAGATCCACACGTCCACGCCCGTGAATGTGCCCCCGGAAGAGGGATTCATGTACGCGGACGACACCCGCGCAAAACCCTGCATGTTGACGATGAGGATGCCGAGAACGGCGAAGCCACGCAGCACATCGATGGACACGATGCGTTCGGCCGTGGTGACGGGGCCGGCTGCGGGCTGGGAGCGGACCATGCGGTATTGAAGCCCTGCGCCGGGCTCGTTGTCAACGGCCCGATGCGATATGATGAGGGACTATTCGCGGACGCGGTTCCGGGCATTCGGACGCGCCGAAGAATCCAGCGGAGGGCTTCGAAGATGACGACATTGCGACTTGCTGCACTGGCGGGAATCGCCGCTCTGACGGCCTGTGTGGCCGAGGTCCAGACTGTTCCGGCTGCGACCGCCTTCACGAATGTGAGTGTGCTGCCGATGACCGGCGAAGCCGTGCTCTCCGGGCAGACGGTCGTCGTCCGGGACGGTGTCATCACCGCCGCCGGACCAGCGGACGAAGTCGACGTGCCGCGGGGAGCGACGGAGATCGACGGCACCGGCCGGTACCTGATGCCCGGGCTCGCCGAAATGCACGCCCACGTCCCGCCCGGCGACAACCCGCCGCGCCAGGAGGTCGAGGACATCCTTTTCCTATACGTCGCCAACGGCATCACCACAATCCGGGGAATGCTCGGGTCGGCCTACCAGATTCCGCTCGCTGACGAACTCGAGCGCGGCGAGGTTGTCGGCCCGAATTTCTACGTCGGCGCGCCCTCGATCAACGGCAATTCGGCGCCGACCCCCCAGGACGCCGAGCGGATGGTCCGGGCCCACGTCGAAGCCGGGTACGACCTGCAGAAGATTCACCCCGGGGTGTCGCTGGCGACCTGGGATCACATGGTCGAAGTCGCCCGGGCGGCTGGACTCACGTACGGCGGACACGTCCCGGCCGACGTCGGGCTGGTGCACGCGATGGAGACCGGCATGTCCACCGTCGATCACCTCGACGGCTACGTGCAGGCCATCGCTTCCGACGACGTGCAGGCCCAGGTGAGCGTCGGCGAGATCAGTCTCGGCGGGCTGGCGCGCGGTGTCGACGAAGCAAAGCTCGACGACATCATCCGCATGACGATCGAGCACGATGTCTATGTGGTCCCGACGATGTACCTGTGGCGCAACCTGTACGGAGCACCCGACCCCGACGCCATGCTCCTCCAGCCCGAAATGCGCTACGTGTCGCCGCAAACGAGGGCCGGGTGGCGGCAGCGGGCCCAGGGGGGCGGCCGCGGTGAGCCCGAAGACGTGGCGCTCTACCTCGCACTCCGGGACCGAATCCTCAAGGCGCTATCCGACGCGGGAGCCGGCATCCTGATGGGGACGGATTCGCCCCAGCTCTTCAACGTGCCGGGCTTCGCGCTCCACCGGGAGTTGCAGGTGATGGCCGAGGCCGGGATGTCGAACCATGAGATCCTGAAGAGCGGGACCGCGACGGTGGGAGAGTACGTGGCGTCGCATCTGGGACTCGACGGCAACTTCGGGACGGTGGCGCCGGGACAGCGTGCGGATCTGGTGCTCCTCGGGTCCAATCCGCTGGACGACCTGGCCTACCTCTTCGACCGCGTCGGCGTCATGGTGCGGGGCCGGTGGTTCTCCCGGGAAGAGATCGACGCCGGGCTGGAGGCACTGGCCGCGAAGCACGCCGGCTGAAGGAGGGCAGGCCGACCCTCAGCCTGCTGGCGCGCGCCCGGGAAACGGAACCGGCGGCGCCTCCAGGGCGAACGCTCCCGGAAAGTCCGCGGGCACTTCCTTCTGCTTGCCGCTCCACGCCTCGATGTCGATACGGTAGACGGCGGTCCGCTTCAGCTCTTCATCGGTGGTGGGCCGATAGTCGACCCCCGGCCTGAGGTGCGGCGCGTACTTGTCGAGGAGCACCTGCAGGGCGGCGCGCGCCTCTTCCCTGTCCTCGACGACGCGTCCCGTCCCGAACACCACCACGCCCGCGTACTCGACCGAGAACTCCAGCGCCTCTGGCGCAGGGAGAAGCCTACCCATCGCCACGGTGCTGAACGCCACCTTCTCCGCAGCCTCCAGGTTGGCGCGGGTGCGGCCGGTGCGGTGAGTGTGCAGGTAGATCCGGTGCGCGTCGCCGGTATCGTCGTACACGAACAGGTTCGAGTTGAGGAAGGGCTGTCCTTCCTCCCCCACCGTCGCGAGGAAGCCATACGACGCGCGCTTCAGGAAGGCGACGACCCACGCGTCGTGCTTCCCCCGGTCGCGGCGGCGCAGGGCACTGCGGGGATCGCCCCTGCCGGCGTTGGTTGCGCCCACCTTGTTGCTGTCTGCCATAGTTGCCAGGGTCTACCATGTGGCGAGGAACACTCCAACCAGGCCACAATGTACACGTGCGGGCCGACGTCCGGCAGGCTGTCCGCCCGGTGTGTCTACGAAGTTTATCGTTGACAGTCTGCCCACTGCCGGGTTAAGGTACGTCATGCTCATGTACGAAACCCTTCGTGATCGCCCTCCGCTCCGGTCGGCGGAGGTGGCGGCGCTGTCCGCGCTCCCGGGTTTCCTCGCGCTTGGAGCGCTCCTCGCCCTGGCGGCGTGCGCACCCGGGCCCGACCCCGGCCCAGCCGCGACCGACGCCCCCCTTCTCATCGACGGCGGCACCGTCGTGGTCATGGACGAAGCCGGCACGATCGTCGAGGGCGGCGCGGTGCTGGTCGAGGGCGACCGGATCACGGCGGTTTTGCAGCCCGGGGCGTCCCGCCCAACGGGGACGCGCGTCATTGACGCCACCGGCCACCTCGTCATCCCCGGGCTCGTCAACACGCACGGCCACGCCGCGATGTCACTTCTGCGCGGGCTGGCCGACGATCTGCCCCTCATGTCCTGGCTGGAAGAACACATCTTCCCGGCCGAAGCAGCGCTCGTGGCGCCCGACTTCGTCTACTGGGGGACGCTCCTGTCCTCCGTCGAGATGCTCAAGGGAGGGACGACCACATTTGCCGACATGTACTACTTCCGCGACGACATGGCGCGGGCGACGATCGACGCCGGGATCCGCTCGGTCACCGGTCCGCACGTGATCGGCTTCCCCACCCCCGACTTCGCCACCCCGGAGGAATCGCTCGCCGAAGCGGCCGGGTTCATGGAGCGGTATCGGGACCACCCCACCGTGACCCCGGCGGTTGCCGCGCACGCGCTCTACACCACCCCGCTGGACGCGGTCGAGGCCGCCTTCCGGCTGGCCGAGGAGTACGGTGCCGTCTTCCAGATCCACACGGCCGAGGACCCCGGCGAGGACGCAACCGCACGGGAGGCCACCGGCATGGGGGTGGTCGAGGCCCTCGGCTCGATCGGAGCGCTCCGGCCAGGGACGGTGCTCGCCCACTCGGTCTTTCTGTCCGAAGAGGACATCGGACGCATTGCCGCCGGAGGCGCCGGGATCGCGCACAACCCGCAGAGCAACATGAAGCTGGGGATTGCGAGGGCGGCCCCGGTCGTGGCGGCACTCGCCGCCGGGATCCCGGTTGGGCTGGGGACGGACGGAGCCGCCAGCAACAACGACCTCGACATGTTCGACGAGATGGACGCCGCTGCCAAGCTGCAAAAGCACGCCCTGGGCGATCCCACCGCCCTCCCGGCGGAAACGGTCTTCCGCATGGCCACCATGGGCGGCGCGCAGGTACTGAACCTGCACGACCGGATCGGGTCGCTGGAGCCGGGAAAGCGCGCCGACATCGTCCTGTTGGACGCTCGTCGCCCCGGACTCACGCCACTGTACAGCGTGTACTCGCACCTCGTGTACACGGCGCGCGGCAGCGATGTGGCCACGGTGATCGTGAACGGCCGGGTGGTGGTGCAGGACCGAGAGATGCTCACCGTCGACGAGGAGGAGGTCATGAAGCGTGCGCGTGGGTTCGGGGACAGGGTGAAGAAGGTCATGCAGGGTGTGACCGGCAACGGAGGAGCCGGATGACCGGACCGGAGGCCAGGCGGGAACGGAAGGGGTTCACGGACCGCGAACTCGACATCATGAGCGTGCTGTGGCGGGAGGGTTCCGGCACGGTCGCCGAGGTGCGGGATGCCATGGGCGACGATGCCGGCTACACGACGGTCCTGAAGATGCTGCAGATCCTGGAGGAGAAGGGCGCCGTGAAGCACGAGCGTGAAGGCCGCGCCTACCGCTACTTCCCTCTCGTCGAGTCGAGCCGCGCGGGGGGGCGCGCGCTCACGCGCATCGTGAACAAGATCTTCCATGGATCGGCGGAACTGCTCCTCGCGACGCTGGTGGAAGACAGGGAATTCACCGACGAGGAGATCGAACGGATGCGTTCGGTCCTCGACCGGGCCGAGCGCGGGAGGTCGGACGAATGATGGCCCTGATGGTGTACGCGGCCGTGGTCGGGGGGTTCGTGGCGGCGGGGGGGCTGGCGCTGGAGCGGTTGTCCGTGGCGGCGGGCAAGCCGCGCCGGGTGGTCTGGCTGGCGGCCCTGACGCTGGCGGTCGCAATTCCGCTCGCAGGGGGCCTTCAACAGCCCCGGGCGTCCGTCGACGCGGTGGGAGCCGCGGCGACGGAGAACAGGGCGACCGGGACGCTCGTCGAAGACAGGCGGAGCCTCGTCCCTGCCCTGCGCCTGCCGGCAAGCCGGGAATCGGGACGGGTGGCGGCGATCGTGTGGGGCACGGGATCCCTGACGGCGCTCGCGATCCTCGGCACCGTGATGGTCCTCGTGGCACGTGCCCGCCGCCGCTGGCCGCTCGGACGAATTCACGACACACATGTGCATGTGTCCCGCGGCTTCGGCCCCGCGCTGGTCGGTGTCGCGAAGCCACGGGTCGTCGTCCCCTCCTGGGTGCTGCGCCTGGGGCCCGGCGCCAGGTCGGCGATCCTTCGCCACGAACTGGAGCACGCGCGGGCGCGGGACCATTGGGCGCTGCTTTACGCCGGGCTGGTACTGGCCCTGTTCCCCTGGAGTCCGGCGATCTGGTGGATGTGCCGGCGGCTTCGCGCCGCCGTGGAATTGGACTGTGATCAACGGGTCATCGCATCGGGAATCCACGCCGCCGACTATGGCGATGTGCTCCTGAAGGCGGGATCCCGGTCGGTTGGCCGCTGGGGATTCGCCCCGGCGATGGGCCAACCGAAGAGCCTGCTCGAACGGAGGTTGAGAACGATGAGCGAGACGAAAAGGAAGATGGGTGCGACGAAGACTCTCCTGCTCGGGGGCGTGGTCGGCGTGGCGCTGGCAGCCGCGTGCGACACGCCGATTCCGACGGACGTTCAGGACGCGCTCGTCGACGCGATGGTCGACGAGAACGGACAGGCGGTCGACGCGGAAACGGCGGCCAAAGCCGAACAGGACCTCGTCGAGGCGATGAAGCACAGGGCCGAACAGACCCTCGCCGAGGCGACGAAGCAACTGCCGATCATCTACCTGGATGGCGTCAGGATGGACGGGTTCCACGATCTGGAGATGGGGCTTTCCCAGGTGAAGGGCCTCGCTTCGCTTGATCCCGACGCCATCGAACGCGTCGAGGTTCTCAAGGGACCGGCCGCCGCGGCTCTCTACGGGAGCGAGGCCGAAGGCGGGGTCATCCAGATCTTCACGAAAGAGATCCCCGGCACGGATATCAAGGTCGTCGGGCCCGACACCCCCGGGGCCACGAAGCCGCGGAACTGATCCGGAGCCAAGGGGTCGCCACCGGCGTCCGGCCGAGCGGCGTGGCGGCCCCTCACTCCGACCGCCCCGCCTTCGCACCCCCGCGGTAGACCACCAGGAAGTCCTGCGCCATATCCCCGTAGCGCGCGACCGCCTCCGCGTCTCCCGCAACATCGGCGAGCATCGCCAGCTTGGCCGTGAGCAGGTAGTACTGCAGGGGAATGTTGTCGGTCGACATGTCCGGCCAGATGTCGCGGAAGCGGATTCCCCGGTACCGGTACACGTCGTCCACGAGCTGGACGGTCCGGTCATAATCGAACCAGTCGCCGCCCAGTTCCACGGGCACCTGTCGGTAGGACCGCGGCCTCGGCTCGTCCAGGCTGCGGACGGAGAGTCTCACCGCGAGACCCTCCGCGACGCCCCAGGGATTCAACCCCATCTGGGCCATCTCCCCCGAGGATCCGGCGAAGTAGATGGGCCGCTCGGCAGCCGAGGACCGGATCATCGACAGCGCGACCCGCTGGCCAGGGGTCAGATTCATGCCCGCGGGGTAGGCCACGACCATGCTCCCGATCCGGAGCGTGAACGAATCCGGGAGCGGACCGCCTCCCACCCGCCGAAGCTGGTCGTCGGTCATGCCCAGCACGGAAGCCGCCGGCGGCGCCCGGTCCTCATAGGCTATCCCCTCCACCGGGATGTACGGTCGCTGGCGACCCGGCGCGGTCAATTCGCGGAGCTGCTTCGGGTACCAGTCCGTGGACAGGTACTGGACCACCGCGACGGTCACGTCCTGCCGAATCCCCTCCACTTCCTGCAGGTACCAGAGCGGAAAGGTGTCGTTGTCTCCGTTGGTGAAGAGCACCGCGTAGGGCTCCACGCTGTTCAGGAGGTCATGCGCATAGTCGCGCGCGGCGTAGTCTCCGGCGCGGTTGGCCCAGTTCATGTTCAGGAAAAACGGCAGGGCGGCCACCGCGAGCACGGGCGCGGCCTTGCGGGCGCTCCCCAGCCTGTCCCCGAGCCACTGCCATCCCCGCACCAGGCCCAGCCCGGCCATAACGCCCCAGTACGCGAAGCCCAGAAGGAAGAAGTAGTCGCGTTCCCGCACCTCGCGGGCGCTCAGGGGGATCTCCGCCGGCGCGATCGAGTACCCGTAGCGGAAGTTCAGGTAGAAGACGAGCCCGAGGGACAGGGTGGCGGCAAGGACAGCCAGGTACACCCCCGCGTCGCGGTCACCCCGCCATACCGAGACGAGGCCCGCGACCCCCAGCGCGAGGAACAGCAGCGTGAAGGGAAGGCGTTTTCGGCTGACCGGCTCGTCCGGATCCATCCCCCTTGCCCACTGCCAATCGAAGTACTGGAAGAAGTTGTGAAGCTGGTGAGTAAAGGGGGCCATGCGCATCGTCACGGGCGGCTTCGCGTACTGTTCCCGTTGCAGCGACGAAGCCAGGGCCGGACATCCGGCCTTCCCGTTGGTGTAAATCGCCGCAGCCGTCTCGACGAAGCCGTCGCACAGCGGATCACCCTCGTTGATAACGGGGCGCTGAGCGGCCCGAATGGGCAGGAAGAAGCTGAAGGAGAGGCCGACGACGACGGCCAGTACACAGCGGGACAGGAAACGGGGCCGCAGCAGAATCCCCGGCCGGGCCAGAAGGACGAACACAGCGACCGCCCCTACAGGGAGCACCGACATCAGGTGGTTGGTCGATCCGAGAGCCATGAGGTACACGGCGCCGACCAGCAGCCGCTGCCCCTTCGGTCGGTCGAGCCCAAGGTCGTGCCCGCGAAGCACAAGCCAGCTGACCGCGGCCACGACCAGAAGCGAGACCGTGTACACCTTCTCGTTGGCGGTGCTCTGGCTCCACACGGTGAACGCCGTGGCCCCGACCAGCACCGCGATCCCCGCACCGATCAGCGCCTCCCGTCCGAAGCCCCGGAGTTGCGCAAGGGTACGGTGGGCGATCAGGTAGAAGAAGAAGAACGCGCTTGCCGAGGTTGTGGCGGCCAGCAGGTTCACGCGGACGGCGGGAGACAGGCCCAGCGGCGCCAGCACCAGGGACCAGGTACGGGCCAGGCTGACGAAAAGAGGGTTCCCGGGGGGGTGCGGGATCCCCAGGGAAAAACCTGTGGCGATGTACTCGCTGGCGTCCCACCAGGCCGTCGTGGGCGCGAGCGTCAGGACATAGAGCAAGAGGACGCCTGCGCTAGCGCACGCGGCGGCCCTGTAGGGCGGATTGCCCCCCTTGTCAGTCATCCGTCGATCTTCCCCCCGCTGCTGACGCGTTGATGATTTCCGTGCATAGATTGGCAGGGTGCCGGGACGGCCACCACCGCACCGTCCCCGCGACAGCCATCCCAAGGTAGCCATGGCCAGTCCAACCTATGATACACTTCGGTACCTCCGGGGTTGGGTGCTCGGATCGTCCGGCACCCCCATGCGGGGTGTTGTCGCCGGGGACATCGCCGTTGGCGCGGGCCCGGAGGCCATGGCGGCCCGGAGGTACCGCCCCGCGTCGCGGAACCGGCCGCTGCCCGGCTGGCTGCTCCTGCACGGCGTGACCCGGCCGGGACCCGATCACCCGAGCATCGTCCGCTTCGCCGCCGCTCTCGCCGGCGCCGGCGGAGACGTGCTCGTTCCCGACATCCCCGCATGGCGGAGGCTGGAGCTGGACCCGGCCCCCGCACAGTCGGCCCTCGAACGGGGGTTGGAGTACCTGCACAACGACCCCCTCGTGCGTACAGGCGGCGTGATCGTCGCGGGGTTGTCCTTCGGCGTCCCGCAGGCCCTTCGCGTGGCCGGGCGCGTGGCCGCAGCGGGCCGCGTCCGTGGCGTCGTCGGGTTTGGCGGCTACTGCCGGCTGTTCGAGGCCATCCGCTTCGGCCTCACGGGGCAGTTCGAGTGGCGGAGCCGGACCGCCTACCTGCGGCCCGACCCCTACGGCCGCTGGGTGGTGGCGGCGAACTACCTGCACCGCATCCCGGGGTACGCGACCGCGCGCGGCGTCTCCCGGGCCCTCGGCCGGCTGGCGTCGCTGGCTGGAGACCGGAGGATCATGTCGTGGGACCCGGGCTACGACGGCGTGAAGGACGAATTGACCAGCTCGATGCCGGCCGAAGACCGCGCACTGTTCAGGCTGTTCGCACCGCCCGCGGACCGGGAGCCGGAACCCGGCCCCGCGAACGAGATCGCTCCACTGCTCGCCGAGGCCGCCCGATCGGTCCACCCCCACCTGGAGCTGCCTCGCTCCGCGGCGCCAGGCGACCGACCGGCATTCCCCGTCCGCCTCATTCACGGGCGCCGCGACCACCTTATCCCCTTCACCGAGACCCTCGCGCTGGAGCGCCGCCTCGGGAGCCGGACCGATGTCTCCGCCACCGTCACAGATCTCTTCGCCCACTCCGGGGGCTCCGCCGCGAACCCGGCCCGGCTGCGGGAAGCAGTCCGCTTCTTCATGGCTCTGAGAGGGATAATGGGGCTGCGTTCGCACTGAATCCCCACCCTGCTTGCGTCCTCGACGTCGCGGCAAGATGTTGGCACGAATCGACCACTCACGACCAGGGACAACATCATGCCGCGGGAGAGGTTCAAGTCGTTCCAGGAACTGGGCCGCGCGGAGCGGTCCAGGCGCAGCAGGGCCGCGGCGGCACGGATGGGCGCGCCACTCGGGGCGAACGGCTCCGGCGGGAAGCTGCTGGTCCACGCCGAGGCCGCTGCTCACACGGACCCCGCCGTGGTTCACCAGTGCCGCGCGATCGCGCTGGATCACATGCAGGCGCGATTGGAGAGCAGGCTGCCCCGCAGGGCGTCCCGGCACCGATCGTTCTCGCACCGAAGCGGCGAAGAGGCGTGCCGGGCGGTACGGGTGCGAGACGGCCTGGGGGACCACTGGGCGGCACAGCTCGAGCGCAGCCCCGGCGCGGGACAGATGATCGTGACCGAGGTCGCCGTGGCCCACCCGGCGGGACGATCCCCGACCATCACGGTCGAGGTCGTCGACCGCTCGGTCGTGCCCGCCGAGCCCATGAGGGAGTATCCGGCCGAAATGCTCGCCACGATGTCCGAGCGGATGCCGCTCTTTCAGCACGGGCGAAGGCTCAGCCACGAGCCGGTCGTGGTCGAGACGGCGGAGACCATGGCGAGCTTCCAGCAGGTGTTGCTCGACCCCGGTCGCCGGATGCCCATGGCGGTTCTCTCGGTGCCCCCGGAGCCGGAAGACCCTGAACAGCTGCGGCGCCAGTGGAAGGCGCTTGCGCGCGCCCTGACCGGCCTGGCCGTCGTCTGGGTGCTGCCGCCCGCGATGACCTACCGATTGAGCGACCTGGTCACCAAGAATCTGTCGGTGTTCCTGGGTGCCTGGAGGTACTACCGCCCCGGGTTCAGCGACACGTCGCCGTGGTCCGAGCATCCCCTCTTCCTCAGGAATCGGATGGAGCACGAGCAGGGAGTGGCGGACGTCACCGCCCAATTCCTGCGGATGGCCGTCGAGGACCGGCAGCGCGCCGGAGACGGGGCCCACGACCTTCCGGGTTATGGACGCCTCGCTTCCCGGGCCGCTCAATCGACACGGGGTCCGGGGTGGCTTTTCGCAATGCTCCGGAAGTCGATCCGGCGTACCCCGGACGTGCCGACGGCTGCAGAGTACGGGACCGGACAAACCGGGGCAGCCAGCGCCGGCCAGGTGCTGACGGATGGTCGCCTCGGCGCGCCTTCTACGGTCGCCGCCGTCAAGGAATCGGCTCCGGCACCGGTCGGGGCGTGGGCGCCCCGCGAGAGCGGACAACCCGGACACGAGCTGGCTCTGGAACCGGCACAGCCAAGACGACAGCCTGGATCGCCGGAAGAGGCCCACCTGCTCCGCCGCAAGCTGAAAGCCGCGACGGTCAGAGCGCGCACGCGAAGGAGTCGCTACGAACAGGCCAGGCGGAGGGCCGAAGTCGCCGAACGCGAGCGCGACGAAGCCCGCAAAAGGGTAGGGCAGCTGGCTGGGCTGGTGCGCTCCCTGGGCGGCGATCCGGATGCGGCCACGCCGTTCCCGACCGGCTGGGAAGAGTTCGCGACCTGGTGCGACGAAACCCTGGCCGGCCGGCTCGCGCTCACCAGCGCCGCGCGACGGGAGTTGGGCGGCGCCGAGTTCGAGGACATCGGCCTGGCCGCGGCGTGTCTCAACTGGCTGTCGCGCGACTACCGCGACGGGCGTCTCCGCGGCGGGGATCCCGCGCTCCACGGACGCATCCACGGGGTCCAGGACGCCGTGTACAACCTGCCGTGCGGCGGCGACAGCTTCGATTGCTCCTGGGAGGGCCGCCGCCAGCGCGTCGAGTGGCACATCAAGCGCGGAGCGAATACCCGCGATCCGCGCCGCTGCCTCCGCATCTACTACTTCTGGGACGAGGACGCGCGGCAGGTCGTGGTGGCATCCATGCCCGCGCACAGAAGGACGGGACTGACGTAGGGCTGCCCTACCTGAGTCCGTAACGGAGACCGACGCTGACCACTGGCCAGTAGTTCACGAACCCTGCGGCATCGTCCTCGGCCTGTCGCCTCTCGGTATCCAGGTCGTTGCGGAACTTCAACGAGTTCAGCACCGCCGGATCGCCCGTGGCGGTCATGTCGAACGTGGGGGTCAGGTGCAGGACCGCACCGATGTCCGCTACGAAGCTGAACCCGGGCGCCGAATTCGATCCGAATCCCAACAGCACGTAGGGGGCGACTGATCCGGAGGTGAGGGTGGTGGTCACCGTGAGGACCTCCGGATACCGGTATCCGCCCCCGCCGATGCTGATCGACGCGCCGCTCTCGTAGGTGATCTCGTGTAGGGGATCCTCGGACCTGAACACCAGGCCGGCGCCCGCCCTCAGGAGGCCGGACGCTGCCGAAAGCTCCGCGCCCATGCTGTACAACGCGGTCGGCAGTGCAATCCGGGCCGTGCGGTTGCCGGCGAGTCCGAACCTCCCGGTGAGATCCACGTCGAATCCGAAAAACGCGGCACCACCCCGGAGCGCGATACGGTCGTTCAGCGCGACGACGACATCCGCGCCGACACCGAGTGTGCCCATGCGCGCTCCCACGGCGATGCCCTGCTGCATCGCGGATGCGGGTTGGCCCGGCATGGTCAGTGCAAGGGGGACGGTCGCGATCAGGGCAAATCGTTTCATGGCAGACTCAAGATACAACAAGGCGGCTCGCTCTCTCGCCTCCCCACGCGCGTTGGCCGCCTACCTCCCCACAATCCTCCTCAACTCCACGACCTCCTCGTCGAGTGCCGTGCGCCGCAACACGGCGGCCAGGTCGCCCGTCACGTCGAAGAGCACCACGTCGTCCGGCGACGAGAGGGTGGCGATCTGCCCCGCGCCCGGCCTGAACACGAACCACTCCGGGCCCTCCGGGTCCGAACCCTCCCGCGGGAGCCCTCCGTAGCGGAGCGCCCACACCAGCCCGTCGGCCGCCGTGACAGGCGGGTGCTTCGGGTACCCCAGCGACAACCGGCCGTACGGAGGCAGGTGCTCGGGGAGCCCCATGGCCGCCAACATGCGCTCCACTTCGCCTCGGACCGAGCCCAGGTCCCGGGAGTCCAGGAGGGTCTGCCGGATGAACTCCACCTGAGACCGTGGCAAGGGGGTTGGTTCGGGCACGACTCCGGGACGGAGCGTATCCCGAACGACTCCGTCACGCCCGTACACGGGAATGTCGTACGAGTCGTTTTCCACAACCACGAACAGGGAGTCGATGACCGCGGCTTCCGAAACGCGGCCGAAGAACCGGGACATCTGCCTCGATCCGGCGTTGCCAACGGGCTCGTACCAGGTCTCCGGGCCAGCCATTTCGAAGAAACGACCAGCGAATCCGCCCTGACTATCGAAGTGAAGAAGCGTCACCGGGCGCCGCTGGACTTCCGGTTCCGTGGGCAGGAATCGAACATCCCAGAGATTCCCGAGCACTGTTCCGTCCGAAAACGCCCCCAACGCCGAAAGACCCGCCTGGTACTCCTCGGGCGGAGAAAGGGCGACCGAACCCAGGTACCGGCCATCCAGGCTGAATCTGGAGACTCTGCGGCCATACCCGTCATACGTGACGAGATGGTCACCGACACCCCGCATCCACGCCAATTCGCCGAACTCGCCCGGACCCTCGCCTCTTCCGCCGACTACGTGGTCGAGGGAGCCCTTCCGGTCGTAGAAGCGAAGTGTGCCCGCCCCTTCCTGGGCGATCACCACGTGACTCCCGGTAATTACAATCCCGGCTACTTCATGGAGCGGGTCCGCTTCGCTGTCGCCGACGCTCATCAAGGGCACTGAGTCCAGCAGCCAAACGTCGAGATCGCCGGACCCGCCGATGGTACCCCCGGTCGCTGCGCCCTGGCGCATATGAATCGAGATGGACACGGCACCGGCGAGCACCAGGGCCAGGAGGAGCCCATGCGCGGTGCGAATCGTCTTCCGTTCCCTCATGCGAATCGGTGCATGGTGCCGGTCCTCTGCCGGGAGCGTCGGTTGATACAGGCCGCCCTCCCGACCAATCTTGAAGGCTCCGATCATCGATGCCAGTTACCCTCACCCAAGACCTCCCGATGAAAAACCGCCTTACGCACCAGCTCTCCACCGTCGCCCGGGGCGCACGCAAAACGTCCGGCCTGGCCCTTTTCGCCGCCCTCCTCGCCACCGCCGCCCCGCCCCTCCGCGCCCAGGTCACCACCGCGCAACTGGACGCGCTCGGCCCGCGCAACATCGGCCCCGCCGTCATGAGCGGGCGGATCGTGGACCTTGCCGTCGTGGAATCCGACCCGCTGAAGTTCTACGTCGCATCCGCCACCGGCGGCGTCTTCAAGACGAACGACAACGGGATCACGCTGGTCCCCGTCTTCGAAAACGAGGGCACCCACTCGGTCGGTGCGATCGCGGTGCACCAGCGCGATACGGCCATCGTCTGGGTCGGCACCGGGGAGCGCGCCAACCGGCAGAGTTCGTCGTGGGGCGACGGAGTGTACAAGAGCACCGACGGCGGCACGTCCTGGACGAACATGGGGCTGCGCGACAGCCACCACGTCGGGCGCATCGCGCTGCACCCGGACAACGCGGATCTCGTCTACGTCGCTGCGATGGGCCACCTGTGGGGGCCGAACGAGGAGCGCGGCCTCTACCGCAGTGCGGATGGCGGCGCCACGTGGGAACCCATCCTGCAGGTCGACGAGAACACCGGCGTCGTGGACGTGGCGCTGGATCCCGACGACCCGAGCATCGTCTATGCGGCAACCTACCAGCGCCAGCGCCGTGCGTGGGGCTTCCACGGCGGCGGCCCCGGCAGCGCGCTCCATCGCAGCATGGACGGCGGTGACAGCTGGGAACGGCTGACCGGACCGGGCGTGGAGCGTGGGCTTCCAGATGGCGTTCTGGGACGCATCGGCATCTCGATCTACCGAAGTGACCCCCGCATCGTCTACGTCAGCGTCGAGCAGGGGTACCGCTACAACGCGTCGACCGCCTACACCGAGAGGCGCGCCGGCATCTACCGGTCCGAGGATCGCGGCGACAGCTGGGAGTTCATGAGCGACTGGAACCCCCGCCCCATGTACGCCAGCCAGATCACGGTCGACCCCAGCGACGACCAGAGGATCTACATGGTGAACAGCTACTCCTTCTCGGACGACGGAGGGCGCACCTTCACCTCGCCACCCCAGAGCCTTCACGGCGACGACCGGCTCGTCTGGGTCAACCCGACCGACTCGCGTCATGTGATGAAGGCGGACGACGGCGGCCTTGGAATCTCCTACGACCGCGGCCTCAACTGGCTGTATATCTCGGACCTGCCGGTCAGCCAGTACTACCGGGTCAGCGTGGACATGGCCCAGCCGTACAACGTGTACGGTGGACTTCAGGACAACGGCTCGTGGATGGGACCGAGCGAGACCTGGCGCCAGAACGGCATTGTGAACAGCGACTGGACCCGGCTGGGCGGGGGTGACGGCTTCGTCAACATCGCGGACACGACCAACAACACCGTCATCTACACCGAGTCCCAGTACCTGGGGCTCTCGCGCTTCGACACGCGCAGCGGCGAGCGGACCTCGATCCGTCCCGGCGATCCGACCGGACACATCGCCGGGCGACGCAACTGGGAGACGTGGAGAGAGGTCGGCACGTTCGAGGAGCAGCGCCTCGGCAACGCGATGGAGCCCGCGAACTGGGACGGCCCGTTCATCATCTCGCCGCACGACGCGTCCACCCTGTACGCCGGAACCCCGATCCTGTGGAAGACCACCGACCGGGGCGACTCGTGGCAGGCGCTGGGCGACTTGACCACCGGTGTGGACCGGCGGACGCTCCCGGTCATGGGGCAGATGCCGCACGACCTCACACCCTCGCTCGACGACGGTGTTCCCTACTACCCCACGATTTCCGCCGTCGCCGAGAGCCCCCTGGTACAGGGACTTCTCTTTGCGGGCACCGCTGACGGCCGGCTCCACGTCTCCCGGGACGGGGGCGAGCGCTGGACGGACGTGTCCGCCCGCGACATATCCGACTCGGACGAGCCCGACGCAGCCACCGGTTTCCCCGGCCTCCCTCCGGGCGCATGGGTCAGCGGGATCGAGCCTTCCCGCCACAACGAGGCCCGCGTCTACGCGGTCTGGAACAACTACCGCAACGACGACTACGCCAACTACCTCTACCGCTCCGACGACTACGGCGAAAGCTGGGTCTCGATCACCAGCGACCTGCCGCCCGAGCGGGTGCTGCGCACCCTGCGTGAAGACCCGCGCAACGGCTCGGTCCTCTTCCTGGGCGCCGAGATCGGCCTCTTCTACACGATGGACGGCGGCGGGCACTGGACCGAGCTGCGTAGCGGGATGCCCACGCTGCCCTTCAACGATCTCGTCATCCATCCGCGCGAGAACGACCTCGTGCTGGGGACGCACGGGCGCGGCATCTGGATCCTCGACCAGATCAACGCCCTCCAGGAACTGACGCCGGAGGTGATGGCGCAAGCCGCCCACCTCTTCACCACCGAGCCCGCGGTGCAGATCCGGCGTGCGGGCGGGGCGGCCCACACGGGGGACGTGTACTACCGGGGCGAGAACCCTCCCAACGGCGCCATCCTCGACTACTGGCTCGGGGAGGCCGGCGAGGAAGGCACGGTCGAGATCGCCGTCGAGGATTCGGACGGTGCGCGCGTGGCCACGGTGGACGGCACCACCCGCCAGGGTATGAACCGCGTGGTGTGGGACCTGCGTCACAAGGTTGGCGATGCGGGCGACGGTGAGGAAGCGGGGCGGTTCCAGCGTCCGAGCCGCGGCCCCCTGGTCGTTCCGGGTACGTACACGGTGCGGCTCCAGGCGGCCGGGACGGAATCGTCGCGTGAGGTGGTCGTGCGCGAGGATCCCCGCATCGATGCGTCGCCGGGCGTGCGTGCGGCGTGGACGGCCACGCTGCTTGAACTGGCTGACGCGCGTGCGAGTGCCGGGGCCGAGTCGGGGCGCATCCGGGAAGCGCTGGAGGGGGTTGCCGAGGACGACACCGGGCCGCGAGCCGCGAAGCTGCGCGACCTGCAGCGCGAGTTCGGGGAGCTGATGAGCCGGATCGGGCGCCTTGCCGGAGAGGTGGAGGGCGTGGTCGCGCCCTTGACGCAGGACCAGAAGTCGCGCCGGGACTTCTACATGGAGATGCTGGAGGTGCTGAGCGGGGAGGCGGCGGAGGTGGGGTGAACCCGCAGGATCCGACCAACCCACGTTGCAGGATGGCTCCAAATGTGTATGATATGTGTGACTGAGCATATCATATGCACATCGTTGGAAGCAGCTGATGGCACGAATCCACCTGATCGTCTCCGAGCCTGACCGCACCCGCTACGCCGCCGCCGCCCGCCGCGAAGGCCTTACCCTGAGCGCGTGGCTTCGCGCCGCCGCCGCCGCCCGCCTGGACCGTCGTGCGGGCGCCGAACCGTTTCACACGGAGGAAGACGTGTGGCGGTTCTTCGCGGACCGCGACGCCGAGATGGGATGCGGCACCGAACCGGAGTGGGAGCAACACCTCGACGTCATACGCGCGTCCCGGAGCCGGGGCACAGCCGGGGCCTGACGCCCCGAGCCATGGTCTTCGTCGACACCAGCGTCCTGATGTACGCAGTGGGAAGGGAGCACCCGCTTCGCGAGCCGGCCCGTCGCTTCTTCGCGGCGGCGACGACGGACCAGCAACCGCTCGCAACATCGTCCGAAGTCCTTCAGGAGTTGGCTCACGCCTATCTGCCCGCGGAGCGCACGCAGGCCCTCGCCGCTGCGCTGCGGATCGTCGACCGGACGCGGATGGAGGTGTGGCCCCTGGAGCGGGACGACGTGATCCTCGGCATCGAACTCACCACCCGGCACCCGTCGCTCGGGGCCCGCGACCTGTGCCATCTGGCCAGCTGTCAGCGGCGCGGCGTCACCCGGGTCAAGACATTCGACCGCGCCCTGAAGGCCGCTGCGGGCTCCCTGGGCTAGCACTGGCCGGCAGGGACCCGTGATGACAGCTTCCCCGGAACCCGGACACGGAGTTGGACGATGGCGAGTCGCACGAATAGTGGATCCCTGGTCACGATGCTTCTGGCGGCTGCGGCGGCAGTTCCCGTCTCCCTGGCAGCGCAGCAGGACGCCCGGATGGACGCCATGGCCTCATGGGTGGCGGTGGACGCCGCCACCGGTTACGAGACCCGGGTCACCCCCGGAATGGCCGAGGCAATGCCCGGCTGGAACTCCGACCGCTGGGGCAACCTGGTGGCCGTCGTCGGGTCGGGGAGCCCGCGGCGCATTGTGGCGTGTGCGCTCGACCGGCCCAGCTACGCAGCGAGTCAGATCACTGCGGACGGATACCTGCGCGTCCACCGCATTGGCCGGGGGTCGAGCCACCCATTATGGGACCAGGCCTTCGAGGCGCAGCCCGTACGGGTACTGACCCGGACCGGCCCCGTGGCGGGGGTGGTGGCGCGCAGCAACGGCCACTTCGCCGCCCAGCATCGGCACGAGATCGCGGTGGTCGGGGCGGACGACCTGTGGGTGGACGTGGGGGCCGAGTCGGCCGAGGAGGTGGCGGACCTGGGAATCGAACTGCTCGACCCGATCGCCCGGCACCTCCCCCCGTGGCCGCTGGCGGGCGGTGTAGCGGGGCCGGACGCCGGCAGGCGGTTGGGTTGCGCCGCCGTGGCCACCCTGGCGGCCGCCGTGCGCGACAGCGGTGCTCCCCCCGGGGAGACCCACTTCGTGATGAGTGCCCAGGAGGTGCTGGGGTGGGTGGGACTCTCTTCCTACGTGGCGCGCGGCGGGTCGTTCGACCAGGTGGTCGTGCTCGCGCCCGGCGAAGCGGAAGGCGCCATCCGCCTCCGCTCCTCGGCTTCCTTCGGTCGTTTCGGAGCGGTGCTCGAGTCGGCCGGCGTGGGCGAAGTCACCGTGGTCGTTCCCGCGGCCTCCTCCCCCGGCTCCCACATGGAGCACGTGCCGGCAGAGGAGGCCACCACCATGCTGGCCGCCGCGGCCACCGCCGCCGGCATGCGCGTCGACCCCGGGATCGACTGGGTGGCGGCCCCGGAACGCACACCCCTGCGGGCCAGCCATGCCGACCCCTCCCTCGACCGTACCGCGGATCTGCTTCGCAGCCTGGTCGACCTGTACGCGGTGCCCGACCACGAGTGGCCGGTGCGGCGGCGGGTGCTGGAGTCCCTCCCGGAGTGGGCCCGCGAACGGGCCGTGGTCGACGACATGGGCAACGTGATGGTGGAGGCCGGCCCCGAGCGCGACACCACCGTCTTCATGGCGCACATGGACGAGGTCGGCTACGAGGTGGGAGCCATCTCCTCGGGCGGAGTGGTCACCCTCAGACGGAAGGGGGGCGTGGTGGCGACCGCGTGGGAAGGCCAGACCGCACTCCTCCACTTCGATCCCCCGGGCGCCCCCAGCGCACTGACCGGCACCGGCGACGACACGGATCCGCGCTGGAAAGCGGAGTCCCTCACGGCCTCTGCTCCGCCGCCGATTCCGGGCGTTTTCCTGACCCGGGACGTCGCCGAGAGCAAGAACGTCATCAGTGAACGCGCATGGTTCGGCATGGACGCCGCAGCCCTGGCAGCCCGCGGCGTCCGCGAGGGCATGGCCGTGACCATGTACAAGGAGGGGCTGCGCCTGGGCCGCCACCGTTTCGTGGCGCGCGCCCTCGACGACCGCGCCGGCAGCACGGCCCTCCTGCTCGCCATCAACGCCATCGACCCCGACGAGCTCGACTCGAAGGTGATCTTCACGTGGTCGGTCCACGAGGAAGGTGGCCTGCGCGGGGCCGGCGCCATGGCCCGCCGGTTCGCGAAGAGCACGCACCGCATCTTCTCGGTGGACACCTTCGTCTCGTCGGACACGCCTCTGGAGTCGCCGCACTTCGCGCATGCCCGCCTCGGCAGCGGGCCGGTGCTGCGCGCCATCGAGAACTCCGGGGTGTCGCCCGACCGGGAGCGCCAGCGGGTGATCCGGGTGGCCCGCGAAGCCGGCATCCCCCTGCAGATCGGGCTCACCCAGGGCGGTACCGACGGCACCCGGTTCACCTTCTGGGGCGCGGCCAACCAGGGGCTGTCCTGGCCGGGGCGCTACAGCCACTCCCCGGGGGAGGTGCTGGACCTGCGCGACCTCACCCAGCTGGGCGAACTGATCGCTGCGGTCGCGCGCGCAGGGAACTAGAAGGCTACACCCCCACCAATCGCCCCACACCCTCCGCCTCGGCCCGGCGCAGCACCTCGGCCCCGATCGCCACGTCCTGGACTGCCGTACCCACCGACTTGAAGAAGGTCAATTCGCGTCCCGCGTTCCCCTCGGGAGCGTTCCCGTTTACGATCTCGCCCAGGTCGGCGTCGATCACGTCGGCGGTCACCAGCCCTTCCTCGATCGGGATGATCAAATCTCCCGCTTCCTCCAGCGCCGACTCCCGCTCCTCGACAACGACCCGCGCCCGGGTCACCACCTCATCGCCCACTTCGCGCGTGTGCGGCTGAAAGCTGCCGCTGCCGCTCACATGCGTTCCGGCGGGGAGTCCGGAACCGTCGAACACGGGCGTTCCCGCCGTCGTCACCGCCACGATGATGTCCGCACCCTCCACCGCCTCGGCCGAATCGGACAACGCCCGCGCCTCGACCCCGTCGAGCGACGCAGCGACCCTACGCGCCGATTCCCCACCCTTCGAAACCACCCGCACCTCCTCGATCGGCCGAACCGCCCGGATCGCCTCGATCTGCCATGGGGCCTGCGCACCTGCGCCGAAGATGGTCAGCACGCGTGAGTCCGCGCGGCTCAGCAACCGGGCAGCCAGCCCCGCGGCGGCCGCGGTCCGGATCGCCGTCAACTCGCCGGCGTCCATGATCGCCGCGGGCAGCCCCGTCTCGTCGTCGATCATCAGGATGACGCCGTTGATCGTGGCCAGCCCCCGCTCGCGGTTCCCCGGGAAGAGGGAGGCGATCTTGGCTCCGCGCTCCCCGGCCGCTCCCAGCCGCGCGGGCATGAACAGGCTGAATCCATCACCCGACGTCAGCACCCCGCGGACGGGCATTTCGACCTCGCCCGCCGAGAGCTGCCCGAAGGCGCGGGCCATCGCGTCGATGGCGTCGTGCATGGTGATGAGTGAGAGGATCTCGGCTCGGGAGATGACTCGAAAATGCATCTTTCAGGGCCTCCTATGGGGTGGACTGCGCCGAGGTTGCGTCCCGCCGTAGCTCGCCCGGCAAGCGGGCCAGGAACACCTGCTGCAACCCAGCCTCGTTCTCGCGGACCCCGACTATCGTGTCGCCGCGGATATCGTACACATCGGCGGGCGCGCCCAGGTCGAGTGCGCCCAGATACTCGCCCCCGGACGAAAACGCATCCCACATGCGTCCACCGAAGCCGGCGGCCTTGAACGTGTAGATCACCCGACGGTCCATCGACTCCACGGGGCGGACTCGCTGAACGAGCACCAGATCGTCGCCCACTTCGATGTCGGCCATGGCGGGAAGTCGGTCCGGAATCCGAAGCTGGTCGCTGAACCCGTCGGGAATCTCAGCGTCGTCCATCCCCATGCCGCGAACAACGATCCTGAGAATCGCGTCCTGCTCCTCGCGGGCCAGAACCGTGTCTTCGTGGTCCCAACCCACCGTCCGAACCGGGTGTCCGTCACGGTGAACGGTGAACTCGGGCGCAAACATCCAGCCTGCGGCCACCACATTCCCCGAGAACGACCAGACGAGGTGATCCTGCCAGAGCGGCTGCCGTCCGTCGGCAGCCACCGGCTCGGCGGGGCGCGCGACCACCGCCAGGGTGTCGCGCAGTGATTTCTCGACGGACAGGACGGAATAGCGCGCCACCACCTCGCCGCCAGGTGACGACACCCGCACAACCGGCAGCGGGTCGCCCGTCGTGCGCCACTCCGGTATGTACATCTCCTGGATGTCGAATCGAGGCGACGCCACCATATCGCCATCGAGGGAGTACACGTTCAGGGTCCGGGTCATGATGTCCGGGACAACGAAATCCCGCGGTGCGACAGCCACGAGCGCCAACGCACCCTCGCCACTGATCTCGCCGGGACCCTCACCCTTGCGACCGATGCGGCGGAGGAACGAACCGTCCGGTGCAAAGGTGCGAACCTCGCCCGCCTGCCCGTCCAGGATCGCGATCGTTCCGTCGGCCATGACGTCCAGTCCGGCAACGTCGCCAAAAGAGAACTCCGGAGACCCGTCCTCGACCCCGATCGCCAGGAGGTGCTCGACCGCAAAGACCGGGCGTCCGTATTGCGCCAGACTCCCGTGCCGAACCATCTCGACGCCACCCTCTCGACCCGGCGTCACGGTCGGATCGTCGATCCCGGCGTCGCATGCGGCCAGCGCGCAGAGCACCGGAACTGCCAGGACCGGTATGCGCACCGACGTCGCCACGCCGGCCCTCCTATCCATTCACGTACCGATCGGCCAACACCCGGCGGTGATGCCGCGAGTGCCCCGCAATGATCCAGGCCAGGCTGCGCACGGTGAACTCGTACCCGCTGGCCACGCCCCGTCGGTCCCAGACGTCCTCCTCAAAGCTCCCGAGCAGCAGAACCGTCGACTGCCGCACGGCGCGCAACTCCTCCGCCAGGCTGGCCAGCGAACGGCGGTCGGCGCGGGAAGCGGCCGCATATTCCTCCTGGTCAAAAGACGGGAAATGGGCCCGGTCGCCCCGGGCGAATGCGAGCACCCGCATTGTGAACATGCGCTCGGCATCGATCACGTGCGCGACTACCTCTCGCAGGGACCACTTGCCCGGCGCGTAACGGTACCCTTCCCTCTCGGGCGGAACGCCGTCGAGCATGCGGCTCCAGTCCGCGGACTCCCGCTCCAGCGACTCCAGCAGCGGCTCTCCGGCCGCCGCGATGTACACGTGGTAGAACTCTTCGCATTCGTCGGGCCGGGGTCGCCCCGGCATCGTTTCCATCGCTCGATCAGCTCCTGGGTTGGGGTTCACTGCCGCCGTCACGACGGAACGTAGCGCTTCGCGATCGTCGTGAACGACCGTACCTCCTCGTCGGCCCAATCGTCGCTCCGGCCCAGCTCCGCAGCCATCACCGCGGCCACATCCGGCGCGGCGGCCAACGCCGCTCTCGCATTCAGGAAGAGTGCCCGGGTCCTTCTCGCGAGCACGTCTTCCAACCGCACAGCCATCTCGCTCCGGGCCGCCCACGCGGCCTGGCTCAGCCGATACGGGAGACTGGGGTGCATGAGGCGGGCCAGCTGCGGGCTGTGGGCTTCGATCTCCCGAATCCCCGCAGCGTCCGTGCCGTAGACCCTCCATGGGTCGAGGACCTCACGCCGCCTGCTGAAGCCGTGCAGCCTCAGCGTCGCGGTCACCGACGGCGTCGGCGAGAGCCCCCCTACATCGGCGGCGATGTCCACCGTGTCCTGGGCCACCTTGCGGCATGTGGTCCACTTGCCCCCCGCCACCGTGACGAGTCCCCGCCGCGAGACGCTGACGCTGTGGTCGCGCGAGATCGCGGCGGTGGTGTCCTGGCTCCCCGTCCCCGCAAGCGCCCGCAGTCCCGCCCAGGCGGAGAGTATGTCGCTCCGGCCGATCGGGCGGGTCAGATAGCGTCCCGCGTGGTCGATGAGGTAATCGATCTCCTCTTCACTGGGTGCCGGATCACGCTCGGGCGACTCGACGCGCACGTCGGTGGTCCCGATCACGACGTGGCCGTGCCAGGGAATCGCGAACAGGACCCTGCCGTCGTCCGTCGAGGGGACCAGCACCGCCGAATCGCCCGGGAGGAAGGCGCTGCTCACCACGATGTGAGCGCCACGACTGAGAACCACGGGGGGACCCTCGCCGGGCTCGTCCATTCGGCGCAGCGAGTCGGCGAAAGGCCCGGCTGCGTTCACGACCACGGCCCCGAACGCCACCCACTCGCGGCCCCCGGTCACATCCCGCAGCTTCACCCCCTTCACCATTCCTCGCGCCTCGATCAGATCGACGGCTTCCACGTAATTGACCGTCACGGCGCCGATGTTGGCCGCGGTCCGGGCGAGGGTCCACCCCAGCCGCGCGTCGTCGAACTGCCCGTCGTGATAAAGAACACCCCCGCGCAGACCCTGACCGTCGAGCGTGGACACCAGGCCCCGGCACGCCCGCTTCCCCAGGATCCGCGAACGGCCCAGGCCGCGCCGACCCGCCAGCGCGTCGTACACCTTCAGTCCCAGCCCGTACCAGGGACGCTCCCACCATCTGTACGCCGGGACGATCAGAGGCAGGTTGTCGACCAGATGGGGCGCGTTGCGCCAGAGCCGCCGCCGCTCCCGCAGGGCGCTGCGGACCAGTTGGACCTGTCCCTGACGCAGGTAGCGAACCCCTCCGTGCACCAGCTTCGTGCTGCGGCTGGATGTCCCCCCCGCGAAGTCCCCCTGTTCGACGAGGAGCGTCCGGTACCCGCGCGCCGCCGCGTCCAGGGCGGTCGCGAGCCCCGTGCAGCCACCGCCAACGACGATCACGTGCCAGGGGCGCAGTCGCATGGCGCGCCCCAGCATCCCCTCCCGGGACAATTCGCCCCGGCGCGACCGCGCTGTCCACCGGGCGCGCCGAACGGGAGGAGCCGCAACGCGAGTCACGATGGTCGTCTCTCCAACGCTGAAATGCGGGCCATGCCGGCATTTTCTCGCCGGTCCGGTTCAGAAACCAAGGTAGCGACTTGCCAGCGGCCGGGGTCGCCCCCGCCTGGGCATCGGGGCGCCCCGCGAGTACGGATCGCTCAGTCCGCCGCCACCCGCCCCACGAACGCCCGCACCCGGTCGTGGCTCTTCAGGACGATCACGGTGCCGGGGGCTTCCCGCGCGATCCGCTCCGGAATCGTCCCGAAAAGGATCCGGCTGGAGAAGCTGTCGCCCGACGCCCCCACCATCACCGCGTCGAAGTCGGCGGCGGCCGCGACCACCCCCTCCACGACGCCCGGCCCGGCGATCACGCGCGTGCCCACCGACGCTTCCTCCGGCAACTCGGCGCGCTCCTCGGCGAGCCGTTCCCCTTCCTCTCCCCACTTGCCGTCCGGGGCGCCCCCAGGAATCACCGACGCCAGCGTCAGCCGTCCCTCCCCGGCTTCGGTCATGCCCAGCGCGTAGCCCTTGGCCTTTCGGGAGTGGAGGCCACCGGCCGTCGGCAGCAGGATCCGCCGCGGAACCGCCCGCTCGGGCCCGAACTTCACCAGCATGATATCGGCGCGTCCGAGCCGGACTACGTCGTCGGTGACCTCGCCCAGGATCTTTCTGGCCGTGGTCGTGAAGCCCTTCCAGCCCAGGAGGATCAGGTGCGACCGGTCCTCGCGAGCAGATTCCAGCACCGCGCGGCCCACGTTGTGTCCGACCCGGACCTCCGTCGTGATCGGCACCCCGAGTTCGCCCTCCAGCGCCTGCAGGCGCTCCAGCACTTCCTCTTCGCCCTCGATGGACGCGCGCGCCAGCTCCGGCGGGAGCTGTTCGGGAACCTGAACGACGCGCAGCAGGGTGATCTCGCCATCCCTGGGCTTCGCGATAGAGGCCGCCAGCCGCACCAGGGTCTCTGCCGTTTGGGGATTGTGGACGGGCAGCAGGATCCGGAAGGCTCCCTCCCTGGGTGACGCCCGCAGGGCCACGATTCTGGAACCGGGGCCCGCCGGAGCGGGGACCTCGAAGCGCGTGCCCCGCCAGGCCGCGTAGCCGAAGAGCCCCAGCGCCAGCGCCAGGATGGCCAGAAGCAGTGGCTGCAGGTGTCCCTGAACCGGGATCTGCAGGATCAGGTACAGGTTGGCGGCGATTCCCAGCGCGGGCACCAGCGGGACCAGGGGGACCCGGAAGGGCCGCTCCATCTCCGGGAAGCGGCGACGGTGGACGATCAGCGCCGCGTTGACGAAGCAGAGGGCCAGCAACAGGACCAGGTTCGCGAAGTGCGCGAGCGACTCAAGCGGGAGCAGCAGCGCGAAAACACCGATCGCTCCGCCCACGGCCAGCAACGCGACGAAGGGCGTTTGCGTGCGGGCACCGATCCTGCCGACGACACCGGGCAGGTGCCGCAGCTGGCTCATCGCGAGCGCGACGCGCGATCCCGCCAGGATGGACGCGTTGGACGCCGAGATCATCGAGAAGATCGCGCCGCCGACGATCACCATGCCCCCGATCGGCCCCAGGAAAGCACGCGCGGCCACCCCCATGGCCGCTTCGGTGTACTCGGTCAGGTCGGCCACGACCACGACGAGCACCACCAGGGAGTACAGCACCGTGACCACGATCATCGAGATGAAGATCGCCCGGGGGATCGTCTTCGTCGGGTTCATCACCTCGCCCGCCGAGGCCGCGATGGCCGAGAAGCCGAAGAAGGTGATGAAGACGAGCGCGGCCGTCGACGCGATCAGCGGGAGGTCGGTGCTGAAGCGCTGGGTGAGCGTGGCCGCGTCGAGGCTGCCCATTCCCCCCGCAATGAACCAGATGAGCAGCACGATCTTGGCCGCCGTGACGACAATCTGGAAGGTGCCGCTCTCCTTCGTGCCCTTGATGTTGAGGAGTGTGAGAGCGGCCAGGAAGATGATTCCGGGCAGCGCCGAGATCGCGAAGTGCCAGATGAACTCGTTGAAGTAGCTCGACAGACTCGCGATGTAGAAGGCGCACGAGGACGCGTAGCCGAGCAGGAGGCACCAGCCCACCAGGTACGCGAGCAGAGGTGGAAAGGTCTTCCGCGCGTAGAGGTAGCCCTCGCCCGAGAAGGGGTAGATCGAGGTGAACTCGCAGTAGGTGAGCGCGGTGAACGCCGCCACGAGCGCCGCCAGCAGGAAGGACACGATCGCCGCGCTTCCCACGTAACCGACCGCCAGCCCCGACAGAGTGAAGATCCCGGCCGCGATCATCGTGCCGGTCCCGATTGCGAGCGCCGAGACCAGCCCCAGGTCGCGGCTGAGACCCGCGACTACAACCCTGGAGCCCTCACCGGAGTCCGCCGCGCCGGCACGCGGGTGCTCAGACATCGCGGATCGCCAACGATGCTCCTACGGCTGCGCCGGTTCCGCGTCGCCGAGCAGCGCCCGCACGTCGTCCTGGACGTCTTCCTCCATGGGACGGAAGGGGCCCATCCATTTACGGACGACCGTCCCCTCGGCGTCGACCAGGAACGACCCCGGGAGACCCAGCAGAGAGTACGCGTCAACGATCTCCCACGAGGGATCGTGGTAGATGGGGAACCCGATCTGCAATTCCTCCGTGAACTCCCCGATGAGGTCCGCCGAACTCCTGTCGTCCACGCTGACGCCCACCACGCGGAAGCCCTGGTCGGCATAGGCGTTGTGGAGCTCCTGCAGCTCCGGCATCTCTTCCCGGCAGGGAGCGCACCAGGTCGCCCAGATGTTCAGCATGTAGGGGGCACCCAGCAGGTCGTCACCCGTCACCGGGGCTCCGTCGAGCGTCGTCGCGGCGAACCCCGGGGCCGGGTCGCCAACCTCCAGGGGCTTGAATTCGGGGACCTCGCACGCCAGACATCCAAGGGTCGCGAGCAGCCCGATGGCGCTTTTCTTCACTGGGACCTCCTGGTGGACTTTGGAACCGCAGCGTTTCAAGCTATCCAACGGGCGCGGGCCCGCCAACCATGTCCCGGCCCGGCGCATCGGAACACCGCGGGGGTGCAACCCGTAGAGAATGAAGAAACCCACCACCGGCATCCGGACAACGACCATGCCCGAACAACCATCCAAAGCCCGACGCAAGCTGACCTTCCTGGCCGGCTTTTCCCTCTACTTCGCCGCCGTGTGGTTCCTGTGGGACACACCGGTCATCTACCCGCTCAAGATCTTCGTGGTCATGCTGCACGAGATCAGCCACGGCATCGCGTCCGTTTCGACAGGCGGGACCATCGAGCGAATCGTCCTCGATCCGGCCCAGGGCGGCGCCTGCTACTGCGGCGGCGGCAACGCGTTCCTGACGCTGTCGGCAGGATATCTCGGCAGCCTCATCTGGGGAGTCGTCATCCTTGCGGCCGTCAGCGCGCGACGGATCCCGAACCACCTGATCGTGCTCATCGTCGGCGTGCTCGTCGTCCTTCTCACCGGTCTCTACGTCCGCAACGGGTTCGGGCTCCTCTTCGGGCTGGCCTTCGGAACGACCCTGATCGTCGCCGGACGCAAGCTGGGAGCGGGGGCGAGCCGGGTGGTGCTCACCGCACTCGGGCTGACCAGCTGCCTCTACGCCATCCTGGACATCAAGAGCGACGTCCTGGACAGGCCCCACCTCGAATCCGACGCGGCCATGCTCGCCGACCTGACGGGCATACCAACCACGACCTGGGGCGGCATCTGGATCGCCGTTGCGGTGCTCGTGAGCGCGCTGGTGTTCCGGAAGCTGTACAAGGCGGCCTGACAGGGATCGGGGCTCCGGAGACGATCACGTCCCCCGCCCCTCCCGCTCGAACACGACCTCCCCGTTGAAGACCGTCATCTCGCAGGCCATGTCGCGCAGTTCGTCGGTCGGTACGGTCAGCGGATCACGATCCCACACCGCCAGGTCCGCGTACTTGCCGGGCTCGATCGTCCCCACCTTGTCCTCCAGGAACATCTGGTGGGCCGTCCAGGTCGTGAACGAGCGCAGGGCGGTCTCGACGTCCACGGACTCGGCGGTCCCGTACGGTTCCTCGCCGTACACCCCGAGCAGCGGCCGGCGGGCGACCGAGGCCCACACGCCGTACCGGGCCGGGAAGGGCGTGACGAAGTAGTCGGAGCCGCTCGCCCAGATCATGCCGCGCTCCCGGTAGGACCGGAAGGGGTTGAGGCGCAGCGCGCGGTCGGGTCCGAAGTTGCCCGCGTAGGTGTCGCCGATCCACCAGGTGAAGGACGGGGACGGCTCCGGATAGCCGGCTTCCCAATCCCGCTGGAGTTCGGCCATGATGTCCAGCGCCCTGTCCGTGGGGATGTTGGAGTGGATGATGCCGTGCCGGAGCCCCCGCGCAGGGGTGGCTTCGAGGGCCTCCACGAAGCTGTCGACCGTCCAGTCGATGCCACGGTCGCCGATGGAGTGGATGCTGACGTGGAGGCCCGCGTCGTGATAGGCCCGGAAGCGCCGGCGAAGCTCGTCGGGATCCATGGTGGGATAGCCGCGGTTGCCGGTGTCGGTTTCGGTCAGTTCCCGGTTCCAGTCGTCGTGCATCCACGCCGTGCGGGCACCGCCGCTCCCGTCGATGTACAGCTTGACCCCGCCCGCGATGAGGTGGTCGTCGCCGGTTGACTCGTACGGCCTCGTGAAGGTCGCGAGGCTGTCCGCGTAGTCGCGCACCTCCTCGATGGTGCCGCTGCGCCCCCGCCAGAGCGCGAAGATCCGGACGGAGAGGTCGCCGTCGGCGAGCACGTCCCGATATGCGTTCCAGGTGGATGCGCCGATGCCCGGGTCCTTGCCGCCCGTCATGCATTCGGCGTTGAACGCGGCGGCCAGAGCACGGATCCCCTCGCGCTGCTCGTCCGGACCGATACCGGGAATGAGGCGCGAGACGAGGCCCTGGGCGGACTCCTTGAGGACGCCGGTGGGGCGACCGTCGGCGTCCCTGTCGATGGTGCCACCGGGAGGGTCGGGGGTGTCGGCGGTGATCCCCGCCATCTCCAGCGCGAGCGAGTTGGCCACGCCGTAGTGACCCATCGTGTGCGACAGCCACACCGGCCGCCCGGCGGCGATCCCGTCCAGATCGGAGGCCAGGATGTAGCGCAGCTCGTCCAGCTTGCCCTCGTCCCAGCCCCCGCCCCGCACCCACTCGCCTTCGCCCACACTGGCGGCCTGCTCCGCGACCAGGCGCTGCACGTCCCCGATGTTCTCTACGTTCGGGTAGCTCAGGTCGAGGCGGTACAGCCGGTTTGCGCCGCCGCTCGCGAAGTGGACGTGCGCGTCCATCAGCCCGGGGGTGACGGCGCGGCCCGCGAGATCCACGCGTTCGGTGCCGGGACCCGCAAGGGCTTCGATCTCCTCCACCGTCCCGACCGCCGCCACCCGGCCGCCCCGAATCGCGACGGCTTCGGCCACACGGCTGTCCGCGTCCAGGGTAATCACCGGACCACCCACCAGCACGAGGTCGGCGAGATCGCGTTCGGCCGGGCCGCCGCATGCCACGACGGCGGCGGCGACGCCTGCCGCGCAGATCCCCGGGAGCACATGGCGGAAGTTCCCCTCGAATACGACCGGCGTGCGTCCTCGCATTGCAAGCTTCCTCCCGATTGGCGGATGAATCCATGGCCGCGCCCACCCGGGCGCAGCGGCGCCGGGAAGGGTCGGGCGGCGCCGATCAGAATATTCTTGATCGGGCTGCACCTGTCAGTATACATTACAGGCGGTCCCCCGGACCAAACCCGAGCCGCCCGAGCGGCGGCGCGGTTTCGAGCTGGATGTGGAATCCCGCCCGATGTCGAACCCTTTGAACAAGGAGGTGATCTCTTGACTAGTCCCAGTACCCAGCCCAACTCGGCAAGGGCAAGCGATCGCCGCTTCGGCAACTAAGCCGAATCACGGTCCAACGTTCGCGCCGTAGGCGGCTTCGCGCCGGGTTGCGGCCGGTTTCAGGCACCTGAGGAGTAGTCCCGTTGAACACGCGGGCTTCTCCTCAGGTTGCTGAAGCCCCCGGAGGCTCCGGATATTCCCGGACCGCCGGGGGCTTCTCGCGTTTGGGTGGTCCGGGGCGGCGCCCAACCGGGCAACCCCACCCCGTGCCGCTTCAGAAGGTTCTCAGGTCGATTGGAGGGTCAGCATATGAAGAACGACAGCGTCTTCACGGTCGCGGCCGTGGCGGCTCTGGCCTCGGTGGTCGCATGCACGACCATGGAGGCTCAGGAAGGCGCTCGGGTTTTCGGCACCAGTTGCGCGGAGTGCCACACGCCCGCCGGCGACGAGCGCTCGCCCGGCGTCACCCTGCTGCGCCAGCTGTCTCCCCGTGCGATCGTGACGGCGCTGGAAGACGGTGTAATGCGTGCGGAGGGAGCGGAGCTGACCCCGGAGCAGCGGATCCGTGTGGCGGAGTACCTCAGCGGCCGGTCCTATACCGAGCAGCTTCTCCCCGACGCGGCATTCTGCCAGGACGGCACCTGGTCCGGACTCGCCCTCGACGCCATCTCGTCGATGGGGTTCGGCGGCAACCTGGCGGGGACCGGCTATCAGCCCCCGGAGCTCGCGGGGTTGGACGCAGGGGAAGTCCCGGACCTCGAACTCCGCTGGGCATTCGCCTTCCCCGACGCCGGACAGATGCGTGCAAAACCGACCGTCGCGGGTGACGCCGTGGTGGTCGCCGGGCCCCTCGGCGAGGTCATGGCCCTGGACGCCGCCACCGGCTGTGTCCGGTGGGGCATCGAAGCGGACGCGCCCGTGCGGGGAGCGGTCATCGTCGGAGTGGGGCCGGGAGGACGCACCACCGCCTGGTTCGTCGACGCACGGACCAACGCCTACGCCGTCGACGTCATGGACGGGTCGGTAATCTGGAAGTACCGGGTCGGGTGGCACGCGACCTCGTACGGCACGGGCAGCCCGGCGCTGTACGACGGGCGCCTGTTCGTGCCGATCTCGTCACTCGAGGTCGTCACCTCGGGCGATCCCCGCTACGAGTGCTGCACGGCTTCGGGAGCCGTCGCGTCGCTCGACGCCATGACGGGCGGTGTGCAGTGGTATCACCGGGTGATCCCGGAGTACGCGGAGGAGACGGGAAGGAACGGCGCCGGCACGACGATGTGGGCACCGTCGGGAGCCCCGGTGTGGTCGAGCCCCACGGTGGATCCCGACCGGGGCCTCGTGTACGCGGGCACGGGCGAGAATTACACGCGGCCCACCACAGAGCACAGCGACGCCATCATCGCGCTGGACATCGACACGGGCGAGCTCGCGTGGTCCCTGCAGGCCGTGTACGGCGACGCTTTCAACATGGCGTGCACGACGGCCCGCTACCGGGAGAACTGCCCGAATCCACCCGGCCCCGACCTGGACTTCGGGATGGCCCCCATGCTGGTGACCCGGGAGAATGGCGAGGAGATCCTTGTCGCGGGACAGAAGTCCGGAACGGTGTGGGCCCTCGATCCCGACTACGAGGGAGCGGTCATCTGGGACACCCAGATCGGCAAGGGTGGCGCCCTGGGAGGCATCCACTGGGGAATGGCGACCGACGGCAAATACGCGTACGCGCCGATCGCCGACCGGGGATCGGTGATCGTGGACATCAACCCCGATCACGAGCCGTCGCCCGGACTCTACGCACTCGACCTGGACGACGGCCGCGTGGCCTGGCGCGCACCCTTTCCGGAGTACGCCTGCGAGCACAAGGAGCGTTGCTACGAGGCGAACTCCGCCGCGGTCACCGTGATCGACGGCGTCGTATTCGCCGGTGGCCTCGACGGTGTCATCAGAGCCCATTCGACCGATGACGGCGCCGTCATCTGGGAATACGACACCACCGAGGTCACGGAGTCCACCAACGGTGTGCCGGCAAGGGGCGGCGCGATCGATGGGCCGGGGCCCGTCGTCGCCCTCGGCATGCTGTTCGTGAACAGCGGCTACGGGACGTTCAACCAGATGCCGGGCAACCTGCTCCTCGCTTTCGCCCCGCGCGGCGCCGGAGACCCGGCGCGATGACCGCGCACGGTTGGCGGCAGGCGCGCGCCATGGCCACATTGTCTCCCATGAGAGTGCTGACCTGGATCCTCGTCGCGTTCGCCGCCTCCTTGCCGGCCAGCGGCTGCGCCCAGACCCGGGACCTTCCGAGGACCCCGTCCGGCAAGCCCGACTTGAACGGGCTTTGGCAGGCGCTCGGCAACGCGCACTGGGACATCGAGCCGCACGCGGCCCGGCCGGCGCTGGCGATGCAACCGGGCCCGGTGATCCCCGTGCCCGCCAACGAAGTCCTCGCGCTGGGGGCGGTCGGGGCGGTCCCGCCCGGCTACGGCGTTGTGGAGGGCGGCGAGATCCCCTACCTGCCCGAGGCCCTCGAGTTGCGCGACGAGAACCGTGAACGCTGGCTCGAGCGCGACCCCGAAATCAGGTGTTACCTGCCGGGCGTGCCACGGGCCACCTACATGCCCTTCCCGTTCCGGATCGCCCAGAGCGAGACGATGTTCTTCATCGCGTACGAATACGCCGGCGCCATGCGCGAGATCTACCTGGAAGACCCTGGTCCGCCCCAGGTCGATTCGTGGATGGGGCAGTCGCACGGGCGCTGGGAGGGCGACACCTTCGTGGTGGAGGTGAGCGGCTTCAACGGGCAGACATGGTTCGATCGGGCGGGCAATCATCACGGCCCCGGGCTCAGAGTCACGGAGCGCTACACGATGACGGGGCCGGATCACATCATGTACGAGGCCGAGATCGACGATCCGGAGACGTTCGCGCGTCCCTGGACGATCCGGATGCCGCTGTACCGCAACATCGACCCGAACGCACGCCTCGGGCAGTTCAAGTGCGTGGAGTTCGTGGAGGAGCTGATGTATGGACATTTGCGCAAGACCCCGATTCGGTAGGTTGGCCGCGACCGCGGTCGTACTGGGCGCCGCCTGCATGGCGCCGTCCGGAGGAACCGCGGCGCAGGAACGCGACGCCGGGGGAGCCGACTGGGTGGTTCCGCGGACGCCCGCCGGACATCCCGACCTGCAGGGCAACTGGTCCAATGCGACCGTCACCCCGATTCAGCGCCCCGAGGGACGGGACGCGGCCTACACCTGGGAACAGGTGGCCGAGATCGAGGGGCGGGTGCGGGCCACTGTGGAGGAGGGCTACGCCGACAGCGACCCCAACCGGGAAGCACCGCCCGTCGGCGGGCAGTTCACCGGCGACCCGCGCTTCGACGCGGCGTCCGGAGGGACCGGTGGCTACAACCGCTTCTTCATCGACGCCGGGGAGCTGGTGGCCGTCTTCAACGGCGAGCCCAGGACGTCGCTGGTCGTCGATCCACCCAACGGACGGCTCCCGGGGCTCAGCGACCAGGGTCGGGAACGGTTGGCCCAGCGGCGGCGGCTCCGAAGCCGGTTCGGCTCCTTCGACAACCCGGAGAACCGCCCGCTCGCCGAACGGTGCATCATGTCCTTCGGCTCGAACGCGGGGCCGCCCATGCTGCCGAACTACTTCTACAACAACAACTACACGATCGTGCAGACTCCCGACCACGTGTTGATCATGACGGAGATGGTGCACGATGTGCGGATCATCCGCCTGGGAGAACCGAAGCGCCTGCCTGCGCACATCCGTCCGTGGATGGGCGACTCCTGGGGACGGTGGGAGGGAGACACCCTGGTCGTCGAGACCACCAACCTTCATCCCGACCAGACCCTTCAGGGGATCCCGCCGTCGGCGGAGATGAAGGTGACCGAGCGCTTCACGCGGGCGGGAGAACACACGATCAACTACGAGTTCACCGTCGAGGACCCGGTCATGTTCACGCGTCCCTGGCGTGGAGAGGTGCCATTCAACCGGCTCGACGGTCTCGTCTACGAGTACGCATGCCACGAGGGCAACTACGCGCTGGAGAACGTGCTGCGCGGAGCCCGGGCCGAAGAACGGAGGAACAGGAATTGATGAGCAGACAAAAGCGAATCTTCGCCCGGAAGGGGTTCCTCATCCCCGCCGGGGTCGTTCTGGTCGCGGCCGGGGTCGCGGCGCCTCTGGTCGCGCATCACGCCTTCGGTGCCGAGTTCGACCGCAACGCCCCGGTCAGGTTGCAGGGCAGGATCGTGAAGCTGGAATGGGTCAACCCCCACACCTGGATTCACCTGGAGATCGACAACGAAGACGGATCCACCGAGGTGTGGGCGGTCGAGGGGGGCACGCCGAACGTGCTGCTACGCCGCGGCCTGCGGCGGGACTGTTTGCAGCCCGGCACCGAGATCATCGTCGACGGATACCAGGCCAAGGATCACTCGCTGAACCGGGCCAACGGCCGCGACGTCACCTTCACCGACGGCAGCAAGATCTTCCTGGGCTCGTCCGGAACGGGCGCGCCGTACGAAGAGGAGTTGCTGAAGGCGCGCCGCGAACAGGGCAGGTGCTGACGCGCTGAGGGCGGGAGCCGGGCGAGGGGGACTTCCCGGATCTTCGGCGCGCCACCCTGCCGGGCGCGCGCGGGGCAGCTGAAACGCGACTGCCCGCGCTCCGCCTTCGTCCCGATTTCGACATGCAAAAGGCCTTGCGTAAGCCGTCCGATACCTGCATTTTGGCGCCTCGATGGTCTCGTTCGCCCTTCTTGGCAACGTGAATCGCCGAGAACAGGTGGATTAGGCTCCCAATCGGGGTTTCCTTGATCGATCTCGGAATGAGATGAAACGACGAAATCGGGAGTTGACGCTTTTCGGCATGGCGTCGCTTGACCTGTTCGCCTCGGCGCTCGGCGCGTTCATTCTGATCTCGATCATCATCTTTCCGCTCATCGCCGACGCTTCGCGCTCCGAACCCGCAGAGCCGATCCCGATGCTGGCAGCAGTTCCGTGCCCGGAACCGATCGTTTGCCCCGTGTTGCCGACCTACCCCGCGCTGCCAACACCGGTCGCGTGCCCCGCGGTCCCCACTCCCGTGCCGACCCCGACCCCGGCCCTGGTCGTCGCCGCCGTTCCCGAGACGCCGCCGGCCGACCCCGAGCCCGTGACGTGCCCCGTGTGCCCTGCCGTTCCCGCCCCGGTCCCGTGCCCCCAGCCCGACCCCGGCCCGGTGCCGCCCACCGCGACCTACCAGTTGCCCCACCTTGACCTGGTGATCGCGCTGGACGTCACCAGCAGCATGGGGCCGCAGGTCGCTGCGCTGAAGGCCGAAGTCGGACAGCTGAGCGTCCTGCTGAGCCGGATGGCGCCCAGCTTCGGGATCGGTCTGATCGCGTTCGGAGACCGCCAATGGGAGAGGCCCACGACGACGTTCTCCCTGCGGAGGGTGTCTGGCCCCACCCTGAACCGGGCCGCGTTCAGGGGATTCGTGAACAACCTTTCCGTGCGAATGGGCCTCGGCCGCGGCGGCAACAACGACCCGCCCGAGGCGTTCCTTGCAGCGCTGACCGAGGCGGCACGCATGCCGTGGCGGCCCGAGTCCGAGAGACGGGTCATCGTGCTCGTGACCGACCACCCCGCCTACCCGGAGGAGGTGAACCGGACCATCGCCACGGCTACCGCGATCGCGCGGCTGCCGGGACACCGGGTCTCGACCGTCTACATCAACTCCCAGGGGTTTGTCGATCCTCAGGTCGAGGGTTTCCTGCAATCCGTGGCCAACGCGGGCCGGGGCCAGTTCGTGCGCGACGTGGGGGGCTCGCTGACGGTCAATCTCCTGCTCTCCCTGTTGTGAGGCCGATCAATGGGGTGCCATGATGGTCTCGGACGCACGTTCACGCTCCAATCCCGCAACGGGGAGGTTCGCGCCGGTCATCGGCACGGACGACTTCGACGCGTTTGAACCCGCAAGGAGAAAAGACAGTGGCTGAACACTTCCCAGGCCAACCCATTGCGGTCGTGATGAAGGCCGTGGTCTTGATCCTGCTTGCCGTCGCCGCAATCGTACCGGCCGATGCCGGTGCGCAGCAGGTGCGGATCGTCGCCGACGGGACGGCGATCAGGCTGGATCCCAACGCAACGAGCCCGATCATTGTGGAAATGGCTTCGGGAACGCTGTTGGAGTACACCGGCGAATCGGGCGCCTGGTATGCCGTGTCGATCATCGGGGATCCCAGCCAGGAAGAGGTGATCGGCTACGTCCTGGCCAGCGAGGTGGAGCTGGTGGGCGCGGTGCCGGGCATCGCGCCACCCGTGGGGTCGATACCGGCAACGGGGCCTGGCCCCGTGATCGGCATCCCGAGCCTGCAGGAGCAGTACGAGGACGCGCGAGCACGTCGTTCATCGGGTGTGAGCAAGGTCATCTGGGGTCTTGTCTTCGTCGGGAGTTCGTACGCCGCACTCGAGTTTGTGCCTCCGCTACAGGTTCCGGTCGCCGAAGACTATGACGACGCCGAATCCTACCAGAGCGCCCTGGACCGGCGCAGCGCGGCCGAGACGGGCAGGAGCGTGGGCATGGCTTTGGGCGGGGCATTGGGGGCCTGGGGGGTGGCGCAGATCACCATGGGGTGGAGCAGCATGCGAAGCCTGGAGCTCGAGCTTCCGAGAACGGCGGGCCCGTCGCTGCAGGTGCAGTACGGCGACGCGTTCAGGATGCGTTCGTCCGGAAGGAAAAAGGTCTTTTGGGCCGTCTTTCTCCCGCTCGTCGCGTACGGTGCGGTCGAGTGGGTTCCGTACCTGGGAGTACCTGACGCGGCGGACTTCGACAATGCGGAAGACTTTCAGGCCGCACAGGACCGGAGGGACCGGGCCGAGACCGCCAGGTCGGGAGCCTACATATTGGGCATCGGGCTGGGGGCCTGGGGCACGACGCAGTGGGTGCTTGGAGCCAGAAGGATGTCCGGGATCGAGGCGACCGCCAGGATGTCGTCGCTCTCCGTGCCGGTCGGAAGCTTCGTTGCCGAGGCGCCCGTCGAACTGTTCGCGAACCGCCGGGGTCCGCGCACGCAGTTCGGGGTCAGCTGGAGCTGGTGAGGGCCTGGCGCGGCGTGCCAAAGCGGAAGGGGGCGAGAGGTGGGAGTGACCGCAACCGTTGTCAGAAGAAATCGTGGAGGTGTACGAAAATGAAGATGAACACTGGCAATGTCCTGCTTCATTCCATCATCTGGACATCATTCCTGGCCGCTGGCACTGCCGCGGCCCCGGCCGCGGCCCAACAGGTGGTCGTCGCCAACGAGACCGTCCTGCGGCTCGATCCCAACAGCACGAGCCCGGTCATCGCCACGCTGCCCTCCGGCGCGGTGCTGGAATGGGTCGGCGAGTCCGGCCCCTACTACGCCGTATCCGTGCCCGGCCCGCCGGGCCAGGAGAATCTGATCGGGTACGTCCTGGCCAGCGAAGTGGCCGTGGTGGGGATGCAGCAGTCGTCACCGGCAGCGCCCGGCGGCGGAATGGCCATTCCCGGCGTCGAGGAGCAACACGCGGCCGCGAAGGCGAATCGGTCGGCGGGACTCAACAGGGCGGTCCAGGGCGCGGGACTGGCGGCAACCGCACAGTTGTCCGTCTCGCTGTTCTTCGAGGTCGAGGATCGCGAGTCGTACGAGGATGACGCCGCATACCAGGCCGCCCAGGACAGGGAGGAGACCGCCGGGACCGTCAAGAAGGTGGCCCTCATCGGGGGCGCCGCGCTTGCCGCCTACGGAATCGGTCGGTACGTCCTTGGTTGGAGCAAGATGGCCGCGCTGGAGCGCGAATTCCCCGAGGCGACGACCCCGCCGCTCGACCGGCAGTATGCGGAAGCCACGCTGAGCCGCTCGCTCGGGAGACGCAAGCTCGTCTGGGGGGCCCTTCTGGCGGGAGGTGCGTTCGCAGCCGTCGAGTGGATACCGTACTTCGCGGTCCCGGACCCCGAAGACTTCGCCGACGCATTGGAATACAAGTCCGCCGTCAATCGGCGGGAGGATGCCGAGACCGGGAGGCAGTGGATCATGGGCGCCGGGGGCTTACTCGGTGTCTGGGGGTTGGCGCAATGGGTCATGGCGTCGCAGAAGATGGGTGAGGTCGAGGAACTGTCGCGGATGTCAGCACTCTCGATGCCGCTGCAATCATCGGGTTCCGAGCGGCCCGCGCGCCTCTTCGTCGGCCGCGCCGATTCCCGAACCCAGTTCGGAGTCGCCTGGAGCTGGTGATGAGCTACACGCCCTCCCCGGATGCCCTGCCAACGGGAAGCCGTCTTCTGGACGAATACCGCATCGAGCGCGAATTGGCGGGTGACGGCGTCTCGACCACGTATCTGGCCCTGGAACTTGCCATCGATCGCAGCGTCCTGATCACGGAGTACCTTCCGCGGGACTCGGGCTCGCGCCGTCCGGACGGAACAGTGGGGCCCAGGTCGGAGGAGTCGGCCGAGGCCTACGCCACCGGCCTGGAGCAGTTTCTGGCGGGAACGCGCATTCTGGCAAGGGTGGATCACCCCCAGTTCGCAAAAGTACACCGCGTCGCCAAAGCCAACGGGACCGCGTATCTGGTCACCGAGCACGTCCCGGGCCGCGACCTCGAGGAGGAGATCGCGGCGTCCGGTTGGCGGGCGATATTGTCCGGGGAAGCCGCAGGACGATCCGAGCCCGTCGCCGCGCGGACGCCGGCCGCCCCGGCTGTCCGGGTCGGCCGGCGGCGCATCTTCTACGCGGCGGGGATCGCGGTCGTCGCGCTCGGCGTAACCGTGTTGGTGTCGGTGTCACGCAACAGCGCCCTCACGCCGGAGCAGCTTGCCGCTGCGACGGAGGCCCGGCTGGAATTGAGTTCCGAGACGATCGAGGTGGTCGAGAAGGGTCTCGCGGCCGAAGGACACTACGCCGGGGAGACGGACGGCGTGCTGGAGCCGGATGCCCGGGCGGGACTGCGACGGTGGCAAGCCGCCCAGGGGATCGAAGAGACCGGCTATCTCGACCGCGAAAGCCTCGCGGCGCTCTTCGCCGTGGGCCGGGAAGCCGAGGAACAGGCGGAAGCGGAGCGTCTCGAAGCCGAGCGCCAGACCGAGGCCCAGCGGCTGGCCGATGAACGGCAGCGCGCACAGGAGCAGCAGTTTGCCGAAGCCCGCCAGCGCGCCGAGCAGCAGCGGCTCGACTTCGAACGCCAGCTCGAGGAGCAACGCCTGGAAGCGGAGCGGTTGGAAGAGGAACGTCTGGCCGAGGAAGCCCGACTGGCGGAAGAAGCGCGTCTGGCGGAAGAAGCCCGCCTGGAAGCCGAACGCCAAGCCGAGCGCCAGGCCGAGGAGGCCCGGTTGGAGGAGGAGGCGCGACTGGCGGAAGAAGCGCGTCTGGAGGCCGAGCGCCAGGCCGAAGAGGAGCGGTTGGAAGAGGAGGCGCGTCTCGCGGAAGAAGCTCGTCTGGAGGCCGAGCGTCAGTCCGAAGAGGAGCGCCTCGCCGAGGCCCGGCGCCGATTCCTGCAGGCGCAGGGAGACAGCGAAGTACTTCTGGCCGTGGCCGACGACCTTGCGGGATCGTTGGGCCTGCTGGACTGGAGCCGCAGTCGGAACTGGACATCGTGGACCGGCGTGCAGTTGGAGGGCGGCGCGGTAACGGGGATCGACCTGCCCGGCAAGGGTCTCGGCGGCGCGCTTCCCGAAACCCTCGGGCTCCTGCGCCGGATGCAGTACCTGAATCTGGCCGACAATCAGATACCGGGTGGGATTCCCGCAGAACTGGGGGCTCTGGGCGAGCTGGAGTTCCTCTATTTGCAGGGCAACCGTCTGTCGGGCGAGATACCGGCCGAGCTGGGTTCCCTGTCCCGGTTGGAGGATCTGTACCTGCAGGGCAACCCGCTCACCGGGAGCATTCCACGAGAACTGGGCAACCTGGACAACCTCCGCCGCCTGAACCTGTCCCGGACGCGCGTCGCCGGACGCATACCACCCGAACTGGGCAGGCTCCAACGGCTCGAGGTGTTGTCTCTGGAGCGCAACCAGCTCTCGGGGAGCATCCCGCCGGAACTGGGCAACCTTGGCAGCCTCCGGCGCCTGTCTCTGAACTACAACCGCCTTTCGGGGTGCATACCGGAGGCGCTGAGCCGTTTCGAGGCCAACATCAACCCCCAGCTGGACGGCGTGAGTCTGCCCAGGTGTCTGGGACAACAGCGGGGCGACGGTCGGTGAGCTGCCCATGGTGAAGGTCGAGCAGGACGTGTCCCGGCGACCGGCACGGGACGAGCAGATCCCCTTCCGCGCGGTCGCGCTCTTTGGTTCCCTCCTGATCGGCATCGCCCTTATTGGCGTGCTCTCCTGGGTATTCCCCGCCGGTGACGACAGCGTCGGTGCGGAGCTGCTCCTCGACAGGAACACCCGGATCTTCCCGTATCCGTTCACGATCCAGAACGTGATGTGGCTCGCATTCTGCATGGCCAGCGGCGAACTGCTCGTGCGGCACCTGGCGGGCCTTCGGGAACGGGAACAGATACACCTCGGGTTGTTGCCCGAGGACGACCGAACGGTCCTGCGCCAGCAGGACATGACGCCGATCTACGACCGCGTGGTCCAGTCCGATCCAGCCAGCCGCCACCTGTTGCAGCGTCTGCTGTCCGGCGCCCTCCTCCAGTTCCGCAACAGTGGATCGATCGGTCAGGTCACCTCGACGATCGAACTCTCGATCGACCTGTACCAGCACGAGATCGAGATGCGATACAACATGCTCAGATACGTGATCTGGCTGATCCCGACCCTGGGCTTCATTGGAACCGTGCTGGGGATCGCGTTCGCGATGCGGACGGCCGGCGTGCTGTTCGCCGGCGCCAGCTTCACCGAGGCGTCAATCGGTCCCGAAATGATGGAACAGGTGACCGGCGACCTCGGCGTGGCGTTCTACACCACGCTGCTCGCCCTGCTCCAGTCCGCCGTGCTGATGTTCGTGATGCACATCATGGAAGAACGTGAGGAAGGGGCGCTCAACGGGATCGGGCAGTACTGCCTGAGGAACTTTGTCAACCGGCTGCAGGAGGGGCGTTGAAGGAGGAGAAATCCATGTCGACCGCCCGCGAGCTCGCGATCAAGGCTGCCGCCGCGCTTGTGCCGGGGATGGCGCTCTCGATCCTCGCGTGCGGCGACGGATCCACGGAACCGCCCGCAACCGCGACGCCCGCACCCTCGGCGGTGTGGGTCACTCCGGCAACAATCGAGCTGACCGCGCTGGGGGACACGGCGCAGTTGTCCGCCGACGTGCGGGACCAGTCGGGACAGCCGGTGGCCGGAGCGGCGGTGACCTGGGCGAGCGAAGCCCCGGAGGTCGCGACGGTCGATGGCCAGGGACTGGTGACGGCGATTGCGAACGGGTCAGCCACGATCACCGCATCTTCCGGGTCGGCGTCGGGAAGCGCCAGGGCATGGGTGGCCCAGGAGGTTGAGCACATCACGCTCCCGGCCTCCGCCGCAGTGCCGTTGGGCGACACGCTACGTCTCGTGCCGGAGGCAAGGGACGCGAACGGCCATGTGGTGGCTGAGCCCGAACTGTCCTGGGCCTCCGACAACATCTCGGTGGCGATGGTGGACGCATCAGGTCTGGTCCGCGGCGTCGGCGAGGGCTCGGCCTCGATTACCGCAACCGCAGGAGTTGCGACCGGGACCGCAGACGTTGCGGTAACGAATCCAGACCGGTTCGCGCTGGTCGCGCTCCATAACGCCACGGACGGGCCGAACTGGGTCAACAACGACAACTGGCTGACCGACGCGCCGTTGGACGACTGGTACGGGGTGCGGACGGATGAGTCCGGCAGGGTTTTCTCAATCAACCTCGGCGGGAACGGCCTTTCGGGAACGATCCCGCTGGAACTGGGCGGCCTCGCCAATCTGGAACGGTTGGAGCTCCACCGGAACGACCTTTCGGGCGCGATCCCTCGGGCGCTGGGAGGCCTCTCCAACCTGATACATCTGAACTTGGCCGGAAACGGTCTTTCGGGCGAGATTCCTCCAGAGCTGGGCGGCCTCGCCAGGCTGGAAGCGCTGCGCCTGTCCTACAACGGCCTTTCGGGCGCGATCCCTCGGGCACTTGCGGGCCTCTCCAATCTGGGACTCCTGAGCCTGTCCGCAAACGGCCTTTCGGGCGGGATTCCTCCAGAACTGGGCCGCCTCTCCAACTTGCATTCGCTGCACCTGACCGGAAACGGTCTTTCGGGCGGGATCCCGGGGGAGCTGGGCGACCTCGCCAACCTGAAATGGCTGTACCTCGGCAGGAACAAGTTGACGGGCACGATTCCTCCGGAACTGGGCGGTCTCGTCAACTTGGTAGAGGTGGTCCTCAACGGGAACGACATTCGGGGCGTGGTCCCGCCGAGTATGATGAAGTTACCCGTCAAGATCTTCAATTGGGCGTGCGGGGCGACAAGAGTGTGCTTGCCCGGTACCTCCGAAGCCCTCGAGTGGCTGGATGGCATGGCACTTTGGAGCGGCCCGTTCTGCAACGCTTCTGACCAGGCCGTGCTGAGCAACCTGTTTGAGCTGACGAACGGGGACCGGTGGGCCGCGTCCGACGGCTGGCTCGGCGGCCCGGCATTGGAACAGTGGCACGGCGTGCGGACGGATCGGCTAGGCCGTGTCACGGCCCTTGACCTCAGCGACAATGGGCTCGCGGGCGGCCTGCCGGGGGACGTTGGCGGGCTCGAGCGGCTAGCGAAGCTCCGCGTTGACGGCAATGCGCTCGTCGGCCGCCTGCCGCTCTCGCTAACGGATCTCTACCTCGATGAGTTCCATTACGGCGGCACGGAGTTGTGCGCGCCGGCGGACGACGCCTTCCGAGCGTGGCTGGGCGGCATCGGTTCGCTCGATGGGACGGGAACCGAGTGCGCAACGTTGACGGACCGCGACATATTGACGGCGCTGTACGAGGCGACCGGCGGGTCCAACTGGATCAACAACGACAACTGGCTCAGCGGTGCGCAGCTCCGGCATTGGCACGGGGTGGAAGTGGACGGCCAGGACCGAGTAGTCGGATTGCATCTCGCATCCAATGGGCTGTCCGGCCTGATTCCGCAGGAACTGGGCGGCCTTTCCAGGCTGGAATGGCTGAACCTGTACGGGAACGACCTTTCGGGCGGTATCCCGCAGGAGCTGGACGGCCTCCCCAACCTGAGAATCCTCGTTCTGGCCGGGAACGAATTGTCCGGTTTGATCCCGCGGGAGCTGGGCGGCCTCTCCAACCTGGAACGGCTGGTGCTGTTTGGGAACGGCCTTTCGGGCGCGATTCCACGGGAGCTGGGCGGCCTCTCCAACCTGAATGTGCTGGAACTGGGCTGGAACGACCTTTCGGGCGCGATTCCGCGGGAGCTGGGCGGCCTCTCCAACCTGGAACAGCTGGGACTCCACCGGAACGGCCTTTCGGGAACGATCCCGCAGGAGCTGGGCGGCCTCTCCAACCTGAGAGTGCTGCACCTGGGCTGGAACGGCCTTTCGGGCGCGATTCCGCGGGAGCTGGGCGGCCTCTCCAACCTGGAACAGCTGGTGCTGTCCGGGAACGGCCTTTCGGGCGCGATTCCGTGGGAGCTCGGCGGCCTTTCCAACCTCCGGGACCTCGACTTGAGCGGGAACGAGTTGACGGGCGGGATCCCGCGCCGACTGGGCCGTCTTTCCAGGCTCCGAGCCCTCTACCTGAGCGGAAACGAGTTGACGGGCCCCGTGCCGCCGGAGTTCGGTGGGCTGGCGGCCCTGACGGCGTTGGAGTTGGCGCAAAACCGCGAACTGGCGGGAGCCATCCCGGCGGGGCTGAAGGACCTGCGCCTGGAGTCGCTTCAGGCCGCGGGCACGGATCTGTGCGTACCTGTGGAGCCTGGCTTCCAGACTTGGCTTGTGAACATCCTCGATCGACGGATCGCGCTTTGCGGCAACGGGCTGGCGGCGTACCTCGTCCAGGCCGTGCAATCGCGCGCGCACCCGGTCCCCCTGGTGGCGGGCGAGGATGCCTTGCTGCGCGTGTTCGTCACTGCGGCCCGAGAGACGTCCGAAGGGATGCCCGCCGTGCGGGCGCGGTTCTACCTGGGCGGGGTCGAGCGCCACGTGGTGGACGTCCCCGCGAACTCGAACCCCATCCCGACGGAGTTCGACGAGGGGGATCTTTCGAAATCCGCGAACACGGAAATACCCGGCCGGATCGTGCGCCCCGGCTTGGAGATGGTGATCGAGGTCGACCCCGACGGCACCCTGGATCCCGCGCTTGGCGTGCCCAAGCGGATCCCGGAGGCGGGCCGCATGACGGTGGCGGTGCGGGAGCTGCCCGTCCTGCAACTGACGGCGATCCCCTTTATCTGGAGCGCCGACCCCGACCGGGCGGTCGTGGAGGCGGCGGAAGGCATGGAGGCCGACCCGGAGGGCCACGACATGCTCGAGGACACCCGGACCCTCCTGCCGGTGGGCGTTATCGATGTGACGGCGCACGCGCCCGTGCAAAGCACGAGCAACAACGCTTACGACCTGCTGGCCCAGACCGAGGCGATCCGGGTCCTGGAGGGCGGCGCGGGGCATTACGCGGGCTTGATGTCGGGGACCGTGACCGGACCCGCGGGAGTGGCATACACCCGCGGCCGGTCGAGCTTCTCGCGACTGGATTCCCACATAATCGCGCACGAACTGGGTCACAACATGGGCCTGGGGCACGCGCCGTGCGGAACGTCTGGGGATCCGCTTTACCCGTATGATGATGGCTCGACCGGCTCCTGGGGATACGATTTCAGCAGCGGACGCCTGGTGCCGCCGTCGCTGCACAAGGATCTCATGAGCTACTGCGGCCCGGATTGGGTCAGCGACTATCACTTCACCAACGCGCTCCGTCACCGCTTGCGCGATGAGGGCAAGCCCTCGGCGGCCAAGGACGTGGCCGCGACAACATCGCTGCTCCTGTGGGGCGGCATCGACGCGGAGGGCAACCCGTTCCTCAACCCCGCTTTCGTGGCGAAGGCACCAGCCGCGCTGCCGGACTCCGGCGGGGACTATGCGGTGACCGGACGGGACGCGGGCGGCGGCGAGCTGTTCTCGGTACGCTTCGCCATGCCTCGGGCGCTGTCGGAGGAATCGGTTGGCTCGTCCTTCGCCTTCGCGCTGCCGGTGCGCCCCGGTTGGGAGAACCTTGCCGGCATTGCCCTGTCCGGCCCCGACGGTGAAGCCGCCCTCGACGGCGATTCCGACCTGCCCATGGCCATCCTGCGCGACATGCGCACTGGGCAGGTGCGGGCCATCCTGCCGGCGGCGTCCGCTATCGAGGTGGCCGCGGACGCTGGCGGGGGAGCGCGCACGCCGCCGGATCTCGAGGTGCTCTTCAGCCGCGGGATTCCGGGCACCTCTGGTTGGCGGCGATGAGGATGGCGGCACAACGACACCACGGCGGAGCTGCGGAACGCGTCGACGAGGACCCGTCCCGGATGTCCACATCCCCGTCCCCGTTGATGTCCGCGTAGTCCACCTGGACCATCCCGCCGGGACCCCGCCAGCCGAGCGCGTACCAGCAGGCCACGTCAATGTCGTTTTCTCCGCGGAATGCCCGGGCCCGGTGCGAGTATCTTCGGTATCCGCCCCCGACCAGCCTACGAGAAGCCGATCCAGCGGCCCGCGGCGGCCACGGTGAACCAGAGAGCCAGCGAGACAGCGCCGATGATCCGACAGCGCAAACCGGGCGCCAGACCCTCTCGCCGGGCGACGCGCTCTCGCACTGCGAAGGTGAAGCCCAGCGCGACCGGCAGGGTCGTCATCTTCACCCAGAACGAGGTGTTGTAGTACGCCTTGATCGCTTCCGATAGGAAGAGGGGGATGCCGGTCGCGGCCATGAGCACCAGGCTGGCGACAAGCCATGGCCTCGCGTAGCGGGCCAGCCGGGCGACGGGGTGGGCGGTGAGGCCGAGGCCGAGCATTCTCAGGTCGACGATGAGTAGGGCTCCTCCCAGGACGCAGAGGCCGAGCAGGTGAACCGCTTCCAGGATCGGAAACGCCCACACCGAGTCGCGCACCGCCGTGCCCAGGAACGTCGACTCGCACCAGCGAAAGAACGGCTCCAGCACGGCGGGGCCCTGCAGCGCGGGGATCTCGGCGGCGGGCCCGATGGCGGCGTCCTCGATCACGGGCTGCCCGATGGCGGCGTCCTCGATCACGGGCTGCCCGATGGCGGCGTCCTCGATCACGGGCTGCCAGGCGGCGGCGGGGAGCTCGGTCACCGGTCGCTACTCCGTCCCGGCCGCGCAGCCCGCTGCCCAGTTCACCCAGCCGGGCTGGGGCTGCAGGTCGCAGTCGAACCAGTTGTAGGCGATGAGGCGGCCAGTCACGACAACGATCGTCCACGCAGCCAGAGAAACGGCCCCGGCGATGCGCGCCGGCCGCGGAGGGCGCGCGTCCTCGCCCCACCGGGAGGCCCGCCGGTGGGCACCGCGATGAAAGACAAATGCGTTGGCGCCGGCAGCGATCAACAGGAGCACCTTGACACGGAAAAACACGTTGTGGTAGTAGCGGAGCGGCTGGGAATAGAAGAGGAGGAGGCCGGTGACCGTCATGATGATGAACCCCAGGTGGGTCCAGGGCAGCATGCGCCCCGTGAATGCCTGGATGGGCACTTTCCGAAAGGCGACACCGAGAAGACGAAGGTCCATCATCACCGTTGTGCCGACGAACAGGCCCAGGGTGAGAACGTGCGCCGACTCGACGAACGGCCACACGTACTGCGACTCCAGGAGCGCGATGCTCCACGGCGTCTCTCCCAACCAGCCGAGGAAGCGTTCGATCACGGGACGGGCGCGCGGGGGTCGGAGGCGCCGGTGCCGGGCGAGCCCGTTACGGCCGAGTCCGGCAGATCGCTCGGTCGCAACGTCCCGGTCGCGTATACCGTGTGGCACCCGGTGCAGACGAAGTACAGCTCGGCACCCATGTCGAACACGGCCTGGGGGTCTTCCGCCTCGGCGGCCTCGATCGCACGCTGCCCCACTTCGCTCATCGACCGGGACATGGCGATCCAGTGTCCCCTGCCCTGGGCGCGATCCTCCATCAACAGGAGATTGCCGGACTCGGCAAGCACGTAGGCGGCGTTCACGACGGCTTCCCACTCCTCCGGCGTCCGGGGCTCGATCTCGTGCGTGCCTTCCTCGTCCATGATTACCCCGACGGCATCCCAGTAGACCTCGGCCGCGGGTTCGATCACCGAGACCATGAGCTGCCGACCGTCCGCCACGGCCGCGAAGGGAGGGGGTTCGGGAGCGTCGGCAGTGCAACCCAGGAGAAAAAGGATCGCAACGCAGCTTCGGCCATTCGATTTCATGGCTTGCAAAGCTACCCACAACGGAACGGGGCCGCACCTGCGGGCGGGCGCCGGTGTCGCGGGAACGGCCAGCCGCATGCATCTTGTCGGTCAAACGCGAACCTTGCGGGTCCAACCCCAGCCGGAAACCAGAATGACGCCCCTTCGCAACACTCTACTCCGCGCTCCCTACGCTCTGTCCATCCTCGCACTTGCAGCCATTGCGACGCCCGCCGCAGCGTACCAGGCCGGCGCCACGTCCACGGAGTCCGGGTGGCTACACCACGGCCGCGATGCCGCCGAGACCCGGTACAGCCCCCTCGACCAGATCAACGCGGACAACGTCGACCGCCTCGGCCTCGCCTGGCGCTGGGAGATCCCCAAGACGGGCGCGCGGCTGGAGACCACCCCCCTGATCGTCGACGGGGTGCTCTACGGAACCGGTGCCCTCAGCTTCGTCTTCGCCCTGGATGCGGCCACCGGCGAAGAGATCTGGCGCTGGGATCCGGCAATCCCCGACGAGGAACACGGAGGGCCTCGCGCCTGCTGCGGCGATGTCAACCGGGGCGTCGCGGTTCACGGCGACCTGGTCTACGCGGGCCTCCTGGACGGTCGCCTGGTGGCCCTCGACCGGGCCGACGGATCGGTGCGATGGACCGCCCAGACAACCCCACCCGGCTCCGACTACACGGTGACCGGCGCGCCCCGGATCGCCGGCGACGCGGTCATCATCGGAAACGGGGGCGCCGAGTACGGCGTGCGCGGCTATGTGACCGCCTACGGCCTCGCAACCGGAGAGCAGATCTGGCGAACCCACACGGTGCCCGGGAACCCCGCCCTCGGCTTCGAGAGCGACGCGATGCGCAGAGCGGCGGAAACGTGGACCGGCGAGTGGTGGATCGCGGGCGGCGGCGGGACCGTTTGGGACGCGATGGCGTACGACGATGCCGCCGAACTGCTCTACATCGGCACCGGCAACGGGTCGCCCTGGAACCGCGACCATCGCAGCCCGGGAGGGGGCGACAACCTCTACCTGTCGTCCATTCTGGCGCTTGACCCCGGCGACGGTGCGATCGAATGGCACTACCAGACCACCCCCGGGGACGACTGGGACTACACGGCCACACAACCGCTCATGCTCCTCGACCTGGATATCGGCGGGCGGGAGCGGCAGGTCATCGTGCAGGCACCCAAGAACGGCTTCTTCTACGTCGTCGACAGGATCACCGGGGAGCTCATCTCGGCCGAACCCTTCGCCGACGACCTGACGTGGGCTTCGGAGGTCGACCCCGAGACCGGCCGCCCCGTCGAGACGCCTGAAGCGCGCTACGGCATGACCGGCAAGGGGGTGTACCTGGCACCCGGGCCCCGGGGGGCTCACAACTGGCACACGATGTCCTGGAATCCCGGTACGGGACTCCTGTACCTGCCGGCCACGAACAACAACTACTACTACGAGATGACAGGTTCCTACGACTACCAGGAGGGTCGCTGGAACACAGGGACGGTTCGGGGCACCCGTGGCCAGCGGCCCCAGCGCCCGCCACTGGAGGGGCCGGCCAACGTCCTTCTGGCGTGGGACCCGGCGGAGAACCGCGAAGTCTGGCGCGTGGAGGCAACCGGCGGCCACGGTGGCACGGTAACCAGCGCCGGCAACCTCGTCTTCTGGGGCACCGGGACCCGCCTGGCCGCTCTGGATGCCCGCACGGGCCAGGAGCTGTGGTCTGCCGAGGTGGGCCGTGGCGCCGGCTCGCCGGTGACGTACGCGGTGAACGGCCGGCAGTACGTGTCCGTCGCGGCCGGGCTCACCTCGGGCGGAGGCGCCCCCCGGGTCTCGACCTTCGCGCTGGACGCGGAGCCGGGGCGCGAAGCTCAAACCGCCACCCTCACGACGGCCACCCCCGAGGACGTCGGCCTCTCCAGCGAGGTCCTGGCGCGCATCGGGCCCACGATGCAACAGTTCCTCGATGCGGACCGGACGGCCGGCATCATGACGCTGGTGGCGCGCCGCGGCGAGATCGTGCACTGGGATGCGCACGGGTGGCGGGTACTCGGCGAGGACCCCCTCGAGCCGAACGACATCTTCCGCATCTACTCCATGACCAAGCCCGTCACGAGCGTCGCCGCGATGATGCTCGTCGAGGACGGGCTGCTGTCGCTCGATGACGAACTGTCGAGCGTAATCCCCGAATTCGCCGGCACCGAGGTCTACGAAGAGGGCGCCACGCGTCCACCCACGCGCCCGATCCTGGTACGGGACCTGCTGACCCATACGTCCGGGCTGACCTACGGCGTCTTCGGCAACAGCCCGGTCGATTCCATGTACAACCGCGCGCTCTACGGGCCGGGCATGCAGGGACGGGACCTGGAAGAGAGGGTCGACCTGATCGCGTCTCTGCCCCTCGTCGACGACCCGGGCGCGCGTTGGAACTACAGCATGTCCACCGACGTGCTCGGCCGAGTCGTCGAGGTCGTTTCCGGGCAGACCCTCGACCGTTTCTTCCGCGAGCGCATCTTTGATCCCCTGGGGATGGACGACACCGCCTTTCACGTGGCGACCGGCAAGCTGGACCGCTTCGCGGCCATGTACCGGATGAGCCGGGACGGCCTCGCCACCGCCGCTCCAGCATCGGGCGACCCCTTTGCGCGGCCCCCAGGCTGGCTTTCCGGCGGTGGGGGCCTGACGTCGTCCGCGGCCGACTACCTGCGCTTCTGCCGCATGCTCCTCGGCGAGGGGGAGACCGGCGGCGTGAGGCTTCTCCAGCCGGAGACGGTCCGCTTGATGACACGCAACCACTTGCCAGACGATCTCGTTCCTATTATGCGTGGCCTTGACGGCATGGGCTTCGGGCTGGGATTCGCGGTTCCGGCCGGAGAAGACGACGGCGTATACTGGTGGTCCGGGGTGGCAAACACCTATTTCTGGATCGATCCTGCCGAGGACATCATCGCCTTCGCCTGGACCCAGCTCCAGCCGTTTGGCGGGGCGCCCGTCGACAGGCTGCTCCGGCCCATCGTCCATGAGGCGATCGTGGACGGAAACTGACAGACTCCCGCGGGGAGGTAGCTCATGTGTCCATGGCGGAGACCGGCCCCGCCGACGAGGTCAGACGCCAAGAGCCCCGCCCTTTTGGCTGCGATCCTGGTTCTCGTCACTGCGCTGTGGGCGTGCGGCGGCGACCCCACACCACCCCCGGACCCTCCGGTTCCCGCGACGCTCACCATTCCCCCACATCGGTCACATTCACCGCGATCGGCGACTCCCAGCAGTTCACGGCCCAGGTGCGCGACCAGTACGGCAACGTGATGACGAGCGTGTCGGTCAACTGGGTGAGCCTGCGGCCAACGGTGGCGACGGTCGACCTCAGCACGGGATTGGTGACCGCGGCGGGTTCCGGGGTCGCGACCATCACGGCCCGCGCGTCCTCGGCGAGCGGGGAGGCGACCGTGACGGTGGCGCAGGAGATCGAGGCCATGGAGAAGACGGCCGGCGACGAGGAGGAGGGGTACTTCGGCGAACCACTTCCTGTCGCTCCCGCAGTGCGCCTGCTGGACGCGAACGGTCATCCGGCGGCAGACATCGCCGTGACCTTCGAGGTGACCTCCGGCGGGGGCACGGTGTCGCCCGACACGGTCGTTACCCGGGCCGACGGCCTGGCCGAAACGACCTGGACGCTGGGGAGAGAAGCAGTCCAGACCCTGACCGCGGCCGCCGCCGGACTGACCGCCGACTTTCGCGTGACCGCGTCTCGCCTTCCCCTGGCCATCGACACGGATTCGCTGCGCCAGGGACGCGTCACCGTGTCGTACAACGAGGGGCTGAAGGCGCGGGGGGGCAGCACGGAGGGCTACGTGTGGAGCCTGCCCGAGGACAGCCGGCTACCCGCGGGGCTCGAGCTTTCGCCCGACGGGATGATCCAGGGGACGCCGCTGGAAGCGGACTCGGCCGAGTTCAGGGGGAGGGTCGCCGATTCGGAAGGGGGGGAGGCCACAGCCACGCTCGGGATGCGGGTGTGCGACGGCCCCCTCGGGCTCGAACTCGGCGACGTTCACGCCACGACCTGGACCGATACCCGGACGTGCGGCCTCTTCGTGCGTGCTCCGGATGCTTCGGCGTACTACCGGGTCACGCTGGCCGGCAGCGACCCGTCGGAGGGACGGCTCATCAACGCCCTGCTTCGGGTCGAGGCGGTAGCGCCGGAGGAGACTCCGCTTCAGCGTCCGGTCGTGGCGGCCCGGAGAGAGACCAGGGAACCGGCACTGCGCCCTGGAGCGGAGGAAGACTGGGCCCGCCTGCTCGAGATCGAGGCCGCCAACGCCGCTCTGCACCGGCAAATCCGCCGACAGGAGGCCGACCTAATGGAGCAGCTGGCCGCCGAGGGACGGCTGACGGGCATGATCCAGCGGGGAATCGAGGCGCAAGCCGCGCGGCGCGGAACCGCGGCGGACAGCCCGATGCAACGGACCTTCCGCCTGTACAGCCGCGAAGACGGGGCCAGCCGGTGTGTCGTCGATCGGACGGTGGTCGCCGACATCATCGCCGAGAACGAACACATGGTCGTCTACGAGGAAGAGACCGCCCAGTCGCGGGTCCCGGTGGCCAACGCGAACCGCATCATCGACTTCTATTCGGCCCATGGCGCGGAAATCATCGAGCGCTACTTCGGTGGCGTGAGCGACGTAAACGGGGACGGAAAGATCGTCGTTCTGGTGGACCCGGCGCTGACCGGTGTGCGCGGGTACGCGTGGTCCGGCGACATGACCTTCACCGCACTCGACTGCCCCGCGTCCAACGAGATGGAGCTCGTGCACATGAGCGCCGGCGCATTCACCCAGCTGGACGACGACCGCTACTGGGCAATGTCCGGGCTGGTCCACGAAGTCAAGCACGTCAGCTCACTCTACAAACGGGTTCGGAGCGACGTACTGCGCGGCCGGCCGGATGGCGTTCGGACCTTTCACCCTACCTGGATCGAGGAGGGAACTGCCGACATCGCCAAGGAGATGAGTTCCCGCCTCGGCTGGGAGAGGGAGGGTGGGCCAACTGTGGGCGAGCGCGTCAACCGCGAAATGATCCGCGACGGTCTGAGCAACATGCGCCCCGAGGCCTACGGCACCTTCGGAGTCATGGCGCGCGTCGTGCGAGCGTTCTCGGTCGACCCCAATGCGGTCACCTTCGAGCCGCTCGGCGAGGGCACGGTCTACGGGAGCGGCTGGCACTTCCACCGCTTCCTGCGCGACCGGCTGGCGTTCGAGGAGGACTCGACGACCGACGACGAGGCCCTCGTGACGGCGCTGAACGACTCGCTGGCGCTGCCCGGCATCGACGGGCTCGTCGCCGTGACCGGCATGAACATCGGCGACCTCCTGATCGAACATGCGACCGCCCTGACCGTGGCCGGCGCCGAAGCCTGGCTTGGCGACGAGACCACTCCGCACTTCCGTTCCTACGACTTCCCCACGGCAACGGAAGTCTTCTCGAACCCGGACCCTCCTGGCCGCTACCCCTGGCCGGTAACGCTCACGGGCGAGGACGACGACACGTCCGTGCCTGCGGTACAGCTTGCCCGCCGTCACGATTTCAGCGGCCTGATCGGCGGCAGCGGAGTGCGGGTCCACGACTTCGAGGCCATGGCGGAGGGCGCGGGGGCGGTGTTCCGACCCACGTCGTCGGGAACGATGTGGGTGATCGTCGCGCGCATCCCCAAACCGGCGGGTTTCCAGCGCTAGCCGATCCCTCCCAACTGCTGGGGCAAGGTGGTCAGTTCGAGCACCTTGAACCGCCGTTCCCCAACGGGCAACCGGATGGTGACCTCGTCGCCCTGGCGCGATCCGAGCAGCCCGCGCGCGATCGGCGAGTCCAGCGAGATATGGCCGGCTTCGAGGTCCATGTAGTCACCGGTCACGATGGTGAAGGCGACCTCCTTGTCGAGCGCGAGATCGTGGACGAGGAGCTTCGACCCGAAGCCGGCTCGATCAATGGGGACGTCGTCGACGTTGATCTTGGAGACTTCGGCCATGCGTCCCGCGAGGTGCCCGATCCGCGCCTGAACGAACTGCTGCCGCTCGAGGGCCGACTTGTACTCGGAGTTCTCCCTGAGATCTCCCAGTTCAACGGCCTTCCGGATCCGGTCCGGAAGCTCGACGTTGAGCTCCCGGGTGAGGACCTCGACTTCTTCCGATATCTTCGCCTGAATCTCTTCGATCATGAACGGATGTCCGTGTGGGGAAACCTGAAAGCTAATCGCCCGGCGGCGGGTTGCCAGGGGTTGCCTGAGGAGGTGGGGACGGGATGCGCTGCCCGGACAGTCGCCACGCCCGGCGGGAGAGCACGGTGCCCCATCCCAGAACCAGAAAACACGACAGGCCCAGGATATCTCCGATGCGCGTGTAGAGGGTCGTCGACGTCCGGCCCCGGGCGGTGAGGACGGCGATCCCCTGCTCCCCGGGCGGGAGCGCGAACGGCGCCCCCTCGCCTCCCGGCGACACGGCGAAGGTGTATCCCGTGGCTGCCACCTGGATCAATCCAATCCGGTTCTCGATGGCGCGCAAGCGGCCGTGCGTCGCGTGCTGCCAGTAGGCCCAGGTCGCACGGAAGGGCAGATCGGGGTCCAGCCAGTCGTCGTTGGAAAGCACGGCCAGCCAACTCGCGCCCCCCTGCACCAGGGCCCGGGCCGTCTCCCCGTATGCGGAGTCGTAGCACACCATCACCCCGACCGACTCCTCGTCCAGCGGTAGCGGCAGCGGGTCGTGGCCCGGTGCGTACCCCTGGTTCGCACCGCCGAGCATGTCGACATGCCACCGGCCCGCCCCCTCCAGCCCGGGAACGAGGCGGCTCTTCCTGTACGCCCGCGACAGACCCTGCTGCGGCGCGTGGAGCAGGGCAGCGTTGTACCACAGGGTATCGGATGCGTCCGCACCTGCCAACTCTCCATCCATCGCGCCGATGAGAACCGCGATCCCCACGGCTCCGGCAAAGTCCCGGACCGCTCGGCCGGCCTCCGTGAGCCTGTTGCCCACGGAATCGTTCGCCGCCGTCCCGGGCGCAGCCGCATCACCCGCGCCGGTACGCGGCCCCACCCCGCCACCCACATGGCGCAGCGGTGCCGCCAGGAAACGCTCGGGGAACGCGACCAGGTCGAGGGACGCGCGCTCCGGGATCCGGCCCACCGGGTCGAGCCATCCGGACAACCCGGCATCCACCTCGCCTGCCAACCCGTGGCCGGCCTGCACGGCGGCCACCCGCGCCAAAGCCTCCCCCCCGTCCAGCGACCGCTGACGAAGCTCTCCCGCCACAAGAGGAAGTGCCACCACGCCGGCAATCGCCAGGACCCGGCGGGACCGCCACGGACGCGGGCCGGCGCGGGTCCGTACCGCCCTGTAACCGGCCAGCCCCGCCGCCGCCCCGCAGGCAACCGTCCAGAACGTCAGGAAACGCGCCCCCAGAAGCTCGGCGCCCGCCGCGGCGGCAGGATACCACGCCAGCGAGCCCCCGGAGTTGAGCCACGCGTACGAGATGCCCGGGACGTGCGCCGCGGTCCACTCGAAGCCGGTCCAGCACGCGGCCAGGGCAACGGGGAGCGGCCAGCGCAGGCGCCGGTGCAGCGACACGGCGGCCGCGCAAGCGATCCCCGCCACGATGCCGATCAGGACCAGCACCAGGATGTACACGGGGACGGCCAGCGCCGTCCTCCACGAGAGCGCCGGAACCATCCAGTAGAGGCCGATCCCGTGAGCGAGCACAGCCGCGACGAAGCCCGGCGCGAATGGCGCCGCGGGATCGAACCGGGCGCGCTTGTCTCCATCGCGAAGCTGCCGGCGCAGCGAGACCGCCAGCGGGGCGAAAGCCACGAAGGGGAGGACGGGGCCACCGTACGGGGAGAAGGTCGCGCCGATGGCGAGGCCCGAGGCCGCGGCGAGCAGCGCAGCACTGCTCACCGCGCGCGCCCGGACCGCGCCGCCCATCAGGATAGCGTGACTTCCCTGCCCTCCCGCGCCGACTCGTACGCGGCCTCGATCAGGCTCATCAGGATGTACTGCTCGGCCGGGGGTTCGGCCGAATCCCCTCCCGCGGCGACCCTTACGAAATGGTCCAGCAAGCGCCGATATCCGCTCGTGTAGAGGTCCTCGCCCCCCTGGGGGATCGGTTGGCGGGGGGTAACGTCCACCGTGCGCCCGCTCTCTTCCCTGAAAACGGTAAACGGCGACAGCCGTGCCGTGCCCTCCGCCCCGAAGATGTGGAATCGGTGACGGTCGGCAGCACCGTGGAAGCGCCAGCTCGCGGCGAGCGAGAGCGCAACGCCACCGCGCGTGACCGCATGGAGATGGGCCTCCTCCTCCACGTCGAACCCGTCGCCCGGCGTCACCGCCGAGACCCGCTCCACTTCCGGGTATCCCAGCACCCATAGCGCCAGATCCAGGGCAGGGACGCCGAGATCCATCAGAGCTCCGCCACCCGATTCGAGCGCGCGCCGGCGCCATCCCGTCCGCGGACGCCGCACGGCCTGGTTCAGCCATGTCATCCTGGCGGAACTCAGCTCGCCCAGGCCTCCGTCGGCGATCACCGTTCGCAGTGCACTCACGTCGGGTTGATACCGGTGCGCCATACCCAGGACGAGGCCCTTGTCCGCGGCTCGCGCGATCGACAGCAGCCAACGAACGCCACCCGCGGACAGCGCCAGCGGACGCTCCACGAGGACATGCTTGCCCGCCCTGAGGAAGGAAGCGGCGAGGCCCTCATGGAGGAAGCTGGGGGCGCAGATCACGACGCCGTCGATGTCGCCGTCCGCCATCAGCGTGTCGTCGTCGACCACATCCGGCACACCGAAGCGCTTCGCGACCGCCCGCGCCCTCAAGTCGTCCGGATCCGCAACCGCCGCCACCTGCACGTCGGAGCGCTCCGACAGGATCGGCAGGTGCATGAGCTGGCTGGTGGCTCCGGCGCCCACCACCCCGAGCCGCACGCGACGACGCTTCCCTTCACCCATTGAGCACTCTCCCGGTCAAGTCGTAGTCGTCCGCATCCACGATCTCCACCTCCACGATGTCACCCGCCCTCACCCCCTCCACCTCAGTAAGAAAGGTCCGGCCGTCCACCTCGACGGCCTGGCCACGCGTGCGCCCCAGCGCCCCCCACTCCCCCTCCCCCGGCGTCAGCTCGTCCACCAGCGCGGTCGTACGCCGCCCGATCCGCGCCATGTTCGAGTCGTACGAGATGCCGCGCTGATGCTCCATGACGGCTTCCAGCCGCTCGGCCTTCACCTCCTCGGGGACCTGGTCAGGCATCCGGGCCGCGGCCGTCCCCTCCTCGATGGAATACGCGAAGGCACCAACCCGGTCGAAGCGGATCTCGTCCAGGAAGTCGAGCATGATCCGCACATCGTCGTCGGTCTCCCCGGGGAAGCCAACGATGATGGTCGTCCGCAAGGTGAGGTCCTCGATGCTGTCCCGGAGCCAGCGAACCCGTTCGCGGATCGTCGCCTGCCGCTCGGGGCGGCGCATGCGCGCCAGAACCTCGTCGCTCCCGTGCTGCAGGGGCATGTCCAGGTATGGAAGCAGCCTGGGCTCGCGCGCCATCAGTGAAACGAGCCCGCGGGTGATGCCCGACGGATACATGTACAGCAGCCGGTACCAGTCCACCCCCGTGCCCTCCAGCAGGGCTTCGAGAAGGTCCTGGAGCAGCGGTGCCGAGCGATCACGCCTCCTGAGGTCCCGCCCGTACCAGGTTGTGTCCTGGGAAACGACGTTGAGCTCCCGAACTCCCTGTTCCCCCAGAGCTCGCGCCTCCGCGACAAGACCCTGCGGATCGGCTGAGCGATGAAGACCCCGCATGTGAGGGATCGCACAGAAGGCGCACGTGTGGTCACACCCCTCGCTGACCTTGAGGAAGGATACGTGCGGCGTCTCCGCGGCGAGGATGCGAAGGGGCCGCTCCATGTTGGGTACGAAGTCTTCCTCGATGAGTCCCCGCGCCCGCAGCTCCGGGATCAGCCGGGACATCTCGGCGATCCCGAGGAACAGATCGACCTCGGGGATCTCCCGGGCCAGCTCGTCCCGGTAGCGCTGCACCATGCACCCGACCGCGGCCACGGCCTTTACCTGGCCGCGCTCCTTGAGCGCGCAGGCGTTCAGAATCGTGTCGACGGACTGTTCCTTGGCCGCGTCGATGAAGCCGCAGGTGTTGACCACCACCACCTCCGCGCTTTCCACGTCGCTGGTCACCCGGGCCCCCGCCGAGACCAGCGCGGCCATCATGTGTTCCGAGTCGACCGTGTTCTTGTCGCACCCCAGGGTGACCAGACCCAGACGCGGTCCGGTCTCCGGCCCGATCTCGAAGGACCGTGGATCCACCGCGCGCACCCCGGGATCCACACCGGGTCGAACCGGTCCGGCCCCCACCGGAAAGACGGGCAGGTCTCTCGTCCGGAGTCTCACGAGTGCCCCTCGGAGCCGGAGGGAGGCGGGCCCATGACCCGCGCGCCCGCGGGCACCTCGAAGGTGAAGAGCCCCGGGTCCGGCGACGGTGAAAGATCCAGGTTGGCGAGGGTCAGTGTGCGGACCTTGTTCGCCTCGTGCAGTTCGAGACGGCGGATCACGTGCGTCCGGGAATCGATCCACAGCCGCGCCCGCCGGTACGTGGCCTCCTCCAGCGGGGTCAGTGTCACGACCTGGCACTCCCGGCCGCCAACGGTCTCCACCCCACCCGGTTCCGCCTCGTATTTCGCACCGGGATCTTCGAGGAATTCGCGGAAGAAGTCCTCCCGGCCCGGGGACTCGGCCACCGGGTAACGCATGACCTGCCCCTCGATCGCGCTTGGATAGTAGACCCAGAAGTACTGTCCGTCCGACACTACCATGTCGCCCCGGGGGTCGGTGAACCGCATGGAGAAGAGGTTGGGCCGCTGCTGGCACACCTGTCCCGCGCTCCGTATGGTCCTCCGAAACAGCCTGACTTCGACCACCTGCTCGAAGTCGGCACACATTGCGTTCACCTCGCGGTAACGCCGGGAAGCGTCGTCAAGGGGGTGGCCGGGCTCCTGGGCGCCGGCAGGCGCGGCCGGAGCGAGCAGCCAGAGCAGCGCAACGGTCAGCCGGGACATATTTCGTCCAGACTGGCCATGCTCACGAGGACCTCTCGGGGCTTCGAGCCGTCGGGTGGGCCAAGTACCCCGGCATCACAGAGCTGATCGACGACCCTGGCCGCTCGGCCGTACCCGATCCTGAGTCTGCGCTGCAGCAGCGAAGTGGAACCGGAGCCCTGTTGAAGGCAGGCTTCGGCTGCTTCGCGGAACAGCGGGTCCCAGTCACCGCGTATGGCCCCGTCGCCGCTCGCATCGTCGTCCCCCTCGAACACTCTGACGACTTCGAGAATGTCGTCCTCGTCGCTCTTCACCCGCGCCTTGAGCGCCTCGAGCGTGTCGGCCCGCTCACGGTACCACGTCATCAGCGCCTCGGTCTCGTCCGTCGAGATGAACGCGCCTTGCATGCGCACGGGTTCGCTCTTCCCCGGGGGCAGAAAGAGCATGTCCCCCGAGCCGAGCAGGGAGTCGGCGCCGTTCTGGTCCAGGATCGTCCTCGAGTCCGTCTTGGAGGCCACGCGGAACGCGATCCTGCACGGGAAGTTCGCCTTGATCAGCCCGGTGATGACGTTCACGCTGGGGCGCTGGGTCGCGACCAGCAGGTGGATGCCGATGGCGCGGGCCTTCTGTGCCAGCTGCGTGAGAGGCTTCTCGACCTCGGCCTGAGCGGTCATCATCAGGTCGGCCAGCTCGTCCACGACCACGACCACCCAGGGCAGCGGCCCGTCCGTGTAGGTCGAGCCGTCCTCGTCTTCCCCGGGATCGTCGGGCATGGCCCGTTTCATCTCGGTGCCCCGGTCGAGGCGCGCGTTGAACTCCGTGAGCGAGCGGACACCGTTCGCGCTCAGAAGGGAGTAACGCCGCTCCATCTCCAGCACCGCCCACTTCAGGACCCCGGCAGCGTCTCTCGGGTCGGTCACCACCGGGTGTCGCAGATGGGGAAGGTCGGCGTACGCGGACAATTCCACCATCTTCGGGTCGATGAGGAGAAGACGCATGCGGTCCGGGCCGTGCCGGTACACCAGGCTCGTGATGATGGTGTTCAGGCAAACCGACTTGCCGGAGCCGGTCGCCCCCGCGATCAGGGCGTGGGGCATCTTCGTCAGGTCCGCAACGAATGGATTGCCCGTCAGGTCCTTGCCCAGTGCCAGCGGGAGCAGTCCCCGCGAACGGGCAAAGGCCGGCGCCTCCAGGATCTCGCGCAACCGGACCATTTCGGGGCGCGGGTTCGGGATCTCGACGCCGATGGCGCCCTTCCCGGGGATCGGCGCCACGATGCGGACACTCCTCGCCTTCATCGCCAGCGCCAGGTCCGCGTCGAGGTTCGCGATCCGGTTGACCTTCACCCCGGCGGCGGGGACGACCTCGTACTGGGTGACCGCGGGGCCGGTGGTGCGGCCGGAGATCTCGCTCTCGATCTTGAAGGTGTGCAGCGTGTCGACCAGGACCTCGCCCAGGCGGTCCAGCTCCATCTCCATTCCGATGCGGTTCGTGCGTATCGGTGCCGTGAGAAGGTCGAGCCCGGGCAGCGGGTAGTTGGCCGCGGGCAATTCGGCCTCGGGGATCAGGTCCGGGGTGGCGGCGGGCGCCGTGGTCCGGGGAGCCGGTGGCGGAGCAACCACGGGATCCCGCGCGGCCGGGCTCAGCGCCTCGGCCTCATCGTCCAGTGGCCCGTCGACCGCACCGGAGCGCACCACGGCGGCTCCCTCCCCGGCCGCCCGTGCCGCACGCTTCGCTTCCCGCTTCGCCCGGCGCCGGTCCCGCCACCTCCCCGTGGCGGCGGCCGATGCGCGCAGGCCGCGCCCCGTACCCCGGTACGCCTTGCCCACGGCGGCCGCCGGAGGCGCAAGCGGGTTGAATCGGAACGCCGCCACCGACGCCGCCACCGCGACCGCGCCGACAAGCATCCACCCGCCCAGCCACCCCACCGCGTCGCGAAGCGGCCCCCCCAGAAAGGCCCCGACCGTGCCGGTTGCCGAATCCGCCCCCCCGGCCAGGAAGGCCGACACGGGAAGGAGGAGCAGCAGCGTCACCGTCACGATCCAGAGGCTCTTTCGCCGCTCTGGCGCCCACCAATGACCGACCGAAGCGGCAACGGCCAGGATGCCCAGGGGCACGACCGCGCGACCCACACCCAGGAACGCACGGAGTCTGTCGTTCAGCAGCTCTCCGGCGGTCCCCACCGGATTGCCCGCCGGGAAGAGCTCGACGACGCGCGGGCCCAGCAGCGTCAGGGGGAAGAAAGCGGCCGCCACCAGGAAGGCCAGCACGGCGATAACGGCAGCCATGGCTCGCCGCCGTTGCATTCGCGCTGCAGCGGTCTTCGGCCGCCGGACCGGCCGCTTCTTCCCCGCGGCCCGCTTCCGGGCTGCCGGGCGGCCTGCCGCCTTGCGCGCGCCACGGGGCCTCGCCACGAAACTCTACCCGCGCGGGGCCGTGATCACGCGATCGTACATCATGGGTACAATTTGGTGCCTGTCGGCCTCCGCGCACAGGGCCAGGTCCGAGCCGAGGCCCACGTCCACCAGGGCCTGGCCGGCGGCGGTGTCCGCGAGCATGTCCCCGGAAATCTCGTGAAGGGCAGCGAGATCGGCGGCGGCGGCAGCCTGATCGTTGAGCGTGACGCACCCTGATGAGCGATCCATGATTCCCCGTACGATGTACCCCGCGCAGATGGTGTCGTCCAGGGAGAACCGCCCTTCCTTGCCCGCGCAGACGATCGTCGTCTCGCCGCCGCGGGCGACCTCGTCGACGACTGCGGTCAGGTTGAAGAAGGAAGCCGCGAGGACGCGCTTCGCACCTGCGGCAGCCGCGAACGCCTTCGTCCCGTTGGTGGTCGTCATGACCAGCCGCATCCCGCCCACCGCAGCCGAGGTGAACTCGGCGGGAGAGTTGCCGAGGTCGAAGCCGTCGATGCGGACACCCTTTCGTTCACCGCACAGCAGCGCCGACCCACCGAGCAATGCCCGCGTCTCGAGCGCGTCATTCACCGATACCGCGGGGAAGATGGCGCTCGCCCCGTTTGCGATCGCCTCCACGATGCACGACGTCGCGCGGACCACGTCGATGACGACGGCGGTGGTCCCGGCGACCTCGTCGGCGATGACTTCCTCCGGCGTGAAAAAGACGCTGATCCGCATCAGGGAAGCTCAGGCCCCGTGTCCCGGCCGGTAAACCCCTCGACAAAGCTCGTGTCCGTCTTGCCGGCCTGAAACGCCTCGTCCCGGGTGATGCGGGAGAGGTAGCCGATCGTCGTGGATATCCCCTCGACGACGAACGATTCCAGTGCTTCCCTACCCCTCACAACGGCTTCCTCCCGGGTGTTTCCCGACACGATCAGCTTCGCGATCAACGAGTCGTAGAAGGGCGGGACGCGGTAGCCGGAGTACACGTGCGTATCGACCCGCACACCCGGCCCTCCGGGTTGATGGAAGGTGGTGATCGTCCCGGGCGACGGCGCGAACCCCCGTTCCGGGTCTTCGGCGTTGATCCGAAACTCGATGGCGTGGCCACGGTGGACCGCTTGCTCCCGGGGGAAGGACAGGGGCTCACCCGCCGCCACGCGGATCTGTTCCTTGACCAGGTCCAGGCCGGTGGTGACTTCGGTCACCGGATGCTCCACCTGGATGCGCGTGTTCATCTCGATGAAGTAGAAGTTGCCGGAGGCGTCCAGCAGGAATTCCACCGTGCCGGCACCGACGTAGCCGATCGCCCGGGCCGCCGCCACCGCCGCTTCCCCCATCCGGCGGCGGAGCTGCGGGGAAAGGGCCGGCGATGGGGCCTCCTCGACGAGCTTCTGATGGCGGCGCTGGATCGAGCAGTCCCGCTCCCCGAGGTGAACCACCCGGCCGTGCCTGTCGCCGAAGACCTGGAACTCGACGTGCCGGGGACGGACCACGCACCGCTCCAGGTAGACGTCGTCCTCGCCGAACGCGGCTGCCGCCTCGGCCCGCGCCGCGACGAAGTGTCGCCGGAAGGTCCCCTCATGGCTGGCGATTCGCATGCCCTTGCCGCCACCGCCGGCCGAGGCCTTGATCATGACCGGGTACCCGATCTCGCGGGCGAGGGCCAGGGCCTCGTCCTCGTCGTCGACGATGCCGTCCGAGCCGGGAACCACCGGCACGCCGGCCGCGCGCATGGCCTCGCGCGCCACCGCCTTGTCACCCATCGCACGGATCTGGTCCGGCGTCGGTCCCACGAACACCAGGTCCGATCGCTGGCAGATTTCCGCGAACTCGGCGTTCTCCGCCAGGAATCCGTACCCGGGGTGCACCGCCTCCGCCCCCGTAATCTCGGCCGCGGCGATGATCCGCGACACCTTCAGGTACGACTGCGCGGCCTGAGCCGGACCGATGCACACGGCTTCGTCCGCGAAGCGCACGTGCAGGGACTCCCGGTCCGCCTCCGAGTACACGGCCACCGTGGCGATATCCAGCTCCCGGCAGGCGCGCACGATGCGCAGCGCGATTTCGCCCCGATTCGCAATCAGAAGTTTGTCGAACATGAGCCGATGTGGCGCCTCAGGCGGGCGCGACCCGGAAGAGCACCTGTCCGTAGTCGACCGGCTCGGCGTTTTCGGCGCAGATCTCCACGATCCTGCCCGCGGTCTCGCACTCGAGCTCGTTCATGAGCTTCATGGCCTCGATCACGCACAGCACGTCGCCCGTCGCCACGTTGCCGCCCACCTCGACGTAGGGAGCCGCCTCCGGGGAGGGGGCGCGGTAGAAGGTCCCCACCATCGGCGAGGTGATGTCCACCAGCCCGGACGAGGAAGCTTCAGCGGCCGGGCCGCCGGCCTCGGGCGCGGGCGCCGCCGCAGGCGCCGCGGGCGCGGCGTGGTTCGGCGTCGCGGGAGCCCCCTGCGCTTCCACCGTCGCCGACCCGCCGGGAGACTTGGAAAGCCGGACCCGGGTACCGCCCCGCCTGATCTCGAGATTGTCGAGCGACGAATCGTCCAGCAAACGGACCAGGGACTCCAGAAATTCGATGTCGATCATCCGCTCACCCTGGTAAGGTACTTGTCCTCGCGCCGGTCGATCTTCAACACATCGCCGACTTCGACGAATAGCGGCACCTGCACGACCGCCCCCGTTTCCAGGGTGGCCGGCTTGGTGGCGCCCTGGGCGGTGTCGCCCCTGTGGCCGGGATCCGTGTCGGTGACCTCCAGCTCAACGAACGAAGGGAGCTCGACGCTGAGGACGTTGTCGTCGTGAACCAGGCCGTGGCACTCCATGTTTTCCTTCAGGTACTTGAGCTGGGTATCCCCGAGCATGTCCCCGCTGACGGGGATCATGTCGTAGGTCTCCTGGTCCATGAAATGATACAGGTCACCATCGGTGTACGAATAGGAGACGGGCCGGCGCTCCAGCCTCACGCTGTTGACCCGTTCTCCGGCCCGGTAGGTCCTGTCCACGATGGCGCCCGACAGCACGTTCTTCAGCTTCGTGCGCACGAACGCGCCGCCCTTGCCGGGCTTCACATGCTGGAAGTACGTGATCGTCCACAACACCCCGTCAATCTCCAGCACCATCCCGTTACGGAAGTCCGCGGTGGTTGCCATTGGTTGGTCTATGATCTCCTCGTCTGGCACCCCGGGGGCGCTAGGAGTCGGGGTTCCGGTGCCGACGCAGATGGTTGAACAGACAACGAAACCCGGAAAGATAGCTGTCCACCCCGAAACCGGCGACCACCCCGAGCGCAGCCGGCGTGATCATTGAATGTCTCCGAAAGGGCTCGCGGCTTGCCGGGTTGCTCAGGTGGACCTCCACGAAGGGCCTTGAGATCGCAAGAAGGCCGTCGAGAAGGGCCACGGACGTGTGACCCAATCCGGCGGGGTTGATCAGCACTCCATCCGCCCGATCGCGGACGTCGGCAAGGAAGTCGAGGATCCTGCCCTCGGAGTTGGATTGGAACGGCTCGGCCTCCACCCCCAGATCCGCGGCCAGCGCGGCCAGCGCCCGGTTGATGTCGTCGAGTGTCGATGTCCCGTACACCTCGGGCTCTCGCGTTCCGAGGAGATTCAGGTTGGGGCCGTGGACAACGGCGATCCTCACGGTCGGTCCTTTCCCTCTGCTGCCGAGGCGTTCGTTTCGGACCTCGCGTCCGCCAGTCCGGGCCAAAAGTTAGGTTTCGCGCGTTGAAAGTGTCAACGCGGCCGGCGGCGGGCGCATGAACACCGTGCTGCCCGCACCGGGCGATCCGTTCCTTGAAGCCCGCTGCGGCACTACATTAGCTGGACGTTCAAGGAGGTGGTACCCGCAATGATGCAGCAACTGCGCAAGAGCACGAAGTGGATCATGATTCTCGTGGCCCTGGCCTTCGGCGGACTCATGTTCTTCGAATGGGGCATGGACATCACGGGACAGACGTCCGGGTCCTTCGGTGAGATCGGCCGTGTCAACGGGACGCCCGTCGCGTACGAGGAGTACATGGCGACGTACCGCAACCTGTACGATCAGCTTCAGGGCTTTCAGGAGGACCCGGTCACCAATGCCCAGAATTCGGAGCTGGAGGACCAGGCCTGGGACGAGCTCGTCAACAGGATCCTGATCCAGCAGGAGCTGGAGCGGAGAGGAATCCGCGTCACCGACCAGGAGGTCGTCGACGCGGCCCGGTTCAGCCCCCCTCCCGATCTGGTGTCGAGCCCCGCATTCCAGACCGACGGCCAGTTCGACATGACGAAGTACCAGCAGTTCGTCGCGGTGGCCGAACCCGTGGTGCTGCTCCAGCTGGAAGCGTACTACCGCGACATCATCCCCAGGGGCAAACTTCTTCGCCAGGTCGCCTCCGGGATCTACGTCTCGGACAACGAGCTGTGGCATGCGTACAGGGACTCGAACGAGCGGGCGACCGTCCAGTACGTGTCCTTCGATCCCATTGTGCGCGTGTCGGACGATCAGATCGACATCACGTCGGACGAGATCTCGGACTACTACCGTGACAACCTCGAAGAGTTCTCGGTCCCGGCCAGTGCCGCCGTGATCTCGGTCTCCTTCACCAAGGCCCCCACGCTGGCCGACACGACCGCCGTCGAGGCCATGGCCAACGAACTTCGCCAGTCCATCCTGGACGGCGAAGACTTCGCGGAGATCGCCCGCGCCGAGTCCGACGATGAGATTTCGGCGGAGGAGGGCGGCGATCTTGGCGTCTTTGCCAAGGGGCGCATGACGCCGGTATTCGATTCGACGGTCTTCGCCGCGCCCCTGAACCGGATCACGGAGCCCGTCAAGAGTCCCTTCGGTCTGCACCTCATCGAGGTCACCGAGCGCTGGGGCCAGGACTCTGCCCAGGCCCGCCACATCCTCCTCCCCTTCGAACGCACCGACGAGTCGGAAATCGGTCTCCTGGCGATGGCCGACTCCCTGGAAGAGCTCGGCGAAGCCATGGCGCTCACCGATGCGGCGGCGATTCTCGGCCTCGAGACCGACACCCTGGACCTCATCGAGACGCTTGCGATCATCCCCGGAGCCGGCGACGTGGCCGAGGGCGGCGAATGGGTGTTCGATCCCGAGACCTCCCCCGGGGACGTGAGCCCGGTCTTCGAGAACAGCACGGCGTTCTACGCGATCGAGCTGGTGTCGGTCGACCCCGCACGCTACCTCTCGCAAGAAGAAGCGGAGCCCGCGATCCGGGGCAACATCGGGGTTGCGAAGAAGGTGGAGGCGGCGATGGAAGAGGCTGCGGCCATGGTGGCCGAGGTACGGCTCGGTCGCTCACTCCCGGACGCCGCGCGCGAGATCGGGCTGGAGGTACGCGATGCCGGCCCCTTTGCCCGGGACGCGTTCGTACCCGGTCTTGGCCGTTTCAACGCCGCGGTCGGGACAGCGTTCGGTCTCGATATCGGAGAGGTTTCGGATCCCGTGGAGGCGAATCAAAACGCCTTCGTGATCGAGCGGACCGGCTCGGAGGCGGCGGACAGCCTGGCGTGGACCGAGCAGATCGACGCGCAGCGGACGCAGTCGGTGAATGCAATCCGCCAGCAGCGTCTCAACCAGTGGATCGACGCCCTCCGGGAAGTTGCCAGTATCGTCGACCGGCGCGAGGAAGTGCTGACCCCGGTGGACGAGGAAGACCTGCCGCAGTTGCCGAGGGTCTTCTAGAACTTCGGACCCTCAGGCGATCAGTTGGTGGTGAGGCGGCGCGGCGCGCCCTCTTCCTGGCTGTCCGTGCTCTGAGAAGTCGTCGCGTCACTGCCGGGCGGCTTCAGTTCGCCCTCGACCCGGACACTGGATTCGATTTCCCGGACCGAGGACTTGAACTCCCTGATGCCCTTCCCCAGGGAGGTCCCGATCTCCGGAAGCCGCTTCGCTCCAAACAATAGCAGCACGACGAGGAAGATCATGATCGCTTCCCCCATGCCGAGACCGAAAGGCATATCCGTTACCTCCTTGTGCCCGAGACTGTCCGGACGGGAGTTCCCTGAACCGTGCGTCCCGGTTGGATGGGTAAGCTAACTGTTTCGGCCAGCGACGCGAAAGAACGGGGTGCGGACGGGCCTACATCCAGGATCGGACCACCAGGGCCACGATCGCGATCCCGACCACGGTCAGCACATTCAGGACGAAGGACACCGGCCCGATGGTGATCGCCACCGCAACCAGATCGATGGAAAACGGCCCGATCGACGATACCACGGCCGTCGTCAGGAACGAACGGGCGGCGCTCTCCGGAAGGAACGACTCCGCAAGCCGGGTCAGGAGGCCCCCAAGGAACAGCCCCAGGGCCAGCGTCCACAGCCCCCGAATGATGTTTCGTTTGTAATTGGGTGCGGTCATGGCCCCTTCCGGTCGGCGGCCTTCCACGGAAACCGCACCCGGTGACGCGCCGGCCGCGCGGCGCGGCTACCGAGAGCGGTCAACCACATAAAATACGGAGTCTCTCAAGGCGTCGAGGGCCGGGCCGGGAGCGAGACCCGCGATTGCCGCCTCCGCGGCATCCGCGTACTCGAACGCCTTGCGCCTGGCGTACTCCAGACCGCCGTTGCGACGGACCAATGCGATCGTATCCTCTACGTCCCGGTCGCTCGGCTCCACCAGAGTGAAGACGTGTCGCACCTGATCCACCTCGGTCGGCGACATCTCACGAAGCGCGCCGACCAGAGGCAGCGTCACCTTGCGGCCGCGCAGATCCAGCCCCGTCGGTTTCCCCGTGACATCCGCGCTGCCCTCGTAGTCGAGCATGTCGTCGGCGATCTGGAAGGCCATTCCCAGACAGTGGCCGAAGCGCTTGAGCGGTGCCCGGTTGGACGCGACACCGGCCAGGGCGCCCATCTCGCACGCCGCCGACATCAGCGAGGCCGTCTTGGCCGAGATCAGCTGGTAGTAGTCGGCCTCGGAGTAGCCGATGTCGTCGTACGACAGGAGCTGGCGCATCTCCCCGACGCTCATTTCGTTCGCGGCCGAAGCCAGAACACGTACCGCCTCGAGGTCGCCGATGCCCGCCAACTCGGTCACGGAACGGCTGTAGAGGTAGTCGCCCATGATGATGGCGATCTGGTGCGTCCACAGGGCGTTGACCGTCGGCATCCCGCGCCGCAGAACCGAGTGATCCACGGCGTCGTCGTGCACAAGCGTCGCCATGTGAACGAGTTCCACGACGGCCGCCAGCGTGACGGCGTCGTCGGAAGGCTCCCCGCCGACCTCGCTCGCAAGAAGAACCAGGGTCGGCCGCAACAGCTTGCCGGGGACGTTGAGGATGTAGGCGTTCACCTCTTCGATCATCGAGAAGTCCGACGCGGCGATGCCGCGCAACTCGTCGACGACCTGCTCCAGCCGATCTCGGACGGGAGCCCGAATCGTGTGAAGCCCTGTTGTCGTTCTCTGCAGAGCGGAAGGAGGATTCGTCATGTGCCAGGGTTTGGAGTCGGACTAATGCAAGATAAGGTAGCGGCTGACGCCCGAAAGGCCACACCTTGAGCCCGTGGTGAACCCGGGCTTCGGATTCCGACTGTGCGCTCCGTCGCCGGGTCGTGGCCTTGACGTCCCGCCATGGGGCGGTAACCGCGGCTTGTCACGCGGTCCGGCCGTAGCGCCTTCCCGCCAGATGGACGGCCAGACGGTCACTGAGCATGCGCTCCGGCGACCAGTCCACGATGGCCATCCTGCGCGCCACGGAGCGCGGGATCGCGTCCGGGAGCATGCCGATGACCTCGGTACCCGTGACCCGCCCCTTCAGCGCGCGCACGCGCCGCTCGATCTCCCCGAACACGTCCGTCGGGTTCGTCGCCGCAGGATTCTCGAGGTTCATGGAGATCTGCAGGCGCCCCTGTTCGGGCAGGTGGAACGCGAGCGCTCGCAAGCCGTTGAACCCCCCGCCCGCTTCCCGAATGGCGGCCGCGACCCCGCGGGCAGCCTCCGGGGAGACTCCCTCGACGTCCACGTTCCACGCGAGGAGGATTTCCCGGGCCCCCACGCACGCCGCCCCGGCCCGCGGATGGGCGAAGAGGCGCACCGACTCGCCCGTCGCGCCGTTTCCGGGCAGATCGGCAGCCGCGTCTGCGCCCACCCCGCCCCGCGCCAGCGCCTCGAAGCCGCCACGCCGGATGGTGGCGAGGCGCCGGCCGGACGGGACGGACGCCTGACCGTACCAGAAAACCGGGATTCCCAGCCGAGCAATACGCGCACCCGCCCGGCGCGCAACCCGCACCGCGTCCGCCATCTCCATTCCGTGCAGCGGCACGAAGGGGAGAACGTCCAGGGCGCCCACCCGGGGATGGACGCCGTGGTGACCACGCATGTCGATGCGCTCCAGCGCGAGCGCGGCAGCCGCGACCGCGCCCTCTTCCACCGCATCCGGCGACCCGATCGCGGTAATCACCGAGCGGTGGTGGTCGGGATCCAGGGTGGTGTGCAGCACGTCGCAGCCCGCACGTCCGAACGCCTCGGCCGCTGCGGCGACAAAGTCCGGGTCCCTGCCCTCGCTGAAATTCGGGACCGCTTCCAGGACAGGGATCATGTCACACCCCCCGGGCGCGGGGGGCGCCCGCTACCACCCGCCGGAACCGACCCCCCTGTCGAGGCTGGGGTTCCCCGCCTGGGTCTGGTAGGCCCAGTCGAAGACGATGAGTTCGTATCCTTCCTGATCCACCCCGGCCAGGCTGGCACGCACGGCGCCGAAGCGCGTGTCGCCATCGTCGCCCGGGACGCGGAGCATCAAGGTCAGGCCCGGGTCGAGCGGGGCGGGTTTCGACGAGTACCCCGACATTGGCGCCAGCTCCCACGACACGCAGTCCGGGTCCGCCCCGGCGCCGCACTTGAGTGCAGTCGTCCATCGCGTCTCGGGGTGGATGCGCGCGCCCGGACCCGGCACGAGCCACAGCCCGGCGTCGTCGGCTTCGAGCCGGAAGTGGCGGTCCTGGCTGTCGCCGGCAATCACCGCTTGCAGATCGTCGGATTCCTGGAAGCGAAAGCCCGCGCTGGCCGGCACGTCCTGGAATGTGTACAGGACCTCGCCCGTGTAGTCCGGTCTTGGGGTGCACGACACCACCTCGCTTCCATCGCTCTCGTGGCCCTGATCGTCGACCGACGTTACAAAGTAGGTCCAGGTTCGTCCATTGTCGGCCAGAAGGTCGATGAAACCCGGGGAATCGGTCTCACCCAGGAGATAGTCGCCCTCCGAATCCGACAGGTACACCCGATAGGCCGCGAAGTCCTCTTCCAGCGCCGGCTCGTTGCTCCAGTGAACGTATGAGGCATGGTCCAGCGCCACCGCGTCGACGCTCTCGGGCACCGGCGGCGGCACGGGCCTGGGCACAAAGACCTCGATCGAGTAGTCGCTGGCGGTCTCGAGCGCCAGATCGATGTCGACAGCCGCCACGTAGTACTCGTACGTGACCCCCGGGCTCACGTTGACGTCGCGGTAGACACAAACGCCATCGGTGCAGCTTGTGACCTCGGCGATGAAGAAGTACTCCGGATCGCTCTCGCGCTTGCTGTAGACGCGGAAAAACTCGCCGTTCCAGCGCGCGCCGAGCCGCCACGACAGATTCACCGCACCGTCGTAGTAGTACCCCTCGAGGTCTCGGGGCGCATCGGGCTCATCGGACACGACCAGCCAGTCGCCGTCGCATGCGGCAAGGGTAACGCTCACCACGGTCACACCCAACATCCAGCGTCGCATAAGCCATCTCTCTCTTCTATGAGGAAGTCGGAACCCGCTGCACTCGACCGGCGGTGCGTACCAGGAGGATCCCGCCATGGACCCACAAACAGATGCATCTGCCGTACCAAACCTTCATCCACTTTGTGGATAACGACTTACGCTCGGTACACGCGGGACTGTTGTCCTCTTCCGGGGACGACCGGGCGCCCCCGTCCGGTCAGCGGCGTTCGCCTCCGGTCCGCTGCTCGTAGTCGAAGTGGAGATCGCGGTTGTCCGACAGCGCCACCTCGAAGACGAAGCTCCAGTTTCCCGTGGCGGTCTGCTGGAATGAGAAGTCGGCCTCCCAGCGGTGCAGATCGCGCTGGAGGCTGATCACGTGGTCGTTGAAAACGCCCGCCGCCGCGTCGTAGGAGGTGCGCCAGCTGACCGACCACTTCTCGGTCGGCTGAAAGCTGAGGTTCCCCTGCAGCATCTTGTTGGCACTCACGTCCGCGCCCCGGCTCCGCGCCAGCGAATAGGACAAGGAGGCGTTCCATTCCCCTGTGTTGCCATCACGCGACCTTTGCCGTTCACGATCGCGGTCGCGCCCACTCCCCCCCGGCACGATCGTCGCTTCTCCCATATCGGCGGTCTCGAGGCCCGTCGGATCATTCACGGAACCCTCGTCGTCCTGGTTCGGCGGGGGCGCCGCGGGAGTATCCTCCTCACCGCCTGCGGTCAGGCGCCGCAACCAGCGGAAGGGCGCGGACTGATTGCTCAGCGAGAAGGACAGATTCAGGTTCGCCAGGAGCGGAGACAGCTTGCGCTGACCCCCCTCGCCCGAGAGGCCGGAGTCGTCGAACATGTCGTGCTCGACCGAGACCGAAAGGCCGCGCAGGAAGTCGGAACTGAACTGGTTGGATATCCGGAGATTGTCCGCGAAGCCCCGGTTCACGCTTCCCAGCTCGCTGGCCTGCTCGAAATCGAAGGTGACGGCGCTCGTTCGCCAGGCCAACACGGTGACCTTGCGGGACCGGGGGAGGCGGCGCGGCCCCGTCGAGGTGTCCGGTGCGGCGTCCATCGCCGTCGAGTCCGCCACCTCGGTGGAATCGGTCTGCTCGTCGACCCGCGCCTCGAAGGTCTGCGTCAGGCCGATGCGGATCTCGTTCTTGGGCTGAATCGCCCTGGTCCCGAACGTCGTTTGCTGAATCTGGGTGGGCTTGGTCTCGGGCGAGTACGCGTAGTCGAAGGTCGGCGAGAACTTGTGGCGAAAGGTGTCGCCCCGGTAGAAGCCGTAGGCGTCGAGCTTGAGTTGTGCGCCGAAGGACAACCGTCCCGGCGCGGAGATGAAGCCGCCACCACCCACCGAGGCCGTGTCGGAACGGATGGACCGCCCCGAAATCGAGAGCTGGGGAGTGATGGAAGTGGAGCCTACCAGGTTTTGCTGGTAGTTGATACCTGTCGACCAGGTACGCGCCTCGGCGTTGAAATCGATCCCTTCAGCCGCCTGGGGAAAGACGACCGACCTCTGCAGATCCGCCACGCTCCCGATCCCCGCCTGGGGTACCGGCGTTTGGGGATCGAAGAAGTTCACGGGGAGGTCCCGGGCGATATCCCGGGTCTGTTCGAAACTCTGCGCGATGGAGAAGGCCCCGGCGGAGAGCGTTGCCGACATGCCGCCGCGCCACGCTTCGCTGTCCGCCAGGCCGATGGTGAAATCGGTCTCCGTAAGATCCGGCGCCGGCAGGTCTCGCACGGATCGCGAAAAACGCCCCGACGCCGACAGCGTCATGTTGTTGTAGAAGCGCGCCCGGTTGAAGGGGGCCGACAGGAGGGTGATCGTCGAAAGCGACAGGTTTGCGGTCGGCATCGTCATTTCCACTCGGTCGTCCGAGAGGAACTGCCGCCGATTCGCGCTCACCGACAGGTTGCCCCAGTCGAAGCGCCGGTTGAAGCCACCGTCCGAATCGATCGACTGCGTCACCTCCCGGGGGTCGAACGAGTTGCGCCGGACGAAGGACGAGCTCGACGCGTAGCTGGCGGAAAGACGCACCTGGGATCGCTCCGAGATCTCCCAGCTGTTCTGGGTGTTGAAGGCGACCTCGGACCCTCCCTCGGCGCGCCAGAACTGGCGGAAGTCGGCCCGGCCCTGCAGGAACTGCCGCAGCCAGCTGTACTGGAACCTTCCGGTGGCCGCCACATAGTTGCCGCTCCACCAGTCGAACCCCATCTCGGCGTCGGTGTAGTCGCTCATCGCCCAGTAGAAGCCGAGGTTGGAGATGCGCCGGGCATAGCTGCCGGAGGTGCGCACGATGTCGTTCACCGAGAAGCGGACCGGCAGAAGGCCGGAACGGCGCCCGGTCTCGGTGCTCTGAGCGATGAAGGGGAGCCAGAACACCCCCACGTCACCGAAGTAGAGGAGCACGTTCCGGGCGACCAGGGTTCCGCCGGGGACAATCTTGATTTCGCGCGCGAGGAAATGGTAGTGGGGCTCGTCCTCCTCGCAGCTCGTGAACTGGATCTCGTGGCCGAAGTTCTCGTCCTGGCTGACCGAGGGGAAGTCCCCCCGCACGATCCAGTCCCCCATCCCGGCGTTCATTTGCGTTCGCGCGTCCAGGGCCGTACCCCGGTTCTCGTTGAGGTCGTAGATGATCCGCCGGGTGAGGACCTGGTCCCCGTCTTCAGGCGTGTAGGATGCTTCCTGGCCCATCGTGACCAGCCTGCCCGTCCTTTCGTCGAAAACCAGCGCCGAATCGGCCGACAGTTCGAGGCCCTCCCGGTTCATGACCGCGTTGCTTCCTTCAGAGCCCAGCAGCGTAAGAACCCTCGACTCCGTCTCGAAAATCGCCGATTGGCTGCGGTATTGGACCAGTTGGTACCCCGGCAGGGACAGCAGTTCCTTGAGCGTGGAGTCGTCCGCCATCTCGGCGATCGACCGCACCATCTCGGTGGTGTCGGGCAGCAGGTCGGTCGAGTCGCCCAGCCGCCGGGTGAGGCGCTCCAGGCGCTCGCGGACGACGTTCCGCAGGGAATCGTTCAGCTCCTGGGCTGACAGCGGGGCACTTGCCCCGGACGGCGCGAATGCCAGTGCCGCGAGGCCCAGGGCCAGCACCCCGGACCGTATCCGGGGGACGCGTGCCAACTCCGCGCCGCGCCGCTTGCGCTGCTCGTGCGGTTTCGTCCATGGGGTGTTGGAGCGGAAGACGGACAGAGCGCTACCCCTCCGTGTCCGGGGTGGGGCCGTCCTCATCGTCCGGCTCGGGCCCATCGTCCGGCTCGGGCCCATCATCCGGCTCGGGCCCATCATCCGGCTCGGGCCCATCGTCCGGCTCGGGCCCATCGTGCGGCTCCGGTTCATCGTGCGGCGGCCGGGCCGGGTCGCCGTGATCATATGGCGTCGGCTCGGGCCGATCGGGCTCGGCCTCGGTCGGCACGGATTGCGCCGCGGGCCCGGTCGGCCGTGGCGGCGCGGGCTCGGTCACCGCGACGCTGTCCACGGGAGCGGAGGCCGCTTCGATCTCACGTTCGCGTGCCTGCCTGCGGCGCCAAATGATCGCCGAGAGCACGATACTGAGCTCGTAGAGGAGGAACATGGGCACCATCATCAGCGCGGTCAGGGAAATGATGTCGCCAGGCGAAACCATGGCGGCGACGACGGTGATCCCAACGATCGCGTGGCGCCTCTTCGCCCTGAGGAAGGCAGGCGTCACCAGCCCCAGAGCGCTGAGCACCAGCACCACGATCGGCAACTCGAAGACGACCCCGAACGCCAGCAGTAGTCTGACGATGAATGCTATGTAAAAGGATGCCGTCCAGTCCGGGGTGAGGAAGTCGCTGAGCAGCCCGGTCAGGAAACGGAGCGTTACCGGCAGCGCGATGACGTAGGCCATCACCACCCCGGCGACGAAGAGGACCAGTCCCAGGTACAGCGCGGGGACAATCGCCCGCTTCTCGTGCTTCTCGAGCGCAGGGGCCAGAAAAGACCAGATGTGGTAGACGATGACCGGAAACGCGAGGAGGATTCCGATGGTCAGAGAGATCTTGATCAGGATGAAGAAGTTGTCCGCCGGAGCCAGGGTTTTCGCCTTCCAGTCTTCCCCGAAGAGCGCCCGCCCGGGCTCCATCAGGTACCCCACCACGTCCCCGTAGACGACGACGGCCAAGCCCGCCAGACACCCCACGATCACCGCCGCCAGCGTCCACAGGATCCGCCAGCGCAGTTCTTCCAGGTGATCCAGAAAGGGCATCTCGGCCTTCGGGTTTCCGCGTGCCCGGGCCAGGAGACCGTCGCGCAGCGTCCCCATCATTCGCCTCCACTCTCGGAATCGTGCAGCGGCAAGGACAACACGCCCTGAAAGCGGGATCGCCCCTCCCGACGCTCCTTGACGATCAACTCGTCAACGACTTCCTGAAACTCGTCAATGCGCTGGAAGTTCCGATAGACCGACGCAAACCGGACGTACGCCACCCGGTCCAGCGGCTTCAACCCCTCCATGACCTGCTCGCCGATGTCGCGGGACGGAATCTCGGCGCGCGCGGAGCTCGACACCATGTCCTCGATGCTGTCCACCAGCGCCTCGATGTCGGCCGGGGTCACGGGACGTTTTGCACAAGCGATGGAGATGCTGTCTCCAAGCTTGTCCCGCCGGAACTCCTCGGCGCTGCCGTCCTCCTTCAGGACCCGCAGGGGACGCCGCTCGACATGTTCATAGGTCGTGAAGCGACCCCGGCACTCCAGACATTCGCGGCGCCTGCGCACGGCGCGGCCACCCCGAGCCGTTCTGGTGTCAACGACCTTGATTGTCGCCGAGTCACAGGTTGGACAACGCATGGGCAGCCGTCAGCAATCCCGAAGCGCCGGCCGGGTGGGCCGATCCCGGCCTGTCAGGGAATATCCTCGAGCCGACTCCGCGCCAACTCCGCGTTCCGGTGCTCGGGATAGGTATTGACCACTCGCTCCAGGAACTGACGGGCACGGGTTTCGTCGTTCAGTTCGATGCAGAGCAGGCCGGCCCGGTAGAGCGCGTCCGGAACCTCCTCGGCGGTCGGAAACAGTTCGGGGACCTTGAGGTAGAGGTCGACCGCTTCCTCCAACGACTCGTCGTCCTGGCTCACCAACGCGCCCAAATGCAGGTATGCGGACGGCGCCAGATCGTGGTTCGGATACTCCTCGAGGAATCCCTCGAACGCCCTGCGGGCAGCCCCGTAGTTTGTTCGGTTGCTCTGCCGCACACCGGTGTCGTAGATCTCCTGTGCGAGGTCGGCGGCGTCGGTGGGCGACGCCTGCCCCGTCGCCGGGACGCCGCCTTCTTCGGAGTCCCCTTCCGTGACGCGAGCCGCCAACTGCTCTGCCAGCAGCTGCTGCTGGGAACTCCACTCGTCGCGCATGGCCTCCAGACTGCGCTGGCTCTGCCCCAGGATCTCGCCAACGATGAGCTGCTGCTCCTGAATCGCGGTAAGCCGATTGCTGACGTCGCCGCGCAGGACGAAAAGGGCGTCCGAAAGAGCCCCGATCGAGTCCATGGCGACGCTGTTGGTCTCGTGGACCGAGCGGGTCAGCGCCTGCAGCGCCGAATCCTGACGTTCGCCGAGTGCCCGCACTTCCATCTGGATGTACTCGAGGTCCCTCTTGGTGGCGCATGCCCCCAGGAAGAGCCCGGTTGCCAACACCCCGATCCGTCCAGCAAGTGTAGTCACGCGCGACACGTGTCCTCCGCTTCGTCCTGCCGCCCCCCCGCCCAACCCCCACCGGGCAGGCTGCCCCATTCGGCACAACCGGTGCACCCGGACGGCACCCCGGCCTGCTAGCGTCCTATGTCGTCACCGCCCGCGGTGACGACGAACTCGACCCTTCTGTTTTGCGCCCAGGCAGCCTCGGTGGACCCCTGTGCCGCCGGCCTTTCCTCGCCGTACGAAACCGACGAGAACCGGTTTGCGTCGAGTCCGAAGCCGGTAAAGAACTGCATCACCGATTCGGCGCGTTCGTTCCCGAGGGCGATGTTGTACTCCGAGGTGCCACGTTCATCCGCGTGACCCTCCAGGCGGAGCTGGACGCCGGGGTTGTTGCGCAGGATGTCCAGCTTGGCCCGGAGTCGCTGCTCCGTGTCGGATCGGATGGCGGACTCGTCGTAGTCGAAGTAGACCGTTTCCCGAAGGGACTGGCGAGCAGCTTCCGCAGCGCGCTCCATTCTCTGCCTGGCCAGCTCTTCCTGCCGATCCCGCTCGGCAGCCGCGGCTTCTTCGGCGCGGCGGATCGAGTCCTGCCTCATGCGCTCGAGTTCCTCCGCCGTCGGACCCGTCGGTGCCGGCGGCTCCGGCGGCGGCTCCGGTGCGCAGGCGCCAACGACGAGTACGGTTGCAAGCGCGGCGAGGACCAACCGTGAGTTAGACATCCCTTCTCCCGATAAAGTGGAGGTCAAGCCTTCGGTGGCGACCAGGTTACTGTGACCCTATCGTCGTTATATATAGGCCGTTTCGGATGATCCTGCAAGGGACGCGCACGCAATTATACGTGCGGGTCCGCGCACTCCCCGCGGACGCGAAACCCGAGGGTCACCGACGGCCCGCGGGAGCCCCTCTGCGGACCCCTCCGGCCACCCAGTCTCCGGCAAGCAACGGTGACCAGTCCGTGTCCTTCGCGTCCACGTTCGCCACCAGGGTCCGGGTGCGTCCCGTCGCCGTGTCGATGATGAAGATGCCGTGTCCCACGCTGCGTTCAGACTTGAACACGATGTGCCTCCCGTCGGGAGCCCAGCTTGGATCCTCGTTGTTGCCCTCGCTTGTCAACTGCACCAGGCGGCTGTCACCGGTCTCGGTGTCCGCGACGAAGATGTCGTACTCGTTGTAGACTCGCTTGTCCACGATCCCCCCGACAAACGCGATCTTGCTGGAGACGGGGGACCAGTCGGGATCGGCAAAATAGCCCCCCTGGCCGAACCGGTAGGGCGACACCAGATCGGCCTCTCCGCCGCTGGACGGCATCGTCAGGATCTGGGGCGTGGTGATTCCAAAGCGATTGGAGAGGAAGGCGATCTGCTCGCCGTCGTGGGAATAGGTCGGCGTGAAGTCCCTGTCGTGCGCGCCGGGCAACCGACTCCTGCAGCAATCGCGCTCGAGGTCGTAGCTGTAGATGCCGTCGGCCTCGGTCCCCATCACGGTGAAGGCGATCCGGTCACCGTCGGGGTGATAGGCGGGAAAGAAGTTCGTGCCGGCGCCGTCGGCGTCAACCACCCGTTCCTGGCCTGTTACCAGGTCGAGTTCGTAGATCTTCGGCAAGTCGGACTTGTAGGATGTGTAGGCGATGCGATCGCCGCCGGGAGACCAGGCAGGAGAAATCGCGAGGTCGTCGTCCCAGGTCAGGCGCTGCAGACCCTCTCCGTCGGAGTCGACGATGTAGAGTTCCTGGCTGTCCGGATTGCCGAACGGCTTCATCGCAAAGGTGATGCGACTCGCGGCCATGCCCGGATCGCCCGTCGCCCACTCCACCACGGCATCCGATACGCGGTGAACCGCCATGCGAAACCCCGGTTCTCCGGGCGGCGGGAGCGGGAAGCGGCCTCTTGCCTGCACACTTCCGAAAACGATGTCGTGCAGTTCGACGTCGAGGACTGCGCCCCCGGCCGAATTCTCGATGTTCCCCGTAAGAAGCCAATCAGCCCCGAATTCGTCCCACAGGAGGTACTGGACGCCTTCGCCCTGCAACCCGTCCGGCAGGGACTTCATGACGAAGAAGCGGTCGCTGTAGTCCAGGTCACGGGCCAGGATGCCCTGGACCTGCGGGGCCCATTCAGGGCCGGTGATCGGAGGGATCGCGATGGGTGGCACACGCTCGCTCTCGTAGACGAAGCCGAGAGGGACGCCGGGGATGGCGGTCTCTTCTTCCTGGGCGGAGATGCCGGTCGCAACCGTCGACAACAGCAGCGACGCCGGCGCGGCAACCCACCGGGGGCGGTAAGTCAACATGCGTCCTCCAGTCCTTGTTGCGTATCGTCCATCGATTCTCCCTTTGGGCTGATTGTGAAGTCGATCGGGAGCACCTCCCATCGGTACTCGGCGGGAAGGCGTCCCAATCGGCCGGGCCTGCCGGCGCATTCGACGGCGCCCATGGCCTCGTTGTCGAACGAGAAGCTCCCCGACGTCTCATCGACATCGATGTCGGTGATGCTGCCGTCGCGATGGATCTGAAACCGCACCACGACGGGCCGCCGGCCGGCTCTTGCCGGAGGCCGGAAGCAGCGCCTGATCTGGTTCGTGATGTTCTCGTAGTACTCCGGGAAATCTCGCCGGAAGCCCTCGATGCGCACGGTCACCTCGTCGTCCCCGTCCCCGGGATCTTCCGTGTCCGACACGGAGGCGGCGGGCGCGGGCGCGGGCTCTTCCTCGGCGGGAGGAGGGGAGTCCAGCGAGTCGGGCTCCGGCTCCTCCTCGATGACGGAAGGCTCGGCTTCCGCCGGCACGGGCTCGGGCTCATCGGGGGTCTCGACGACCAGTTGCTCCTCCGCCGCCGGCGCCGCGGCCACCATGTTCATCTCCACGGCACGGAAAAACACCGGCTCGGGCCGCATCGCCGGGACCGCCCAGAAGACCACCGCGAGCACGATCACGTGTGCTCCGGCCGACACCCCCAGCGACCCCCTTCCCAGGGGCCTGCGCCTCGCGCCGGCAGCCTGATCCCCGGTCGGAGAGTGCCCCGTCATCGCCCGATCTCCTCCAGTATGAGCGAGAGGCGCACCCCTTCGTGGGCCGCCACCTCGCTGATGACGCGTGCCACGTTTCCGTAACTCGCCACCGAGTCGCCCTTCACATACACCATGTCCGCGTTGCGCGTGCGAATCACCTGCTCGAGCGCAAGGCGCAGATCATCCAGTGCCACCGGCGCCTCCCCGATGAAAATCGCCTCGTCCGCCGTGATGGTCACGATGACGAGGTCGTCCGTCGCCTCGACCACCTGCACCGGTCCCTGGGGAACGCTTACCTCGACGCCGCCCTGCAGCACCGGCGCGGTGATGATGAAGATGATGAGGAGGGTGAAGGCCACGTCGACCAGGCTGGTGACGTTGATCTCCGCGCTGACAGGCATGCGCCCGCGCTCGCTGCCCCGCCTCTTCATACGTGCCTTTCCTTCGCGAGGGTCCCTATGAACTCACTGACGAAGCCCTCGAACTCGCCGTGGACGAGGTTGAGCCGGGACGCGAAGTGGTTGTACGCAATCACGGACGGGATGGCGACGGCCAGCCCGGCGACCGTGGTGATCAGCGCCTCGGCCACCCCCGGCGCGACGGCGCTGATGGCGGTGGAGCTCGACGTCGTGATCCCCAGGAAGGTGTTCATGATGCCGATGACCGTGCCCATCAACCCCAGCAGCGGCGAGACCGATCCTATGATGGCGAGCCAGTTCAGGCCGTGCCGAAGTTCGTCGATCTCCTCCCCCTCCACCTTGTCCATGACCAGGCGGAGCGCCTCCAGCTGTGTCAGCGACAGCCCGGGGAGATCCCGCACACTGCTCAACGCCCCCGGACTGAGCTCGGCGAAGAAGTTGAGGCCCCCGCGAAAGAGGCGGGTGTACGGAGACTCGGGCAGGGAGAGCACGGCTTCGGACGCGTCGGCGAGACTCTTGGACGTCTCCATGCGGGCCAGGAACTCGTCGCCGTCGCGGCCCACCGCGCGAAAATGGCGGACTTTCGCGATGATCACCCAGAGGGACAGGACCGAGAAGACCCCCAACACCGCGAGGACCACCTGCGTGGGAGGGCTTGCCCCCAGGATCATGTCCGCGATGTTCTGCGGCGGAGCGGTTTGCAGCATGAGAGCGATCATCCGACCGCCAACGCCCCGTTCGTGGCCGCGATGTGCCGAAAGGTCGCGGCGAGGCCGTCGCGCAGGCTCAGCGCGGGTGCCCATCCCCGTCCGCGGATGCGCCCCACCGCGAGGGTGCTGCGGCGGACATCGCCCGGGCGGCCTGCCCGATGTTCCCGGCCAGTCCGCATTCCGGCCGCGTCTTCCAGCGTGTCCGCCAGCTCGTTGACGCTCGTCGCCGCCCCGGTTGCCACGTTGTAGGCCCGTGCGTCGATCCCCGGCGCATCCGGAAGGGTCATCTCCGCTGCCAGCAGGTTGGCGCGCGCCACGTCCCCGACGTAGACGTAGTCCCGGGTCTGGTGCCCGTCGCCGTAGACCACCAGCGGCTCGCCCCGCAGGAGGCGGTTCGAGAAGATGGCCACGACCCCTGCTTCGCCGTGCGGATCCTGGCGGGGGCCGTAGACGTTGCCGTAGCGAAGCGCGACCTGGTCCATGCCGTGAATTTCCCTGTAGTAGTTCAGGTACAACTCGCCCGCCAGTTTGGAGACCCCGTACGGAGACATGGGCACCTTCGGCGCAACCTCGGGGGTGGGAAACACCTCGGGTTCGCCGTAGACGACGCCTCCGCTTGACACGAAGACGAACCGCGATACGCAGCTGCGGCGCGCCGCTTCCAGGACGTTGATCAGTCCCGCGATGTTAACCTGTGCATCCAGGCCGGGATCCTCGACGGAGACCCGCACGTCGATCTGGGCCGCATGGTGGTTGACCAGGTCGAAGCCGACATCCCGAATCAGGTCGGCCACCCGTGCGTCCGCGATGTCCAAATGGTGGAACTCGGCGCCGCGCGGGACGTTCTCGAGTCGTCCGGAAGAGAGGTCGTCCACGATCCAGACACGATCGCCCCGCTTGAGGTGGGCCTCGGCGACATGACTCCCGATGAAGCCGGCACCACCGGTCACCAGAACCTTTCGGGTCTCGTCGGGCATCTTCTCCATTTGGCGCCGTCGGCAGGACGGGGAGGTCCCCAGCGGTCCACCCTGTTGAAAAGTAGCCGCTCATCGGAAAACGAGAAGCCCCGGACCCTCCCGCCCACGCTCGGTCGGGGTCCGGGTCCCTTGCTTCCGGTACCGCGCGACCGCCGGGTTGGTCACGTTGGCCGACCGAGTCGCCCCGGCATACATTCCGGGCGCGTACTCCCGCCGTGGAGCACGCGACACTGCCGCTGCGGAGTCCCACGTGATCGTCACGAACCGTCGTCAAATGGCCCGGCTGTTCCATGATCGGATGAACGGCAACTACCGGGATGACCCGAACGAGCGGCAACCCGGGCGTCGTCCGGAGGTGGTCAAGAGCTACCTGGTCGATGCATACGGGACGTGGAGTCCCGGGGAGGCCGACGAATCGCCGTTCGTGTCCCGGCTTGCCGAGATCGTGGACGGGAGTGGGCTCGGATCGCGGTTCACCTGTGAGGTTCATCCTGCGGAGACAGGCGATCTTGCCACGATTTGCGCCCGAATGGGGGATCGGACAAGCACGTATCTCCATGTTGACGCAGAGGATCCTCGCTTCTGGATCGTGCATGCCACGGCAACCGGCCAGGCCGCCGACCGGATCGTCGCCCTGCTCGTCGAGGGCAGCACCCGGATCAACCGGGTCCTCATCCCTGTGCAACTGCTCGACAGGGTCCGCATGCTGGGAACCTGCGTGGGACTGGGTCTCGACTTCGACCGGAGGTTGTTTTCGACCCACGCCGACGGCAACGATGGTTCGCGCATGGGTTCGCTGAAGATGCAGCAGTGGGGCCACGAGGCAGGGCGTCTCCTGGAATACATGCGCCACGAGCCGTCCTTTGCCGACAGAACGACGCTCTCGCGATTGCAGATCCGGTGCCAACCCGATGGCGGCGACGGGACCGCCTTCTCGGTGGAGGAAATCCGGATCGACGGCAAACTCACCGCGAAGGGAACGTGGTTCGAGGGACACGCGAACATGGTCCGGACGCTGAAGGGGGCGTTCTCCGGCGTGGTAGGCCAACTGGAGTCCAACCACGCGATCCAGGTCGGATCCACGGGGGACGTCGTCACCGGGAAAGCGCTGGCAATCGACACCGGCCGGAGGATTGAGGACCTCGATGCCTTCACGCGGAAGGTGTTTTCGGGAGCCAGGCCATTTCAGCTCTGGGGCGTCCCCCGGGGGGGCGACGGCCTGGTTCGGGTTCGTGCCACCGATCTGGGACTCGGCGGTCGTCTGGACTTCGAGATCACACCCGCCTTCATCCGGATCTACCTCCCGTCGACGACCTCCGGAAGCACGGTGCTGCGCTTCTATGCCAACCTGCAGCGCCACCACGACGCCTGCGTGCGACTGGTCAACGAGGAGGAGATGGATGTACTCGAATCCTGACCTCCTGGCCACCAACCTTCTCATCGGGATGTGCCGGGGTTCGCTCGGGGTCCCGCGGGTAATCCGTGACCTCGGCTACCGCGACCGTTGGGTGAGGCGATGCTTCCCCGGCCATGGTCCCGATTCCGTTCCACCCGTCCTTGCGATGGCTTCCCGCGAGGCGCGTCACACGGTGTTCGTGGAGTTCAGCCGCGGAGCCAAGGTCGACGCGCGACAGCTCGCGCGCTACGCCACGGTGACGGCGGCGTACCTCCGCGGCGCGACCAACCTGTCCCGTGAGGAGACGGAGACCTACGACATTGCCGTGCTCGGCCCTGCCCGGCACCGGGAGAGCCTGGTGAAGGGCCTCGAAGAATCCCGTCTCCGATTCCCGCTGCTCCTGCTCACCCGGGCCGGCATCGTGCTGGGCGCCAACTCGTTCAGCAAGGCCGCGCTCAGCAAGGTCTTCTTCCCGCGCCTCGAGGTGGCCTGGGAGACGATTCCCCGCAGCTGGATCCGCTTCAACGGCAACTCCGGTGTCCTGGAGGTGGCGGACGCGGTGATTCCCGAGGTGGTCGCCCGGGCAATGAAGGGAGATACCCGGATCGCGGCGACGGATCTGTGCAGGAGCCACCCCCTCTGGGACATCCTGGGCAAGCCCGGTCGAGATCACATGAATGGACAGGTGTGCGAAGCGCTGGCCGCGGCCACCGAGAACGAGTTTCGCAGCCACTTCGACCTCGACGGCGAGGTCCTGGTGTTGCAACGCGACCTTGCCGCCGATACCCCCATGCAAAGGGCCGGCTGGCTGAAAAGGCTCCAGCAGCTGCACGCCGCGTTCCTCGACAGGCTGGCGGACGACCGCTCCGCCCGGGCGGAGCGTGAATTTTTCGAGGAGGACGACGCTGCCGGTCAGTGACCGGTGCGCGGGGGCACTTCCAGCCCGAGGATGCGGGCGTCTTCCGCCGGCTCCCGATAGTAGGAGCCGTGGCGGCCGATTTCGCGGAAGCCGAAGTGCTCGTACAGTCGGGCCGCGCCCTCGTTGGAGGCCCGAACCGCGAGATAGACCCATCGCACCGAGCGGCGGCGCAGGATGTCCAGCGACTCGCGGAGCAGCGCCTGAGCGATGCCCGCCCGGCGTCGGGCCGGGTCGACCGCCAGGTTGGCAAGTTCGGCCTCGCCCACCCCGATGGTGAGCACCAGGTATCCGACCAGATCCGGCCCGTCGGTCGCGACCAGAACGTCGGTGTCGACGCGGTCGAGCATCTCCTCGAAGGTTTCCGGCCACCAGGCCTGCGAGAAGACCGCGTTCTCGATTGCCATGATCGCAGGGAGGTCGTCGCCAGTCGCGGGGCGAAGGGAAAGGGATGCAGTCATCCGGGCCGCCAGGCCCTCAGGTAGTCAGGCTCCCAGTGCGCGGCGTCCACGGCTGCCCACGAACAGCACAGCAGAGCAGCATCCGCGACGGGCACCCCGGCCGGATACGGGCACACCGTGTACCCCGCGGCCCGGATGAGCGCGGAGTGGGCCACCGCTCCGTCGCCTACGAAGACCGTGTCACGGGGCGGGCGCCGGTTGAGCACCTGCAGGATCGTGCCGCCGTGGGGTTGCACGACCTCGACCGGCCCGTCGGCGCGCACATCGTAGCAGGCGCCGTACACGCGGCCCTGCCGCGCGTCGAGCACCACGTAGCGGACTTCCCGCTCCTCACCGCGTAGCGGCGGCGGGGACGCTTCCGTGTCGGGGCCCGTGCCCGCGAACGGAGCCGGCAGTGCGGCCTCCGCCCCGAGCGATTCCACCGTGAACGACGCGGCCCGCAGGCTCGACGTAGCGTAGAGGGGAACACGCAGACTCGCCGCCAGTCCCTTCGCGGCCGCGGCACCGATCCGCACACCCGTGAAGGACCCCGGTCCGGCTCCAACCACGACTCCGGCCAGATCCCCCACCCCGGCCTTCACCTCGTCGAGCACCTCGCGAAGTGCCGGGATCAGCCCCGCCGCGTGTGCGGACGGCTTCGTGAGAAAGCGCCGCGCCACCACCGACCCGTCGATCGCGAGCGCCAGCGAACCAAGCCGCCACGACGTTTCGATCCCGACAACGCACCCCTCCGGCGGTCCTTGCTGCTCGGTTCCCCGGGTCATTCGACCGCCGCGCGAACCCCGGGAAGAGGGAGCGGATCCCCGAAGCGCTCGATGCCGACGGTCCGCCGTCCGGCCTCGTTGGGGACGAAACCCAGCTCGATCTCCCAGCGGTCCGGAGGCACCTCGTCGCCCGCCCGGGACGACCACTCCACCAGCACGATCGCCTCCTCGTCCCAGAGAAGATCGTCCCAGCCGATCCCCGCCAGCTCCGCTTCCGACTCGATGCGAAAGAGGTCGGCGTGGATCACCGACCACGCCACGGATGCGGGCGGCTCCTGCGACATCCCTTCCCGTCCTGCCACCGGATACCGAAAGACGATATTGAACGTCGGCGACGGCATGGCCTGGTCGATCCCGGCGCCACGGGCCACCGCCCGCGCGAAAACCGACTTTCCCGCCCCCAGCGGCCCCTTCAAGCCGATGAACACGGGGGGCCGGGCGGCACTCCCGATCCGGCGGCCCCACGCCGTGAGTTCGCTCTCCGTCAGCTTCATTTCGCTTCCGCCGGAGATCGCCGCTCCCCGCGCGCAACAAGGCCCCTCGGTTGCGGGGTCCGGCCAGGCTTCATCACACCGCCGCCCTGAGGTCGAACAACTGGTCCCGCAGCGCCGCCGCGCGCTCGAAATCCAGGGCCTCGGCCGCCTTCGCCATCTCTTCCTCGATGATCTTGATGTACGCCTCCGAGTCGACCTCGTCGGCGTAGCCCCGCTCCGGTTCAGCCACCTTGACCACCGGCCTGTCCCGGGCGTCGGCGACGCGTGTCGACAGCTCGATCTGTTCCACGCTCTTGCGGATTGTCTTCGGGGTGATCCCGTGGCGCTCGTTGTGCGCGATCTGCACCCGCCGCCGGCGCCTGGTCTCGTCGAGGCACACGCGCATGGAGCCCGTGATCCGATCCGCGTACAGGATCGCCTTCCCGTTGGCGTTGCGGGCCGCGCGCCCCACCGTCTGGATCAGGGAGCGGGCGTTGCGCAGGAAGCCCTCCTTGTCCGCGTCGAGGATCGCGACGAGCGACACCTCGGGAAGGTCGAGGCCCTCGCGCAGGAGGTTGATCCCCACGAGCACGTCGATGCGCCCGAGACGCAGCATCCGCAGGATCTCCATGCGCTCGATCGTGTCGATGTCGGCGTGCATGTACCGCACCCGCACCCCCACCGACTGGAAAAACTCCGAGAGGTCTTCGGCCATGCGCTTGGTCAGCGTGGTCACCAGCACCCTCTCGTCGCGCTCGGCGCGTTCGCGGATCTCGGCGAGAAGGTCGTCCACCTGTCCGCGCACCGGACGCACATCGATCGGCGGGTCCACGAGCCCGGTTGGGCGAATGATCTGCTCCGTCACGACACCACCACACAGCTCCAGCTCGTAGTCGCCCGGTGTGGCCGACACGAAGACGACCTGTTTCAGCAGCGACCGCCACTCCTCGAAGCGGAGCGGCCGGTTGTCGATCGCCGACGGGAGCCGGAAGCCGTGGTCCACCAGGGTGAGCTTGCGCGACCGGTCACCCTTGTACATCCCGTGGAGCTGGGGAATGGTCACATGGGACTCATCCACGATCAGCAGAAAATCCTCCGGGAAGTAGTCGATCAGGCACGCGGGCCGCTCCCCTTCGCGGCGGCCGCTCGTATAGCGGCTGTAGTTCTCGATCCCGGGACAGGTTCCCATTTCCAGCATCATCTCGAGGTCGAAGTTCGTGCGCGTCTCGATCCGCTGCGCCTCCAGGAGCCTCCCCTCCTCCCGGAACTTCGCCACCTGGACCTCCATCTCCTCGCGGATAAGGGGCGCCATCTCCTCGATCGTGCGGCGCCGGGTGACGTAGTGCGAGGTCGGGTAGATCGCGGTGCGCCTCAGCGCGGCGATCGTCTCGCCGGTAAGGGGATCGAAGCGCGTGATCCGCTCGATCTCGTCGCCCCAAAGTTCGATCCGGATCGCCTGCTCCTCGTACGCCGGAAACACCTCCACCGTGTCCCCGCGCACGCGGAAGGTGCCGCGCTCGAAGGCGATGTCGTTGCGCTTGTACAGGATGTCCACCAACCCGCGCAGGATCTGCTGTCGCGGAACCTGCTCGCCGACTTCGAGGTGGAGCATCAGGCCCCGGTAGTCGACGGGATTCCCCAGTCCGTAGATGCATGACACGGACGCCACCACAATCACGTCTCGACGCTCGATCAGGGAGGACGTGGCCCGCAGCCGCAACCGCTCGATGTCCTCGTTGATCGAGGCATCCTTCTCGATGTAGGTGTCCGTGGCGGGGACGTAGGCCTCAGGCTGGTAGTAGTCGTAGTACGAGACGAAATATTCCACGGCGTTGGCGGGAAGCAGCGACTTGAGTTCTCCGTACAGTTGCGCCGCCAGCGTCTTGTTGTGCGACATGACCAGCGCCGGCCGCTTCGAATCGGCAATGACGTGGGCCATGGTGAGCGTCTTGCCCGTCCCCGTGGCCCCCAGCAGCGTCTGGAACGGGACGCCGGCCTCGAGCCCCGCGGTCAACTCGGCGATCGCGGGAGGCTGGTCGCCGTGAGGCTCGAAGGGCGCCCTGATTTCGAAGTCAGGCATCGAAGAGGTCGCTCTCGTTGAAACTCTCCCGGCGAACCACGGAGACCACGCCCTTGACGCTCTGCACCGCCTGCATGACGCGCTTGAGGTGGGTGAGGTTCTGGACCTCGACGACGAAGGCGGCCGACATGCCCCCGTCGGTCGCGCGCATGTCCGCGTGCTGGATGTCGGTGGCGGTCGCACTGATCGTTCGCGCCACGTCTCCCAGCAGCCCCCGCCGGTCCGTGCCCTCCATGTGCAGATGCACGAAGAAGCGGTCGCCCCGTTCGGCCTTCCATTCGATCTCGACCCGGCGCCCCGGGTCCTCTTCCAGGTGGAGGATGTTGGGGCAGTCGGTCCGGTGAATCGATATTCCCCTGCCCCGCGTAATGTACCCGATGACCTTGTCCCCGGGGACGGGCTGGCAGCACTGGGAGTAGCGGATCATCAGGTTGTCCATCCCCTGGATGGTCACGCCGCGGTTCGACCTGCGGATCTTGTCGGCGATCCTCTCCAGCGCCGACGCCGACCGCTTCACGACCTTGGACGGGTCCTCGTCCGGGTAGAAACTGCGTATCACCGCCGACGGACCGATGTCCCCCCTGGCCAGCGCGGCGAGCGTCTCGTCGAAGCCCTTGAAGCCGAGCTCGCGGGCCACGCGCCGGGTCTCGTCGTCGCCGGGCTTGGCGAGGCGGGCCTTGCGCAGCTCGCGCTGGAAGAGTTCCTGGCCGAGCCGCAGGGCGCGGTCGAACTCCTCGCGGCGAATCCACTGGCGGATGCGCTGGCGCGCCCGCGATGTCTTCACGAAGCCGAGCCAGTCGCGATTGGGCCACTGCCGCGGGTTGGTGATGATCTCGACCGAGTCGCCGTTGTTCAGCTTCCGCGACAGTGGCGCGATCCGTCCGTTGACCTTCGCCCCGGCGCAGTGAAGCCCGACCTCGGTGTGCACGGAAAAGGCGAAGTCGATCGGCGTGGAGTCCACGGGCAGCTGCTTGACTTCGCCCTTGGGGGTGAAGACGAAGATCTCGCCCTGGAAGAGGTCCATGCGGAGGAACTCCATGAACTCTTCCGGTTCGCTGGCGTCCTTCTGCCACTCCAGCACCTGGCGGAACCAGGTCAGGGCGTCGTCGACCCCGCTTTCCTTCCCCTCCGTCTTGTACCGCCAGTGCGCGGCGATCCCGAACTCGGCGGTGCGGTGCATCTCCGCGGTGCGGATCTGGACCTCGTACCGGCGCCCGCCCGGCCCGTACACGGTCGTGTGGATCGACTGGTACATGTTCGACTTCGGCGTGGCTACGTAGTCGTGGAAGCGTTCCTGGATCGGCGTCCACTGTCCGTGAATGATCCCCAGCGCCGCGTAGCAGTGCTGCACCGAATCGGTGATGACCCGCAGCGCCATCAGGTCGTAGATGTCGTCGTAGCTGCGGTCCTGAGTACTCATCTTGCGGTGGATCGACCACAGGTGCTTCGGGCGCCCCGTCACCTCCGCCGGGACGTTGGCAGCCGCCAGGGCGTCCTCGAGTGGCCGTTGCATCTCCAGGATGTGGCGCTCGCGGGCCCGGCGGCGCTGGCGCACCAGCTTGCGCAAACCGGCGTAGACCTCGGGATCCAGGAACTTGAAGGCCAGATCCTCCAGCTCCCACTTGATCGCCGCCATCCCGAGACGGTGCGCGATCGGCGCATAGATCTCGCGGGTCTCGCGGGCGATCGGCCGCTGCTTGCTCGGAGGCAGGTATTCCAGCGTTCGCATGTTGTGGAGCCGGTCGGCCAGCTTCACCAGGATGACCCTCGCGTCCTGCGCCATCGAAAGGAGCAGCTTGCGGTAGTTCTCGACCTGCCGCTCCGTGCTGGACCGGAAGCGAACCCGGCCGATCTTGGTGACACCGTCGACGATCGCGCCCACCTCGTCGCCAAAGAGTTCGCGGATCCCCTGGATGGAGACGACCGTGTCCTCCGGCACATCGTGGACGAGAGCCGACGCCACCGACGCGGTGTCGAGGCGCAGCTCGGCGACCAGGGTCGCGACTTCCACCGCGTGGGTGATGAAGGGCTCGCCCGATGCGCGCCGCTGCCCGGAGTGGGCTTCCTCGGCGAGTTCGTACGCCAGCCTGATCATGTCGATATCCAGTCGGCTGGCGTACCCCTCCATGGCCCGGGCCAGGGGCCGCGGGAAGCCACGGATTGTCGGAACGCGTTCGGCCGCCGCCGTCGTTGCCATCTCTTAATCTACCGTGAAGGAACCAACGGCCTATATGGTTGATGGGCCACCGGTCAAGATAATGTTCCGGGAAGACCCGCGCTCCTTGCGCAGGCATGCGATTTGACCCCGTGGCGCGTATCTTGGGCCGGTGACCAGGAACCCCCGACCCACCGCCGCCGACCCGATGCCCGGGTCACCCCGCGACCGCATCGACGCCCTGGCCCGGTGTGACAAGTGGTATCTGGGCGGCCTCGACGGCGTCGTATGGGCACCCCCGTTTCCGAGGTGGCTGCACCGCCCCGGATTCTGGGATCCCGTCCACCTGTTTCAGCACGAGGTGGGGCCCGGGTTTTCGGTCGCGCTTCTCAATCGCAGGGGTGACCGGATCCGGCTGCGGGGTGGGCCGAAGAACGTGAGCGGGCCGGAAGGGTCGGCCGACAACTGGACATGGCGCCCCGGACGGCTCACGGCCCGATGGTCTGCCGAGGGTCTCGAGCGTGGCGCGGCGCACAGGCGCCGAAGCCCGTCCCGCCAGCGTGAAGGACGCGGACTCGCCATCGCGGCAGAGTTGATCGCCGCCTCGACGGAGACTCGACGGATCCTGCCAGGCGGGGTTCTCGATTCGTCCTGGCGCATTAACCCCGAGTCGGGTGCGCACCATCTCGTGGCATACACCGCCCAGCCCGCCGATGCCGTCTCCGGCCTCCAAACCACCGAACGGGGCCTTGGCTGGCTACGATCCGTGTCGGATCGGAGCGGGCGCGAAATCACGGTGCGGATGGAGCTGACGGGACCGACCGTGCCTTCGTGGCGCCGCGTCATTCCTTCCGAGGGGCGGGCCGCGCCCGAATGGAGCAATTCGCCCTTCTGCGAGCAGCCGGCCGGAAACGACTCCCCCGGGGAGCCGACTCCCGAGACGATGCCCGCGGACACCGACCGCTTCGGCTGGATCTGGTTGGCGGTGGCATTCCGCGCCGACACGGCGAGGGCCGTCCCTGTCCAGCTGCGACTCTCGCCAACGTTCCCCTCCGCGCCGGCGGCCCGGTCGCCGCAACGGCCCGATGATCCAGCCTGGGAGTCCTTCTTCGCCGGCTTCCCCGCCTTTTCCTCCGGCGACCCGTACTTCGACCGCTACTTCGACTACCGCGTCTACGGCCTCGGCCTGAACCGCATGGAGGGCCGCTGGGGCAACGTGCGGCGACCCGCCATCGCGGAAGGTCCGGAGTATTTTCACGTCCCCATCACCTACAGCGCACAGTGCCACATGATGGAGATGCGCTGGCGCGCGGGCGGACACGAGGCATGGGGTTCGCTCCTCAACTTCATCGACAACCAGAAGCCGGACGGATCATTCCACGGACGCCTCTACCCCGACCACCTGGAGCGCACCGACTTCTATCACGCGAACTGGGGGGACGCGCTGCTCGCGGCTGACGAGCTGCACCCCAATCCCCGCAGGCTGGTTCGGTGCTACGAAGGTCTCTCGGCATACGCGCGCTGGCTGACCGAGGCCCGCGACGCCGAGCAGTCCGGGATGTTCACCGTGTTGAACCACTTCGAGACCGGGCAGGAGTACATGTCCCGCTACATGGTCGTTGACGACGAGGCGGACGTCGCGGGATGGCGTCCCCGGCTGAACCTCAAGGGCATCGACGCAACCGTGTACGCCCACCAGCTGTTCCGCGCGCTCGCCACCATCGCGCGACGCCTTGGCCGGATGGAGGACGCGACCGGGTGGCATGCGCTTCAGACCCGATGCGGGAGCGCCATCACCGAGCGGATGTGGTGTCCGGAAGCCCGACTCTACACCGACGTGGACGGCCGCACCTTCGAGCGCACCGGGGTCAAGGCCGCTGTCGGGTTCTATCCCATGCTCACGGGGCTGGTCGACGGTGCCCGGCTCGATTCCATGCTGGACCACCTGGAAGACCCTTCCACCTTCGGCACCCCGTTCCCGCTGCCCTCGTCCAGCGTGGACGACCCCCGCTTCTCCGCGGAGGGAATCTGGCGAGGGAAGCGACGGAACTGCCCCTGGAACGGTCGCGCGTGGCCGATGACCACCAGCCACGTGATCGAAGCCCTGCTCCGGTGCTGGCGCCGCGGACACGGCCGGTCGGGCGCGCTGGCCGCCGACCTGCTCTCCCGTTTCGTCCGCATGATGTTCACCGACGGGGATCCTGGACGCCCCAACTGCTTCGAGCACTACAACCCGTACACCGGCCGTGCCTGCCACTTCCGGGGGATCGACGACTATCAGCACTCCTGGGTGCTCGACCTGCTGGCTCGCGGGATCGCCGGCCTGCACGCGGATGGAGAGGGCGTGGAGGTGTTGCCGTTGCCCCACCGGCTCGAGCATGTCTCGATGGGACCCGTTGCCGTGCGTGGGCGGGCGGTGACCGTCGAGCTGGACGAGGATCGCGCGTCCGTCACGGTGGACGGCGAGCGCTGGAGCGGGCCACGAGGAGTGCCGCTGCGCGTGGCCTGGGAGAAGACGGGACCGATGGGGCCCCGGGGCGGGCGCGCGGGGACCAATCCCACCGCGGGCGGCCGACCATGAGTCCCGCACCGCAAGGCGTTTCCCTGCGGGGCGTCGAGAAACGCTTCGGTAACGTCACCGCGGTGGCCGCCGTCGATCTCGACGTCCGGCCCGGCGAGCTCATGGTGCTGGTGGGGCCGTCGGGGTGCGGGAAGAGCACGCTGCTGCGCCTCATCGCCGGGCTGGAGGAGGCGAGCGCGGGGGAGGTGTGGATCGGGGGGCGGCACGTCGACGATGTCGCGCCGGGTGACCGCGACGTTGCGATGGTCTTCCAGAGCTACGCGCTCTACCCGCACATGACCGTCGCGCGGAATCTGGGTTTCGGCCTGCGGGTGCGGGGTGCCGGCCGTGACGAGATCACAGCCCGGGTGGGCGAGGTGGCCACGGTCCTGGGACTCACCGAGTTGCTGTCGCGGCGTCCCGGCCAGCTCTCCGGGGGGCAACGGCAGCGGGTCGCGCTGGGACGGGCGATGGTGCGTGATCCGGGTGTCTTCCTCTTCGACGAACCCCTCTCGAACCTCGACGCGGGGTTGCGCCTGCGGACGCGGGACGAAATCGCCGCGCTCCACCAGCGTCTCGGGACGACCATGGTCTTCGTTACGCATGACCAGGTCGAGGCGCTGTCGCTGGGGCAGCGCGTCGCCGTGATGGACAGGGGACGGCTGCAGCAGGTGGGGACGCCTCACGAGATCTACCGCATCCCCGCCAACCTGTTCGTCGCGGGATTCGTGGGATCGCCCCCGATCAATCGACTCCGGCTGGCGCGCGACCGCGACGAGCGCGGCGGCCGTCTGCGCGCAGCCCGCGACGCGGGTGCTTCCGGGCACGGCGGGCAGGGGCGCCTGGCGGGGGGGCCGTTCCGGTTCGCGGGGAAGTGGCCGTTCGACGAGGCCACCCTCGGGGTGCGGCCGGAGGACCTTGCGGTGGCGGTGCCCGGCGCGTCTCGAGCCGACTTCGAGGCAACCATCGTTCGCGTCGAGGCGCTGGGGAGCGAGCAGCGCCTTCACCTGGACGGACCCGCGGACGCGGCCTGGGTGGCGCGGGCGCCCCCGGCCATGCGCGTGACATCCGGCGACGCCGTGGGCGTCTCGGTCGCCTGGGAGAGAACCCACCTGTTCGGTCCGGATGGAGGCCGATTGGGTGCGGCACCGAGTCCCATTCGGCCATTGCGCGCATCGTGATACACTACTATATGTTGCCATTTTCGTCGGCACGGCCCCGCCCTGCGCGCAGAGCACGCTCGTCGCTACCGCACCGTTCCCTGCTGGCGGGACTCCTGGTGAGCGCAGTCGCGTGCTCCCCCACGCCACCCGATCCTGACGCACTGCGCGTCGCGCTGTGGGCCGGCGGACACGAACTCGAAATCGAACAACAGGTGGTGGAGCGCTACGAGGCGCTCCGCCCCGGAACGCGTGTTCTTCTCGAATCGGCCCCGAACGGGTACGAGGAACGGCTTCTCACCTCCATCGCCGCGGGCCGGCCGCCCGATGTGTATCTCCTCGATTCACCCGACATCCCCACCTTCGTGGACAGGGGGCTGGCGGTGGACCTTGCGCCGTTTCGCGACGCCCTGGGCTTTCGGGCGGACAGCCTGTTTCCGCAGGTGCTGGACGCCTTTCGGCGCGGCGAATCGCTCTTCGCGCTCCCCAAGGACTTCACGCCGATGGTCCTGTACGCGAACCGGGGGACGCTGGCGGCCGCGGGCTTCGACCTGCTCGCCGACGCACGCTCCAATACCGGGACACCGAATGGCTGGACGTGGAATGACTTCCGCCGTGCCGCGCGGGCGGTCACCCGGGACACCGACGGTGACGGCCAACCGGACGTCTACGGGTTCGACTTCCCGCGCAACCTCTACCAGTGGGTGCCCTTCGTGTGGTCGGCGGGTGGCGACATTCTGGCGCCGGACGGCGGCACGGCGACGGGATTCATGGATGGCCAGCCGGCGGTGGCCGCGTATGCCTTCCTGACGGGTTTGGCCGAGGACGGCCTGACGCCCGGCGCCCAGTTCGTGCAACAGGGAGACCCGGCGCGGGAGGCGCGTTTCGCGTCCGGCGGTCAGGCATTCCTGCTGTCGGGTCACTGGACGCTGCCTGTCTTTCGCGATCTGGTGGACGCGGGCGGGCTCGATCTGGCGATCCTGCCGATCCCGCATCACCCGTCGCAACCGGCAGCGACGAGCGTGCTCTACGCGTCGGGGTGGGCCGTGCCGCCGAACGCGGCCAACCTTCGCCGCGCGATCGATCTGGCGGGGTTCCTCGCGTCGCCGGAGGCGCAGCGGATCCGGGCTCGCTCGGGGCTGGCCATTCCGTCCCGGATCGACGTGGCAGCCGAGATGGCCGCTGCCGACCCCACGGGCGTGGAGGCAGCGTTCATCGCGCTCGTGGAGGGGTCGAGGGTGACGTGGGGCGCCTACGTGCGGGACTTTTCCCGCGTCGAGGCGCTGGCGGTGGAGATCATGGACCGGCGGCTCCTGAACGGGGAGGACCTCGCGCTGAGCGCCGGAGACGTGGCTCGCCGGGTGGACGAGGTGGTGGGCCGGTGAAGGAAGGAGGGCGGCGGCGCTCCCTCGCCGCGTGGCTCCCCGGCATCGCCGCCGTGATGTTCGTCGCCGGGGTCGCGGTGATCCTTGCCGTGGCCGTGGGCACCGTGGGCGGCGCGCGGGAAGCCGCAACAATGGACGATGCGCGCGTGGCGGCGTCCCTGTGGGAGCTTACGGGCGGCAGCGCCGACGTGGTTGCGCGACTCCGCCCCGGGGGCATCACGGTCGAAGCCGTGGAGGATGGAGGAGCCGGGCCGGGAGCATACGCGTACGAGACCGGTGCGCTCGAGCCCGGGGTCTGGATCGGGGTGGCGCCTCGGCAGGGCGCGGGTTGGCCCGCCTCCGCCACCGCCCTGGCACTGCTGGGCGCACTGTTCATGGCTGCGTGGGCGGCCACGCGGCTCCGATCCCCGCCACCGCGCCGCTACCCGGCGGCGATCGCGCTCGTGGCGACCGGTCTCCTCGTCATGGTCGCCGCCGCTGCGCAGCGGTGGGCCGAGCGCGAGCTGACCGACCTCAGCGCGGCCCGCGTCGCCCAGGGGATCGGCGCGGTCGAGATCGCCATCAGGGCAGGCGCCGCTCCCGATCGCGCCGCCCGGGTCGCCGGTCTCCCCTGGGCCACGTCGGCAGCACTGGAACGTCCCGACCAGCTCTGGACGATGCCCCGCGAGGTCGGCGAAGCGATCGTCTCCTCGCCGCAGTCCGGGGACACCGCCCCGTACACCGTCGAAGCCAGGGGCGCCACCTACCACGGCGCGCGCCTGATCCCGTCCCCACCCGCACAGGACGCCCTCCACCTGGTCTTTCTCGGCTACGAGGAAACCGCTTCGCCCGACGTGGCCCTGGCAGCCTCTGCGGCCGGCTCCACGTTGCTCGTCGCCTTGGTCCTCTTCCTCCTCCCCCTCTCGGCACGTCCCCGCACCCTGCGCAGGACCCTCTCGGCGTGGGGCTTCCTCGCTCCCGCCGCGACCCTGCTCCTCGTCTTCACCTTCGGGCCCCTGCTCTTCTCCCTCTGGATCTCACTGCACGAATGGCATCTCGTCGATCCCGCCCACCCCTTTACCGGACTTGACAACTACCGATCACTTCTTGTAGATGGTGACTGGTGGTCGGCCATACGCAACACCGCGATCTTCACCCTGCACGTCCCCCTTGCCATGGCCGTCGCACTCGCATTGGCGCTCCTCACACGGGGATCGCGACGAGCCGCGCGCTGGGCCCGGCTCGCGCTTTTCCTCCCCGGCATCACCAGCGTGGTCGCCATCGCGGTGGTGTGGAAGTGGTTGCTCAACGACGGCTACGGCCTCGTGAACCGGTTGCTGGAAGGGGCGGGGCTCGGGTCGGTGCCGTGGCTGACCTCCCCGGATACCGCGCTCGGCAGCCTGATGTTGATCAGCGTGTGGATGGTCGTCGGCTACCAGATGGTCGTCTTCCAGGCCGGGCTTGCAGCGATCCCGCGCGACTGGTACGACGCGGCGCGGGTGGACGGCGCGGGTCCGCTTCAGCGCCTTCGCCACATCACCCTGCCGGGACTCCGGCACACGCTCTTCTTCGTTCTCGTCACTTCGGTGATCGGCTCATTCCAGGTCTTCGGCCTCGTCTACGTCATGACCGAGGGCGGGCCGCTCGGCGCCACCGATGTCGCCGTCTACCACATCTACCGCGAAGCCTGGGAGTTCCTGCGTTTCGGCAGTGCAGCCGCGATGAGCTGGATGCTGTTCGCCATCGTGTTCGTGGCGACATGGCTCCACTTCCGGTTCCTCGAGGGACGGCGGGAGGGGCGGGTCCATGCTTGACCGCGCCGGCCGTGCCGCCCTCCTCACCCTGGCCTGCGCCGCCATGGCCGCCCCCTTCCTCTGGATGGCGGCCACCAGTCTCATGGGACAGCTCGAGGTCTTCTCGTCCGGCCGCGTCCTCCCGGCAGTCCCGCTCTGGTCGAACTACCCCGAAGCGCTGACCGCGCAGCCCTTCGCGCGCTACTTCCTCAACTCGCTCGTGTTCGCCACCGCGGTGGTTACCGGCCAGGTCGCCACCGCCACCGCCGCCGGGTACGCCTTCGCGCGCATCGACTTCCCCGGGCGCGACCGGGTCTTCATGCTTTTCCTGTCCACCATGATGGTGCCGGTCGTCATCGTCCTCATCCCCCGCTTCCTCATGATCGACGCCATCGGCTGGATCGACAGCTATCAGGGCCTCGTCTCCACCGAACTCGTCTCGGTCTGGGGCATCTTTCTCATGCGCCAGTACTTCCGCACCGTGCCCCGCGATCTGGAAGACGCCGCCCGGGTCGACGGCGCCGGCCCCTTCCGCGTCTTCTGGAGCGTCGCGCTGCCCCTCGCGAAGCCCGCCGTGGCCACCCTCGCGCTCTTCGCCTTCATCGATGCGTGGAAGAATCTCCTCTGGCCGCTGCTGGTCACGCGATCCATGGAGATGCGCGTCGTCGAGGTGGGAATCGCCGCCTTCCACTCCACCTACGAGATCAACTGGCCGTACCAGATGGCCGCGGGCGTGGTGGCGGTGCTGCCCATCGCGCTCCTCTTCCTTTTCACCCAGCGCTACTTCGTGCGGGGAATTCAGCTGGAGGGGATTCGCTAGCAGCCCCTACCGCAGAAACACGTTCTTCGGGATGAAGCCCGACACCACCTGCGTCAGGTCCACGACCTCGCTGATCCGGAAGTCCACCGCGATGCTCGCCAGGGACAGCGACTTTGCCGGCGTGAGTCCCTTCTCCTCCACCAGGAAGTGCACCACCTCCCAGGTGGCGTGCCGGACCGCCCGGTCCAGATCGAGGTCGATGCCCATCAGGATGTAGTGCTCGTCGTTCTCGGCCCTCGGTCCGTCGATGGACCGATCCTTGTGCACGACGAGGCGGAAGGTGCCCGTCAGCGACTGCTCGATGGCCGTTCCGCTCACCTCCCCGTCCCCCTGAGCCCCGTGCGGGTCGCCCACATAGAAGAGGGCACCCGGGTGGAACACGGGCAGGTAGAGCGTCGCGCCGGCCTTCAGGTCCTTCACGTCCAGATTGCCCCCGAAGGCTCCGGGCGGCCTCGACCCCTGTACGCCGGGCACGGTCACACCGGGCTGACCCACGACCGGGTCGGGCGCCACGGCGAGGATGCCCATGAACGGAGCGAGCGGCACCTGGATGTCGTCCGCCAGGAAAGCGACTTCCCGGCCGTCGACCTCGCCCGTGCGTATCATGTGGCGGCTGCCCGTTCCGATTTCCATGGCGGGGTCACCGTCCGCATAGCCGGGATACGTCGTCGAGAAAACTCCGCCGCGGGGACTCGTGTTGTTGATGCCCCAGGGGACCCGCGTCTCCACGGACAGGATCTGGATCTCGAGCACGTCCCCCGGCTCCGCGCCTTCGACGTGGATGGGGCCGGTGATGACGTGGCCGCTCCTCCCCTCGCGTGGCCGGTCTCCCCTCGTCGCCCAGAAATCCAGCACGTCCTGGGGGATCTCCGGACGACGGATGCCGAGCGCCCTCAGGTAGCCCACAGGCTCGTCACGCTGGGTGGCGCCCGCGTGTGTCAGCGTGTTCACGCGCACGGTCTGGCCCGACTGCATCCGTAGCACGGGCTCCTTGTCGATGGGGTACCAGCCCCAGCTCACGTTCTCGGGCGTCGAGGGGACGAAGTGATCGGCCTCGATCGTCTGTCCGGCGTCCCCCGCGTGCCCGGAGGCCTCGCCGTCGCCATCGGACCGGTCCGCGGGGCCGGCGCAAGCGGCCGCAAGCAGGAATCCGAGAAGGGCGACGCAGCTCCCGGCGCGGGCTGTATCATTCCCCTGGTCTGGTTGATCCCGCAGGCACTCTTCGATCTGACGCATGGACAGCTCTCCCCTGGTTGTTTCTCCTATACTATGGTGCCGCCGCGCGCGACCCAAACGCCTACACAGTGATTCCCGCTGAATCATTGACACACTAGTCAGACTGGTTAGATTGGTTCGAAGATGAACATCCTGTATTCCACTTATGAAGCTAAAGCGAGGTTCTCGGAAGTCATGCGGCTGGTTCGGGAGGGGGGGACGGTGACCGTCACGTACCGGGGCGACCCGGTAGCGGAAATCCGCCCGATCAAACGCGAAGCCAATAGCGTTGAAGAGCACTTCGCGGGGCTTGAGAAACGGGGGATTGTGGTGCCAGCCAAGGATCCGCACAGTCCGCTGAGGGCGGGCTTGCCGAAACCCGGAAGCCTCGCCCGCTTCCTTGCGGAGCGCGGCGAATGAGCGTCGCGTACGTCGACACGTCCGCCCTGGTTGCAATCGCGTTCGGTGAAGCCGGCGCTGACGAGCTCGCCCGGCGCCTGAGCAGCTTCTCCCGCCTGGTCTCGTCCAACCTGCTCGAAGCGGAGCTGTGCGCCGCGTGTGCCCGCGAGGGGCGGCCCGTCCCCAGGGAAATGCTCTCGCGCATCGCATGGATCCTGACGGACCGGCCGCTGAGCGCCGAGATCCGGGCCATACTCAAGGCCGGCTACCTCCGGGGCTCCGATCTCTGGCACGTCGCCACCGCACTGTACGCCGCGCCGACGCCGGGCGCGATCGCGTTCATCACTCTCAACGAGAAACAGGCGGAGGTTGCGGCGGCCTTGAACTTCAAGAGCTGAAGCAGGGGATGAGCGGATGCCGGCGAGATACGGCAGGATCTTCGCCCTCGACCATCGGGCCGTCGAGGGGGTTGCTTGCAAGAGCGGGCACCGTCGAGGAGAAGGTGGGCGGGTCACAGGTCAGTTGGGGCCTCCTCGGCGGTGACCCGCCCCGTGTGCCGGGGCTGTAACGACTTCCGACCCCCGGCACCATCCCGCACGCTCGTCACCGAAGTGGCGGGCCCACCCCCACCCGCGATATGTTTGCCCGGATAGTGGATAGGGATGGGGTGGATGGGACATCCGGCGTCCGGCACACAGGGTAGCGGGCGCCTTTTCCTCGGCAACACATGGAGGAAGCCATGAAGTACCTGCGTCAGCTCTCTCTCTCCCTCCTGGCCCTGGCGCTGGCCGCCGCGCCGGCGCTCGCCCAGACGGGTACGGTGACCGGCACGGTGCAGAACGCCGCGGGCGAGCCCCTGCCGGGTGCCCAGGTCGCCATCGAGGGGACAACGATCGGCGGTCTGTCCACCGAGGCCGGCCGCTACCTGCTCAACAACGTTCCGGCCGGTGATCAGGTCATCACCGTGGTCCTCCTGGGCTACGCCACCACGACCCAGTCCGTGACGGTCGAAGCCGGCGGTACCGCGGTTCGGGACTTCGTCCTCCAGCTCACCGCGCTGTCGATGGACGAGATCGTGGTCACCGCCACCGGCGAGCAGCGGCGCCGCGAGATCGGCAACGTGGTCACCAAGATCGAGACATCGGTGCTGACGGAGGTGGCTCCGGTCACCTCGTTTCAGGAACTCCTGCAGGGCCGGGCTTCCGGCGTGTGGGTGATTCCGTCGGACGGAACCGTCGGCACCGGGGCCCGCATCCGCATCCGCGGGATCTCCAGCGCGACCCTTTCGGCCGACCCGCTCGTCTACGTGGACGGGATCAGGGTCAACTCCGGCTCCCCCGCCCTTGGCGGCGACCAGTACATCGGGGGCGGCGAACCATCGTTCTTCAACGACCTGAACCCGGAAGAGATCGAGAGCGTCGAGGTCGTGAAGGGCCCTTCCGCGTCAACCCTCTACGGGACGCAGGCGGCCAACGGCGTGATCTGGATCACCACGAAGCGCGGCAACGCCGGGCCGGCCCGCTGGAGCGTCTGGGCCGAACAGGGGATCAGCCAGGATCCGGCCGAGTACCCCGGGATCTACTATTCGCAGGGGCGCGCGCCCGACGGAACCGTCCGGCGCTGCCTGCCGCTCCAGCAGGCCGCCGGCCAGTGCACGATCGATCAGTTGTTCACCCGCAACCTGCTCACCGAGCCCGAGTACTCGCCGATCAAGGACGGGCACCGGCAGCAGTATGGCGTCCAGGTCAGCGGCGGGAACACCGTGCGGTACTTCGTGTCGGCCGAATTCGAGAACGAGACGGGCACCGTCGAGATGCCGATGATCAGCCGCGAGTTCCTGTACGAAGAACGCGGCACCACGAACATCCCGGACGACCAGATCAACCCGAACGAACTGAGCAAGGTGAATCTCCGGTCCAACCTGACCGCGGACCTTCGCGACAACATGGATCTGAACATCTCGATCGGCTTCGTGAAGAGCAGAGTCCGTCTCCCCCAGACCGGGGACAACCTGGAGGGCATCTACGGCACGGCGATCTTCGGCACCGCCAATCCCGACGCGCCGAACCCCTTCGGCTTCGCTCCGCCGGACCAGAACTTCGCGCACCTCGTGTGGCGGGAGACCGACCGCTTCATCAACAGCGGACGGCTCAACTGGAGGCCCAAGGACTACATCACGACGCACGCCACCGTGGGGCTCGACTACACGGGCTACAGCGACGAGTCGTTCAACGCGCCCGGCCAGGGCTGCGCGATCTGCGGTCAGCAGCGTCAGGGACTGCGGGCGATCGACTCCTTCAGGCAGTACAAGTACTCCGTGGACCTCGGCGGCAGCGCGAACTTCGACATCACCGACCGGATCGGATCACGGACATCGGCCGGCGCCCAGTACAACGAAGACCTGCTCGAGGGCACGCTCAACTCCGCCTTCGTCTTCCCTCCGGGCGGCCAGTCCATCGACGCGGGGGCGACGAAGAACTCGGGCGAGCTCACGATCGAGACCAAGACCGTGGGCACCTACCTCGAGCAGCAGCTGAGCTGGGACGACCGGATCTACGTGACCGGCGCCATGCGCGTCGACCAGAACAGTGCGTTCGGCCAGGGCTTCGAGGCGGCGTGGTATCCCAAGGCGTCCGTTTCGTTCATCGCGATGGATGATCCGGGCGCAACCTGGGTCAACTCGCTTCGGCTGCGGGGCGCCTTCGGCCAGTCCGGGCTTCAGCCCGACGCCAACGCCGCCCTGCGCTTCCTGCTCCCGGTCACGAGTTCGATCCTGCAGAACGACCAGGGCGTCTCGGTGCCGTCGGTGACCATCGGCGGTCTCGGGAACGTCGAACTGAAGCCCGAACGCTCCAGCGAGTTCGAGGGGGGCTTCGACGCGACCGTCCTGGGCAACCGGCTCGACATCGAGGCCACCGCCTACTACAAGAGCACCATCGACGCTCTGGTGAACCGGGAACTCCCCGGCTCGCTGGGCGCGACGCAGACCCGGGTCGAGAATCTGGGCGAGGTGACGAACCAGGGCATTGAAGTCAACCTGAGCGCCCGCGTGATCGAGCGCGAAGACCTGAGCCTGACCGTCAGCCTGACCGGTTCCAGGAACTGGAACGAGCTGGTGGCGCTGGGCGAGGGCGTCACGCCCATCCAGGGTTTCGGCTTCAAACAGGCCGAAGGCTTCCCGCTATACGGCCTCTGGTGGCCGAGGCTCGAGTCGTGGAGCGACGCGAACGGCGACGGGGTCATCGACGGGACCGAGGTCGTCGTCTCGGACACCGCCGTGTTCAACGGCAGTACGATCCCCACAAAGAGCCTGCAGCTGAACACCAACCTGACGGTCTGGAACAACCGCCTCGAGATCGGCGGACTCCTCGACTACCAGGGGGGCTTCGTCTCCCACAACGTGAACACCCTGTTCCAGTGCGCCTTCGTACAGAACTGCCGCGACATCAATGATCCCACGGTGTCGCTCGAGGCGCAGGCGAGGGCGGTCGCCGGCGCGAGGGCATTCGGCGCGTACGCCGAGGACGCCTCGTTCATGAAGGTGCGTGAGGCGCACATCCGGCTCAACGCCCCGGCAGAGTGGGCCCGGATGGTCGGTGCCCGGACGGCAGCCTTCATTTTCAGCGGCCGCAACCTCTACACCCTGACCAACTTCACCAGCTGGGACCCGGAGGTGAACACATCCGGCGCCAGCACGGACGGACCCAACTACAACTTCGTTCAGGCGGGCCAGCTGCGAACGTTCCTCTTCCGAGTCAACCTCGGTTATTGACCCATGCCAAACACGACATCGACGAGGGGAATCGACATGAGCGCGAATAGACCAACACGGGGTGGCTGGAGCCGAGTCGGACGGATCGTCCCGGCGCTGGCCCTGATCACGACCCTTCCGGCCTGCGACACGATTCTGGACGTGCAGGATCCGGACATCATCGAACCCGACCAGCTTCAGACCCTCCAGGGTGCGTCGGCGCTGTACAACGGAGCCATCGGCGAGTTCGCCCTCGCCAAGGACGGGGCCTCCGGCGGTCCCGGGTCCGCCCTCGGCCTGGTGCAGGCCGTGGGATGGTTCAGCGACGAGTTCAAGTTCGGGGGCACGCCGCCCCTGATCCGGGCCATGGACCTGCGTGAGATGGATCCGCAGAACGCCTCGTGGGACCAGATGTACCAGAACCTGCACGTGGCCCGGGTCTCCGCGGAGAACGCCGCCGCGCTCTTCCAGGAGGTGGTCGCCAATTCCGGTGCCGAACCCCGGATCGGCGAGCTGTACGCCGTCTCGGCCGCCGTGCACATCCTGATGGGCGAGGCGTACTGCGCGGGATTGCCGTTCAGCACGACGGAGCCCGAGATCGAGTACGGTCAGCCTCTGAGCACCGACCAGATCATGGACCGGGCGATCGAGCGCCTGGGCATGGCCGACCAGTTCACCGGGGGGAGTTCGTCCATCGCCAACTTCTCGAAGGTGCTGAGGGGCCGGGCCCTGCTGAACCAGGGGAACTACTCGGCCGCGGCCGCGGCGGTCGCCGGCGTGCCGACGGACTTCCTGTACCAGACCGTCCACTCCACCAACTCCGCGCGCGAAGAGAATTTCATGTACGTGGACAACTGGGAGCTGGACCGGTACTCGGTGTCGAGCATGGAGGGCGGCAACGGCCTGGACTTCGCCACGGCGGGCGATCCCCGGGTGCCGACGGAGTTCGTCGGCGTGTCAAGGTTCGATTCGGAGACGCCGATGTACCGGTATCTCAAGCTCACCAGCCGCGCGGCGCCGGTGGAGACGGCGAGCGGGAACGAGGCGCGGATGATCGAGGCCGAGGCGCAGTTGAACGCGGGCGATGTCGCGGGGTGGCTCGTTACGCTCAACAGCACCCGCGCCACCGTCGGAATGGGTCCGCTGGATGATCCGGGGACCGCCGATGCGCGCGTGGACCTGATGTTCCGGGAGCGGGCGTTCTGGCTGTTCAACACGGGTCACCGCCTGGGCGACATGAGGCGCCTGGTGCGGCAATACGGGCGCGCGGCGAACACGGTCTACCCGTGGGGCGAGTACCACAAGGACAATCTGACGCGGGGCACGGACCTGTCGCTGGTGATTCCGGGGAACGAGGCGAACAACCCGAACTACGATCTGACCAACTGCAACGATGGGGCGGCCTAGGCAGCCGGGGCCTTATTCCACGGGCTGCTGAGCAGTGAGGCGGTCCTGCCTGCGTGGCAGGTCACTCCCCGAGCGTTCCTGGAACGCCCTCAGGCCGAATTGGGGCAGGATCGCGAAGAGGTGGTTGAAGATCTCCGACTGGAAGGCCTCGTAACTCAACCAATCCGTGTCGTTCGAGAAGCAGTAGACCTCGATCGGGGCGCCGTGGGGACCGGGGGCGAGCTGGCGCACCATCAAGATCATCTCCTGGTGGGTCTTCGGATGCCCGCGCAGGTATCCCTCCACATAGGACCGGAACACCTCCAGGTTGGTAAGCTCTCGAGGCCGGCCAGCGGCCGTCCCTTCGCCGCCGGCTTCGGGATCTTCCTGGCCAGTCGGTTCATCGAGCGTGTTGGCCAGGCGGTCGCTCAGTTCTTCCCGCCGGGAAAGCTCCTCGACCTCTTCCTCCGCCAGGAATCGCACCGAATTCACATCGATCAGAATCGCCCGCTTGATCCGCCGCCCTCCCGATTCCGACATGCCTCGCCAGTTCTTGAAGGAGTCGCCGACAAACTTGTGGGTCGGAATCGTCGAGATCGTCTTGTCCCAGTTCTGCACCCTCACCATGTGCAGATCGATGTCGATCACCGTCCCGTCCGCGTTGGCGTGCGGCAACTCCACCCAGTCGCCGATCCGGATGATGTCGTTGGAGGTGATCTGGATGCTCGCGGCGAGCGAAAGCAGCGTGTTGCGGAAGACCAGCATCAAGACCGCGGCCAATGCGCCGACCCCCGACAGGAAGCCGACGGGCGAGCGGCCCAGCAGAATGGCAACAATGACGACACCGGCAATCGAATAGATCACCAGGGTGACAACCTGCACGTAGCTCTTGATCGGCTTGGCCATCGACGCCGGAGAGGTCCGGTGATAGACGGAGCTGAAGACATCGAACAACGACGCAATGGTCCGTGCGATGGTCAGGACGATGTACGCTGCGGCCAGACGGCGGACCGCCGTCGAAGCGAGCATCAGGAGCTGTGCCTCCGCTACCGCCTCGATTCCCGTCCGCATGAGGCCCAGGGCGGGAACAATCCCGTAGTACACCACAAGCGCGGGCACGATGGGGGCGAGCCGCCGCAGCACCGTCGTGTCGAAGGGGCTCTCGTCCAGCGAGATTCGCGCTTCGGAGGCCACCTTGCCGAAGGTCTTGGCGATGACCCGGGACTTCAGCCAGTCCGCAAGGACCGCCAGGACCACCAGGGCTCCAAGTCCGATGCCCAGGTGCCACCAGTTATAGGGGATGGCTTCTTCCATGGGGACAGTGCCTCAGACGGCTCGGGGGGAGGCCGGGTGGTGTCGGTCCTCCGGCTCCGGTGCCCGGCCCCCTTTCCGGCGAAGGATGCGTCGCGCGACCTCGATGTCGGCCTGTGATCCACGCTCTCGGAAGAAGTCCTCGGTTTTCATGGCTGAGAGCTTCTCGGCGACGGCGGTGGTCACGAACTGGTTGATGCTGGTTCCGTCCTTGCGACTAACCTCCCGGACCGCCGCCTTCAAGGATGACGGCAGACGCAGGGGATAGGTGCTGGTCTGCTTCTTTCTCTTCATGATTTGGTCAGCCTCCTCAGTGCTTGTTGGGGCGACAGCATCTCGATTCCGAAGGTCTCGGGAATGTCGCCGAAGTCCCCGCTGTTGAATGTGATCAGAGCGTCGGCCCTTCCGTTGGCTGCCGCTTCGAGGACCATCTCGTCCGCCGGGTCTCGCAGTTGCGGTCGCCAGAGGAACCACACCTGAACCGGCTTGCCGACCGCGCACAGCGCAGAAACGACCGTGCGGACCTCGGACTCGCTGAGTCCGGAGGCGATTCGCTGGGTCGGATGCCTACAGGTTCCTTCGTATTCGAGCACGAGTGGCACAGTGAGCAGCAGGGTGAATCGGCGGTCCAACGCCTGCTCGACCAACGCGGCCGAGGCCCCGGACGGGCTTCTCAAGGCCGCGACGACAACGTTGGTGTCGAGAACAAGACGCATCGTATATGATGTGATATCTCATATGATGTCGCAAGCGATGGTTGGGAAGCGGGCCCCGGCCAACGGTGCCTGAGCGACCGTGGACCCGTGGAGCGATCGTGCATAAGCTCAAGCCTGAGTGCTCGGATAGCATCCCCGGTCGCCAACCTCAACCAGCCGGCCCACGCGCCGAACACCCAATGCACACACTGCTGAAACGATTCGCAGGTCGCCTCGCCTTCACGGTTTCGCTTGTCGTGCTGGAGGCCGCGGGGTGGGTACTGTTTCCCCTGGTCATCGGGCGCGCCATCGACAGCGTCCTCGCGGCTTCGACCCGCGGCCTCTACGAGTTCGCCGTGCTCGGCATCGTCACGATGGGGATCGCCGTCGCGCGCAGGCTGCTGGACAGCCGGGCATATGGGCGGATCTACGTCACCCTTGGCCAGGAGATGGCGGCATCGGCCGCCGGGAGCAGCACGTCGACCCGCACCGCGCGGCTAGGGATGCTCAAGGAGATCGTCGAGTTCTTCGAGAACTCCCTTCCCCAACTCATCAACAGCGTGATCGGCCTCGGCGGCACGGTGCTGATCCTGGCGGCGCTGAACCTGCCGGTCTTCCTCGGGTGTCTTGTGGTCGCCGTCGGCACAGTGGTGCTCTACGCCCTGACCGGAGGGCTTACGATGCGCTACAACCAGGGGCTCAACGACGAGCACGAACGGCAGGTCGACGCCGTCGACAGCGGCGATCCCGCCCGCCTCGGCAACCACCTTCGCGCCATGATGCGCTGGAACATCCGGCTCTCGGACCTCGAAGCCGCGAACTTCGGGATCAACTGGGTCTTCATGATCGCCCTGCTGGTCTTCGCGGTAAGCGCGGCCACGACGGAGACGGCGGAGTACGGCACGGTCTTCGCCGTAGTCATGTACGTCTTCCAGTTCGTCGAATCGATGCTGATGCTGCCGTTCTTCTACCAGGAATGGTTGCGTCTGCGCGAGATCTCGGGGAGGCTGGCTGCGGCTGAGGGGGAGGGCTAGCCGTTTGCGTAACGGCCGCGCGCAGGCGCCCGTGCGGTCCTTCGCGCCCACGTCGCGCGAATCGCCCTTCCGTTGTAGACTCGGTAGCCGCCCCCGGTCGGAAAGAGTCCGCGTGGTGAGTGCCGCGCCCTCGGAGCACGCGGCCACCTTGCACGGTGGCTAAACAAGACTTGTCCGATCTGCGTATGGGCTGGCAATTCCCGAGAGGACACAATGGATCCAACCCCGACCGCCTCATCCCTGGTTGAGCGATTCAGGCTCAAGGAACGCGGCCGCGAGCGCGGCCAGGACGGCCAGCCCCACACCAGCCAGCCTACGCTCGACAACGTGGAAATGGAGGTTGTGGGCCACTGCGACGACCGGTACGCGAAGCGGCGCAACGAATACCATCGGCACCGATCCGCGCTCGAGGAGCGCATGCAGCCGTCCCCGAGCGACGGCGGCGCCGATCCCCTGGTGCAGAACACCTGCAAGGAGATGAGGGACGCGGTCGCGGAGGAGCGTCCGGATCTGGCGGGGCTGGCGCGGGAAGCGCAGCACGCGATCGGCGAAGTCAATCGTTTCAAGCGTGACGAGGGGCGGAGTGCCGACGCCGACTATCCGGAGAGCCGCGGCTGGCACTGGGGTATTCTGGTTGCTCTGGTGCTCGGGGAGACCCTCGTCAACGGCCTCTTCTTCGGTACCAACGTCGAGGGCGGACTGCTGGCCGGCACGACGTACGCGGTCCTGATCAGCGTCGTCAACGTGGGTGTGCTCGGCTGGGTGCTTGCGGCAATGGTGCGCCAGCTCCACCACCGCGATCCCCGCCGGAAGGTCGGCGGGCTGGCTGTGCTCGCCTCGGTCGCAGTAGTCGCGGTGTTCTGGAATCTCTTCGTGGCCCACTACCGGGAGGCACTGCCGCCGGACTATCCCCTGCCCCCCGACACGACGCAGGTGGCGCAGTTGGCGGACGCGCAGACGCCTGCAATGCAGTCTGCGGTGGGCCAGACGCCGGTGGGCCAGTCTCCGGACGCCCAATCCCCGCAAGCGGACTCCGTACCCCCGACCTGCTGGCGCGGCCCCGACGAGTCTCACGCGGACCAGGAGGCCCTCTGTCTCTTCCGCGCCAGCCCCTTCGGATTGAACGGTTTCTACTCCTACATGCTGCTCCTTATCGGGCTTGCCATGTGCGCCGCGGCCGCCATGGACTGGTTCAAGTTCGACGACCCCTATCCCGGATACGGGAAGCGGGAGCGGCACCGACGGAGGACCGAGGGAACACTCCTGGCCGATCGCCGTGAAGTGCTGGCGCACCTCAACGAGCTCCACGACGAGGCGGCGCGCAAGTTGCGCACCGATTTCCGCGATCCGGTCGAGGCACGGCAGCTCGCGCTGGCCGCCTACGGCAAGCTTCATGCGCGGCACACCGATCTTTGCGGCTACGCGCGCGACCTGGAGAAGAGCTGCATCGGCGCACTCGACATGTACAGGAACGCAAACAGGGAAGCGCGTTCCACCGATCCGCCGCACATCTGGCAGACACCCTGGGCGGCCGACTGGGATCTGCCGGAAGCGCCGGACAGGTCGGGTCTGATCAGCGAAGCCGAGGCGGAGCAGCGCAGCCGTCACATGCACGCGGCGCTCGAGCAGCGCGAGCAGAAGCTGAGGGACTGCCACGACGAGTGCCGCGAGATTGTGAACGAAATCACAAGGCTTGACCCGCACGACAAGGCCCTGCCGACATGAGGCGCCACGCGCGCAGGCAAACGAGGGAGCAGCGGAGGCGGGCGGCGAGGCGCAAGAACCTGGGCGGAGTCGTCATCGGGGCGCTGGCGGCGGCAATCCTGGTCGCGCTGTTCGTCCGTGGCCAGCGCCAGGGGCGCGTCTTCGACGCCGTGAACTGCCCGGAAGACGAAGAATACGCCGGACAGATCGCGATCCTGGTGGATCCCTCGGACACGTTGACCGCCGTGCAGGAGGGGTCGGGCGCGCCGCGCGTCCTGCAGGGCATCGAAGACGCGCCCGCGACGACCGAGATCCGCGTCTACACGGTCGGGCAGGCGGGCAGAGGCAACACGGCCGCCGTATTGAGGTTGTGCAAGCCCGCCCACCCGGACGGCGTATCGTCGCTTACAGGCAACCCCCAGCTTGCGGAGCGGCGTTACCGGGACGAGTTCCTGGCGCCGCTGCAGCAGACGCTTGCCGCACTGCTCAATGTCGAAGGCGACTCGATCTCGCCGATCGTGGAAGGAGTACAGGTTGCCGCGGTGAGCGCGTTCCAGCCCCGCGCGGCCGATATCCCGCGCCAGTTGCTTGTCGTGTCCGACATGATCCAGAACTCCAGGAACCTCTCCTTCTACCGTGAGCCCGTGGACTTCGGCCCGCTCTCTCGCAACCCGGACTACGGGACGCTGCGGGTGGACCTCTCCGGCGTCGAGGTGTCGGTGTTTCTGCTGGCGCGGCGAGGCGGGGCCGGGGTCATCCAGGGCGGAACGCTGCGCAGCTTCTGGGAAGACTATTTCCTCGATCAGGGAGCATCCCCGCTCGCGCGGCCCAGGTGGATCATGGTGGAAGGATGACGCTCGTTTCCGGACAGCGACCCGCCCTACAATCCGAAACGGCACGCAAGCAGCACCGCGACGCCTGGCTGATCGTGCTGGGAATCGGCTGTCTTGTCATCCTGTTCGGGAACCTCCTCGGCACGGGGCCGTGGTTGGTCGCTTTCGTCGTGGCCGCGGTCATGATCGGCTATGCGCTCTACATCGAGCGCCACGTCGACGACATCGAAGTCCCCGGCGACACCAAGGGCGACTCGATCTACTACCTGGGCCTTCTCTTCACCTTTGTGGCCCTTGTCGCCGCGTTGATCACCTTCGACTGGGGAGCGCCCGGCGGTGACGCGAGCGGCACAACGGGGTCCATCCGGAACTTCGGGATCGCGCTGCTGACGACCATCGTCGGGCTCGCGGGGCGCGTCTGGTTCACCATGTCGCACGAGTCGCCCGGGGACATCGTGGATACCACCCGGTCCGAGCTCGAAGAGACGGTGTCGCGCATGAAGGAAAGCCTCGACCGGGCGCGCGACGACCTCGATATCATGGCGCACAAGTTCCGCGACTCGGCCGCCGGTCTGGGAGCGATGGCCGAGACCATTGCGGAGGGGGCCGGAAAGACGGCCGCAACCTACGAATCGCTGGACGCATATGCGGGTTACGTCGCCAACGCCACCGCGTCGCTGACCGGTGCGATGGATCGGCTTCGCGGCGAGTGCGGCGCATGCTCCGGGGCCCTGACCACGCTGCAGGGTCATGCGGAGGGGCTCGGGGTGCGCTTCGACGATGTACAGGCCAGGCTCGACGACCAGCTCGGCGGGGTGCGGGCCCGGCTCGACACGGCGGGAGCCGCCTTCGACAGGGTCAACGAGGTTGCGGGAAGCGCGGCGGAACGGGTCGACGTCACCTTGCGTGGAGTGGAGAATACCGACGCGGCGGTGGCCGCGCTGGGCCAGACTCTATCCGGCGTACGGGAAAGCGCCAAGCGGGCCGAGGGAGCGCTCGCAGGCATCGCCGATGCCGTGGACGAACATCGGGTCCTGCCCCTCTGGAAGGAGGCCGTGGACCAGCTGCATGCGGGGACTCGTGGCATTCGAGGGATCGGAAGGCACGCCGCCGCCATGAATGCCGAGTTTGAAGGACTGAGGGAATCACTGAGGGATGCCCGGGACGGGCTTGCCGGTGTCCCCGGCACGGCTCGCGATATCAGGGATCAACTGGCCGAAGCCGGGAGGAGGCAGGCCCGGGAGTTGACCGAGGGCATGGAAGAGATCGCGGCCGTGGACGTGCCGGTCGGGCCGGCTGCGGCGCTGGCCGGCGGAATCCGACGTGCGGCGGCCGGCGTGCGGCGCGGGATGGCGCGGCTGGCACGATTCCGGCGCCGATCCTGAGCGGAGGACCGGCCGCATGCTCCCCGCCGAGAAGAAGCACTACCGCAAGGGACTGGCGCTGGGCCTCACCCTGGCCGAGACCTTCAGCATCGTCGTGTTCATTCTGCTGCTCGCCTGCGCGGTGCTGATCCGCTTCGAGCAGCACCAGCGCGACACGGCCCAGGCGGAACTCGACACAGCCAGGGTCGACCTGAGAATGACGCAGGAGATGATGAACACGGAGACCGTGTCCTGGAGCAACGCGGATGCGTGGTACGAGTACGCACGGCAGCTTCGCGACACGGTGGAGGCGCTCCAGGCCCGGGCCCAGGATGCCGAGAGGGAGCGTGACCGGGCGAGAGTGCGCGCCGCGGAAGCGGACTCGATGCTGGCCGGCAGCGGTGTGGAAGGCGGCGTGGTCGATCGAGCGGTCCGCCTCGCGGCCGAGCGCGATTCGCTAAGGCAGGCGGCGGCCGACGGCGAACGACTTCTTCAAGACGCAACGGCCTTGCAGGACTCGCTCGCGAAGCGCCTTGCGGAGGCCGAGCAGGTGGCCGAGCAGTTGCGCGACGGTATTGCCGGCAGTGACGGCCTGACTGCGGACGAGGCCGAGGAGATTGTCGAGCAGGCGGCGCAGGCGGTCGGGCTGCGCGATTCGCTGGAAACTGCCAGGAGCGCGATCGGGACCCTGGACCGGGAACTCACGGCTGCCAGGCGGCAGATGCTCGCGAACCGCGACTCCTTGCTCGACTCGCTTGCCACCGACCTCAGCGCGAGCCGCTTCCGGGAAGACACGCTGCGGAGCCGCATCTGGGACGCCCAGCGTCAGCGGGACGATGCGGTTGGACGGGCCGAGTACCGGGAAACGCAGCTGCAGCAACTCCGCCGTGGCAGCGGAATCGATCCCCCACCGTGCTGGATGGATGCCGAGGGCAATCCCGAGTACATCTTTCGGATCGAGCTGACCGACCAGGGCATGCGACTGTTCAAGACCGCGCCCCCGCACAGGATCGGCAGCGACCCCGAGGCGACGAGGTCCGCGGCGGCGATCGAGGAAGGGCGGGTGTACGGCCCGGCGGAATTCCTGCGCGTTACCCAGCCCTTCCATGCGGAGGGCGTGTCGAGGACTGAGGCCTTCGGGCCGATGGGGTGCCGCTTCTGGATCCGGCCGGTTGACCGGACGGGGGACCGGAAAGTGGTGTTCCAGGAGCGGCAGGACCAGCTGTGGCGGAGGTTCTGGTTCCGGTGGTAGGCGGGGGAAGGTCGACCCACTACCCCGCCCTCTCCCCGTCGCTCGCCTCCCTCAGCGCGTCCGCCATGATCCCGCACGCCGCCCCGATGACACCGATTCCGGCGAACATCGCCACGGTGGCCAGGATCCTCCCGCCGGCCGTCACGGGCTGGATGTCTCCGTACCCCACCGTCGTCAGCGTGACCACCGCCCACCATAGTCCATCGTAAACAGAGGCGAAGATCTCCGGTTGCACCCCGTGTTCGAGGTGGTACATGCCGAACCCGGCCGTGATCACAAGGATGCATGTGCCGGCGAACAGCGCACCGGCCTCGTCCATGGCGAACCGGAACGCCCTTGCGAGCTTGGCTACCGCGCTGGTGCGGGTGGCAAGCTTCGCCGTCGTGACAAACAGGCGGAAGAGGCGAAAGGCCCGAAGTGCCTTCAGATCGAATCCCGTGAACGCCCACAGCGGCAGGATGGCCAGCAAGTCCACGATCCCGATGAAGCTGAACGCGTATTTCTTCCAGTCCTCCGCCTGGCGGATGCGGATGCACCACTCGACCGTGTAGAGCAACCAGACGCCCACACCAGCCCAATAAAAGAGCGACGCCGCCCCGGACATGGCGTCCACGGTCTCGGTGGTCTGGAGCACCAGATCCAGGCAGATGACGGCAATCACCCCGCGTTCGATTCGTTCCGAGAATGGAGAGTTCTGCCTCATTGTGTCCTTCCTGGGTTGCGGGTCGGGCTGCGGGGTCGCGGGTTCGGGATGGAGCTTGCCGGTGGGCTGGCGTCGGGCACAAGAACCCCGACGAGCAAGGAGCGTCGTCGTGACCCGCGAGCCGCGGCCCATGCAGCCATGTGCCTGCCCCTCGATCCAGCCCAGCTTACTGTCGCTCTTCTCTCCAGAGGACACGTCCGCTCCCCAGGCCGGAATCCCGTTGTACGACGCCGCGCTGAAGAAGATTTTCTCCCATCGCCTCATGATCGAGCTGCTGGTCCGTCGCCATATCCCCGAATTCGCCGACCGGATCGATTTCACGTCGCTGGAAACGCTCAACACCGAACTCATCGGAAAGGGCTTTGTGAAGCGCTACGCCGACATGCTGTTGCGGGCCGACTTGAGCGACGAAGATGGGGCTCTCGTGCTATCGATCGAGTTTCAGGATCGGCCGGAGCGGAACATGGCGTTCCGGACGACGATGTATAACCTGCTCGTGGCCCAGACTCTCCTCGACGACGACAGGAAGCACGGTCGCGCCAGACGCAAGCTGGCCATACGATCGCTGGTGCTTCACCATGGAGGCGGCCCCTGGAACGCGCCGACTCGCCTGGCCGACTTGTTCGTGGAGTCGGCCCCGGACACCTACAAGGTGGTCTCGCGCAAATCCGCCGCCGGGTCGCCGCCGGTGCCGCTCGACCTGCCGGAGATGGTGCTGCGCCTGGGGCACAACTGGACGCCGGAGGTGCTGAGCTTGGAGCTTCCGAGACTGTGGCGCGTGATCGAAGAACTGGGGGACGAGCACTTCGACCAATTCATGGCCGAGACCTTGAAGGAAGTGTTAATTTCGGAGGGCTATTCAAGCCGGCAATTGGAGGAGGCGATGACGATGGGAACGGTCAAGACGGCATTCCAACGCGGCCTGGAGGACATTGACCAGCAGGGATTCCGCCGTGGGCGAAGAGAAGGGCGAGAGGAAGGGCGGGCACGGCTCTTGCATCGACAAGTCACCCGCCGATTCGGCCCCGAAACCGCCGGGGAGCTGGCCCGGTTGCTGACCCACCGTACGGACCCGGATCTCGTGGCCCGCGCTGCGGACGCGATCCTCGACTGCGCCTCCGCCGAGGAGTTCCTCGCAAGCGTGCGACAAGGCGGTGGTCTTCCACCTGGAGTCCCGGAGGCGCAACCCTAACGTGTAGGCTCTTCGTAGGGCGAATTGACGATCAAGCGGTCGATGGTCTCGCTGGGCACTATCCGGTCTCCGGCGGAACCAGCGGCTCCAATCGGGCGATGAGATCTGGCAGGTCGTGGCGAACCGTATCCCAGACGAGCGGAAGGTCGATGTCGAAGTAGACATGCACGAGCCGATTGCGCATGCCGACGATCTCCCGCCACGGGATGTCCGGGCTCGCCCGCCTCGCGTCTTCGCTCACCTGCGCGGCGGCCTCGCCGACGATCTCCACCGCCTTGAGAACCGACAGCTGCGTCCGCCGATCCCGCACGAAGTCGTCGAACGACGTGTCTTCGGTAAAGGACAACGCATCGCGCGCGGCGAGCAGCATGTCGAGCAGATACGCGGAGTCGTCACGGGGCATAGACCACCCGCGCGGATTCCAGGATCGCCTTCCTGCGAATGTAGTTCCGGCTCCCCTCGATGGCGGCCCGGCTCACCAGATCGACCCTGCGGGCGAACAGATCGGCCAGTTCCCGCTGCATCCCGGCCATGCCGAACAGGCCGGGCGACCGTTCCGACCTGAACTGGATCAACACGTCGATGTCGCTGTCCGGCCCGAAGTCGTCGCGAAGCACGGAACCGAACAGCGCCAGTTCCCCCACCTGCCAACGGTCGCAGAAAGCCTCGATGGCGTTCATGGACACGCCGATCCGGGCCGCCAGCCGCTCGCGGTCCTGGGCGGCTCCGGTCGCCGCCCGCACGGAGGCTTCCATCACGCCAATTCCACGATCTTGAGGCTCTCGACGCCCCGGTCGTCCACGATCTTGACGGCCGCGCGCCCGTGCTTGCCCGGCTCGAAGGGGAGCGACACGGTCCCCCGGTAGGCCGCCATCCGGGTCGTGTCGATCTCCGCCCTGAGGGTCTTCGCCAGCTTGGTCCAGCCGTCCTTGGCACCCGCCATCGGGAAGAACACCTGGCGCGGGAACAGGCTGCGCCCGTCGTAGTCGGGATCCAGCATCCAGACCGCGATCCGGTCGGCGTTGCCGGACTCGACGTTGCCGGTCTTGGTGTTGTAGTAGTCGAAGCCTTGCACCGAGACGCGGAACTTGCCTTCGTCCTCCCCCTCGGACAGGCGTTCGACCGCCACGTCCGGCTGGCCGACGAGCCAGAAGCTCTCGTTGCTCGCCCGCTTCTTCTTAAGGTCGCCGGTCAGCAGGTCCGCGTTCATCTGCGCCTTGAGCAACGTCACGCCGGGCCAGCTCGTCTCGTCGATGTCCTTCGACGCCTCGGGGTCGAACTGGAAGGCCGCGAAGACGACAACTTCGGGTCGCGGCACCAAACGCCATGCTTCTTCGATGGCCTGCTCTACTTGCCGCTGCTCCATCGGCGCGTGATCCGGGCCGAACGACACCACTGCACGAACCCCCAGCGCCGTGTCTTGCGTTCCCGGCGACGATCCCTCGTCGGGTCTCGTCTCGCCCTCGGCGTGAAGGTGCCTCTGGCCGGGCAGCGGCTCCAGCCGCACGAACCCAATGTGCTGGCCACCCTTGCCCCGAATGCCGGTCTTCAGAAGCTCGTCGCGCCAGTCTCCCTGCCGAATCGTCGGCCCTGTGCGCGCCACCGAGGCATCGGCCGGTAGCGCATCCCGCTCGGCTACGTCGTCGAGCGGAGTCACGGATGGGGCCGGGACTGCTTCGACCGTGAAGGGACCGGTGACGCGGGCCTTTGAGCGGTCGACAAGAGGCTGGTCGTAAAGGATCTCGACGGCGGACGGCTGGTCGTTTGCGATATCGGTCGATGTGATATGCGGGGCCGTCTCGTAACAGAAGCCACCTCCCACCCCTTCGTCGGACTGCGCGAGTTGGAAGTACTCGAAGATGGCGCTCATGATGCGCCGCTTGGCGAGGGTCAGAGAGACACGAGATGAATCACAGGTGATCCAGCGGCGGCCCCTCTCCTCGGCGACATAAGCCGTCGTCCCGCCGCCGCACGTGGGGTCAAGAACCAGATCTCCGGGCTGGGTGGTCATGAGAATGCAGCGCTTGACGACTTCGGTGTTGGTCTGAACAACGTAGATCCGGTTGGCCGCTCCGCCTACGTCACCCCACCAGTTACTAAGCGCCCTATACCCGAAGTCGTCGAGATAACGCTTGAACCGGAGTTGACCACGACCGACGTAGAGGCGGTTCGCGGCAGCCAGCCGATCCATTCCGGATGGCGAACCTTCCTCTGCAATGGCGGTGTGTTTCCAACAGTTTCCTCTTGAGACGCCGGGATCGAAAGTCTCTCCTCGGTATGTAAAGGGGACGCTCTGGTTCTTCCGAAAGCCACCGGCGGTGAGGTCGCCGGACGTAAAGACCCGAGCACCTGGGTGTTCGGAGAGTACCCGATCAGGGTGGTCACGATAATACCTGTCAGGCCGATTCTCACTCTTCTCGAGCTTGGCGAGCGTCGTAACGTCGCCATCCGGCAGTTCGACATACCGGAACGTCTCGACGAGATCGGTATCGAGAGACATCGGCTCGAAGAGCTGGTTGTACGCCTCCCGTACACGGGCTTTGTCCTTGGCGAACCAGATCAGGAAGTCGTTTACGGGATCGAGGAGACCCCCTTTCTGGTTGCCTTTCTTCTTGAAGGGTATGTGTACGACGAAGTTGTCGGCGCCGAAGACCTCCGACATGATCAGGTGGACGAGCGACAGATTCTCGTCGTTGATCTGCATGAAGATGGAGCCCGTGTCCGCGAGAAGCTCGCGGCACAGCAGCAGCCGGTCCCGCAGATACGACAGATAGGAGTGAATGCCGAGTTCCCACGTGTCCCGGAAGGCCCGAATCTGCTCGGGTTCCTGGGTCAGATCCTCGTCCCGCCCGTCCCTGACACGGCGGTGATTCACGAATGGCTGGAAGTTGCTCTTGTATTCGATGCCATAGGGCGGGTCGAGGTAGACCATCTGGACTTGCCCGCCGAGACCCTCCTTCTCGATCAGGCTGTTCATGACGAGAAGGCTGTCGCCCGCGATCAGACGGTTGGTCCAGTTGTGCCGGTGCCGGTAGAACTCGATGGCTTGTCGCAGGGGCGGGTTTTCCTCCGGTGTGGCAAACAGCGATCCCTGCTCTGCAGTGTCTCTCGGCTTCCGTACAGTGTCGATGATCGTGTGTGGGTCGATCCGCTCGTGGACATGCAGCGACACCGTAGGCACCTCGAACGACGTGTGCTCTGCCTTACCCGCCCAGGAGAGGTGAGGATCGAGATGCGGATCATGAGCGTACGACTTGTCGCCCGCATCCCTGTCAGTCTCGGGCGTGACCAATCCCACGGGCGGGTTGTTCACCCGCTCCTTGTCTGGATGCTCGTACGTGGCGATGGTCCGCCCCGCCTTGCCTTTTCGACGCGCCATGATCCCCTTTCGGGTGCAGGGCACCGACTTGGATGGCCGATGCTTCGCAGGAAGCCTTGAAGAACCATACCAAGTTTCGGTGGTTCAGGGCGAGCCATCAAGGACCGCAGCCAGGCTCGCCGGCAGATTCACGAAGGCTGAGAGCGAAGGCTTGGTCTGATGCCCGCCGCCGTCAACGCACAGTGGGAACACCCACCAGACCGGCGACGCCGGTGGGATCCGATCCGTAACCCGCGGTGATCGTGAAGCGCTTGGGAGAGGAGAAAATGGGGCACCACCCGGCGATCTTCCTCCCAAGGGAGCGGCGGTTCGCCGAAGCTGTCGGCGCTGGTCACGTCTTTGGGGCGCCCACTCGGTCCCGTGCGGGCTGCCGACGATCGGGCGCCTAACCCTAACTCCTAACGGACGGACGGCCCGGACGCCGCGCCGCGGGGGTTGGGGGGCATTTCGTCTCTGTGGGTCTGGCGGACACCTGAACCGACAGGTCCAAATGAGGAAAGGGATTCCCGCAGTTTGAGGCGATTTGCCCGCTGTTTCTGGACGACGGAAGCAGATGCGATTCAAGGGCAGAAAGCGCAGATCGTGCAGCCCTGTAAGTAGTTAGACGATTCCCTGCCTGGATTCGCACCATTCTCAACCTGTCGGCCCGGAAGACCGCGGACAAGGGTTGCTGACCGGTCGGGGGTGGGCGGGATCGCCCGTGATGGCGTGCCGGACACGGAACCGACGGAGGATGAGCGGTACCGGAGCGCTCGCTGGAGTACCGGAAGTTCTTCCCGAGGGGAGTTCAGCCCCGGGCAGGAGGGAGTTACTTGGGGCTGGTGGACTGGATACGCAATCGAGTCGCGACCACGTCCTGTCGCATTGCTAGGATTTCCCGCTTGAGCTCGTGGAGATCAGGACCCGAGCATGCGAAACGCGGGGAGGGCAAGCCGTCCAAGCGGTGTGGGCGATGGTGGGAGGATGGGTGTGGGTTAGGTTGGTTGAGACGGCTTTGCCGACTCCACTTGTTCCCAAGATGGGATCGCCAAATGAACTCCAATCCGGTCGACTTTCTGAATCTGCTGAACGGGCAGGTCCAATACGTCGTACCGCGTTGGCAGCGCCGGTACTGCTGGGGCCTCGAAGACATCGAACGGTTGGTGGAGGATCTCTTGGCTGTTGCGGCCGCGGGCGAGGGCGCAACCCACTACGGCGGCACGCTGCTCACCTTCCCGGAACCCGGCCCTGCCGGAATGCCGGTTCAGGTGTTCCGCGTCGTGGACGGCCAGCAGAGACTGACCACGGTGAGCATCTTGCTGGCCAGCATCGCCGCCAAGCTGGGACCCGATGGCGTGTGCGGGGCTTGGACCGGACAGAGCATTTTCGACCTTCGGATCACGAACCCGGGTGCGGTGCCGAGCCAGCGACGTAAACTCAGGCTCCAAGACGGGGACGAGCGCGAGTACGGCGACGGCCTGACAGGGAAGTCCGGAGGGGCTGGAGCGGTATCCCAAGCGTGGAGGATTGCGCGTCGGCTGGTTGCGAAGCACGACACGGCCACCCTGCTCGACGGCCTGGGACGGTTGCGGGTGGTCAGCATCGGGCTCGATCACACCGACGATCCGCAGCAGATCTTCCAGAGCCTCAACGCGACCGGCCGACCTCTCACCGAGAGCGAGAAGGTCAAGAACTGGCTGCTCATGGGGCTACCGGACGCCGAGCAGCAGGAGCTCCACAACAAGCATTGGCTCGAGATGGAGAGCGCGCTCGATGCCCGGCATTCAAGCGAACTGATCGACATCTTCCTTCGAGACGTTCTGCGGTGGTGGACAGGCGACACACCAGGCATTAGCCAAGTCTACGAAGGACTGCGGCGGTGGGCCGTCCGGAACGGCAAGGACGACAGGCGGGCGCTATGCCGCGAGCTTAGCCGACTCGCGAAGCTCTACGGGATCCTCACGGGCACTGCGGGCGCCCACGACGCCAGCACGGAGCGCGAGCTGTGCCATCTGCGTGCGTTGGGATTCCATGTCCATCGCCCGTTCTCCCTGCGACTGTTGAACGACGCGACGCAGGACAATTGCAACAGTGCTGGCTCGGCGGCCCTTGTAGCGACGCTCGCGGCTGTCTCCTCGTGGCTGACCCGCATGTGGCTCGCGGATCGCCAGCTGGGCGGACTCAACAAGGCTTTCGCGGAGCTTGCACACGAACGCGGACCAGATTCCCACGAGGGCTATGTGGATCACTGGGTCGACAGGATCAACCGCCGGTGGAACACGCGCGTCGGCGTCCCCGGAGACGAGGCCGTAAGGGAGGGGATCCGCACCCGCAAGGCCTACGGCGGCAGCGCCACGCGATCCACCCGCGCGGTGCTGTGCGAGCTGATGAGACACGAGCATGGCAAAGAGACGATCATGCCTGATGAACTCACCGTCGAGCATGTGATGCCGCGCAGGCGGATCGCCTGATGCCAGAATCACGGCAGGGAATCGTCTAACTACATACAGGGCTGCACGATCTGCGTTTCCTGCCGTCTTGCTGGACCTTGCTGGACCGTGCCGCGAAAGCGGGAAAACCTGAGTTGAATGGCGGGACTCCCGCGCCCGCCTCAACTGCGAAGCGCTGTTCCGGGCAGCCCCTTGGTCTGTCGCGAGATCCCGCAGTTCTCGCGCTCTTCCAGAACACTGCATTTGGCATCATCTGCTCCGTTACCAACGCCGAATCGGCAATTGCAACGGTCCGCGGGAATACCCACAAAGTGCGCGAGCCTGTGCGGATTAGCTCGGAGATAGGACATACGGTCGAGGTGCTTCTGCAATCGCGTTCGCTTCCCGTCCCACCGTGCCCCGCCGTTCCGTCCTCTACGCCGCCCATGCCGGCATACTCAAGCTTCACCGGGCTATTTCGGCCCCTCCCTTCCGGTCGCCATCCTGACAAGTATAGAATCCGTCAGGCATCGTACATCAGCCTCGGCCTAGAAACTCACCATCCGGTAGACTTCCGCGCCATTCGTGACATACCCCTAACCGCTCTCCTGGTGGTCGGGGTCTTGTGCAGTGCCCCCTGCACGCTGACCAACGCCGCCGACGCAACCGCCGTCCGCCCGATCCATTTTCTCATGTTCCTCCTCATGGAATTGGCCCTCACGACAGGAACGCTTATTCGCACGTAGGCTGGTGAGGAGAGAGGTATTCGCGCAAGAGCCTCTGAGGTCCCTAGCCCCACCGGGGGCGCGTCTCGGTGCACGAGTGGACCGAGTTTCTCCGGACGGCTCCGCGTCCAACTTGATTTGCTGGTGAGGCTAATGGGCACCTACCTTTGCGGGCATGACTGACCAACAACCGGCGTGAAAAGGGTCCACCATGAAGAGGATGAACGCCACGACAACTGTCATTCTGGCGGCGCTAACGGCGTGGATTGGGGGCTGTTCGGAGGAGCCGGAGGCTGAATGGTGGCAGGAAGCAAGGGCCGAAGCAGTGAAGTTCCCGTATATCGCGGGTCAGCTTGCTGCCTTGGAAAGGGCGGAACAGTCCGGCGACACGTCCCTTGCTCGCACATTCAAGAGTTCCGTGGACCTCGCCATGCAGTTGCCGGATACGGTCAACGCCATCTTCGAGCAGCTTGATGTCGCTCGTCGCCGCGAAGGAGACTTGATTCTCGAGGCAGCCGGCTGGGATGAGATACTTGGCCGATGGGAGGAGGGAAGCGTGGGGCGTCAGTTCGTCAAAGCCAAGATCGACTCCCTTGATGTCCTGATCAGTGAGGTAGGACGTTCGGTTGACGCCGTGATTGCCGAGTTGATTGAGAATCATGGCGCGTCGGAGAATCTGAGATCGCTTGAACCGCTTAGGAAGCGTGGGGGAACCGTGTACGCAAGGGACGAGGCGCACGAGGAGCGCAATCGGTTCATGGCGGGGCTGTTCAACGACGCGATCGCGTCGTTGCACGAAAAGGCGGCGGTGTATGGGGCAGTGCAAAGAGAGGCCGATTCCCTGCTTGCCCTTGCAATGATGCTCCGTGGATCCGAGCGGGCGCTTTCGGATTTTGCAGAGCCCCGACAACAGCTTCTTTCGGCTGTGAATGATCTGGCGGGCGAAGCGCGCCTGCTAGCCGATTCGGTGAGACACTATGCGGGAGAGCCCTTGGCCTTCTCGGTGTGGGAGACCGTTGGCACGATGAGCGGCGGGGTGTTGGAGGATGTTCTTTCCACGCCAGCCATCTTCATTGAGGAAAAGAGTGTCCGGCACCGTTCGGGCAGGTACTGGCAGGTTGATGGCACAGTCCGCAACTTCTCCTATCAACCCATTTCGTATGGAAGGGTTACGATCCGCTTCTACGATGCCAACGGTGTCTATCTCGGGATGGACTGGTCGTATCTTGACGACGCCGATCTAGCTCCGGGAGAACGGACGACGTTCGAGGTCCTGGAGGATGTGCAAGGAGCGGTGAAGCATACCCTATCGTTTACGGACGGCGACGGCGGGACGATCTCGGTAGTCGAGAAAGGCTGAGTCAGCGCCGTCCGTGAGGCTGGCGGGCCGAGAGGCCGAGGAGCTCGGGCACGACGGCCCCCAAGCGGACACCGCTCCGAGCGGATCGCAGAGAGGCGTGACGGAGGCCGTCCGTATGCTCTGGCTCCCTACGGTGAGAGAGCCAGCACACGCGATGTTGAACATTCGCGGTCTGGCAAGGGGGCTCTCTTGGCCCCCTTAGACCCCCAGCCTTGGCGCGCTTGGCGCGCCAACACTACAGAACACAACCGACGACCATTATCTTCGTCATTACATCCTCGGAACGTGGTCGTGGTAGCCACGGTGCACCTCACGAGGTTCAGGGCCTCGCTGGATCCATGTCAGGCCGTCCTGATTTGAACGCGGTTTCTCACGGAGGCAACGGCGGCTCGACGGGAGCGTCCGCCGGAAGGAGGCACATTGAGACAGGGGTCTGCCCGACCGACATCACCGCGACACACCTCTGAGGCGGCAGCACCGGACTCAGTATCCCGACTGCTGCACCATCTGGACGAGGTTCGGCAGGCCCGAGTTGAGGATTGCGTTCGCCTCCTGGACGATGTGGATGGCTGGCGATGGCCTCGTCAGCGCGAGTGCGTTCGTCTCCTTCAGGAGTTGACGCCGCACCTGCAGGCGGCCCGTTTAGTCGAGCGCGAACTGGACCGCCATCTCGCACGCCGCTTCAACACCTTCCGCTACCTCCGCAGCGACGAACTCGGCCTCTCGGAGATCATCGCCGACCTTCTCGATCCAGACGGTGAACACTGTCAGGGCACGACCTTTCTGGAATCGATGCTGGAACTGTTGGAGGTTGCCCCGGAGGCACCTGATTCAGGCCGGACCCGCCACTCGGCTTCTGGCCGAGGAAGCAGGCCGGCGACTCTTGAGCGGCTTGCGGGTCGGCTTCGGTCCACCGCCCCCGACAAGATCCGCGTCGTGCTGGAGCGCGGACTCCCTGGGCGCCGACGCATCGACATCACGGTGGACATTGCGACCGACGACGGACGCTTCTGCCTCGCGTTCGAGAACAAACCCTACGCCGACGACCAGCCCAGGCAATGCAGGGACTATCTGAAGTTTCTCGACCAGGAGTATCGAGGACGCTTCCTCCTGGTCTACCTGCCGCCCCGCTACCGAATGCCCGACAAATCAAGCCTTCCGGATCTCGAACCCTGGAAGAATCATTTCCGCGTGCTTCCCTATGTTGCGGACGATGCGCCGCTAGTCCTGGACGATTCTTCCGGCGGGGAAGGCGCCGCGCTGGGGCAGGCTGCCTCTGCTGAGGATGTTGGGTTTGCGGAGGACGCCGCCACGGATCACAACGCCACGGCTGGCCACGCTGATGCGGCAGTCGGTGACGGTGCCTCGCTCGCGGACTGGTTCGGGACCTGCTGCAAGCTCAGCGATGCCGAGCGGCTACGCTGGTTCCTGCGAGAGGCGCAACTCTTCTGTCAACACCATTTCGGAGATTCGACCATGACCGACACCGAGGCCCGCTACATCCGCGAATACCTTGAAGAGAACCCGCGACATCTGCACGCCGCGTTTGCAGTGCGCCGTGCGTGGCCTGCCGTCAAGCACGATGTGTGCCGACGGTTCCTTGAGCACCTGAGGGACCGGGTCGAGGAGCGGGCTCGGAACGAGTTCCCGAAGATAGTCGACGATCTGAACATCGGGTGCCACTATGGCGGGGACAAGAACTGGTCAAACTACCTCCGCGTTTACCGATACGGGTGGGTGCAGGACGAGGGCGTAAGGGATCCCAGATCGGACGGGCGAACCGCCGTGATGCTGGAATGTGGCAAGGGAGGTCCGACGAGTTGGGGCTGGGGTGTGCGTGCCGCAAAGAGCCAGCGAAACATGACCGATGCCGAGAAGAAACACCGGCAGGAAGTCGAGGCCGGGCTGAATCGGAACGGTCTATCTCGCCCGGACGCCCATCATTGGCCCCACCACGAGAGGCCACGTTACCAGAACTGGAGCGTCATCGTCCCTCAACTTGCCCAGGAACTCGCCGATGGCGGCGGCAAGATCACCGACCACTACGTCAACGGCCTACTGAGAATCGCCGAGAAGGCAATCCCCGCCATTGACGAAGTTGAGCTGGAGAACAAAGGGTCCTTCAGTTCGAAGGACTCGTGAGCAGGCGGCTGACCCCGCCACCGACCCGATTCGCGCTCTCGGTCCCGGTTCCTTGCGCGCTGCGTCGGATCGCGGGCTTACCCCAGTGACGGTGCCCGGCCTACCGCGTCGTCGGTCTCCAGGGATTGCTCGGCCGGGCTACGTGCCCGCAGGCGCCTCCGCAACGCTGCTCCGGGCACAGCCCGGAACAGCCTCGACCGGGTCGTCGCGGGCAAGCTCCTCGGCCTCTCGGTCGCCAGCCTCGCGGACGACGAGGGCGACGGGCGACCCGTCCATGTCCCTTTATTGCGCGATGGCCACGCTCGCTGCCGCGTGGCCCGGTCCCTGCCCCACCTGTAACCCCTCGGAGACCCGAGATCTTCGATCCTAAGCGACCCGACGACCGTAGAATACCCGAAACGCTTCGAGAGAGCCCCAAGAAAATGGCCTCCGAGCCCATCCGGGGAGTGCTGCGGCACGTCATGCCGGGTTCGGTGCCTGCTCACCGGCCGACGAGATCTCGACCACTCCGTTCGTTCACCTTCACGACCAGAACGGCCTTGGGGTCGCGGGTTGCCGGTCCTGGTTCACTCCTCCCGTTCGGCTCTCAGTCGTGCGAGGGCGACTTCGTTCCGTGACAGGGCCGCTTCGAGGTCCGCCCGGTCGCCCTCCTCCCGCGCTTCGATGGACTCCCGTAGTAGCTGGCGCACGCGTTCGAGTCGCTGGACTTCGAGCGACGGTTGCGGAGGGGTCGGGTTTGCGCCGGGGGGGATCGTCGAGGTCAGGTTCCCCAGCTTCTCTTGGTACTTGGTGTAGGCGATCCAGCCGACGACGAGGAGAAACGGGACGCCCAGCCATGGGACAGCAACGACGAAGCTGACGACGAAAAGGGCGCACAGGAGGAACAAGGGCACGCCGAATAGTACGCCGCACCCTTTTCTTATCAGCCCGGTTGCTGTTTCGTCGAGGGCTTGGGTGGCGGCTTCCAGTCTGTCGGTCATGGCCCGGTCCTTCCGTTCGCGGGGGAGGTGCGGCCTCACCTATTGCGCGCTGCCCCCTGCGGCGTCAAGGGAGGCCACAACGGCAGCGGCCCCGAGGCCCGCAACAATGGACCCCGAGGCCGCCGGAGAGGGGGGCGGCAGCCGCCGAGGAACGCCGCCCAGTCCGCGAGGATGAGAAACATAACCCGCTGTCATGCAACGGGTTACGACATGTGACCGTACCCGGTGGTCACCCCTGCACTCACCCTTTCCGCGCCGGGTAGCGGAATCCATGGACCGCCGCCGGTCCCCCGTTCCCCGACCAGTGTCCGGTGGGATTCACTCTCGTCCCAATTCGTCTCCGGATGGTGCGGGCTCAGCCAAAGGCAGAGGGCGACTAGACGGCCAGAGGTCGGCCCCACGGGTTATCATACACGGAGCGGAGGAACTCGGCCACACTTCCGGCCTGGAGAAGAGAATGACCAAGGCGGACCTCGTTGAGAAGGTCGCCGAGGCGGTTGGACCCGGAGTCACCAAGAAGGAATGCGGGCTGATGGTTGATGCGTTCCTCGACGCCGTGAAGGACGCGCTCGCGCAGGGCGACCGCATCGAGCTCCGGGGATTCGGCGTCTTCAAGGTACGCCACCGCAAGGCCCTGACGGCACGCAATCCCAGAACCGGCGAGCCGGTCGAGGTGCCGTCCCGCGATGTGCCGGTCTTCCAGCCTTCGAGGCACCTCCGCAGCCGGGTGGACCGCGGCTTGGGGGTTCTTGGCCAAAACTGACGAGGGACTCCGCCCCTTCGAACCCTGGAAGCCCCGCGCTGCAGTGGATTGCGCGGGCGGGGGCGTCGCTCCCGTCCCCCCGTGGCGGCCCATCCCGATCGGGTAGCCACCCGCACGACCATGGTTGCCGTCCGCTTGACGGGAACCGGGTTCTCCACCGGTCGCGTGCCGCACCCCGACGCTCGATTTGCCGGGCGCTGTCGGCGTCGCGCCTTAGACCTTTTCACAATGCCTTCGATACCCCTAGCGGACATTCTGCGGCAATCGCCTGACGGTGATGACCGGAACTTCGAACTCGTCCGTCTCGAGGAAGGCAGCCAGACCATCGGGACCGAAGGCGTCTGGCATTGCGAGCCGTCCGGCGGGGAAGGTCCCGATGTAGCGACCGTCCAGTGCGAGGACGTCGATAGGACCGGGCTCACTTGCGCCCGGCTCCGTGCTTCGCTCGATCCACAGGCTTCCTTCCCACGTGACGCGCACGGCGGAGATCACCGGGACGTAGGGGTGGAATTGCATGTTTTCGATCGCCCCCCGTCGAGCCTCCATGTAACGGTTGATCATCGACGCGATCTGTGGGGGCGGATCGCCCTCGAGCGCCGTGACCTGCTGGTTGCTCAACTCTTCGAGGCGGCGCTCGCGCTCCTCGCGCTTTATCCGCTCCGTCACGGGCAGCGGTCGCATGGGTCGACGAAGGATGCGCGAAATAGCTCCGGACGGATCCGTGACCTTGATGGCGTAGGCCGAAGAATCCGAGAACGCGACTCCACCGGCCGGCAACGCGTCGAACAAGACCTCCGATTTGAACCCCCACTCATCACCAACCGTTTCGAGAACATCCTCGAAGTCTGCACCGGGAGGGAGCACCCACGGCTGCTCTCCCGGAGTCCATACAAGGATCCGTTCCTCTACCTCCTCCGAGGACATATCAACGCGAAGTATGGAGCGATCCTCCCGGACCAATGCCGTTTGAGATCCCGTCCGCTCCGGTCGAAAACCCACACGGGTCACGACTCCGAATTCACCTCTCGGCCGAACCATGCGTTCGAATTCCCCACCGGGGCCGAAGACGTGGTATCCCGTGATATCCGCTACCACACTGCGTCCGTCCTCCCACACGATCAGTTCCGTTCCCCTCCGGAATTCGCCGGGCCCCTCGCCGGGGCGACCGAAGTTCCGCACATGGCGGCCGGAACCGTCCACGACGACGACTCGCCTTGCGGCCTGTTGCCCACCCGGCCCGTCCAGCAGGTACAACCTCCCGGAGGCGTCGAAGCCGAGGCCCAGAATGCTGGAGAATTGCTCCCATTCGGCCGACGCCTCGATCGACCCGATGCCGTACACCAACTCGAAGTCCGCTGGCAGCCGAAGGTCCTCGGCAGGCAAACTGACAACCTCTTGGGCACCGACGTCGGTGCCTCCCAAGCACCCAGCAAACGCGGTGGCGACCCGTATTCCAACAATGGCCCGTATTCGCGCTTTCGGTTGCATCGCAGTTCACACCTCCGGTTGGCTCAGGTCCCGGCACGACGGAATCCACCTATCATCGCTGAGGAAGATGAGCGTACGCAAGACGACGCTCTAGCGGTCGCGATGCCTTCCTCTGCTCCTGCCTCCCGGGCCTTTGATTGCCTGCGGCGATACCGGGGACGGATCGGCCATGGGCGCAGGAGCCGGAACCCTGGACGGCCCGGACGTGACTTGTCCAGGGCTCATCGCTCGAACCCTCCCCCGCCACGTTCGGGGCCTCTGGGCGGGCGAGGCCGGGGAACGGGGATGACGATGCTCGGGCCGCTCTCCCGCTCCCTCGTCTCTTGGCGCTCCCTCATCGTCTCCCGCACTGCCCATGCGCGCCGCTCCCCTTCCACCAGCCTACTTCGATAGAACTTGTGCCAACCGCGCTCGATCTCCCGGGCTCTCTCGCCGTGTGCCTTGCCCAACTCGGCCCGCTCGTCCCTGTGATTCCGGGTGAGATCCTCGCGCCAGCCCTCGACCAGATCCTCCCGGCCCCGGACCGCACCGACCAGTTCCCGCAACGAGCGCTCGGTCCGCCAGATCCGGAGCCGCCCGAGCACGGTGCGGCTCTCCCGGTCGAGCTTCTGCCGCATTTCTTCTTGCCGCCTGTGCAGCTCGGCCCATTCCTTCCTCGCCCGGGTCTCCAGGTGCCGGAAGCCCGACTCGCGCCCGTCCGCGACCGTCTCCCAAGCCTCCGCCTCGGCATGCCGCCAAGCCTCCATGTGGACTTGATCCTCGCGGCGCGGCTTCCTCGCCCGCCGCGCC